>ERZ777003.622-NODE-622-length-66407-cov-11.211282_pt1 | contig 66407 bp, 54 predicted proteins | sample MGYA00374956_ERZ777003 | MGnify/ENA primary metagenome ERZ777003 (study PRJEB29302, sample SAMN06268252) | bioreactor metagenome | isolation source: Joint BioEnergy Institute, California, USA | place: USA:Joint BioEnergy Institute, California, USA | collected...
CAACTCAACCAACAGCAGGTATAGGTGACAACTTCTGATCAGGACTTGACACGGAGCGTGGGGCGTAGGGCAGGCTATTGCCTGCCGCAACTGGCAACTCGCACCTAACCACTCGCAACGAACATCAACCCAATCACCGCTCGGGCTTCAACTGCCTGACAGCTTCCGGCACGGTGAGGCGGTCGCCGACCTTCACGCCACAATCCTTTGCCTGCCCCATGTTCAGTTCGATGGCGTACCTGGCCGGCCCGTCGCTGCTGGCTGTGCCGACGTGCGGGCGCATCTGCTTGATCGAGATGACGTTGCCTTCGCCATCGAGGAACAGGATGTCGAGCGGGATCTTCGTATCCTTCATCCAGAAATGTCGCTCCTGCTCGTCAGGGAAGACGAAGATCATCCCATGCCGCGCAGGCATCGAGTCGCGCCGCATCAGGCCGATCTGCCGATGCACCGGCTCGGCGGCGATCTCCAGCGTGTAGTCGCGGTCGCCGATCGTCATCCGTGTCACGGGCAGGTTGCTGGAGGGGGCCGGGTTGCAGCCGAACAGGCAGCACAGGCACAACGTCACAAGCACAGCCAGGTGGTTCATAGATCGTTCCGGTCCCGTTGACGCATCCGCATGGTGAGGCGAAGGTCGGCCAGGGCGAGCGCCACGATGATGAACATGAGCACCGCCACGCCCAGCCAAGTCAGCACGAACAGCGTCGGCGAACGCTCCGGGTCGATGGCTTCGAATCCGGCAAAGAACGCCACCGCCAGCACGAACATCGTCCCGCCGCCGATCCGCCGAAGCCGGATCCGCTGGCGGTTGAGCTGGGGATCCTCGATCCCCGCCAGGCGGTGGGCCGCCTTCGAGTAGAACATGTAATACCACCCAGCCGCTGCGGTGAGCAAGGCGAGGATGAGCGGCAGCAGGTGCATTGGTCCCAGCATACCATGCGGCATCGGCGGCGTCCCGTGATATGATGCTCACATGTCCAACACTCTCGCCCAACGCCTCAAGGAAATGAAGATCGACCTGCCCGCGCTGGCGGGTCCGTTCGGTTCGTATGTGCCGGCCAAACGCGTCGGAAACCTGATTTTCGTGGCGGGCCAGTTGCCGATGAAGGACGGCAAGCTGGTGGCTGCCGGGCCGGTGCCGTCCAACTGCTCGATCGACAAGGCCAGGGAGGCCGCCCGCCAGTGCGTCATCAATGGCCTGGCCGCCGTCGCGACGCTCGGGCCGGATGCGCTGGACCGCCTGCGGGGCGTGGTGCGCGTCGGGTGCTTTGTCAGCTCCGATCAGGGCTTCACCGCCCAGCCGCAGGTCGCCAACGGCGCCAGCGATCTGCTGATCGAGCTGTTTGGCGAATTCGGCAAGCATGCCCGCGCTGCCATTGGCGTCAACACGCTGCCGCTGGATGCGTCGGTCGAGATCGAGTTCGTTCTCGAAACCGAGTAGGCCGTCGCAGCGTATCATCCGCTGGCTGCGCAGCCGCGCCGCGTCCGCCCGTGCGGATCGGCTTGATCAAAATGAACCCCGCAATGTCCGCCATTGGCGGACCGGTTACGTGGAAATGATCCGTCCCGCCACTGTTCATGATGTCCCGCGGATCGCGGAGATCATCAACTCGCATGCCGAGCTGGGCAAGATGCTCTTCAAGAGCTTTGCGCAGCTCTATGAGGATCTGCGCGATTTCGCTGTGTATGAGCATCGCCATCCCGATGGCCGCATCGAGGTGATGGGCTGCGTTGCGGTGACGATCATCTGGGCCGATCTGGCGGAGGTGCGGTCGCTGGCGGTGGATGACCGGATGCGCGGCAAAGGGATCGGTTCGCACATGGTGCAGTGGGCGATCGACGAAGCCCGGCGGCTTCAGATTCGTAGGCTGATGGCGCTGACCTACGAGCAGCGGTTCTTCGAGAAGTTCGGCTTCCAGGTCGTGCCGAAGGACACGCTGCCGCTGAAGGTCTGGTCGGACTGCGTGCGGTGCCCGAAGAATGCCAACTGCGACGAAATCGCCGTCGTGCTGACGCTGGAAGATGTGCCGGTGATCGAAGCGCCCCAGGCCATCCCAACCCCCAGCGGCCGGAGTATTCCGGTGCTGGAGTGGCACGAAGATTAGCAGGCGGCGGGCAGCCGCGGGTAGGGCACGCTATGGCGTGCCGCGAAGCCGGGATGATCCACGAATTGGCACGAGCAAACACGAAGTGAGGGCGATTCGTGAAGATTCGTGTTCATTCGTGGATGTGACTTCTGCACGCTATGTCGCGTCCGCGCCTTGGCTGTTGGGGCACATGGCAATTTGCCCCCTTTTCATCGACAGCCGGGCCGCGACTCGCCAGCGTCCTGTCGAACGCGGGGGGCATTGCCGTGCACCCCTACAGGGGGCTCCAAACCGTCACGCTCTGGTCAGTTCGAACAGGAACACACCCGCGGCCACGGCGACGTTGAGCGAATCCGTGCCGAGCTTCATCGGGATGGTGACGCGGTCGTCGCAGAGGGCGACGGTCTCGGGGCGGAGGCCCTGGGCTTCGTTGCCGAAGAGGACAGCCAGCCGCGGCGGGCGGGTGTAGCGGGCCAGCGGCTGGGCGTCGTCGTCCAGGACCGTCGCCATCAGCCGCACACCCCATTGCGTCTTCAGCCGCTGGAGGTCGGCATGCAGCGACTCGCTTCGTACGACCGGAATGCGGAAGACCGTGCCCATTGAGACGCGCACGGCTTGCCGGTAGAAGGGGTCGCAGCTCCGCTCGCCGAGGATCACACCCGCACAGCCAAAGGCCGCCGCGATGCGGATCATGCTGCCGAGGTTCTCGGTGTTGGCGACCTCCGGCAGGACCATCAGCGTCACCGGCTCGACGGCGGTGGACATCACCTCGTCGATCGAGGGCGCCTTCGGCCGCACGCCGCACGCCAGCACGCCCGAGTGAAACTTGAAGCCGACGATGTCGCGCACCAGCTCGTCCGGCACGATGTACATGGGCGCGCGATCACTCACCAGCGGCTCCATCTGCTCCGCTCGCCGCTGGGCCACCAGCACCGACTCGACCGCGATCGACGAGTCCAGCAGTCGGCAAACCACCTGCCGCCCCTCGGCGATGAACCGATCTCCCGACGCCGCCAGATCACGGTCCTTTAAGTTCCGATAGGGGGCGATGCGGGGATCATCGAGATGATCGATGAAAGTGGGCATGGCTTGCTTAGCGGGGAAATCCAACGCAGAGAGCGCAGAGGATACCGCAGCGATCGCAGAACATGCGAATCGGCTTTGAGATCTGCGGTCTCCGCGACAACGTCCGCGCTCTCTGCGTCGGACAGGCGGTGAGCCGACGCTAGTGCGGCATGGGGAACTTGTCGCAGAAGGCCGCGACCTCTTCCCGGATCTTCTTCAGCGCCGCCGCGTCGTTGCGAGCCGTCAGAGCGCGGTCGATGAAGTCGGCGACCGTGCGCATGTCCTGCTCCTTCAAGCCGCGGGTTGTGACGGCGGCTGATCCGAGACGGATGCCGCTGGTCACCTTCGGCGGACGCGGATCGTTCAGGATTGCGTTCTTGTTGCAGATGATGCCCGCCTGCTCCAGCGCCTTTTCGGCATCGGCGCCGGTGAGATCTTCGCTGCGCGGACGCAGATCGACCAGCATCAGGTGGTTGTCCGTGCCGCCGGACTGCAGGCGATAGCCTTTGGACTTCAGGGCATCGGCCAGGGCAGCCGCGTTCTTGACGATCTGCTGGGCATAGGTCTTGAACTCCGGCTTGAGGGCTTCGCCGAAGGCGACGGCCTTGGCGCCGATGATGTGCATCAGCGGGCCGCCCTGCGAACCGGGGAAGACGCTGCGGTTGATCGCCTTCGCGAGCTGCTCGTCGTTGGTCAGGATCAACCCGCCGCGCGGGCCGCGGAGGGTCTTGTGCGTCGTCGTCGTCACGACGTGGGCATGCGGGAAGGGCGACGGATGCACCCCGGCCGCCACCAGACCGGCGATATGCGCGATGTCAGCCATCAGCAGGGCACCGACCTCGTCGGCGATTTCGCGGAACTTCGCGAAGTCGATCGTGCGCGGGTAGGCGCTGTAGCCGCAGAGGATCATCCGCGGCTTGAGCTCGTGCGCCTTGCGGCGGACGGAGTCGAAGTCGATGGTTTCGGTCTTGGGGTCGAGGTCGTAGTGGTCGGGCTTGTAGAAAATGGCTGAGGTGTTCAGCTTCATCCCGTGCGACAGATGCCCGCCGGAGGCGAGGTTGAGGCTGATGAAGGCATCGCCCGGCTGGAGCATCGCCATGAAGGCGGCGAGGTTGGCATTGGCGCCGGAGTGCGGCTGGACGTTGGCAAAGTGGCAATTGAACAGCTTCTTGGCGCGTTCGATGGCCAGGTTCTCGATCTGGTCGTAGAACTCGCAGCCGCCGTAGTAGCGGGCGCCCGGGTAGCCTTCGGCGTATTTGTTGGTCAGGCAGCTCCCGGCGGCTTCCATGACCGCCTGGCTGACGTGGTTCTCGGAGGCGATCAGCTCGAGGGTCGAGTGCTGGCGCTTCTTTTCCTGGGCGATAAGTTCGGCGATTGTTGGATCGGTTTCGATGAGTGTCATAAGGCGGGGCATTCTAACGATGATAGGTCCGGATCGCCACCGGTGGGACGTGCGTTGGGGAGGGGAATATTGGTGTGAGGATTGCTTGCGTTTTGGCTGATCCATGCCCTTGTAAAGTCCGGTGCAGGCGGTATACTCCCGGATTCGCTACTTGATATAGAACGACAGACGGAGAAGACGACGGATGGCAGTGAAGTTGCGACTAAAGCGATTCGGGCGGAAGAACCGCTCGTTTTTCCGCCTCAACGCGGTGGATTCGCGCAGCCCGCGCGACGGCCGGGTGATCGAGGAGCTGGGTTACTACGATCCTCACAACAAGGATCCGCAAGCCCAGTTCAAAGCGAACCTTGATCGTTGCCGATATTGGCTGGACCAGGGCGCGATTCCGTCCGAGACCGTCTCCTCGCTGCTGAAGCGTAACGGTGTGGAACACAAGCAGTTGCGCCTTCCCAAGCCCGGCAAACCCAAGGCCAAGCCCGAGGCTGCTGCCGAGGCCGCTGCGACTGCATAACACAACAGGCGGCACCAAGCCCATGCATTCCGATGCGTGGGCTTTGTGTATGGACTGATCGCGATGGGGCGCAAACAATCTGAAATGGCCCTTCGCATCGACATCCTGACGCTATTCCCGGAGATGTTTCATGCCATATTGGGTGTGAGCATCCCCAAGCGGGCCGCCGAGAAAGGGTTGGTCGAGTACCACCTGACGAACATCCGGGACTTCGCCACCGACCGCCATCAGTCGGTCGATGACAAGCCCTTCGGCGGCGGGCCAGGAATGGTCATGATGGCCCCCGTGGTCGTCGATGCCGTCGAGCATTGCGAGAAACTGGATCCCCGGCCGGCGACGCGGATACTGCTCAGCCCGCAGGGTCGGCGATTCGATCAACGTCTGGCGGAGGAGCTGTCGACGCATCCGCGTCTGCTCCTGATTGCAGGACATTACGAGGGCTTCGATGAGCGGATCATCGAAATCCTCCAGCCGATGGAACTGAGCATCGGCGATTACGTGCTCACCGGCGGCGAGCTGCCGGCGATGGTGGTCATCGACTCGATCGTCCGGCTGCTGCCCGGGGTGCTGGGCGCCGATGACGGGGCAGCCGACGAGACCTTCGCCGACGGCCTGCTCGAGCATCCGCAGTACACCCGCCCGCGCGAATATCGCGGCAGGGCGGTGCCGGAAATCCTGCTCAGCGGCAACCACCCAGCCATCGCAAAGTGGCGCCGCGAGCAACGTCAGCAAAGAACACAAGCACGCCGACCGGATCTGTGGGCGGCGTACCTGAAACGACAAGAGGAACAGCAACTGAAGTAAACGGAGCTAGCCATGCGGAACCGAATCATTGAACAAGTTGAGCAGTCGAGCATGAAGAAGGAAATCCCCGAGTTCCGCGTGGGTGACACCGTCGACGTTGCCATCCGCATCGTCGAAGGCGACAAGACCCGCGTGCAGGTCTTCTCCGGCACGGTGATCATGCGCAAGGGGCAGGGGATCAACGAGACGTTCACCGTTCGCCGCATCGTCAACAACGAAGGCGTCGAGCGTATCCTGCCGCTGCATTCGCCGTTCATCCAGTCGATCACGGTCCGCCGCAGCGGCGAGACCCGCCGGGCCAAGCTCTACTTCCTGCGCGATCGCGTCGGCAAGGCGGTCCGCCTCGTCGAGAAGCGCCGCACGACCAAGGCCGAGGGTGGCGAAGCCGAAGCCAGCGATCAGCCGGCTGGCGAACTCGCCGGCGCCGCCAGCTAACGCCTCCGGCCATCGCCGTACAAGACGATCCACACGAGTGGCACGGGCTAACCAGCCCGTGCTTTCTCTTGCGCGCTCGGGCGTTGGCGACGGTGGCCGCGAACTCGCGAAGGGGGAGGCGCAAAGATCGCAGAGGGCTCAAAGATCGCAAAGAGGGGTGGCATTGTGTGTGGGGGACGGTAGCGGCGCCGTTTGCCATCTGTTGCCGGGGGCAATGCGCGGGCGAGGACGCCCGCGCCACTGCATGGGGTGCGGCATAGCTCCTGTAGGGGCACATGGCCATGTGCCCTTTTCTCGCGTGGCGGTCGATGCCGGCTAACCCCTGGCCACGCACGGGATGCATTGGAATGCACCCCTACAAACCGACGCCACGCCTGCGGAACCGTGGCGCGGGCGTCCTCGCCGGCGTTTCTTGAGCATGGCGGCAATCTGCCCGCGTTCCGGTGACCATGGACGCGCAGCCGGTGGCACGGGCGTCCCGCACGTGCCCTCAGGCCTTCTCCAGCGTTCTCCTCCGTGTCTCCGCGTCTCGGTGGTGAAATCCCGCGCGCAGAAGCGCTACAGAGCCATCGCGCGTTCGATCACACCCGGCACGTCGATCGCCTGATACGCCTGCCGCTCGACGATCGCCGGATCGCCTGCCAGCACAGCCGGCGTGGGGAGCTGGCGGCCGTGGCTGCCGCGGATACGCGCCGGGTCCTGGATGATCGCCCTCGCGGCTGGGTCGAAGAACAGCTCCAGCGGGTCGTAGCCGGGCTTGCGGTGGATGTCGACCGTGCGCGCGAAGGCTGGCGCATCGGCAGGATCGCTCCACCAGCGGTAGTCGAACCATCCGCCCGCCGGCGCCGAAGCCACCAGATCGCCACTTCGCCGATGGTGCAGATGCACGCGGCTCAGCTGCGATCGCTCGAGGATCTCGCATCCTTCGCGGGCGAGGATCTGCCGCGCGGTGTCGGCGGCTGACGCATCCTGCGTGTAGATGTGCGCGATCTGGTGATCGCACATGGCGAAGGCACGCGAGCGGGCGTAGTCGATGCGCGGGCCTTCGTCGGTCTGGCGTGTCTGAAGCAAGCCGGCTTCGGCGAAGAGGCGATTGGGCGCGATCGAGCGGTTGACCTCCTCCATCGCATACTCGCCGATCAGCACGACGGCGGCCTGGTCCTGCTCAAGCTGCTCCAGCAGCGGCTCGAGGGCGGCGGCGACATCGGCGACAGCCTGCTTCGCCTTGTCGCTGGTCGGGCCGAAGCGCTGCAGGTCGTAGTCGAGGTGGGGGACGTAGACGAGCTGCAGTTGCGGCTGATGCTGTTTCCACACAGCCGTCGCGGCGCGGACGATCCACTGGCTGGACTGAATGCCCGCCATCGGCCCCCAGTAGTGCATGAGGGGAAACGGGCCGAGTTCAGCCGTCAGTTGGGCTTCGAGCTCACGGGGATTGGTCCAGACAAGGCTGATCGTCTTGCCGTCGGGGCCGTGCTCGGGCTTGGGGGTGATGATGATGTCCGCCGCCGGCTGGGGTTGGCCGGCGAAACCGGGCATGGCGTTCTGGAAGAAGAGCATCGCCGTCTTGTAGCGGCTGGTGCCGTTCTCGTTTTGCCAGAAGCGCCGCCGCTGAAGGAACTGGTTGGACTGCTCCCAGAAGCTGACCTCGCAGCGGTAGTCGGCGTGGTTGGCCAGATCGACCAGTTTCTGGTCGTCCGCCGACCGGTAGGTGGCCAGGCCGTTGGCGATGATGCCATGCTCCGCCGGCCAGGCGCCGGTCGTGAGCGTGGCCTGCACGCTGCAGGTGACAGCCGGAAAGCTCGGCTGAAGGTCGGCGATGCGCTGTTTGGCCAGCCATTGCCCCAGGCGCGATGCAGGCGGCACGGCTTGCAGAAGGTCACGGCTGAGTCCCGGCAGATCGATAAGGCAGACACGTTTCATGATGCCATCCAGAATAGGCCCGCAGGCGGGCAGGGCAACCCCATGGAGACTACAGCGTACCGTGATGGGGGTTCATGCGAAGGGGCGAAGAGGGGATCTCACCACGGAGACACGGAGGAAACAGACCAAAGCACGTACGGGACGCGCGTGCCACGGGTCGCGCGTATGCCGGATTGCTGTGACGTGCGCGTTGTGTCTCCTTGCGGAACAAACGCGGGCGAGGACGCCCGCGCCACGGATGGGGCGCATTGCCATGCACCTCTACGATAAGTGGGGACACCGCATCGTCCGATGACGTCGCGCGCACCGTCCCCTGGCAGTGCACTCAACAGGTCACGCAGCGCGGCCGCCAAACCAACGCGTGCATTGCCCGCCACCCTTCGTCGCTCTTAACTTCGTCTCTCCGTCTCTCCGTCTCTGACCCATCCCCCTCACACCTTCTTCAACTTCGTAATCCTCCCGCCGATCAGCCATTCGACGACGTAGATGTCGCCGTTGGGGGCGAAGGCGGCGGCATGGGGGCTGTTGAAGCGGCCGGGGGCGATTCGATCAGGATGCCCCATGCGATGGTGGTCCGGCCAGCCGGGAATGGTGGTGGTGTAGCCGTTGTCGCCCAGCGCAGCCACGAGCTGATCGTCGCCATCGAGGATGTCCACCCGCGCATACAACTCGGGCACGAGGCACAGCTCGCCCAGGAAGCTGAACATGCACGGGCTGTGCAAAGTTCTCGCCCCTGCGACGCGGCGGAAGTTGCCCTCGGCATCGAAGACCTGGATGCGCGCATTGCCGCGATCGGCGACGTACAGCTCCGGCTGGCCGCGGCGATAGTCGAAGGCGATGCCGTGTGGGCAGGCGAAGCGTCCAGCGCCTTTCTGGCCGGAGATCGCGCCGATGTAACGGCCCTGGCGGTCGTAGCGATGCACCAGCGACGCGCCGTAGCCGTCGGCGACCCAGATGTCGCCGTTGCCGCCATGGCGGACCTCATTCACAGCCACCCACGTGGGGCGGTAGCGGCTGCCGTCGCGGTAGGCGTCATGCTCCGGCTGGGGGATCGAGAGGAGCGTCTCGCCGTCGAGTGACGTCTTGACGACCTCGCCGCTGTGCTCATCGGTCAGCCAAAGCAGCTCGCGGCCGTCTTCCTCCACGAGCGTCATGCCATGCGCGCCGCGGAAGCGATCGCCCCAGGCGCCGATCTGTCGGCCGTCGGTATCGAAGATCAGCACAGCCGGATCGGCCTGGTTGAAGACGATCACGTTGCCGTCGCGCGTCACAACGACGCCGTGCGTGCGGCCGTTGTCACGCCCGCTGGGCGTGTCGGGAATGCGGGCCCAGTTGTCGATCCACTGATAGCGCCACGCGCCATGTCCTGTGATAGTCAAGTTGCGCTCCTGAAAGCAGTGGGGTTTACGGCTGAACGGAAAGTTCCCCCCGGAAATACCCGCGACAGGATTCGAACCTGTGACCTTCGGTTTAGGAAACCAACGCTCTATCCAACTGAGCTACGCGGGCACGCCATTCAACAGTATCGCAGCCGGCGGGCATGGGCAAGTTTCTCACGTCTGGCGGCGATATTCGCGGGGCGTGGTGCCCGTGTGCTGGCGGAATCGCGTGGAGAAGTAGAACGGGTCGTCAAACCCGACGTCCCGAGCGATGTCCTGGATGGTTCGTTGGGTGAAGCGGAGCAGCTCGGAGGCCCGCCGCATCCGCTGGCGCTCGAGGAACTGCTGTGGCGTCATGCCGACCTGCTGGCGGAACAGGTGGCTCATCCGCGAGACCGACAGCCCAGCCGCGTCGGCCAGGTCCTCCATGCTGATCGGCTCGGCGAATCGGCTGCATACAAAGTCGATCACCTCGCGGATGCGCGGATCGAGTCGCGCAAAGGCCGACCGCGGGTTGAGGTCGTCGCACCACAGCAGCAGCAGCTCCAGGGCGTTCATGGCCAGCGTATACCGGCGCCGCATGGCCATTCGCGTCGCATCGACGACGCGGTGAAACTGCGCCAGCAGCCGCGTCCGCTGGGCGCGCTCGGCAATCCGAAGCCGATGCAGGCCCGGCGCCTCCAGCGGCCAGTCCAGCCATTCGATCCAGTCGGCCCGAGGGATGAAGTGCGCCCAGATCAGCTCCCAGCGGCTGGCGGAGGCGTCGACGCCGTAGTCGTGCAGCGTGCCAGGTCGCAGCAGCACGAGATCCCCCGGCTCAGCCATGATCTGCCCGTCGCGATGCCCGAATCGTCCGCGTCCGCGGATCGTCTGCACGAGCAGCCAGTCGACCGTTCCATGTGGACGGTAGACCGTATACCCGCGTTTTTCGTGGAAATACCCGGCAACGATCTGGTCTGCAGTGGTGGGCCGGCTGGGGGTGACGGGAAGAGTCATAGCAGGATATTAAAGGTTTTCAGGTGGCGATTCTATTCTCATCTGGCCGATGCGAAAAGCATACTGTCGACATCGGATCGACCAGCCCATTTTGCGGGATTGTTCACGATCCGGGATCGCCGCATCACAGGATCGGAAGGACCGCTGCCATGAGCACCGCCACCGTCGCAACATCGAACGACCTGTCAGCCCTGACGCACGACTTCAACACGCTCGGTTTCGCCGTCATCCGGCAGATGCTCCGACCCGATGAGGTCGCGACGATCCGGGATGCCTTCATGGAGGAAGCCCGCAACGGCCCGGTCGAGGGTCTGTCGGAGATGCTTCGCCGCGATGGCGAGTATGATCCGACCGATCCGCTGCACTTCTATCCGCGGATGATGCATCCGCATCGCCATCCGCAGAAGCGCGTCGGGCAGCTTGCGATGCAATACATGCTCGACCGCCGCCTGTATGCGCCGCTGAAGGCGTTCATGCAGGACGAGCCGGTGGCTGTGCAGAGCATGTTCTACTTCAAGCCGCCCGGAGCGCGCGGGCAGGCGCTGCACCAGGACAACTACTACCTGCGCGTCAAGCCGGGCACGTGCTGCGCGGCATGGTTCGCCATCGACGATGCCGACTTCGAGAACGGCGGCATGGTCGTCGTCCCCGGCACGCAGAACATGGAAGTCGTCTGCCCGCAGCAGGCGGACAAGACGCGCTTCTTCACCGAGGACTACGTCCCCGTGCCCGAGGGCTTCTCCGAGCAGCCCGTCGAGCTGAAAGCCGGCGACGTGCTGTTCTTCAACGGGAGCCTCGTGCATGGCTCGTATCCCAACCAGAGCAAGACGCGCTTCCGCCGCTCACTGATCTGTCACTACGCGCCGATGAACGCGCGTGAGCTGTCGCGGTGGTACACCGAGCGGCTGACGTTCGACGGCCGGCAGGCGCATTTCGACGATGTCAGCGACGGCGGCCCGTGCGGCGGTGAGTTCCAGACACGCCCGCACTAAAGGCCGGGCGAAACGGTCATCTTGAGCAACGTGAAGGATCCGGGCGCGCGAGGCGTCCGGATCCTTCGCTGCGCTCTTGCGGGACATTCCCACAGGCATCGCATCGCAGCGCAGATGGCTGCGTGCGGTGGGACGGCGGCGTGGGTATAGTGGCAGGCCATGCGGGCATCGATGCACTATCTGCTGATGGCCTGGTATCTGCTCGGGCCGATCGCGGTGCTGATCGTGGCAGCCGTTCGGGCGAAGCGGATGCGGCGCAGCGGGCCGATCGTCGGCTATACGATGACAGGCCTGAGCGCCGCCCTGATCGCGACAGCCATCATCTTCATCTACGCCCAGGCGACGGGCGCCCGATGGCTTTGGGGGCAGTGGGGGATGGCGGTCTACTTTTCGCTGGGATTGCTCCTGCTGCTCAAGGGGCTGGATGGCGCGTTGAAGCGCGGGGCGAAATGGCTGAGTACGCGATCTTCCGATGATCCCACCCAGCCGGCGCGACCGTGGCTGCGATACACAGCCGCCATCGGCCGGGTGGTGCTGCTGTTTGCGATCGGCTTGCCGTATGTCATGGCGACGATCATGACCTACCGGCCGAAGGTGCTGCCTGTGCAGACGCCGAACCGGCCGTTCGAGGTCGTCCAGTTCCAGGCTGACGACGGCACGGACCTGGTGGGCTGGTGGATTCCCGCTACGCCGCAGCCCGCGGGCGACAGCCTGCCCGTGTGGGGGCGCCGCACGATCCTCGTCTGCCACGGGCTGGCAGGGAACAAGTCCAATCACCTTGAGCTGGCCGAGTACGCGCTGGATTACGGCTACAACCTGTTCATCTTTGATTTCCGCGCCCATGGCGAGAGTGGCGGGCAGTTGACGACCTTTGGCGACCGCGAGCGGCTGGACGTACTGGCGGCAGTGCGGTGGATTCAGCAGAATCGCGCCGATGAGTCGCGCCAACTGTTTGGCGTGGGCGCGAGCATGGGGGCGGCTGCGCTGATCGCAGCCGCGGCGGATCCATCGCCGCAGGGGCAGGCCATCGATGCGGTTGTTGTCTACGGCACGTATGCCGACCTTGGGGATCTGGCCAGCCTGGTTGCGGACAACCACTTCATCCGGCCGCTGAACTGGCTGGTGCGATACGTGGCCGTGCCCATGGCGGAGGTGCAGACCAATCGCGACCTGTCCGCCTTCGCCCCAGCCGGGCTGATCGCGACGATATGGCCCAGACCGGTGATGATCGTCCACGGCCTGCGCGATGAGATCATCCCGTTTACGCAGGGCGAGGCCCTGTTCAACGCAGCCGTGCCGCCGCGGCGATCGCTGTGGGTCGAGCGCGCCGGTCACAATGACGTATACCGTGACCGCGATGTCCGCAACGCGGTGCTGAACTTTTTCGACCTCGCGAAGCCTGTCCCGGTCGTTCAGCGTGATCTCCAACCGACTTCTGCCGGATGAGCCCGCCCGTGCTGCCAGGGCAAATATAGGCAATTTTCGCGATTCATGTGGATGATGTTGCCTGTGTGACGACGCGATCCTTCGTCTGCGTCCCATAAGCTTGCACAAATCTTCGTATGCGGTTGGAGGGGCTGAAACCGTGGCTTACACTGTAGACTGTCCCCCTCGCACCAGCCGCGGGGTACATCGGGGAGATGGGGTCAGCCAAAACAAGGAAGTCGCACCATGTGTGGAATCGTTGCGTACATTGGTCGGAAGCTCGCCCAACCGCTGCTGATCGAGGGACTCAAGCGTCTTGAGTATCGGGGATACGACTCAGCCGGCATCGCCGTCATCGACGGCCAGGGTGACCTGCACATCCGCCGCGCCGTCGGACGCATCAGCGTCCTCGAAGCCACCATCCAGGCTGACAAGCAGAAGATGCCGCCAGCCCATCTGGGCATGGCGCACACCCGCTGGGCGACGCATGGCGCGCCCACGGAGACCAACGCTCACCCGCATACCGACGATCGCGGCCGCATTGCGCTGGTCCATAACGGCATCATCGAAAACTACGCCGCCCTCAAGCGCTTCCTGACCAACAAGGGCCACACCTTCCGCAGCCAGACCGATACTGAAGTGCTGGCTGTGCTGATCGGCGACCTGTACGACGATCTGAAGGCGCGCAACGGCGATTCGTCCGACACGTCGCTGCTGCAGCGGGCGGTGCAGGCGGCGCTGCATGAGGTCGAGGGGACCTACGGCATCGCCGTGGTCTGCCGCGATGAACCGGATACGCTGATCGTCGCGCGTCGCGGCAGCCCGCTGATCATCGGCGTCGGAAAGGACGAGTACATCGTCGCCTCCGATGCCAGCGCCATCGTTGGCCACACGACGCAGGTCATCTACCTGAACGACAATGAGATGGCGATGCTGCGGCCCGACAGCTTCCGCACCGTCACCATCGACGACATCGAGATTAACCCCGTCGTTTCGCAGCTCGACACCAAGCTCGAGGAGTATGAGCTGGGTGACTACCCGCACTACATGCTCAAGGAGATCTTCGAGCAGCCGCAGGCGATCCAGAACTGCATCCGCGGGCGCGTCGAGCAGAAGGAAAACCGCATCGTGCTGGGCGGCCTGCAGAACCATGTCAAGGAGCTGGTGACTGCGCGGCGGTTCATCCTGACGGGGCAGGGCACGGCCTGGCATGCGGGGCTGGTGGGCGATTACCTGATGGAAGACCTGGCCAAGGTCGTCACCGAGGCGACGTACGCCAGCGAGTTCCGCTATCGCAATCCGCTGGTGGAGGAGCATACGGTCGTTGTCGCGATCAGCCAGTCGGGTGAGACGGCCGACACGCTGGCTGCGCTTCGCGAAGCCAAGGAGAAGGGCGCGCTGGCGCTGGGCATTGTGAACGTCGTCGGCTCGACGATCGCGCGCGAGGTGGATGGCGGCATCTACCTGCACGCTGGCCCGGAAATCGGCGTGGCCAGCACGAAGGCGTTTACCTGTCAGGTGGTGGTGCTGACGCTGCTTTCGCTGTTCCTGGGGCGCCGGCGCTTCATGAGCCCCCAGCAGCACCAGGAGCTGATCGATGCCCTCTGCCTCATCCCCGAGCAGATGCAGCAGGTGCTGCAGGCCAGCGATCAGATCCGCGACATCGTCCAGCAGTTCTGCGACCGCGAGAACTGGCTGTTCCTCGGCCGCGGGTATCACTATCCCGTCGCGCTGGAAGGGGCGCTGAAGCTCAAGGAAATCAGCTACATCCACGCGGAGGGCATGCCGGCAGCCGAGATGAAGCATGGGCCGATCGCGCTCATCAGCGATGGCATGCCGGTCGTCTTTATCGCCACGCAGGGCTACCAGTACGAGAAGGTCATTTCGAACATCGAGGAGGTCCGCGCTCGCGGCGGCAAGGTAATCGTCGTCGCGACCGAGGGGGACCAGAACATCCGCCGCTACAGCGATCACGTCATCTACGTGCCCGATACGCTCGAGCCGCTCCAGCCGCTGCTGACGGTCGTGCCGCTGCAGCTCATCGCGTATCACGCCGCCGTCATCCGCGGCTGCAACGTCGACAAACCGCGCAACCTGGCCAAGAGCGTGACGGTGGAGTAGGTCGTTCGGAGAAATGGCAGCCGCGAAGGCGCGAAGATCGTGAAGGTTTCGCGAAGGCTGGGCTCTAGCGCAAAGATCTCAAAGATTGCAAATAGCGCAAAGACCGAGAATGTCATCGGTCATGCGCTTCTAGCGGGGCACGGTGTCCCGTGGTGCGGGCATCTTACGCGTGTGGGAGAAGCGCGGGCGGGACGCCCGCGCCACGATGGGCGCGCATGGGCGACAGGGGGGCGGATGGTCCCGGCATGCCTCTGTAGGGGCACATGACAATGTGCCCCCGGTTCGCGATGCCCGTTCTGTCGCTTGTGTCTCCCGCTGGCCGTATACGGGGATTCTGTGGCGCGGGTCTCTTGCGCGCGGCTTGCAGAAGAGCGGGCGGGGACGCCCGCGCCACGATGGGCGCGCATGGGTGGGGCGCCCTTGCCACGGGTGGGGCTTGGGGTATCCTGATCTTGTGCGATCTTTGGGTGTCTTTCGTGAGCTTCGCGTGAGCCGATCACGCCGGCTGGGGCGGGCCGGTCTGGACTGAGATATGAAGGACATCCGGAGTAGAATCAGCCACTCCCAGGGTATGTCCGTGCAGGAGCGTGTCAGCGACCTGCCGGCAGGCGGATTGGAGGGCAGTGGCGGATGCGGGCCTGGATGGCTGATGGTTGTTGGATGGAATCAGGGCGCGGCGGTGGGGGACTGGCTGCGCTGGGTGCGGTGCGTGAGGCTGAGGGGTGGTGGGTGAAGGATCAGCCGGCTCGCTGGGCGCCGTCGGGGCGGTGCCGTCAGGGGCGGGGGCTGGGGCCTGGCGTCGGCAGTCCACGGCCTGTGCATCCCCGTCCTGGTCCTCGTCGAGGTCGGCGAGCTGATGGAAGAGCCGCACGAGCTTCCAGTACTGGTTCTGGACAGCCCGGCGGTGGCGTTCGAGTTTGGCGAACGGGCTGGTGGCTGATGCCATGAAGCTGCGGGCGAGGGTCTCGGCGGGCGACTCGGGGCTGCGTTCCAGGAGCACGAAGAGCCGCTCGCGGGCACCATCCAGCGGACGCAGTTCCTCTTCGAGGCGCGTAAGTTGAGCCAACAGCTCGCGTTGCGCGGTACTGCGAGGCGAGAGGCTGGCGGACAGATCGACGGACTGAGGGGTAGAGGGCATGGCAGGTTCCCCTTTCTGCGAAATGGACAGTTTGGCCGGCGAACGATTCCGCCGGCGCGAAGTATCCTAATTATAGCCTAACATTGTGAGGCGTCAAGGAAAATTGGTGTGAGATTCCAACGCTGAGGGGTGGGATGCCCGCGGCCCGGATGCGCATGGGCGCTGGATGATCTGCAGAGGGGCACATCCCAGCGTGTCCGGCCAGCGGCCTGCTCGGTATCTTCCCGCCGCTTCGTGTGTTTCGCGGCTTGGCCTGAGGCGATGGCGGGCTAGGCGGTGGTGACGCCTTCGACAATGGGGGCGATTCTGGCGGCGTAGCGCAGGATCCGCTCGTCGATGTCGCGCCACGGGGTCTGGCGGCGATCGTAGGAGCGGCGGGCGACGCTGAGCGCCTTCTCCACGTCGTACGACTCTTCGCCCTTGTCGGTCAGGAACGAAAAGCTGCGCACGAACTTCGGCGGAATGGTCGAGCAGCCGATCATGCTGCCGTAGCCGATGTAGCTGCCGGTCATCAGGCGCGTCAGGATGGCGGTCTTCGTATGATCGCCGATCAGCGAGCCGAGATTCATCCGGCCCGTCGGCACGTGCTTGTCGGGCGTCGCGCCCATCTTGACCGTGATCTCGCCATACGTGTTCTTCAAATTGCTCGTGGTTGTCAGCGCTCCAAGGTTAACCCACTTGCCAAGGTAGCTGTCGCCGAGATAGCCGTCGTGGCTCTTGTTGGAATAGCCGAGGATGATCGAATTGCTGACCTCGCCGCCAATCTTGCAGGCGTTGCCGATCGTCGTGCCCGGTCGGATCAGCGACACCGGGCGGATATAGGTGTAGGCTCCGATGTAGGCGGGGCCCTGAACGACGACATTCGCGCCGAGCGTCACGTTGTCGCCCAGCACGATCGGCCCGTCACGCGCGTCCAGCACGCAGCCGGGTTCGATCTTTACGCCGTCGGCTTCCCAGATGTCCTTGGGATTCATCAGGAAATACGGCCCAGCCGACTCGACATTGTTCAGCCCGTGGATCTCGCGGGCGTCCATCGCCAGCGATTCCTTGTTCCAGGCGATCAGATCCCAGGGGGCATTGACCAGCCGCGACTGCGGCTCAGCCCGCGGTAAATCGAGCAGCGACTTCCAGCGGTCGGTCTGCTGAAGGGCATCGGTATGCGTCAGGCCGGGATGGCGCGTCACGGCGATGCGGACGCGATCGGGTTCGTCCACGACGACCGCATCCGCTTCGGGTACGCGATAGCGGGCAAAATGCAGCGTGCGCGCGTTGACCAGCACAGCCCGCTCGTCATCCAGCGGCTGATTGATGCGCGTAGGCGTGCGGAGATTGGGGACGAGCAGTTCCTGGCAATACTCAGCCATTTCCGGGCGGACCCACAGGGTCAGCCGCGTCGGCTGAAGGTGACGGAGTTGCTTTTCCAGGAGGTTGGACATCCCCGTGGCGAGGGTGAAAACCGGCCGGCTCAGTGACAAGGGTGCCAGCCGCGACCACAGGTCATCCTCAAAGATCACAACGTGCATCGCGGTATTCTATAGAAGGGCGGCCTCAGTACACCAGTTCCCGGCGCGGAATGGCGGATCCGCTCAGCAGCAGCCGCTGATTGCCCACCTCGACGACCAGCGTGATGCCGACATTGACCAGCCGGCGGACGCCGGTGTCCGGATGCGGCTCGATGACGCCGTCGAAGGTCGCACTGGCGACATCGCGCGCCAGAACATAGCTGCTCTGGTTGCCGTCTTCGTCGGTGCGCACGAGGCTGAGCGTGCGGCTGGGGGCGTCGAAGACGTAGGAGATCTGCCGCCCGTCTTCGGTGATCAGATCGAGGTTGGCGGCATCGTTGATGAAGTTGAGCGACTGCTGGTTGGGCAAGCCGACCTGCGCCGCGTCGGACGTGCGCACGGCGTAGGTCATCTGCGTCATGGCGACGCGCGCGGTCTGCGAGGCGCGGAAGAACCGGTCGTTGACCTCGATCGCCATGGTCGTGGAATGAAAGGCGGCTGCGACGGCCGTCAGCAGGCCGGCGCAGATCGCCAGGCTGATCAGCAGTTCCGCCATGCCCAGGCCGGCGGGGCGGCTGCGGGATCGGATGGAGATCGTCGCGACGGTCATGGGATGATCTCCTTGTAGGTGTCAGGCAGCGGCACGTACCGGCTGCCGAAGAACATGCCCGCGGGGGTGTCGGTGGTACCCTGCGACTCGATGATGATGTCGGTGTTGCCGCGGAGCGTCACCATGGTGTCCTTAAGGTTGATGATGCTGCCCTTGACGGTTCCGCCGGCGTTGCCGCTGAACTCCATCTCGTCGGCTGCGATGGCGCCGCCGATCACGCCGAAGTTGCCGCGCATCTGCAGCTTGAATCCGGGCGCCAGCAGCATCGCGCCGTCAAGATTGCGCAGCTCGCCGAAGCTGGCGTCGAGCGTGTGCACGCCCTCGAAGTCGACGTTGCCGCCGAAGTCGATCAGGTTGGTGGTCGAGTCACCCTTGGGATTGTTCTCGACGACGATGACGCCCTGCAGATCGAGGTTGCCGCTGAACGACACCCTGTTGGGGGTTTCGATGTAAACCAGGCCCTTGATCTTGGTGTTGCCGTTGAACGTCGGGTTGGCGTTGGCCTTGATCCGCAGGCTGCCGAAGTTCTTGCCGCTGGGGCTGCCGGTGATGACGGTGTGGGGGTTGGCTTCCAGCCAGTCCTTGAAGGCCGACGTATCGATCGTCGGGAACTCCGGCTCATCCACGCCGAAGTGGACGTGATCGTTAAAGCCGGACTGGCTGGGCTTGTAGCCGCCGATGCTGTTATTGCCGGTGATGTCCAGGGCCGAGGAGCTCGGGTTGGCGAAGGAGACGTCACCCGAGATCATGCTGTTGCCCTGCATCTTCAATGCCGGCACGCGGTAGCTGGTCGACAATACGCTGCCGTGCGCGGGGTTGTTTTTCCCCTGCACGCTGGTGTTGCCGATCATCTGGATCGGGCTCTTGGAGGCGATGCCGAAGTCGAAGATCGCGCTGGGGCGGCTGTAGATGGCGTAGGTCAACTGGATGCCGCGCTTGGACTCAGCCTGGCCGGATCGGCCGATCGAGGTCACGACCAGCTCCATCCCCTGTCGCCGGATTTCGATGCGGAAGGCGCCATCCTCGCTGTCGGCGTTCATGAACGCCGTGGGATTGCCGGGGATGAGGATCGTATCGCCGACGCGCGCGATGTTGCCGCCGCCGAGGTTGGCTGTGCCGTCCAGGCGATCCTGGAGCTGTTCGTACACCTTGTCGAACAGTTGGTCGGGCGGCAGCGATCGCTGCACGCTCAGGTCCCACAGGTGGTAGCGGATGAAGTTCATCCCCGACTCGGCTGCCAGCATGGCGCGCACGCCGCGCTGCTCGTTGCCGGAGATCTGTACCGCGGAGTTGACGGTGGCGACGAAGCCGATCGCCAGCACCGCGAACAGCACCATGAAGAGCATCGCCAGAACTGAGGTGACGCCCCGTCGCCCGGTTGTTCGCCTGTCGTACATCATGTGAACCGTCCTGCTGTAACAGACTCGGGATGCGACGCTACTGGGTCTTCACAGCCAGCCAGTCGATCGAGCAGACCTCCTGGTCGTGTCGGCTGACCGTCACCGTCACGCGCGCCATAGGCGAGTTAACCGTCTGCGCCACGACGAGCGTGATGTAGTTGGGGTCCACCTTCTGCACCTTGACGGTTTGCTTCCATCCATCAAAACCGCTTTGCGCCTGGCCGAGGGAGTCGACCGGCGGCGAAAAGACCTCGCCGTTGAGATCCAGAATCTCGGCGTAGGTCATGGACTGGGTCATTTCCCGGATATTGCGGGCGAGGTTCAGACCGGTGGTCAGCTCATGCGCATCGTTGTTGGCCATGCTTCCGGCTGCCAGGAGCTGGATCATGGCGACGGTTCCGACGCCGACGATGACGGTTACGATCGCCGCCTCGATCAGCGTGAATCCGCGGCGCAGGGGCCTGCGCGGGATGTGCGGCTGACAGGTCATCACCTGTGACATCGAATACTTTCCCCGTCCAGTCAAGCGGCAGAAGGTGCAAAGCTTTGCCTATTTCACCAGGCTGCTCAGCTTGAAGATCGGCAGGATGATCGACATCGCGATGAAGCCGACGATGCTGCCCATGGCCACGATCATCAGCGGCTCGATCATGGCGGTAACGCTCTTGATGACGGCCTTGAGCTCGCGGGCGTAGTATTCGGAGACCTCGTCGAGTACTTCGCCGAGTTTGCCGGACTCTTCGCCGGCTGCGATCATCTGGACGACCGATCGTGGCAGCAGGGGGCTGCGGTTGAGCGGGGTGCTGACCTTCTTGCCCTGCTTGACGGCGCCGTGGACGGCCCGCCACATGCGGCGGTAGAGCGTGTTGCCGCTGATCTCAGCCGTGATGCTGATGGTGTCGAGCATCGGCACGCCGGCGTTGAGGAGCTGGCCCATTGTGTGCAGCGAGCGGCTGATATACAGCGCCCGGAACAGCTTGCGGAACAGCGGCACGGTGAGTTTGGTCTTGTCCCACCACAGCCGGCCCCAGTCGGTCCGCAGCACCAGCACAAATCCCCACACGGCGGCGGCTGTCGCCACCAGCAGGATGTACCAGTAGTTGGTCATGAAATTGGACAATGCCAGCAGCAGCTTGGTGGGCGCGGGCAGGGCGGCTTCCTTGCCCTTGAAGATCACCATGAACCGCGGCAGCACGAACGCCAGCAGGAAGATGGTCGTGCCGATGGCCATCGTTCCGATGATGCCCGGGTAAATCATGGCGCCGCGCACCATGCTGGCGGTCTCGATCTGCTGAGCCAGGTATCCGGCGATGCGGTCGAGCATCTTGCTGAAACCGCCGGACAGTTCCGAAGCCTTCACCATGTTGATGTACAGCGGGCTGAAGACTTTCGGGTGGCGCATCAGCGCCTCGGAGAACTGCTTGCCCGACTCGACGTCCTTCTTCATCTGCTGAAGGATCTGCTTGAATCGGGGGTTTTCGGTCTGATCGGCAATGCCCTCGATGGCCGCGCGCAGGCTGATGCCGGCGCGGATCATCACCGCGAGCTGGCTGGTGAAGGATTGCACGTCCTTGGCGCTGGGGCCGAAGGAGAAGCTGAGGTTGAGGCCCGCGCCCTTGCCGCCCGACTCCAGCGGGGCCAGGGAGAGGATGTACTGGCCCTGCTGGCGAAGCTGCTGCGACGCCGCGGCAATGTTCGCTGCGGCGATCACGCCGCTGGCGACCTTGCCCTGAGCGTTCCGGGATTCGTAGCGATAGTTGGGCATTGATCTTGGCAGGGGGCCGGCGGCAGGTGATAGGCAGCGATCTTAGAGCTGCCTGGGGCCTGCTGCCCGCGGCCTGCCCTCCTTAGGCTGCCAGTGCGCGTTCGAGCTTCTCCGGATGGGCCGCCTGGGCGATGGCGTCCTCGCGGGTGATGTAACCATTGACGTAAAGCTGCTTGATCGAGCTGTCCAGCGTCTGCATGCCGATGGCGCGGCTGGTTTCGATGATGTTGGGAATCTCGAAGATTCGGTTCTCGCGGATGCAGTTGCGCACCGCGGGGGTACAGAGCATCACCTCGACGCCGGGGATCATGCCCGGCTGATCGGCGCGCTTGAACAGCGTCTGGCTGATCACCGCCTGCAGCGTGTTGGCGAGCATCGATCGGATCTGGTTCTGCTGATCCGACGGATAGATATCGATGATACGCTCGATCGTCTGCGGCGCGTTGACGGTGTGCAGCGTGCTGAAGACCAGGTGGCCGGTTTCGGCGGCCGTGATGGCGGCAGCCGTCGTTTCCAGGTCGCGCATTTCGCCGACCAGGATGACGTCCGGGTCCTGACGCAGGGCATGCCGCAGACCGCTTTCGAACGTCGGGCAGTCGGTGCCGATCTCGCGCTGTTCGATGCAGCACTTGGCTGAATGGAACGCGTATTCGATCGGGTCTTCGATGGTGATGATGTGCCCCGATTCGCGGCGGTTGATCGCGTCGATCATAGCCGCCAGCGTGGTCGACTTACCCGAGCCGGTCGGGCCTGTCACCAGCACCAGCCCGCGGGGCAGGTACGTCAGCTTGTGCACGATATCGGGCAGGAAAAGCTGCTCGATCGGGCGGATCTTGTCATCGATGGTACGGAACGCCATGGCGATGGTGTTCCGCTGCCAGTGGGCGTTGACGCGGAAGCGGCTGACGCCGGGGATCTCGTAGGAGAAGTCGGCATCGCGCATTTCCTCGAACTGCGCCCATTGCTTGTCGGTCATCAGCTCGCGGGCCAGCCGTGCCAGGCCGTCGGGCGTCATCAGCGGGAAGTCGCTGGGCGTCATGACCGTGTGGATGCGGAACAGCGGCGGCGCGCCGACAGTCAGGTGAATGTCGGAGGCCTTGGCTTCCACGGCGGCTCGGAGGATGTCGTTGATTTGGCTCATGGTGATGTTGCTACTTGTTACTTGTTGCTTGTTGGTTTTGTCATTTGTCACTGGTCACTTGTCACTCGCCGCACCTCGTGGGCTCGGGCCGTTCGTGCTTCGCGAGCGATGGTCATGCTTCGGTTCGTCGCGAGTAACAAGTAACAAGGAACAGATAACCACTAAATCCCACTCTCCGTCACTCTCAGCACCTCATCAACTGTCGTCAGGCCTTGCGCGGCTTTGTCGAAGCCGTCCTGCCGGAGGGAGACCAGGCCCTTCTCGCGGCAGAGGCGGCGGAACTGGGTCACATCCGGGTTGCGCGTGACCTGGTCGCGCAGGGCGTCGTCCATCACGAGCATCTCGTAAATGCCCAAACGGCCGGAGTAGCCGGTGCGGCGGCAGCGTTCGCAGCCGGCGCCCTTGTACAGGCGGCTGATGTCCACACCCTGGAGCGCCAGGAACTCAGCCATTTCCGGCGTGGGCTCGTATTTCGTCTTGCAGTGGGAGCAGATGCGTCGCACAAGCCGCTGGGCGAGGATCGCATTGACGGCTGAGGCGATCAGGTACGGCTCGACGCCGATGTTGATCAGTCGCGTCACGGACGACGGCGCATCGTTCGTGTGCAGCGTGCTGAGCACCAGGTGGCCGGTGAGCGAGGCCTGCACGGCGATGCGCGCGGTCTCGGCATCGCGGATTTCACCGAGCATGATGACGTCAGGGTCCTGTCGCAGCAGCGAACGCAGGGCGGCGGAGAAGGTCATGCCAATCCGCTCATGCACCTGCACCTGATTGGCTTGCGGCAGGTGGTACTCGATCGGGTCTTCGACGGTGCTGATGTTCAGCTTGTTGCCGTCCATGCAGCGCAGGGACGAGTAGAGCGTCGTCGTCTTACCCGAGCCGGTGGGGCCGGTGACGAGCACGATCCCGTGCGGCTCGGCGATCTGGCGTTTCCAGATCGTCAGCGACTCCTCGCTGAATCCCAGTGCCTCCAGCGGCACGTTGATCGAGCGGTTGTCGAGGACACGCACGACGACCTTCTCGCCGTAGGCCGTCGGCAGGGTGCTCATACGCAGGTCGACCTTCCGGTCGTGGACGACGGCGCGGATGCGGCCGTCCTGCGGCAGGCGGCGCTCGGAGATATCGAGATTGGCCATGATCTTCATGCGCGACACGATGGCCGGGTGCATGGACCATGGCGGGTTCATCACTTCGAACAGAATGCCGTCGATGCGGTAGCGGACCTTGAGCGCCTTTTCCTTGGGCTCAATGTGGATATCGCTGGCGCCCTGCTTGATGGCGTCGGCAATCAGGTAGTTGACGAAGCGGATGACCGGCGACTCGCTGCCGGCCTTTTCCAGGTCGGCGACGTCCTCGGTCGTGTCCTGGACGACCTGCACGTCGTCCTCAGCCATGTCCTTGATGATCTCATCCACCTGCACGTCGGACTGGCCGGTGGTGATATGCTCGCAGACACGGTTGATGTCAGCCGGGGTGGAGACGACAACACGCACCTGCCGGCGCGTGCGGCGGCGGACTTCGTCCAGGACGAAGACGTTGCTGGGGTCGGCCATGGCGACCACCAGCGTCTTTTCCCTGGGATTGTCGGCCTCGCCTTCGAAGCGCAGCGGCAGCACGAGCTGCTTGCGGATGTACTCGACCGGCAGCAGATCGAATGCGGCCTGGTCGACGGCGGAGGCGTCGGGTACCTCAAACTGCAAGCCGAGGGTATCGGCGACGGCTTCGAGGACCTGCTGCTCGGTGGCAGCGTTCATCGTGAGCAGGATCTGCGCCAGCGGCTTGCCGGGGGTCTGAGCCTGGACGTTGCGCGCCTGCTCGAGCTGTTCGATCGTAATGTGGCCGCGCTCCAGCAGCAGATCCTCGACACTGCGGCGCTGCTGGCGCTGTGTGGGTTGCCACAGCGATTCCAGCTCGACCGGCGTATCGTCGGCGGTCGCAGTGCCGATGGCGGCGGTGTCAGAGGTTGTGGAGCGACGGAGACGCATTGGGGTTCGTTGTCGGCTGTCAGTTGCCGGTGGCTTGTTGCTTGTCGCCTGTGGACAGGCCCTCGGATGCGGGGGCCGTCGACATGCAACTTGCATCAGCTACTGCATCTTGAGTTCGAATCGATAGACACCTGTCCTCACGATCACGGAATCCGGGGTAATGCGTTCGATGGTGAACTGGTCGACCTGCTGGCCTTCCATGTAGAGCTGATCGTTGATCATGCAGGCGCGGTGAGTCCCGCTGTGCATGATGGACCGCAGCACGAGCTGGCGGACGGCTTTGATGGCCTGGTTGCGTTCCTGCTCGCGCGAGTTGGCAACGGGCGGGCCCGCGGCGTTGTCGGCTGGGTTGCCGAAGCGGAACGGGTTGGTCTGCAACTGGCTGAGCGGCACCTGCCGCATGCCCGGGTAGCTGCGGAACTGCTGGACGATGCCCTCGGTATTGCGGAGCATCTCCTGCATCTGCTTGATGTTCTGCGATCCGCTGTTGAGGAACTGCGTGATGGTCTGGTCGGCGGTCGCGGCGCCGGCGGGGGCGGCGGCAGCCTGGGCCGGTCCCTTGCGGAAGTACATGAAGTACGCGCCAGCGCCGGCAACCAGCACGAGCAACAGCAGCAGGGCGGCGGTGCGGTTGGACTGCTTGGGCTCGGCTTCGTAGATGAAGTCGCCCTCGCCGCCGCCGAGCGTCTGCGCCAGATCCGAGCCGATCTGCTCGTCGGAGGTTTCGACGCCGTCGATGTTGTCCTGGTCCAGGCTCATGCCATCAGCTCCTAGCGGGACGTTTGGGTTAGTAGGTTGCAGCGACGCGGGATTCCGGCTCGTAGAAGATGCTGAGCGTCAGATCGGCCTGCATGGCGCCGTCGCGATCGTTGATCTTCTTGAGATTCATCTGAAGGATGCGCGTGATCCGCGGCAGCTTCTCGAGCTGCAGCAGGAACGAATAGAAGCCGTTGAAATCGCCCGTGAGGGTCATCTCGATCGGCTGCTCGCTGTAGTTGGCGTGGCGTTCCGCCTTGAGCGTGCGGAACGTGCGTGTCTGCAGCGAGTTGGCCAGGGCGATCTGCGAGACCTCGTCGAGCACGCTGCCGACTTCGCGCTCCTGCGGAAGCTTGGACTCGAAGAAGGCGATCGCCTGCTGCAGCTCAGCCACCTTGGCATCCAGGTCCTGGATGCCGGCGGTGATCTGCGCCAGGTGCTGCATCTGCTTTTCGCGCGCTTCGATCTGAGCGAGCTTCTGCTCGCGCCGCTCGCTGGCTTTCTTGAAGATCAGGAAGTAGGTGCAGGCGAGCATCGCGATCATGACGCTCAGGAACAGCAGTTCTCGGACACCAAGCTTCATGGACGTTTCCTTTCGATGGCGCCGCGGAGCGGCACGTCCGGGTCATCGCAGTTTCATTCCGGTTCCAGTTCGACGGCGGCGGTGCGCGTATCGCTGCCGATGGGCGCGGGCCGCGCGTCGGGGTTCAGGTTCATCTCGATCTGGAAACGGCGGACCTTCTCGTCCTGCATCTTGTATTCCTCGACGAGGATCAGGTTGACGTCGCGGAACAGGGGAGAGGTCGCAAGCTGGTTGATGTACTGGGCGACCTGGCTGTCGGTGTAGGCGACACCGGTCAACTTGAGCGAGACGTCGTAGCGTTTCGGCTGAACCAGCGGCGGCGCGGCCTTCTCCTTGGCCTTTGTCTTCTTGTCAGCCGCTTTCTTCTCGAACTTGGTGGCGGTGACGGCGGCAGGCTCAGCCTGCTTGCGGACGCGGCTGGTGAGGCTGAAGTCCAGCAGCGACACGCCCGCGGGCAGACGGTTGGTCAGCTCGGCGAGGATGTTGCCGCGGGGGATCTTCTCCAGGAGCGAAGCGGCCAGTTCGGCCTGGTGGGCCATGCGTTTCTGCTTCTGTTCGATCTGACGCGCCTGCTCGATGGTGCGGGCGGCTTCGGCGTAACGCGCGAGCGTTTCGGCGTCGCGCTTGTCGAGCTCGCGGGCGTTCTGTTCAGTGATGGCAAAGGTGATGCCGATCGTGACCAGCACAATCAGGAACAGCACGGCGCAGATGATGTTGGTGCGCCGCTGCTGCTTGCGCACGAGGTAATCGTCGGGCAGAAAGCTCAGTTGATTGGGGCTGGTCATGATTGCACCTCCGCGGTCACAGCGGCCGGGCCCATGCTCAGGCCGATGGCGACCGCCCAGCCCGGCTGGGGCTGGCGTGGATCGATGCCGCTTTCCAGGCCGATGCGGCAGGTCTTGGCCATGCGAATCAGGGGATCGCCGATCTGCGCTGCCAGGCCCATCTCACGGGCGATGCGCAGGCAGAGCGAACGCTGGCGCGCTTCGCCGCCGACGAAGATGAGCCGGTCGACCGGCTTGCTGGGGAACGCGCTTTCGTAGTAGCGACGGCACAGGTCGAGCTCTTCGATCAGGCGCATCAGCGGCTGAGTGCAGGCCTGCTCGATGCGGCGAGCCTGCTGGTCGCTGGATGGCGGCTGAGGCGACGGCGGGAGCTGATCGATGGTCGGGTCGCTGGCTTTGCGGCGGTCGGTGTCCTGCCGGGCATGCGCGCTGAGTGCGGCGCCCAGCAGGGCAAAGGACTGGTTCTGATCGTCGTCCTCGACATCAGCCGATGTGTCTGCGTCCGTCAGCTCCGGCGTGATGGCATCGACCGCCGACGGCGCCTGCGATTGCGACGGCGTCGCCGGCTCGGCGGCGCAAACCTTCAGCCGAAGGATCTTTGCGTCCTGCACGCCGATGTCGAACGCGGCTGCGACGGCGCGGTTGAAATGTTCGCCGCCGATGTTGATTGTCCGGGCGAACAGGATCTCCTCGCCGCGCGCGATGATCGCACGCGAGGCATTGCAGCCGATGTCGACGAAAAGGTTGGTGATCTTCGCGTCGTCGGCGCGACGGAAGATGTGGGTGAAGCAGTCGATCAGCGCCTTTGGCTCGACGTTCATGCCGACCACATCGAGGCGCGCCTTGGCGGCTGCGGCGAGATACTGATTGACGATCTCGCGTGCCGCAGCCATGACAATGACTTCAAGTTTGGTGTCGTTGTCGGCGTAGACTTCGCCGGCGAGGACATGCCGCAGCACAGCGGCAGCCGGGTCGATCGGGATCTTGCCGCGCACCTCCCAGGGGAGGGCCTTGGCCAGCGCCTGCTCGTCCATGCGGGGCAGGCGCAGATGCTGGATGTGCATCATGGACGCCGGCAGCGACAGCACCGTCTGGCGGCCGATGAACTTGCCCTGCGACAGCAGATCGCGAACGGTGTCGACGAAGAAGGCGAAACGAGCCTGGGGATCGTTGCGGACGTGGGAGGGAACGTCGGCGCTGGCGGCTGCGGCGAGCTGGTACTCACCATTGATCAACCGGACCTGGGCCATCCGCAGGCTGTCGGACCCGAAGTCGACGCCGATGGGATTGGCCTTGGGCGCAAACCAGTTCTGTACAAAACCGAGCATTTTTCCTCTCCACACGGCTGGGCGGCATTGCAGGACGTACGATAAGTCGCGGACGTCAGGCAAACCGGGCAAGCCGAGTTGGCTGGGGTAGATAACAACTTCGTTATCACCGCAGCCTCTCCTGTGGTGTCTATCGACGGTGCGATCCACGGGATTTAGGAAGGAACTGCGGAAGAAAGGGGCGGGGCATTTGCCGCGGCTGCGGGAACGGCATCACCGCTATAAACGTCAAAGTTTACCAGCGTTAAAGCGGCCTGAAGGGGCGTCGTCGGGCCCCGCGGCAGGGGGGATGCCCGGTCGGGCGGATTGAGAAGAACCTGCTTTTCAACTGTATGAGGCGGGTTGAACAGCCGATTCCAAGTCTTGCCAGACACGCTTTTTATTTGCAATATCTGGGGATTGGACGTATGACTATTCCGATTCGGGCGTACGGATGGGGACGCTATCGTCTGTGATTCCGACAACGATGACGGTTCCGACCGAGCCAATCCGCCTATAGGCTACTAGCAACCACCGGCAGTCGCCCGCGACCGGGCCGGTGTGGGAAGGACCATGCTGAACAATCTCGGAAAGGAGCTCACCTTGTTTACCAAGGGGCCTCAACAGGTATCGCGATCGCGAAAATTGATGGCTGCCGCCGTGGCAGCGGGAATGGCGTTCGTCGTCGGCTGCCAGAATCCCAATGACGGGCTGGGCCCCAAGGGCCTGCTCGACCCGACCGCCACCGGCCGTTGGGATGTCGAGCCGCTGGTCGTGCCCATTCTCGACAAGCTCGACATCATGCCCGAAGACGCCGCCACGGAGTTCGCCAATGCCGAGCCGCCGCGGCAGAGCGATCTCGAAGCCATCCGAGAAGACTACCGCATCGGCCGCAATGACGTGATCACCGCCTCCATCACTGGTCTGGTGGACCAGTTCCAGGAGACGCTGGTGACCAAGCGCGTCAGCGAGAGCGGCAACATTTCGATGCCCTACATCGGCCCGGTCAACGTGCTTGACCTGACCGAAGCCGAGGCCGAGCAGGCCATCGTCCGGGCATATCGTGAAGCCAACATCATCCAGAACGCCAACGTCTCGGTGACGGTCATCGAGGCGCGGGCCCGTACGTTCAGCATCCTGGGCGCCGTCCAGGCGCAGGGTCAGTACGCGATCATCAGCAGCGATTTCCGCCTGCTGGACGCCCTGGTCCTCGCACGCGACCTGACCACCCCGATCGGTATCGACAACATCTACGTCATCCGCCAGACCCGGTATGACGCTCCGTCCGACGCCAACGGCCAGCCGGCTCAGCCACGTGACGGCCAGGTGCCGTCGCCCGATCTGCTCGAGCCGCAGTCGCTCAACACGCAGAGCCCGGCCAAGGTCGTGTACCTGCAGGCTGAGGGCGAAGCCGCGCCTGAAGGCGTCGTCGTGATCGAAGGCGAAGAGCGCACCGTCGGCCCGGCCGGTGAAGCCGCCGCCCAGCAGGACGTCGCCGTGACCACGGCCGAGCAGGCCCAGCCGCAGCGGTTCGAGGGCTTCAACGACCTGAGCGATCCGGTTGAGAAGCGCATCATCAAGATCCCGGTGGAAGCGCTGATGTCGGGCGATTTCCGCTACAACATCGTGATCCGCCCCAACGACCTGATCCTCGTGCCTCAGCCGACGGTCGGCGAGTACTTCATGGGCGGTCACGTGGCGCGTCCGGGTGCCTACAGCCTGACGGGCCGCAAGATCACCCTCAAGCAGGCGATTGTGTCGGCTGGTGGGTATGATCAGTTGGCGATTCCCGCCCGCACGGAGATTATCCGTCGGCTGCCGGATAACCGCGAAGTCTTCGCCCGCGTCGATCTGGAGAAGATCTTCGCCGGCGAGCAGGCGGACATCTACCTCAAGCCCAACGACGTCGTGAACGTCGGCACCAACGCGGCTGCTCCGTTCATGGCGGCTCTGCGTGGGGCGTTCCGCTTCACCTATGGCTTTGGGTTCCTGTATGACCGCAACTACTACGACGATGACGACAACAGGTAATCACGCCTGATCGTCATTGATCAGCATGATCCAGCGAGCCCCGGGCGTCAGGCGTCCGGGGCTCTTGCTTTGGGCGTGGTGGAACATTGCGGTGCAGCGCTGGGGCGGGGCGAGCAGATGTTTTGCCCCGCGAGGCGATCGCACCTAAAATCCCATCTGTACGGGATCTGCGAATCATGCCGGGCGACGGTTTGACCGAATTAAGGGAAGAACCCGCCTGGCAGGGTCTCGTAGAACTCTGGATCACTTTTGCTTTCGCTGTGTGCGTCCGGCGTTACACTCAAAGGCGGGTGAGTGGAGGCGCGAAGGCAGCCGAACGGCGGCTTGCTTCTTTCGAGGCATTTCGACTTCAGCAAGTTGCGGAGGGTGTGTGAGCGCTGTGACTCCAAGCTCGACGTTAACTTCGTCGCCCCCGGCCGCAGTGCAGGATCCCTGGGAGGAACGGTTTCTCGGCCTGACGCGAGCCGTCTGGCTGCGGATCGGCGTCCTGGCAGTACTGTTCGCGATCCTGTTCTGGCCGAACCTCTGGCGGCTGTGGAAGAAGACCAATCCCATCTCGGGCGACGGTAACTGGGCCCATGCCATGGCCGTGCCGCTTATCGGGCTTTATTACCTGTACATCAATGGCGAAGAGCTGCTGAAGCGGCGTGTTCATCCGGTGCTGGTGTCGGATTTCTCGCGTCAGCGACTGGTGTCAGCCGCGTGGTTTGTCGGTGCGGGGTTGGTGATCTGGCTGCTGTCGACGCCCGTGGGCAGTATGCTGGCTGGGCAAACGGCCGTTGTCGCCGCCTTCGGCGCAGCCCTGGTCATCTGGGGCGTCCTGGCGGCTGCACTGAACTGGGGCGTGGGGACGTTGATCTTCGGCCTGGCCGTTTACGCTTACGGCATCTACCCGGGCTTTAACGACTACGCCAAGGACGTGGGGATGGTCCTGACGCTCTTCGGGCTGGTCCTGGCGCTGTGCGGCTGGGATGTCATGAAGATCGCGTGGTTCCCGATCGCGTTCCTCATCTGCGCATTGCCCTGGCCGGGGTTGGTTTACAGTTGGGTAGCCAGCCCGCTGCAACGAATCGCCGCGCGGGTTGCGGTTGAAGTGCTGCAGATCAGCGGCGTCGAGTCGTATGTCGCCGGGACGAAGATCTTTATGGTCGGTGAGGACAACGCATGGCGGGCGCTCAATGTGGCGGAAGCCTGCGCGGGCTTGCGCTCGCTGATGACGTTCATCACCTTCGGCGCCGCGGTGGGATTCCTGTCGTCGCGGCCGCTGTGGCAGAAGCTGTTCATCACGTTCAGTGCAATCCCGATCGCGATCTTCTGTAACACGGTGCGCGTGTCAGGGCAGGGTCTGCTGGACTACTACTTCGGCCACCAGGTGTCGGAGAACTTTGCCCATCAGTTTGTGGGGCTTGTCATGCTGATCCCGGCCTTCCTGCTGCTGTTGCTCGTGGGATGGATCCTGGATCATCTGTTCATCGAGGAAGTGGACGACAAGCAGAAGCTGATCGCGGCTGCGGCTGTTCAGCCGGGTGTTATTGCCGTGCCGCCAGCCGGCGCAACGGCTGCCGTTCGCCAGCCGGCGCGGACGCCGCCTCCGGCGGGCACACCGGCGCGACGTCCGGTTGCCGTGCCGACGCCACCGCCGCCCGCCGGCGGATCGCTGCATCGGCGACAAGCCCCCAAGCCGCCCACTCCACCTCCGGCGAAGGAGTAACCCATGGCAACGGAACCCCAAACCAACACTGCCCAGCCGGTCTCGCTCCTCAAGCGCCTTGCCGCGCCGGAGGCGCGCGTGCCGTTGCTGATCCTGCTGGTCGCGGCACTGAGCCTCAACCTCGCCGCGACGCAGTTGCAGGTGCATTTCCAGAAGCGTCCGATCGACCTTAAGACCTTCGGCCGTGAGCTGACCGAGTTCCCGATGCAGGTGGGCGACTGGGTGATGGTCTCCCGCGACACGCGCCTCAATGCCGACATCGAGCACGCCCTCGGCACCGAGCAGTACATCTTCCGCGACTACGTGAACAGCCAATACGTGACCGACGAGCAGGTTCGCCAGATGCGCGAGATGCCGGAAGGGCGGCGCATTTACGAGCTGGATCGCCTGCAGCGGGAGCATCCTGGTTCGGTCGTGCGTTTTGCCCTGACCTATTACACCGGCATGGTGGATACGGTCGCGCACATTCCCGAGCGGTGCTACGTGGCGGACGGCTACGAGGCGAAAGAGACCGTGGCTGTCACCTGGGGAGAAGGTGACGACGCGACCAATGCGCGCTTCATCAGCTTCCAGGACGCCACGACGCTCGGCAAGCTGCCGCGATGCGTCGGCTATTTCTTCTATGTCAACAACAAGCAGAAGGGCGATCCGCTGGGCGTCCGCACGGAGCTGCAGAACCTGTTTCAGCGGTACTCCTACTACGCGAAGGTGGAGATGATGGTCGCCCATGCCGACCCCGAAACGGCCAAGCGCACGATGGGCGATTTTTATGCTGCCGCCCGACCGGAAGTCCTCAAATGCCTTCCGGACTGGCAGAAGGTTGAAGAAGCCGAGAAGAATGAGCGCTGATGCATCGCCTCTGGCCGCCGGCTGCATTGAGATGACACCTTGAGGATCAAATGGCACGCAAAGTCAACACGAAGTTCCTGATCATCCTGACTCTGGTGGTGGGCGGCGGACTTGTCGCGGTTCTGCTGGCGCAGAAGCTGCTTAACCGCCGCGATCCGGATGCGCTTGTCGCCGAGTCCGAAACGCACCTGGCCAATCAGCGCTACGACGATGCGCTGCTGAGCATGCAGCGCGCCGTCAATGCGCGCCCGGAAGATCCGGCGCTGCGCGTCAAGCTCGGCGACGTCTACATGCATCGCATTCACCTGGACCGCGGCGAGTTCCCCAAGGCACTGGGCGCCTGGCGAAGCGCGCTGGAGGTGAATCCTTCGTATCTCCCGGCCCTTGAGCGTCTGCTGGCGATTTTCCGCGTCGAGTCGCAGCGGAGCGGGTCGCCCGATGTCATCAACCGCACTTACACGGAGTTGCGCGACCTGGCTTCGCGAATCGCGGCCCAGCAGCCGGACAACTACGCCATGGCTGGCCTGGTACAGGCAGCCGTCATCGAACCGTGGACGCGCGGCGTCACCACGCCCGAGCCGCAAATCCACGCGGCTGTCGAGGCCTTGCAGAAGCTGATGGAGCTCGATCCGGCAGGGGCGTCGCATCCGTACTGGATCGCCCGTGCGCATCTGCAGTTCGCCACGAATCAGCCGGCCAATCAGCGCCAGGCGCTGATCGACCAGGCGCTGTCCGTCATCGACGAGGCGCTTGAACGCCAGCCTGAGAACGCGGAGATGTACTGGCGCGCCGCCACGATCCAGCAGATTGTCGCCAGCCTGCAGGAGCAGGAGTCGGTACGCGATCAGTACCTGGCTCGTGCCAAAGATCTGGCCCGTCGCGCCAGCGAACTGGCCAAGCCCGACAACGAAAACTACCTGCAGATCATGTCCCATGCAGCCAGCATGGCTCTGCAGGACCAGGATCTGGCTCGCGCCAATCAGATCATGCAGCAGGTTGTCGAGGCTCTGCCTGACAACCAGGAAGCGCGCCTCATCCAGGCGCGCGTCCTCGCCACAGATCCCAGCCGCCGTGCCGATGCGATCAAGATCCTCGAGACACCCGTCAAGGCGGCGGCGGTAACGCCGGAGACCGTCGCGCGCGACCTGGAACTGATCACGCTGGCGGATCTGGTCGAGATGCGCATCGAGTACCTGTCGCAGGTGAACGACCCCGCCCAGCGGCAGCAGATCATCCCCAAGATCGAAGCCGAACTGGCTCGCCTTGTGCAGCGGCTGGGCGATCAGCACTGGCTGGTCCGCCTGAGCGGTGATTTCGCAGCCGCTCGCGGCGATCTGGTGGAGGCCATCAAGGCCTACGAGCGTGCCCGCGAGATGGCCTCGCTCGAAGGCGCCACCAACGACCGCAAGTACTACGAGATGCTGCTGCGTCTGGCCCGCGCGTATCGCCGACTTGGCCAGACGGGTCAGGCCATCGCGCTGCTGGACCAGGTCCTCAATGTCGCGCCGGGGCATGTGCCGTCGCGTCTGGAGCTGACCGAACTGCTGCTTGAGGATCGCGACATCGCCCGCGCCCGCCAGCAGCTTGCATTGCTGCGTCAGTTCGGCGCCACGCCCCAGCAGCTTCAGGCTGTCGAGCTGACGATCGCGATGGTAGAGGGCGATCAGGCAACCAGCGCTTCGCTGTATCGCACGCTGCCCGAGGAAACGCCCGCCCAGATGCGCAACAAGGCGACCGTCGCGCTGCGTCTCAATCGCCGTGACGAGGTCATCCGTCTTCTGGAAGCCGCGCGAAAGGTCGAACCGGATCGTGTGAACATTCCGCTGCTGGTCAGCCTGTATGTCGCTGACAATCAGCCGGCCAAGGCGCGCGAGCTTGTCGATGAAGCCCTCGCGGCCGATCCCAACAACCGCCAGCTCCAGATGCTCGCCCAGCAGATCGAGAATCCCGATCCGCAGCAGTTGGAGGATTTCCGCCGCGAGACGATCCTCGGGATCGAGGATGAGTTCACGCGCGAAATACAGTTGTTCGATCTGGAGCGCGACCTTGGCAATCACGAAGCGGCGCTGCAGCATCTGCGCCGCGCAGCCGAGTTGCGCCCGGATGACCTTGGCGTCAAGAGCGCCATGTTCCAAGTCGCGCTCCACGAACGTGACTGGAACCGTGCCGAAGAACTGGCACGCGAACTGGCGGCTGCCGATCACGACGATGCCGGCGGCGCGCTGATCCGCTTCCAGCTCGCACTGGCACGCGGACAGACGGCTGAGGCGCTCGAACACGCCCGTGAAGCCGTGCGTCGTCTGCCGCACTTTGCCCGCAGCTATGTCGCGCTGGGTCAGGCACTCGCGGCCCAGGGCCGGTTTGACGATGCCGTGACCGAGTTCCGCCGCGCCCTGGAGCGTCGCAGCAACAACGTCGAGGCCCTTCGCGGCATCATCGGCTGCTACTATGCCCTCAACCAGCCGGACAATGCTCGCCGCTACATCGAACAGGCGCGCCGTATCCGGCCCAATGATCCGTACTTTGCCGAATTGGAGCTGGACTACATCCAGCGGTATGGCGATCCGACGCAGGCCTTCGCCGCGCGGGAGCGCGCCGTTGAGCAGCGGCCGGACGACCCGATGGCTCGCCTGCAGCTCGGCCAGGTCTACCAGCAGGCCGCCCGCTATGCCGAGAGCCGCCGCAACTCGCAGGCTGCCACTCAGCATCTGAACAAGGCCGCCGATGTCTATCGCAAGGCGATCGAGAAGTGGCCGGATGAGTTGCAGTTCTACGCCTCACTGGCGGAAGTGCAGGTCGCGCTGGAACAGGTCGATCGGGCGGAGCAGACGCTGCGTCAGATCCTCCAGCGGGACGCCTGGAAGGAAACGGCTGCGCCGCATCAGCTTCTGGCGGAGTTCTATGCCCGTCTCGGCCGAATTCCGCAGGCTGAGTTCGAACTGCGCCAGGCGATGATCAAGTCGGGCAGCGACATGACCGTCCGTCTGCAGTTGGCCAACTTCCTGTCGCAGATCGGCAAGGTCAACGAGGCCCTGGCAGAGCTGGAAGGCGTTCGCAATCACCCAGCCGCGCAGCGGCAGCGGGTGGAGATCCTGCTTCGCGCCGGCCAGGTCAAGCTGGCTGAGGAAGCGCTTCAGCAGGCGATTGATGCCAACCCCGACGCGCTCGATCTGAAAGCCCAGCTTGCATCCGTGTATTTCGCGACCGAACGCTACGATCAGGCGATGCGTGTGGTCGGTGAAGTTCTCGCACAGGACGGCGAAAACGTGCTGGCGCTGCTGACGCGCGGCCGCATTCGCGTGGTCCGCGGCGAGACCGACGCGGCAATCGCCGACCTCAATCGCGTTCTTGAGCTGTCAAAGCAGAACGTCGATGCCCGCCTGGCGCTGGCTGCCGCATATCGCCAGCGTAACAACTGGGATGCGGCTATCCGTCAGCTCGAAGAGGCTGTGAGCATCCAGCCGCTGAACAAGGTGCTGCGGCAGCAACTGGTTGATATGTATGCCTCCGCCCAGCCGTCGCCGCGATGGCTGGAGGCGCAGCGCCTCGTGGATGAGACGCGGCAGATGCCGCAGTTCCAGAACGATCCGGACTGGGCCGCGGCTGCGGCGCGCCTGTGGCGGCGTCGCGGCGTGACAGAAAACGCCCTGGCCGCCATCGCCGATGCCCGTCGGCTCTCCGGCGACGACACGCTGCTGATGGATGAATATCTGCAGGTGCTGCTGAACGCTCGGGACTATCGCCGCATCCTGCGGGAGACCGAGACGCTGGCAGCCGGTGATGAGGCGCCGGCATGGGTCTATCACTTCCGCGCCATGGCGCAGAAGGGCCTGAACGATCGAGCGGCGGCGCTGGCTGAGTATGAGCGGGGCATTGCGCGTGCCGAAGCCCGCAATGACCAGGCTGGCATCGGCCAGCTCATCCAGAGCCTCGGCCGGGAGATCGGAGCCGACGACGCGATCCGCCACATGGGCGACCGCATCGACACCGAGCCGGCGTGGCAACTGCTGGCCCTGCATCTGTACCACCAGTCCAACCAGCTCGACGCCGGGCTGGCGCTGCTGAACCGGGTCGATCAGAGCAAGCTGACCGATGTGCAGAAGCAGCAGTTCCTGCGGATCGCAGGGCTGATCTACAGCAGCGTGTCGCCCGTCCCGATGGCTGAGGAGGCCCGGGATGCCTACCTGCAGTTGCTGGACCTGGATCCCGACGCGATCGACGTGTTGAACAATCTGGCGTATCTGCTGATGGACACGATGCGACCGTCACAACCGGAACAGGCCGTCATCTACAGCCAGCGGGCCATGGACCTGCTGAGCCGGCAGGGGCGGTCCGAGCTGGCCGTCCAGGACACGCACGGTTGGATCCTCACGCACCTGCCCGGGCGGCTGGACGAGGGTCTGAACATCCTGCTGGAGGTGGCCAACCGCGGAGCCGATTTCCCTGATGTGTACTACCACCTGGGTGAGGCGTATCTCCGCAAGGGTTCGGTAGACAACGCCATTCCGCAACTCGAGCGGGCACAACAGGTTATCAACGATGCTGAGGCTCGCGGCTTCCAGCATTACGGGACGCTGAAGGTCCGTGTCGAGCAGGCGTTGGACCGGGCGCGCCTGGCCGCCCGCGACAAGGCGGCGGCTGCGGATTAGTCGGGTCCTTCGGAACCCGTGTGGACCGCCCGAAGTATTAGTGGATGGACGGGGCCGAGCCGTCACGACCCCCGACCGGCCGCCGAACGAAAATCGTTGGAGCGGCACGGTTTATCGGGTAAAGTAACGTTCAGGACCCGGGGGAGCCCGCCAACTCCCCACGCTGATGCCGTTGACTCAGCCGTAACGCATCGCCCGCGGGCGCGGTGCATCGAGGAGTATCCATGACGACGTTGCCGCAGACGACCACCACGACGCTTCGCCTTCCGCGCATCACCACTGGTCCAGGCGTCAATCTGCCCAGCACGGCGCCGGTTCCCGGCGGCCAACTGGGGGCGCCGGCTCCGTTTCAGATGACCGGGGCCGATGTGTGGCGCGTCCTTCGGGCGAACATGTGGCTGATCCTCATCACCGTGTTCGCGTTCGGCATTGGCGGATACTTCCTCAACCGCTATCTGGCGGACTACCATCCCCGTTTCACCGCAACCGGTGTCATCCAGGTTCAGCCGTACTTCTTCTTCGATCCAATGAACCCTGTGCCGCAATTGCCCGATCAGGACACACTCCTGATTGAGCAGCGCACGCAGGCACAGCTTCTCACTCAGCCGCGGCTTTTCAGCGAACTGCTCGAAAAGAGCGAGGAAGTTCGCAAGACGAACTGGTTCCAGTCCTTTGAACGCCCCGAAGACCGCAAGAAAGATCTCGAAGACACCCTCCGCGTCAGCCCGATCCCCGATTCGAAGCTCATCACCGTCTCCATGACCACTCGCGAGCGGGCCGACGCGCGCATCATCGTCGATGAACTGGTCAGCCTGCACATCCGCAATGAGCAGGCCCGCACGCAGGCCGACAACCTCCGCCGTGCCGAGTCGCTCCGCCGCATGCGTGAAGACATCCGCCGGCGCCGCAATGAGATGCAGTCGGAGTTGCACAAGCTCCAGGTCGACCTGAACCACTACGGCATGGGCATCCCCGGTGGCGGCATCAGCCCCAAGGAGATGGAGCTGGCCAAGCTCACCGACCAGAAGGTCCAGCTTGACGGGCAGCTTGGTCTGGCCCAGTCGCTGCTCGAGCAGACGCAGCAGACTCTGGCCGCCGGGCAGGATCCGCCGCGCGTCGATCAGATGATCCGCCAGGATCCGATGATCATGATGTATCGCCAGCAGATCGACCAGGTCGACCTGCAGATCAGCACGCTGGTCGGCAGCATGGATGGCGATAACCCGCGCATCGAAACCCTCCGCAAGCAGCGCGAGCATCTCCAGCAGAAGCTCGAAGACCACAAGGCTGAGGTCCGTGCCAGCGCCAAGACGGCTGTGCTGGACGAGTATCGCGGCATGGTCAGCGCCGCTCAGGCGCAGCTCCAGGCCGTTGAGGAGCGCATTGATCAGATCAAGCAGGAGATGGGCGAGCTCAAGAAGGCCCAGCTTCGCTACCTGCAGCTCGTCGAAGAAGAAAAGGAGCGAGCCGAGGAAATCCGCGAGCTCGAGCGGCAACTGGCCAAGGTGCAGGAAATGCAGCACCAGAGCGAGTTGACCGGCGTGAGCTGGATGACCCGCCCCGAAACGCCCGACCTGATGAGCTTCCCGAAGCTGCCGATCACGATGGCGCTGGCTGTCTTTGCCGGCCTGGCGCTGAGCGTCGGCATCGCGTTCCTGCGTGAGCTGCTGGATACGTCCGTCCGCTCGCCGCGCGATATCGCTCGCGTCGGCCAGATCAACCTGCTGGGTGTGATCAACGACGAGTCCAGCGATCCGCAGGCCCAGGGCGCCACGCTGCCGCTGGTGATCGCTCAGGCGCCGCATTCGATGATGGCCGAGCAGTTCCGCCAGCTCCGCACGCGGCTGCACCATGCGGCCTCGCTGGATACGACGCGCAGCATCCTCATCACCAGCCCCAGCCCGGACGACGGCAAGACGACCATCGCCGTCAACCTCGCTGCCGGCTTGGCCCTCAACGGCCGTCGGATCCTGCTGGTCGACGCCAACTTCCGCCGTCCGGCGGTCCACGAGATCTTCCGGGTTCCCAACGATCAGGGCTTCAGCAATGCCCTGCAGGACCAGGATCGCATTGCGGAGGTCGTCCGCGAGACGGAGATCCCCAACCTGTCGATCCTGCCGGCTGGGCCGAAGCCCGCCAACCCGACGGAGCTGCTGGAAAGCCAGTTGCTGATCGACTTCATCGAGCGGTGCCTCGACGACTACGATCACGTGATCTTCGACTCCGGCCCGCTGCTGTTCGTCGCCGACACGGTGGCCCTGGCCCCGCGCGTCGACGGCGTGGTGACAGTCATCCGCGCCCGCAGCAACTCCCGCGGCGTGCTCCAGCGGATGCGCGACGATCTGCGCAAGCTCCGTGCCGAGCATCTGGGCGTTGTGCTCAACGCCGTCCGTGCCCAGGCCGGCGGCTACTACAACCGCAACATCAAGACCTACTACGAGTACTCGATGCCTCGTGGCGCATGATCAGCCATCCGCCCGCATCGATCTTCGCAAACGAGAAACCCCGCCACGAGCATGGCGGGGTTTTCGTTGCGCGATGCGATGTCCTGACGGTTGCTACACGCCGCGCGACTGGCGCACGGACGTGTACAGGTCGTTCACAGCGGCCCAGTTCACCACGTTCCACCAGGCGTTGATGTAGGCGCCGCGGTTATTCTGGTACTTGAGGTAATAGGCGTGTTCCCACACGTCCAGCGGCAGCAGCGGCTGGCAGCCGGCGATGAGCTTCGTGTCATGCTCATTGAGGCTGAAGACGACCAGGTTGTCGCCCATCGGCTCATAACACAGCACAGCCCAGCCGCTTCCCTTCACAAGGCTGGCAGCCGTCGTGAAGTAGCGCTTGAAGCCGTCGAACGATCCATACTGCGCCTCGATCGCCTGGGCGATCTCGCCCTGCGGCGCGCCGCCGGCATTGGGGCCCATCGTCGCCCAGAAGACGGTGTGCATGATGTGCCCGCCGCCGTTGAAACTCAGATCCCGCTGTAGCGCCGAAAGCGTCGTCGCGTCGGCATCGCCGCCGGTCTGGCGCAGCGTCGCCAGGGCCTTGTTCAAGCCGTTGACGTAGGCCTGGTGATGCTTGTCATGGTGCAGACGCATCGTCTGCTCGTCGATGTGCGGCTCGAGGGCGTTGTAGTCGTATGGCAGGGGAGGCAGCTTGTACTCGCCATCGGCGAACGCCTGGGCTAGGAGGCGCTGCATGGCGTTATTGCCTCCGGCGTCGCCGCCAGCCTGCGCAAGTGCGTGCATCGATCCGAAAGCCGTCATCGCCAGCGCCGCCGCCGGCGCAGCTTTGGTGAGAAGATCCCGTCGTGTCGGTGTTGGCTGCATGAATCACTCCTTCCGCAAGAAAAACAGGTTCGAACGGCTGATGATAGGCGGTAGGGGCGGTGAAGGTGAAGGTGGCATTAGCGAATGCTCGCAAATTGGGGCGAAGGAGTCGAAGAGACAAGGTGAACAGCGACGTAGCGACGAAGCGTCAGCGGGCAACAGGCGGCATGACGCCGGCCAGCTTATTCGCCCGTGACTGGCAACCTGGCCACTGGCAACTAACTCTCTACCGCTACCCCGACTGCCCCCGATACGCAGTCGAAAGCGATGCCACGACGGCGACCAGCTCCGACGGTTCAAATGGCTTGGACACGAATCCCTGATAGCCGCTGAGCAGGGCGCGCGTGCGGTCTTCCGTGCGGGCGAACGCCGTCACGGCAGCCGCGGGGATGCGCGAGTTGTGCTGCATGTCCCCTTCGCGGACCTGGCGGATCAGATCGTAGCCGTCGCGGTGGGGCATGCCGATGTCAGCCAGCAGCACATCAAACGGCTCGCGCGACAGCAGCTTGATCGCCTCATCGGCGTTGGGGGCGGTTGTGACGTGTGCGCCATAGTCGCCCAGCAGGCGTCGCATCAGCTCTCGCGCATCGGGCTCGTCGTCGATGGCGAGCACACGCACGCCGTTGAGGCGGGTCGTCGGGAGGGCCACCTTCGCGATCGGCTGCCGTCGGGTCGTTGCCGGCTGAGCGCTCGATGGCTGGGATCGCGACACCAGTGGCAGCGTCACGGTGAACGTCGCTCCCGTGCCCGGGCCGTCGCTGTGGCAGCGGACGACGCCGCCGTGCAGCTCGACCAGGCTCTTGACGATCGACAACCCCAGCCCCAGCCCGCCGAAGGTGCGGGTGGTCGACGCGTCCGCCTGGCGGAAGCGCTCGAACACATGCGGCAGGAACTCCGTCGGAATTCCCTGGCCGGTGTCCTGCACAGTCAACTCGACATGCTGGGCATGTCGTTCGAGCCGAACGATCACCCGCCCCCCGCGCGGGGTGAACTTGATGGCATTGCTCAACAGGTTCCACAGCACCTGCTGCAGACGACCGGCATCGCCGGCGATCGTGCCGGCATTGGGGTCGATGTGGCGCTCGAGCTGGATCTCCTTGGCGTCGGCTGAGTGCTGCACCGTCTGCAGCGCGCCATGCACCAGCATCGGCAGGTCGACTTCTTCGACCTCCAGCCGCAGCTTGCCGGAGACGATGCGGCTCATGTCCAGCAGATCAGAGATGATCTGCGTCTGCACACGCGCGTTGCGCTCGATGACCTCCAGACCCTGGTCCAGCTCCTGCTTGTCCGGCTGGCCGGATCGCAGGAGCTGCGCCCAGCCGAGGATGGCGTTCAGCGGGGTGCGAAGTTCATGCGAGAGCGTTGCGAGGAACTCGTCTTTCAGCCGGCTGACGCGCTCGGCTTCGCCGCGGGCGTATCGCTCGCTGTTGAGCAGGTATTCGCGTTCCTGCTCGTGCTCCTTGCGGTCGGTGATGTCCACGCACGAGCCGATATAGCCCGTGAACTGGCCATCGGCATCGAACAGCGGCCGGCCGATCTCCCACAGCCACCGGTACTGCCCGTCGCGCCGCCGCATGCGGTACTCGATGCTGAACGGCAGGCGGGCGTCGAATGACGTCGAGTAGACGTCCAGGCATTTCTCGCGGTCGTCGGGATGGACCTGCTTGGACCAGCCATCGCCCTGGTCCTGCTCCATCGTGCGCCCGGAGAACTCCAGCCACGAGCGGTTAAACCAGTTGCGCGCCTGCGTCGTGTCGGCAATCCAGACCATGACCGGTGCGCTGTCCGCCATGATGCGGAACTTCTCCTCGCTGGCGCGCACAGCCGCCTCGGCGCGCCGACGCTCGCTGACATCCGCCACCATGACCGCGAATCCGCGCACCCGCCCGTCCTGGCCGATGTCGGGCATGTAGGTGCCGAGGATCGTCTTGGTCTGGTTGGTGGGGAGGGTGATCGTGGTCTCGTGGCTGACCACTTCGCCGTCCAGGGCACGCTCGATGTGCGGAAGCAACTGCTGAAACGCCTCAGGACCAAACAGGTCACGCATGTGGCGACCGGTGAGCTGATCCTTGCCTACGCCGAACCAGTCGGCATAGGCGCGATTGTTGAAGCGGTACCGAAGGTCCGTCCCGACGTACGCCACCAGCACCGGCAGCGAGTCGGTCATCAGCTCCAGATGCCGTTGCGTGCGGGCGATCTGCTGGTCGGCACGCCGCCGCTGCTGTGACAGGAAGGCAACCAGCGCAGCCGTGGCGAACAGCACGAACGTGCGGATCGCGTCGTCCGTGCTCGGGTCCCACCGCATCCGCGGCTCGAACAGGAGGAATTCATTGGCGATGGCTGCGACCACGGCTGCCGCCATCCCGGGGATCCAGCCGCCCAGCCAGGCCGAAAGGAGAACCGCCGCCACAGGCAGCATGGTGGTCGGCGGCGACATCGATCGCATCAGCTGCAACGTGATCCATACCGTCACCAACACCAGCGCTACCGCCGCGCCAGTCCACAGGAGTGTTATGGCCGCACGATGCCAGCGCATCTTCGACTCCATTGAAGCACCCCCAATGCTCCGCCAAACGCTCCGCAGTCAGCCACTACTGTAGAAGGTGGGGCCGCTCGCGACAACTAAATCATCGCGCATTGGCACAATCGAGTCAGAATGCCCTCCAGCATCCGGCCGGCCGTTTCAGGATTGATGAGGGCCGAGCGGTAAGTCATCGCGGCTTGGAGGTCGTCTCCGAGGGTCGTCGGCGTGAACGCCACCGGGATCATCGGCCCGGTCGGAGAGGCCCTCACGTACCCCAAAAGCGGGTTGGGGTGGTACTTCCCAGCCCAGGTGCGGTTCATGTTCACATTTGAAATCCCGCCAGCCAGGGGCATGTGCTTGCGGAAGAATCGGTAGGATTCCGGCCCGGGCATCCTTCGGCCGAAAATCAGAGACAGGCCCAGCCATACGGTCCCAGCGGCGGCGCCGTAACGCTGCTTGCTGAGCGCACTTTGGGCATGGATCGACCGCAGCATCCGCTCAAAATCGCTCAGGTCCGTGCCGCGAACGATCGTATGGGTGAATCCGAGAAACAGCCCAAATACATCCGCCAGCGCATCGTCGCCCGAGCCGCGAAGATCGACGATTGTCCCCAGCGCCAGGTCCTGGCGTCGAGGCGTCTGGCGGAATGGCAGATGCCCGACGCACTGTTCCATCATCGCCGCCAGGAACAGGTCGTTGAGCGTCACGCCTCTTGAGCGGCTGTACCGGATCAGCGCCGGCACGATGCCACGCGGGGCGGTGCGGGTGATGAACCGTTTGGCGAAATCCGACGATCCAGCCGTCGAGATCCGTCGCACGCTGCGGAATCGGGAGAACGTCCGCACGATGTCGAGGACGGCCTGATCCAGCTCCCACGGGACACGCTGCGGGCCGAAGTGCCGCCAGTAGCCGCCCGTCGGCTGGCGGGGCGGGCGCGGGTCGACGGCGGATGGATCCATCACGCGCGCAAACCACTGGCGCAGCAGCATGCGAATCGAGACCGAATCGGCGATCCAGTGCTGATAGACGACGCCGACGTGATAGGTGCCATCGTCCTGGCGGATGAACGGGCGGATCGGGATATCGCCCTCAGCGAACGGCTGGTTCATGCCGACGGTGACGTGCTGTTCCAACGGGACGTGCGGCGGGACGATGTCGATCGGCTGGGAGGATTCCGGCGGCTGATAGGTCAGCCGGTTGTCCTCAACGATCGCCCGGCCCAGCCGCATCGCCCGCAGCGTGTCATCCCACGCATGTTGCCATGCGCTCACGCCAGCCTGGCCGCGCAGGTGCATCGCCTGAGCGGCGTTGTAGGGATGCACGGCCTCCCATTGACGGATGATCCGCTGAAAGACATTGAGACTGACAGCCGGCGTTCCCGTCATGGCCCTCCCATCACCGGTTAGGACGATAGGGCACCCATGACTTGGGGAAGAACCGTCCGGTGTGACGGGCATAGTCCTCGTAAACCTGCCCATGCACCTGTGTGAGATAACGTTCCTCCCGCCGGGCTTCCCATTGCAGCAGCAGCAGGTGCGCCACCGCAATCACCGCCATGGCTGGGCTGGGCACGATTACGAAGCTCGCGATCATCAGGATCGACGACAGGCCGTAGATCGGGTGTCGCACGTAGCCGTACGGCCCGCTGACGACCAGCTCCGTCTTTTCGCCCGGGTCGATCCCCATTCGCCAGCTCTTGCCCATGCGGCGCCAGCAGACGAGCGTCGCGGCGAAGGCGGCGATCGCGACCGCCAGAGCCGCCCACCGCACGGCTGGGTGCAGCGGCCAGGGCTGCACCACCGACGGCACGCGGCGCGACAATGCAACCACCAGCGGCAGGGCGATCCACAGCGCCACCACCGGGTTCCACACGATGCGCAGCAACCGCCCCAGCCGCTCCCGGGGGATGAAATTCCCCGCCCGGCCCGTGCGGCGCCGCGCCTTGATCGTCAATCGAATCACTCGACCCCAGTAGGCCAGGAGCACCAGCCCAAGGATCAGCGCAGGAATGTTCTGCATCGGATCACCAGTTTACGCCAAGCGGCTGTTGGCGGCGAGAGACTCTATCAGGTGAAAAGGCCCACGGATGGCACTCCGTGGGCCTTGGCTCGATCGGTGAAAAGTGCTGACGACGATCAGGCGTCGCGACGCTGGTTCCGGTCGCCACCGCGACCGCCGCGTCCACGATCACCGCCCCGGCCGCCCCGGCCGCCGCGATCTCCGCCGCGCCCACCGCGGTCACCACCGCGATCGCCGCCACGCTGACCGCCTTCGCGCGGGCCGCCGCCCTGACGGCGGTTGCCCTCGTCACCCGCGCCGACAGGCGCCGGCTGGCGGACGGGGTCCGACTCGCCCAGCTCCTGCAGCGCCGCCTTGCGCGACAGCTTGATGCGGCCGGTGTCGTCGATCAGGATCACCTTGACCTTGATCTCGTCGCCGACGTTCACGACGTCGGTGACGCGCTCGACGTACTGGTCCGACAGCTCGGAGACGTGGCACAGACCGTCGGTCTCAGGCGCGATCTCGACGAACGCGCCGAAGTCCTTGATGCTCACCACTGTGCCGGTGTAGATCTTGCCGACCTTCACCTCGGCGGTCATCGCCTCGATGATGTCGCGGCACTTCTCGGCGGCTGCGGCATCGGTCGAGGAAATGTAGACGGTGCCGTCGTCTTCGATGTCGACGTTGGCGCCGGTCTCGTCCTGGATGCGCTTGATGTTCTTGCCGCCCGGGCCGATGACCTTGCCGATCTTGTCCGGATCGATCTTGATCGTCAGCAGGCGCGGCGCCCAGACGCTGATCTGCGGCCGCGGCTTGTCGATGGTCTGGGCCATCAGGTCCAGAATCTTCAGCCGGGCTTCCTTCGCACGGGCCAGCGCCTGGCGGATGATGTTGTAGTCCAGGCCCTCGATCTTGATGTCGAGCTGGATGGCTGTGATGCCGTTGCGGGTACCGGCGACCTTGAAGTCCATGTCGCCGAAATGGTCTTCCTCACCCAGGATGTCGGTCAGCAGGACGGCCTTGTCGCCTTCCTTGACCATACCGATCGAGATGCCCGCCACCATGTCGGTGATCGGCACGCCGGCGTCCATCAGGGCCAGGCAGCCGCCGCAGGTCGTCGCCATCGAGCTGGAGCCGTTGGACTCCAGGATGTCCGAGATCACGCGGACGGTGTAGGGGAAGTCATCGACAGCCGGCAGGACCGCCGACAGCGCCCGCTCAGCCAGCGCGCCGTGGCCGATCTCGCGCCGGCCCGGCCCGCGAATCGGGCGAACCTCACCCACGCTGTAGCTGGGGAAGTTGTAGTGCAGGTAAAACTTCTGGCCGTACTCCTCCATCAGGCCATCGACGATCTGCTCGTCGGAGGCCGTGCCCAGCGTCACCGTACACAGCGCCTGCGTCTCGCCACGCGTGAACAGGGCCGAGCCATGCACGCGCGGCAGGATGCCGACCGAGCTGCTGATCGGACGGATGTCCTCAAAGCCGCGGCCGTCGGGGCGGGTGCCCGCCAGGATCGTCTCACGCGTGACCTGCTCCTCGACCTCGGCAAACGCCAGGCGGATGCGCCGGGCGTCTTCCTTTTGCTGAAGGATCGACAGGTACGAGGCGTTCGGATCGGTGACCGGCGGAGCCATTTCAGCCACCAGCTCATCGCGGATCTGGGCGACGGCCTCGGCACGGTCGTGCTTGCCGGGACGGCCCTTGACCTCGCGGATGCGGTCGCCGACGCGGGCGGTGATCGCATCGATCAGGCCCGGCTCGATTGTCTTGAGATCGCCGACCTTCTCCCGGCCGCACTTGGCGACCAGTTCCTTGATCATGCCCACGATCTCGATGACGTACTTGTGGCCGAACTCGATGGCTTCGGCGACGTCTTCCTCGGAAGACTCGTAGGCGCCGATCTCGATCATGTTGACGTAGTGCTCGGTGCCGGCGACGACCAGATCAAACTCGCTTTCCTCGAGCTGCTGGACTGTCGGGTTGAGCACGAGTTGCCCATCCACTTTGCCGACGCGCACGTGGGCGGTCGGGTGGAGGAAGGGGATGTCGCTGATGGCGACACACGCGCTGGCGGCGATGCCCGCCAGGATGTCCGGATCGTTCTGTTGATCGGCTGACAGGACGTTAAGGTGGATCTGCACCTCGTCCATGAACCCCTTGGGGAACAGCGGCCGAAGCGGCCGGTCGATGAGGCGGGCGGTCAGGATTTCCTTGGTGGTGGGGCGGCCTTCACGCTTGATGAAGCCGCCGGGGAATTTGCCCGCGGCTGACCGACGCTCGCGGTAGTCGACCTGCAGCGGGAAGAAATCGATCCCCTCCCGCGGAGCGGCGCGAACCACCGCGCCGAAAACGACCGTGTCCGCATACTGAACCGTTACCGATCCATGGGCGAGCTTTGCCAGCGAACCGGTCTCGATCGACAGCGTCCTGCCGCCGATCTCCCGTTCTACACGAATTGCCTGCATGCAATCTTTCCTCTGGGCCTCCACTGATCCTGAAAAACAGACTTAGAAGGCCGGAAGGCTTGCTGGCGGATACGGCGGGGATTGCGAATATCGAATTGGGGATCGCGTGGATGGAATCCGTCGAGATCCGCAATGCGAGATCCGCAATCGCCTTCTTGCCAGTTCACCTGTCCGGATGCCCCGGTGGGTTTCTCGATCGTCGCGGGTGGGAGGCCCCAGTCAGTTGCCAACGCCGAATAGAGAGGCCGGGACGACTTCAGACACGTTACGATAAACAGCCGGGACACGAACATGTCGTGTCCCGGGCTGGCTTGATCCTTATTTTCGCAGACCGAGGCGGGCGATAATTCGCTGGTAGCGAGCCCGATCCTCGCGCGTCAGGTACTTCAGCAGCGCGTTGCGCTTGCCGACCATCTTGAGCAACCCGCGACGCGAGGAGTGATCCTTCTTGTGCGTCTTGAGGTGCTCGGTCAGCTCGTTGATCCGCCTGGTCAGAATCGCGATCTGCACCTCAGGTGACCCCGTGTCACCTTCGTGCGTGCGAAACTCTTCTACAATTTCCCGTTTGGTCTGTGCTGCAATCGACATTCCTACTCCTTGACACCAGGCGCCCAGCCACGGCCGTTGCGCCGGTCATATAAGGGGTCTTGTTTGGCCTCCACCGCGGAGGCTGGAATCGCAGGACGATAGAACAAACCCCTGCGAAATGCAAGCGGGGAGGGGGTTCTCTCCCGGCTGACGACTCCTAACCGTATCTTAACGTCTTGATCGGGTCAAATGGGTGAAACGAACAAGCGGCGAAGCGACGAGGGGGATGAGGAAGGCAGACGAAGAGACGAAGTGTTGCCTTCGCCTCTTCGTCTCTTCGCGTGCGATCGTCCGTATCACGCCTTGCCGAGGACCTTGTCGACCACGGCTCGCACCTCGGTAATGCGCTGCTGAGCGGTCGCCTCGTCGGGGGCTTCGGCAATGATGCGCATGATCGGCTCGGTGTTGCTGGGGCGGGCGTGGACCCAAGCCTGGTCCCAGTCGATGCGGATGCCGTCCTGCGTGTCGACCTTTTCCTTGGCGAAATGCTCCTTGAGGGCGGCGACGGCGCGGTCGGCATCCTCGCGGCGGCACTCGAACTTGGTTTTCACGATCGTGTAGGCCGGGATTTCAGCCACGAGTTGGCTGAGCGGTTTGCCGGTCTCAGCCATGAGCTGCAGGACATAGGCCATGCCGACCAGCGAGTCGCGCCCCGGGACGATGCGCGCGTCGATGACGCCGCCGTTGCCCTCGCCCCCGATGATCGCGTCATTGGCGAGCATTCCCTGCACGACATTGGCTTCGCCGACCGGCGTGCGGACGACGCGCGAGCCGTACTGCTGAGCGATGTCGTCGATCATGCGGCTGGTCGAGAGGTTGGCCACGGCCACGCCGGGCTTCTTGGAAAGCACGAGCTTGGCGCACAGGGCCAGGGAGTATTCCTCGCCGATGTACCGGCCATTTTCGTCAACGATGGCGAGGCGATCGGCATCGGGATCCTGCGCAAAGCCGATGCTCGCCCGCTGGCGCTTTACCTCAGCCGCCAGGTCGGTCAGGTTAGCTTCGGTCGGCTCGGGCTCATGCGGGAAACGGCCGTTGGGGGTGTTGTTCAGATGCACCACCTGGCAGCCGAGCTTGCTGAGGAGCGTCGCGCTCGACACACAGCCGGCGCCATTGACGCTGTCCAGGACCACCTTGAACCGCTTGGTGCTGATCCCCAGCACATCCACGCGATCCAGCACGCGCTTGACGTGCAGGGCGTGGGTTTCGGAGTTGCGGGAGGGTGGGATGATCTGATCAATCCGCACATACTGCGGCTGATTTTCGTCGTACAGCGCGCGGATGCGGGCGGCTGCCTGCGGCGGGGGGGCGATGCCCTCGGAGGTGAGGAACTTCAGCCCGTTCCACTGGATCGGGTTGTGCGAGGCCGTGGCGACGATGCCGGCATCGGCTTGCGTGTGGCGGACCATCATCGCGACGCCGGGGGTGGTGACGATGTCCAGATCGATCACCTCAATGCCCGAGGCGCACAGTGCCGCCGCGGCAGCATCGCGAACAAACGGCCCCGAAGGGCGGGAATCCCGCCCGAAAACCACGCGAAAATGCGAGCCGTTGAGCGGTCGGGCGGATTCCTTGAGATAGCGTGCAAAGGCTGCGGCCATGCGCGAAACGGCTTCAGGCGTAAGGGTTGCGCCGATCGTGCCGCGCATACCGGAAATACCGATCATCAATGCGTCCATGGAGCTCCTGGTCCTAATGTCAATGCCGAATGAGGAATGCTGAACGAGGAATGAAGCATGAAGCCAACAGGCCCTGAAATCCGCTGTTTCATGCGTCATTGATCATTCGTCATGCACCACCGGCTTCATTATTCGAGTTGATCGGCCCTGATGCAACGGATATGCTTTTGATCGTGAACGCCTTCCTCGCCATGCGGTGCATGTGTATGAGCCGCGCATAGACTTGCGCGGCGTATCTCTCCTATCGTCCTGTCGTGGCCCCTGGTTTTTGAGGCGGATGTCCGCCGACACCGCAACCTCACAATGCACCGCAAAGCACTAAACGAGCACCTGCTGAAGGTCGCCGATGAGCTGACGGCTAATGTCATCGCCGAGCCGCAGATGCGGCACCTCAACCAGGTTTTCCTGCCCAATCGCGACCGGATCGTCGAAGCCATCGAGATGCTGCGGCAGTTGCTGTTTCCCGGCTATTTCGGCAAGCAGGGGCTGACCAGCGAGAATGTGAAATTTCGCATCGGCGAGCTGGTGCTGGAGCTGTCGGACATCCTGTATGAGCAGGTCCGCTGCTGTGTGCGATATCGCGAGAGCATCGCCGGCCCCAACGGCGGCGACGCCCGGTGTGAGGCCTGTGACCGTGAAGCCGCCGATATCGTCGCGACGTTCTTCGATCGCCTGCCAACGGTGCGGCAGATGCTCAGCGACGACGTGCAGGCGGCCTTCGACGGCGACCCCGCCGCGAAGAACGTCGATGAGACGATCTTCTGCTATCCGGGGCTGTTTGCGATCAGCGTCCAGCGGCTGGCGCATGAGCTGTACAAGCTGAATGTGCCGCTTTTGCCGCGGATCATGACCGAGTATGCCCACGGGTTGACCGGGATCGACATCCACCCGGGTGCGAAACTCGGCCGGCGGTTCTTCATCGACCACGGTACGGGTGTCGTGATCGGCGAGACCACGGAGATCGGCGACAACGTGAAGGTCTACCAGGGCGTGACGCTGGGAGCTTTGGCGCCAGCCTATGGTCAGGCACTGCGCGGTCAGAAGCGGCATCCGACGATCGAGGATGACGTGGTGATCTACGCCGGGGCGACGATCCTGGGCGGCGATACGGTAATCGGCAAGGGGAGCGTAATCGGCGGTAACGTCTTCATCACGACGAGCGTGCCGCCGTACAACCAGGTGACGCAGGAGCTGGGCCGGCTGACGTTCCGCCAGCGGAACCGCAAGTCGAAGATGCCGACGGCTGTCGTGGATTTTCAGATCTAGGTGGGGATTGCGATGGCGGCGCCGGCGGATGTTGCGGCGGGGCAACAGGCGATGTTGGCGCGATGCAACATCCGGCGCAATCGTGGCGGTCGCCGCGGCGTGGAGACGTAAGTCGTTGCGCGGCACGGGCTTTGATGAGAGCCTGTCATGCGGACATGGCTGTTCATCCTCGTGGGACTGATGGCGGGCGGATGCGCGTCGACCGCCCCCAGGTCCGACCCCGGGGAGCAGGCCCTCGCGGATCAGCCGCAGGAGCCCGTGGCCGCGGCTTTGGTATTCTCTCCGGCGTTGGGGGATTACCTGCCGGAAGAGGTCTTGGCACGCGATGGGCGGGGCCAGGCAGCGTTGTGGGGGCTGCAGGGGCCGACGACGACCATCCACTACATCCGTACGGACGACCGCTGGGGGGATGACGACTACGGCCGCCGGCGGGATATGTACCGCCGCCGGGCTGTCGAATACCGCCTGGGAAGCAGCGTTCGCCCCTAGAACCTGTAAAATCCATGCAAGTGACGCCGTCGTGGGCACTTAGTTGGTTGACGATGGCGGATTTGATACTTGCTTTTCGTCAGCGGAGTGATCATATTGTTACTAAGTCTGTTTCCCATCGCATCTTAACCCTCATCGTGGGGTCGATATGGCAACGATTACCAAGAAGGAGCTGATCGATCGGATCGCTGACGGGACCGGCAGCCGCCGCGTCCTGGTGAAGAAGATCGTACAGCGGTTTCTGGACGAAATTATCCAGGAACTGGGGCAAGGTAACCGCCTCGAATTTCGAGACTTCGGTGTCTTCGAGACCAAATATCGGAAGGCTCGCAAGGCGCAGAATCCCAAGACGCTTGAGCCGGTTGAGGTGCCGGAGAAACGGACCGTCAAGTTCAAGGTCGGCCGCCTGATGAAGCAGCGGCTAAGCGAGATCAGTGGTGGCAAGATTGGCGTTCCCGAAGGCGCCCACGAGGTGGACGACGAGGACGACGATGATTGATCCGGCCGATGCGGACGCCGCGCCGGTCGGCAGCGACCTGCGTATCCCCTGACCGACGTGGAACCCTCGCCGATCCAAGAGCTGATCCGCCGCCATCTGGCAGAGCGGGCTGCGGCGCACCACCTGCGTCAGCGGCAGGTGGTTCAGCCGATTGATCCCGTCCGTGTTCACATCGATGGGCGGGAATACCTCAACTTCGCTTCCAACGATTACCTGGGGCTGACGCACCATCCAGCCGTTACGGCTGCCATGCGGGAAGCCATCGCGCACGACGGCGCCGGTGCGGGGGCGGCGGCGCTGATCAGCGGATACACGCCTCTTCACGCGAAGGCGGAGTCAGCCATTGCCGCATGGAAGGGGACGCAATCCGCGGTCCTGTTGCCCAGTGGATATCAAGCCAATCACGCGGCTGTGCAGACGGCAGCCGCCATCGGCCAGGCCGCCGATCGGCCCGTGCGATTCCTCATCGACAAGCTCGTGCACGCCTCGCTGATCGATGCCGTTCGCGGCACGGGCGAGCCATTTCGCGTCTTTGGCCACAACGGCATCGACAAGCTGCGACGGCTGCTGCGGGAAGCGCCCGCCGATCAACTGCAGATCGTCGTGACCGAGTCGATCTTCAGCATGGACGGCGATGCCGCCGATCTGCGGGCCCTGGCGCAGCTCAAAGCCGAGCATCCGTTCGTGCTCGTGCTGGACGAGGCGCACGCCAGCGGCGTCTACGGGCCCAACGGCTGCGGCTATGCATCGGAGCTGTCGCTGGAGAACGCAGCGGATATTGCGATTGTAACACTGTCCAAGGCGATGGGGCTGATGGGCGGGGCGGTCTGCACGTCGGCTGAATTGGCGGATCTGCTGATCAATCACGCGCGAGCCTACATCTACACGACCAGCGTGGCGCCGGTCGTGGCAGCCGGGGCGATCGCCGCGATCGATGTCATGCAACATGAACCGCATCGCCAGCAGCGGCTGAGAGAGCAGGCCCGGCGCGTGCGGGATGAGCTGAAAAGCCGCGGGCTGACCGTGGGGGGATTGGACGATTCACCGATTCTGCCGGTGATCGTGGGCGCACCGCAGGCGGCACTGAAGGCGGGGGCAAGATCGCGCGAAGAGGGCATCCTCGTCGGCGCGATCCGGCCACCAACAGTTCCACCGGGAGCGAGCCGCTTGAGGATTACCCTCAGCAGCGAGCATACAGATGATCAAATCAAACGTCTGTGTGAAACGCTGCGCCGCGTGATTTAGAGGCGGGCTTCATCGTCGCAGGAAACGGTGGCGACGACAGTTTGCGGCGCCTGAACCCCGATCAGCCGTGGAAAATCAGGCTTGGGGGTGGATCTGGGACTGGGCGGGCGTCCGCATCGGGGAGTCGACCCGATCTTCGAGCTCATGGATCCGGTCGAGTGTGCGGCGGGTCAGATCGGCAGGGGGTTCCCCCACATCAAGCTGATCCAGAAGCTTAAGCAAGCGCTCGACGCGCTCCATCCGCGGCCCCATACCGTTGGTCACTGATGCGTACATAGCACTGGCTCCGACGGATTCGCGGTCAAGAACCAGATCTACCGCACGACGGTCTTCCGGGCTCAATTGTCTCGGCATATTTGCCCCGCGATCGTTCAGAATTGCCGGATCGTCGCAAAGAGGTGCATGCGAATCCTGCCATCCCCGCAGGCACACGATCAAGCCACGATCATTGATGCTGGCCGGTCCCGCTGACCAGGCCCTCGCTAGATCCTACGACGGGCCTTTGTCCTTGTTCGCGGCCCGCCAGCGATCTGCGAAATGAGCGACGGCCGCGTGCAACCGCGATTTCACCGTCCCCAACGGAATCCCAAGAATATCGCCAATCTGTTTGTAAGGAAACTGGTGGAAGTAACTGAGCAACAATATTTCCCTCAGGTGCTCAGGCATAGACATAACTGTCTTATGCACCAGTTGTTGCAGCTCCTCTTTCTCAATGTTTGCCCCCGGTTCGTCGACGGTGGCCTCCATGAGATCGATGAACTGCCCACCTTCTTCATCGGATTTGCTGATCGATGCCTGCAGCGGGCTGGTTGGCCGGCGCGCCTGCGACCGGATCAGATCGCGCGCCTTATTGGCCGCGATCGTGAACAGCCACGGGCGAAAGCGCCGCTCGACATCGAACTGGTCGGCTGACTGGTGGACCTGAAGAAACGCCTCCTGGAACACGTCCTCAGCCGCCGCCCGGTTGCCCAGGAAGCGCACGAGGAAGTGATACAGCTCGCGCTGGTGGCGATCCACCAGCCGCTGGAAGGCCCGGCGGTCGCCGGCCCGATAATCCGCAAGGAGCTGCTCGTCCGTACGCGGATCCGGCGCGCGCACCGAATCCGTACCGCTGCTGCGAGGCGCAGCCTGGGCGGCGCGATCCGGATCGAGGTCCTTCGTCGCGGCGTCTCGAACGCGGGATTCGCGATTGGTTTGAGACACGCTCATTTCCTGCTCCCAAGCAAACCCGTAGCCGGAGTTTGCGTCAAGGCGAAAATTCGTGCGCCCGCACGTATACTACCGGGTCGTCGTACTCTGATTGTATGCCTGCTGACCCTTCCCAATCCTCACAGCCGACCCCTTTTTTCGGCCTGACAGCCGAAGAGTTCGATACCCTCGTCCAATCCTGGGGCTGGCCGAGATTCCGCGCCCAGCAGGTGCGAGACTGGGTTTATACGAAAAATGTCGTCGACCCGGCAGCCATGAGCAACTTGTCGAAGGCCGCGCGCCAGGAGCTGGCCGACCGGGTGTCGTTCTGCTCGGCGCACATCACCCGTCGCCAGCACAGCCGCGACGGTACGATCAAATTGCTGCTCACCTGGCCGGACGGCGCCAATGCCGAGACCGTCATGATCCCCGACGGCCCGCGGCGCACAGCCTGCGTCAGCTCGCAGGTGGGGTGTCCGGTCGGATGTAAGTTCTGCGCCAGCGGCATCGGGGGGATGAAGGGCAACCTGACGGCTGGGCGGATTGTCGAGCAGGTGATGGCCCTGCAGCAGGCCAACCAGCCGGACGGCCGCCCCGATCAGCCTGCGACCACCGGCAGGATCACCAACATCGTCTTCATGGGCATGGGCGAGCCGCTGGCGAACTACGCCAACGTCATGCAGGCCGTGCGCGTCCTGCACGATCCCAAGTGCTTCAACCTGGGCGCCCGCCGCATCACGATCTCGACCGTCGGCGTGCCGCCGCGCATCCGCGATCTGGCGCACGAGCAACTACCTCTGAACCTGGCCCTTTCGCTGCATGCGCCCAATGAGGCGCTTCGCCGCGAGCTGATCCCCTGGGCGGAGCATTTCGCCCTCGACGACATCCTCGACGCCTGCCGCTATTACTTCGATCAGACCGGCCGTGAGATCACGCTGGAGTACATCCTGCTCAGCGGGGTGAACGATCAGCCGGAGCATGCGCGGGAGCTGGCGAAGCTCTGTCGCACCATCCGCGCCAACGTGAACCTGATCCGCTACAACGAGGTCGAATCGCTGCCGTATCGCCGGCCGATCTCGAAAGATGTCGTCCGTTTCCAGGAGATCCTGCGGGCCAACGGCGTGAACACGCACGTCCGCAAGAGCCGCGGACGCGACATCGATGCAGCCTGCGGGCAGTTGCGCAAGAAGGAGCAACAGGCCATGGCTGGGGGCGTTTCGATTCCCGTACTTCAGGTCACCGACAATCCTGCGTAAGGTGGGAAAAGACAAGCCGACAATGCGACATCGACGCGGGTTTACGCTGCTGGAGCTGATGGCGTCGCTGGCGGTGATTGCGATCCTCGCCAGCATCTTCGTGCCATACGCGCTGAGCCTGCGCGAGTCAGCCCGTCGGACGCAATGCGCGAACAACCTGATGGTGATCCGCGACGCGCTGCTGGCGTATGCGCGCGACAACAACAGCATGTTCCCGCGCGTCCGCTGGGATGAGCAGGGGAATCCCAACAGCTACACGGCGTATACGGGCGCCGATGACCCGGATCCGTTCGCCGAGGAGAGTGCCGTTGCACCCAATGACGTGACCGCGTCGCTTTGGCTACTGATGCGGCAGGGGCTGATCACGGATCTGGCTGTCTTCATCTGCCCCAGCGCCGGCGGCGTGCCGGAGCAGATCACAGGCGATCCCCGCAGCCGGGGCAACTTCCGCAGCCGGGCTGGTCTGACCTACTCCTATTCCTCGCCGTTCAGCAACGCCGACTGGTATCGCATGAACGACACCCAGCCGGCGGACTTCGCCCTCATGGCGGACATGAATCCGGGCATCGCCGGCGATGGCGATGATGTCACGGGCGTACGCCACGACGACAAGCCCAGGCGGCTGATGCGCGGCAACTCCAACAACCATGCCAAAGTCGGGCAGAACGTCCTGTATGCTTCGGGCCATGTGCAGTTCCAGACCACGCCTTACTGCGGCAACAAGCGCGACAATATTTACACCGTGCTGGCTCGCCGCCCGCACTGGAGCCTGGGCGTGCCGCCAGCGGCTCCGGGGTACTTCGGCAGGGATGTCGGCGCGTCATGGATGGGGGATAGTTATCTGGTGCCTTCTGATGACGAGTGAACGCGATTTTGGACTGCGGATTTCGGATTGCGGATTTTGGATTGGGGTTTGATGCATGATGAATGACGCATGGCGCATGATGTGAAATCTGAGATCTGAGATTTCCGATCTCAAGATATCCTGTCATCGCACTTTCACTCCTTCTCCTTTCTGTCATTCCTCCCCTCGATCCGTACAATCTTCCCGCATGACAGTCGAAACTCACCAAGCGGCAATGGAGGCCGTTCTGCCTGTTACGGATGACGTGGTGAAACCCGCTGTGCCTGCGGCACCGCGGCGGGCTCGCCTCGAACTGTTCCTCATCAGCTTTGCCATCCTGTTTTTCGAACTGGCAGCCATCCGCTGGTTCGGCAGCACAGTCATCTTCCTGACGTTCTTCACGAACCTGGTGCTGATGGCCTGCTTCCTGGGGATGAGCGTCGGCGCGTTTGCGGCGGGGCGGAAGATTGACTTCATCCGCTGGGTGATCCCCGTCGGCTTGATCGCGGTGTCGCTGGCGATGGGGATAAAGTTCCTGTACGAGCTGCGGCCGGAGGTGACGATCGCCGTCGGCGATCAGGCCAATCCGACCAACATCTACTTCGGCACGGAGTACCGCCCGAAGGATCCGGGGCAGTTCATCATCCCGCTGGAAGCCGTCGCCGGCGGGTTTTTTCTGCTGATCTCGTTGATGTTCGTCGGCCTGGGGCAGGTGATGGGACGGCTGTTCGATGCCATCCCAAGCCGTGTCGGCGCATACACGATTAACGTTTTCGGCAGCCTCGTGGGGATCGGCGCGTTCGGCTTGTGCAGTTGGCTTTGGACAAGCCCGCATCTGTGGTTCGCAGTGGGGGTGGCGATCGTGCTGTACTTTGCGCGCCCGTGGTCCGGGGTGCAGGTGTTCGGGCAGCTCCTGCTGATGGTGCTGATCGCGCTGAGCGCCTATGGCGTGGGCGAGGAGGGCGTCGTCCAGTGGAGCAGCTACTACAAGGTCCAGTACAAACCACAGACCGGCGAGATCGACACCAACAACATCGCGCACCAGCGCATGGTGCCGATTGCCGAGGGCGGCCCAGCCTACGCGCTGCCGCATCTGCTGAACCGCGATGCCGGCAATGAGCCGTTCCAGCGGGCGGTGATCATCGGCGCCGGCAGTGGCAATGACGTGCAGGGGGCGCTGTCGCATGGCGTTGGCCAGATCGACGCGGTCGAAATCGACCGGCTGATCAACCAGATCGGCAAAGCCGATCATCCCGATCGCCCGTTCGACGATGCGCGCGTGAAAGTCTGGATCGACGATGGCCGCTCGTTCCTTAAGAAGGCTGAGGCGCAGGAGAAGCGGTACGACCTTGCGATTTATGCGCTGGTCGATTCGCTGGTGCTGCATTCGGGATACTCGAGTTTGCGGCTGGAGTCGTTCCTCTTCACGCGTGAGGCGTTTGAGGATGTGAAAGCCGTTCTCGAGCCGGGTGGCGTGTTTGCGATGTACAACTACTACCGCCAGGGGTGGGTTGTCGGCCGGCTGACGAAAATGGCGCAGGACGTCTTCGGCGTCGAGCCGGTCGTGATCTCGCTGCCGTACCAGGCCTCCATCACGCCGGAAGACAACCAGGCGAACCACATCACGTTCCTGCTAGTCAGCAACGGTCCCAGCGAGCGGCTGGAGGCGATTCGCCAGCGGCTGGCGGAGTCGGGCAACTTCTGGATCCACGAGAGCCCGAAGCACAACGCGTCGCTCAATGCCTATTCAGCGGAGCCGCCGCCAGCGACACCGGCTGGCCAGTGGCAGCGCATCGCCCCGGCACAGGTCGACACTGCCGCGATCTCGCTGCTGCCGACCGACGACTGGCCGTTCCTCTATCTGCGCGAGCGGCAGATCCCGTTCAGCCCCAGCGTTACGGGGATGATCGTGATCGGGGCGCTGTCGATCGTGATCCTCCTGACGATCGCGCCTGTTCGGCGGATTCGGCCCAGCGGACGGATGTTTTTCCTGGGCGCGGGGTTCATGCTGCTGGAGACCAAAGGTGTCGTGCATATGGCGCTGTTGTTCGGCTCGACGTGGGTGGTCAACAGCGTGGTCTTCGCAGCCATCCTGGTGATGATCCTGCTGGCAAACCTGTTTGTGCTGGCGGTCAAGCCGAAGCGGCTGACGGGGTGGTACGTTGCCCTGCTGGCGGCGCTGGTGGTCAACGCACTGGTGCCGATGAACTGGTTTCTGGGCTTCGATCCGCTGGTGCGGACGCTGCTGAGCTGCGGCGTGGTGTTCGTGCCAATCTTCTTCGCGGCTGTGATCTTCGCCGTCAGCTTCCGCGAATCGAACCAGCCGGATGTCGACATCGGCAGCAACATCGCCGGCGTGATCGTCGGCGGCTTGAGCGAATATCTGTCGATGGTGGTCGGGTTCCAACTGCTGGTGGCCGTGGCAATCGTGTACTACGTGCTGAGCGCCGTTTTCCGGCGGGCGCCGCGGATTTCCGTGGCGGGGGGATGAGCCGTTACCCGGCGACGCCCGGGCCGCGAGGGCAGGCCCCGCAACCGGCGACAGGTCGCATGCCCCACGGGCGGCTATAATGACCCGATGGCCGTGGGGATTGTCGCTGCTTCATCTCAGGAGCCGGTATGATCGTTCGCTGTCTTGTGATCCTTCTTTGCGCCGTATCGACGCTGCTGGCTGATGCCACCACCCAGCCGGCAGAGATGAGTGACGCGGCGACCACCCAGCCGACCACGCAACCCGCTGCGGAGAGACGCAAGCTTCCCTCAGCCGCTGAGCTGGCTGCCCGCATCCGCGAGCAGCGCCAGACGCATCGGCCCATCCCGCATGTGGCGCAGATCAACCTCAATGCCGCGATCGTCGAGCGGCCGGCTGACTTCATCTGGTTCGCCCGGGAGGACACCGACACGCTGCAATCCCTGCTGACGCGTATCGAGCTGGCGACCAGCGACCAGGCGCTCGATGCCATCCTCGTCACGCTGCGGTCGACAAGCCTCAATCTTGCCCAGGCGCAGGAGATGCGCGCGGCACTTGCACGCGCCAAAGCCGCCGGCAAGCGCGTTTTCGTCTACGCCGACAGCTACGACACGATCACCTATACCGTCGCCTGTGGCGCCAGCGACGTCTGCCTGCTGGATGGCGGCGAGATCCTGATCCCCGGCATCGGGATCGAGACGATGTTTGCCCGCGGCTTGCTCGACAAGATCGGAGTGCAGGCTGATTACGTGCAGATCGGCGAATACAAGGGGGCGGACGAGCAGTTCACGCGCACCGAGCCCAGCCCGGAGCTTCGCGAGGAGCTCAACAAGCTGGCTGATGCGCTGTATGCCCAGATCATTGATGGCATTGCCCATCACCGCGCGCTGCCTCGCGAGCGTGTGGCGGAGCTCGTGGATGAGGCCCTCATCAGCGCCAAGCGCGCGCGGGAGACGGGCCTGGTCGATCATCTGATCGACATCGACGGCATGGAGGAGCTCATCGCCCGCGCGTTTGAGCAACAGGAGGTGCATCTGGCGGAGGACTACGGCTTGCCCGAGCGCGAGCAGTTGGACTTCACCAACATCTTTTCGCTGCTGGCACGCCTGGCACGCGAGCCGAAGCAGAGTGAACAGCCAGTGATCGCCATCGTCTATGCCGAGGGGATGATCATCGACGGCGAGGGAGGCGAGACGATCTTCGGCAGCCGGTTCATCGGCTCGGATGACATCCGCAAGGCGATGCGGACGATCCGCGAGGATGACAACATCAAGGGTGTCGTGCTCCGCATCGACTCGCCTGGCGGCAGCGCGCTGGCCAGCGAGGCGATGTGGCAGGCGGTCCGCCGTGCCAGCGGGGAAAAGCCGCTGGTCGTCTCCATCGGCTCGATGGCGGCCAGCGGTGGGTACTACCTGGCGTCGGCATCGGACCACATCATCGCCGATCCCACAGCCATTGTCGGCTCGATCGGCGTGGTGGGAGGCAAGTTCGTCCTCAAGGACCTGTACGACAAGATCGGCGTGTCGACCGAGTCGTTTGTGCGGGGTCACAACGCCGACCTGTTCAGCTCATCCCAGCCGTTCAGCGAGCGCCAGCGGAATCTCGTTCGCACATGGATGAGCAATACCTACGAGCAGTTCACGTCGCGCGTGCTGGAGACGCGCAAGGGACGCATCGAGGACATCGACCGCGTGGCCCGCGGGCGGGTGTTTCTCGCGCAGCAGGCGCGCGAGCTGGGGATGGTGGACCAGCTCGGCGGATTGATGGATGCGGTGGTCTATATCGCTGAGCGGACCGGGCTGAAGGGGGGCGAGTATGAGATCCGCGCCGTCCCTGGTCCGACGACGCTGGCCGATCTGCTGAGCGGGCGGGCGGGGGGCGCCATGTCGCCCGTGCCGGCGCGGCTGACGCTCACCGAGCAGTCGATCCTGCCGGCGCTGTCGCCCGCGACGCGGCAGATGCTCGGCTGGCAGGTGCAGTCACTGCAGTTGCTCCAGCAGCGGCCGGTGATCCTGGTGTCCCCGTATGTGATCCGGGTGCGGTAGGTGTAGCCACAGATGAACACCGATGGCTGGGGGAAGCTCCAAGTTCCAACCACCAACTTCCAAAGCAGGTTCAAGCTCCAACGCAAAAAAGCTCCAAGGTGGTTTCGCCGTCTTGGAGCTTCTTTGTTTTGGAACTTGGAGCTTCTTGGGAATTTCGTGATTGGAACTTGGAACACCCGCCGCAGTTGCTTGCTTCTTCAGCCGGGCTCTGTCATTCACCGCCCGCACCCTGGAGACGGTCGATAAACGTGGGCACGCGCTCGCCGGGTCCAGCGGATTGCGGCTGGGGGTTGGCAGGGGCTGGGGAGTTGGCGGGGGCGGTGGCGGTCAGCGGCTGCTGCTGGACGGAATATTTACCGGCGTCGCGCGGCAGTTCGATTTTGCCGACGCCGGGGCGTTCGACAATCAGGGACTGGCTGCGCTGGTAGGCTTCGAGCACAAGGGCTGCAGCCGTGTCGGGATCGTCGCCGGAAATGAACCCCAAATCCGGCATGCCGACGATGCCGGTCACGACATCGCCGGGCAGCAGGCCGAAATGCGCGTTCATCGGCCCGCCAGCCACGACGGTATCGACCTTGAGGCCCTGGAATCGTCGGCCATCGCCCGCGGGGGAGAAGGTGATCGACTCGGTATGCCGCATGCCGGTCTGATCCTGGCCGGCAAGCTGCTGGGCCTGTTGGCGGACATTCTGCCCCTGGCGCACCATCGGCAGCGTATACACGTGCTGGATGAGCGCGATAATCCCGATGACGACCAGCAGCCCGACCAACGTAAGTCCCGCACCTCGCATGGAAAACAGTATATCAGGCTGCCAGCCGGCGGGGCGCGATTTTCCCCTGCGAATCGCCACCGGCCCGCAATGGATTGACAGCAATATCAGGGACTTACGTCGCGGCGAAAGACCTGATAACCCCGACCCCTTGATCTGCCGGGCGAGGCTGCCAGAATTGACCACTGCCGCCGCCGGTCTTACGCTTGTTGAAACCTGGGGGCGACAACGGACGTAGCAATCTTTCTTACCACACGGGAGCAAACTTGGGCGTCAGCCTCCAGGTTCTGGACGATTACGAGAAGAAGGAAAAATGCGGTCTGTTCGGGGTGTGGGGTTCGCCGCACGCCTCGCAGATCTGCTATCAGGGTCTGTTTGCGCAGCAGCACCGCGGGCAGGAGTCAGCAGGGATCGTGACGACCGACGGAACGACCCTCCACGGCCACACCGGCATGGGCCTGGTGTCGCAGATCTTCCGCCAGCGACAGCTCGTGGAAGAGCTGGTAGGGCACGCAGCCATCGGCCATGTGCGCTACTCGACCACGGGCAGCAGCAAGCTGTGCAATGCCCAGCCGATCCTGCGGCAATACCGCCTGGGCCCGGTCGCCGTAGCCCATAACGGCAACCTCATCAATGCCCAGCTCCTCCGCCGCCAATACGAAGAGTTCGGCCACATCTTCCAGACCACCACCGACACCGAAATTATCGTCCACCTGCTGGCCAAGCCCACCCACGCCGAGAAGGCCGACCCGCTGCCGCACGTGCTCAAGCACCTGCAGGGGGCGTACAGCCTGCTGTTCCTGTTCCCCGATCGCATGGAAGCCTGCCGCGACCCGTGGGGCATCCGCCCGCTGTCGCTGGGCAAGACCGCTGACGGCTGCTGGGTCGTCGCATCGGAAACGTGCGCCTTCGACGCCATCGACGCGCAGTACATCCGCGACATCGAGCCGGGCGAGATCGTCCGCATCGACGATACCGGCGTGCATTCTCGCATGTTCGACACGCCCGCGGTTGAGGGGGCACAGTGCATCTTCGAGCACGTTTACTTCGCCAATCCGGCCAGCAAGGTCTTCGGGCAGACAGTGCACTCCGTCCGCACGAAGATGGGCATGATGCTGGCGCGCGAAGCGCCGGTGGAAGCCGATTTCGTCATGCCGATGCCCGACTCCGGCCGCTCAGCCGCCCTCGGCTATGCGCGCGAATCGCGCATTCCGTTTGAGGAAGGGATCGTCCCCAACCGCTTCGTCGGCCGGACGTTCATCCTGCCCAGCCAGCTCCAGCGCGACCGGGCCGTGGCGCTGAAGCTCAACATCATCCCCGATGTGATCAAGGGCAAACGCGTCGTCATTGTCGAGGATTCGATCGTCCGCGGAACGACAACCCGCTCCAAGATGCGCGCCCTGCGCCGCGCGGGGGCCAGCGAGATCCACCTGCGGGTCTCCTGTCCACCGATCCGCCATCCCTGTTTCTACGGCATCGATTTCCCCACCTCGCAGGAACTGATCGCTCACGGCCGAACGGTCGAGCAGATCCGCGATTACCTGGAAGTCGACAGCCTGCACTACCTCAGCCTGGAGGGGATGCTCAGTTGCGTGGAAGGCCCGCAGACGCAGTACTGCACGGCCTGCTGGAACGGGCACTACAAGGTTCCCGTCGACGTCCCCCAGAGCAAGTTCAGCTTCGAGCGCGACCAGCTTCGCATGTTCCCATAACCACGACAGGGCCGATAGAGCACCTCTGCGGCGTGTTGGGTGCGACAGTTGAGCCGGCGATCCGGACCGCCGTAATCCTGGCTTGAGATCGATCCGATAGACATCGTGAATCATCTTGCCAAGGTTTCGTCGTGACCCAGCCGCAGAAAGTCATGTTTGTGGGCGACTCGCCTGCCGTTGCGCAGCTCGTGCACCGGCACCTTGAGGCCGAGCCGCTGGAGCTCATCACCGCCGCCAACGCGGCCGACGCAATGCGCGTCGTCGAGGCGGGCGGATGCGATGTTGTCCTGCTCGACTCGGCGCTTGCTGTGGACGATCCGCTGGAACTGTGCCGCCGGATCGCCACGGAGGACGCGATCGGCCAGGCGATCGTGCTGCTGATGACGTCTCCGACCGATACCGCCACGCGCCGCCGCGGGCTGGCGATGGGGGCTGCCGATTTCATCGCCAAACCGATCGATCCGCTGGAACTCACGACCCGCGTCCGCATGGCGATGCGCATGCAGGCCATGGCGCGCCTGCTGGCGACACGCGGGCTGATCGACAGCCTGACCGGCCTGCGCAACCAGCTCTATTTCTGCCAGCGCATCGAGCAGGAACTGTCGCAGCAGAGGCGTACGGAAGGGGCACTGTCATGCCTCTGGCTGGACCTGGATTCGTTCCGGCAAATCAACCTCGCGCACGGCGTGCGCGGCGGGGATGAAGTGCTGCGGCATGTCGGCGACATTCTCATGCATGTCTGCCGGTCATCGGACGTGGTCTGCCGCGGCGAAGGGGACTGTTTTGGCGTGATCGCGCCGAATACGACGGCGGAGGGACTGCTGCATCTTGCGGAGCGAATCCGCCAGCGGATCGAGGCGATGGTTGTGCCGTGGCGGGGGCAGGCACTGCGGGTCACAGCCAGTATCGCCGTCTGCGACGCGGCTGGTAACGCCCAGCACACGCTTGAAGGGCTTTGTCGAACCGTTGCCCATCTGCATGCACTGGGCGGAAATCGACTTAGCAGCATCGATCCAGCGGCGATCTCAACGGCTGCCTGAGGATATTGGGCGGTTTAAAGGGGTGGATGGCAACGCCTTCGCAGGCGGGCTCGGCTGACGCGCCATGGGGGGCGTTTTGTCCTTGCCGCACCCTCCCGGATAAGATAGCGTAAAGTAGGTGGCCGGGGATCGCGCTCTCTCGGCTGCCATGTGTGCATTTCGGGATGAGGTGAGCACTTATGCAGGTTGTGCTGGTGATGTTCAGGGCCGACGGCGAGCGACGCAGTTTCTCGTTGCCGCGCGAGGTTACAGTAATCGGTCGGCGTGAAGACTGCGACCTGCGCATCCCGCTGGGCGATGTCTCGCGCAAGCACTGCCGCCTCATCCAGGAGGCTGACACCCTGCGCCTCGAAGACCTGGGCAGCAGCAACGGCACCTATCACAACGGCCAGCGCATCCAGGAAGCCATCATCTCGCCGGGTGACACCATCCAGATTGGACCGGTCGTCTTCGTCGTGCAGATCGACGGTGTTCCCACCGACGACGAGCTCCAGCCGTTTGACGCCGCAGCCGCGGTTGCCGCGGCCAGTACGGCCGGTGCCGAAGCCATCGATGCCGACGAGCTGGAAGAAGTGGCTGACGGCGACGAGATCCTCGAGGAAGTTTCCGGCGATCAGGAGCAGACGATCACCGGCAGCGGCGCGGCCGACTTCGATCCGATGGAGATCCTCAGCTCCGACGAAGAGGACGAGGACGAACAGGTCGATTTCATCATCGAGGACGACGAGACCGACGACTCGGTGCATATCGACCTGGATTCTGACTCCGGCCGGCAGGAGTAATCCGAATCATCATGTGATCTGCATGACCCTGTGCGCATGGACCGCGCGCGTGTCATCCCATGGGGCCATCGGGGCGCAGCGAAGGATCCCAGTCGGGGCGACTGACGGATCACGTCCCCGCGTAGGTGCAGGCCGAGGTGCACGTCTCGTAGACGACGATCTTCGACAGCAGGGGCAGGGCGGGTTTGACCTTCTGGTAAAGCCAGATCGCGAGCATCTCGGCTGTGGGGTTCTGCAGGCCTTCGATGTCGTTGAGGCAATAGTGATCAAGCTGTTTCACGACGGGATCGACGGCGCGGCTGATGTCGCCGTAGTCGATCAGGTAGCCGCGCTGGGGGTCCAGCTCGCCTTCGACGACCACATCAAACCGGAACGAGTGCCCGTGCAGACGCCGGCACTTATGGCCCTCCGGAAAGGTCGGCAGGAAGTGGGCGGCTTCAAAGTGAAACTGCTTGGTCAGAGTGATACGCATTGTCGGGGGCTATTGTAGAGACGGGAAACGGGGTTGCCAGCGGGGGAGTCAGTCAGCAGTCTGCGGTCGGCAGTCTGCAGTGGGCAGTGGGGGTGTCCGTAGGTTGTCAGTCATGTAGGGCAGGCTATTGCCTGCCGAAACGAAACGCGCAGGGGTATGGTAAACCAAGCCAACGGCGACACGCAGTAGCCTGCCGTGCAGTCCTCTCTCTTGACCCCTCCGTCGCTTTGTCGCGTCGTCGCCAGATTGCACCCCCTGCGACAAACGGCCGCATTGACTTGTCATACTGCATGCCGATATTGGAATATAAGTATGAATGTGAACGACCCCATCATTCCCCGCGTGGTCGAGCGTTTGCGGGCGCTGGCGGATGAGAACCGCATCCGCCTGCTGCT
>ERZ777003.623-NODE-623-length-66380-cov-14.654173_pt1 | contig 66380 bp, 62 predicted proteins | sample MGYA00374956_ERZ777003 | MGnify/ENA primary metagenome ERZ777003 (study PRJEB29302, sample SAMN06268252) | bioreactor metagenome | isolation source: Joint BioEnergy Institute, California, USA | place: USA:Joint BioEnergy Institute, California, USA | collected...
AGCGGCACGAGGCAGGTGGGGCGAGGGTAGCGCTCCACACGAACTCTCCTTCGGTGATGCGGGTTCGTTGACGCGAGCGCGGCGCGCCGCGATAATATGCGAGGCGCGGAGGCAGTTCCGCCGCCGCGAGAGCCGCCGGCGTGTGTCCGTGGTGATTGTAGCACCGGGGCGCAGCCGAGTCACGTGGCGATGTTGTCAGAAGAGAGGCGATGCAATGCTGATCGGAGTCACCTTTCCGCAGATCGAGATCGGCAACGATCCGGTCGCGATTCGCGATTACGCGCAGGCGGTCGAGGACATGGGCTACCGGACGATCCTGGCCTACGACCACGTGCTCGGCGCGTCGACCGCGACCCGCCCAGACTGGAAGGGCCCGTACACCAGCGACACGCCCTTCCACGAGCCGTTCGTGCTCTTCGGCTACCTGGCGGCGGTCACGCGGCACATCGAGCTGGTGACGGGCGTGATCATCCTGCCGCAGCGCCAGACGGTGCTGGTCGCGAAGCAGGCGGCCGAGGTGGATGTGCTGAGCGGCGGCCGCCTGCGGCTCGGGGTGGGGATCGGCTGGAACCCGGTGGAGTACCAGGGGCTCAACGAGAACTTCCGCAACCGCGGGGCGCGCAGCGAGGAGCAGATCGAGCTGCTGCGCGCGCTGTTCGCCGAGCCGGTCGTGACCTACGGCGGCCGCTGGCACACGGTTGAGGCGGCCGGGATCAACCCGCTCCCGGTGCGGCGCTCGATCCCGATCTGGATCGGCGGCTACGCCGAGCAGACGCTGCGGCGCATCGGGCGCATTGGCGACGGCTGGATTACCTTCCGCGCGCCCGACGACACGCTGCGCGAGCAGCTCGAGCGCATACGGGCCTACGCGATCGAGGCCGGGCGCGACCCGGACGTGATCGGCCTCGAGGGGCAGCTGAGCCTGGCCCAGGTCCCCGAGGATCGCTGGGAGGCGTACGCCGATGCGTGGCGCGCGCTCGGCGCCCGGTACATGACGATCAACACCATGAGGATGGGCTTCACCTCGCCGCAGCAGCACATCGACGCGCTGCGGCGGGTGGCGGAGCGGCTCGGCGTCAGCAAGGCATAGGCGCAGGTCGCACGTCGCGGCGGGCGTGCGACCTACAGCGAAAGGCGATACGATGGCCGATGTCGAGCTGACCTGGATCGAGCGGCAGCGCTACCTCGGCGTCGACAGCACCGGGCACAGCGTGGTGCTCTCCTCGGGCGACGACGTCGGCGTGCGGCCGTCTGACGCGCTGCTGCTCGCCCTGGCCGCCTGCGCCGCCCACGACGTGGTCGAGATCGTGCGCAAGCAGCGGGGCGGCCTGCGCCGCCTGACGGTCTCGGTGCACGGCGAGCAGGCCCCGGAGCCGCCGCGGCGCTACCGCGCCATCCACCTGCGCTTCGCCGCCGACGCGCAGGGCACGACGCCGGAGAAGCTGCGGCGCGCCGTGGACCTCGCGCTGAACAAGTACTGCGCGGTGCGCGCCTCGCTCGCCGCGGACATCGACATAACGTTCGAGGTGTCGCTGACCGGCGGCGAGGGCTGACAGCTACTCGAAGGTGGGCGCCAGGCTGAGCGGGATGCCGGCCTCCTGCAGATCCTCGGGCGAGAACGCGGTGCCGGGGCCGGCCACCACCGTCCACAGGCCGCTCTGCTTGCGGAGGAACACCCAGGCCGGGTCGGTCGCGGTCGGGTCGGCCGGGTAGACGCGGGCGCGGGCCGCGTCGCCCTCGATCTGCTCCACCTCCACCTGGTTGTGCGCGATCAGGATCTGGAAGTCCCGGCTGAGGTGCAGCGCCACCGCCGCGCGGATCGCCTCGTTCGGAGGATTGACGGCGACGGTGGTCGCCGGCGGCGAGGGGTTGGCGACGGCGTTGCCACAGGCGCCCAGCGCGAGCGCCGCGAGCACGAGGATCACTGCTGTTCTACGCATAGACGAAAGCTCGCTCCATTAGGTTGTCGGCGAATCCAATCCGCGCCTATTATACGCCCGGTTTCCCGCGGCTCTGCGGCGACACAGTCGCGACAGAGTAGCGGAGGAAGAGTTTCCGGGGGCGAGGCCTCCCCCGGCCCTTTGGGAGCTGCGCGGCTGTGCCGCCGGCCCCGCGGGGAGGTGTCAAGAGAGGGAGCCATGAGCGAGACGCTGCGCCTGCTGTGTGTCTTCGCGCACCCGGACGACGAGACGTTCGGGCTGGGGCCGACCCTCGCCCGCTATGCGGCAGAGGGCGTCGAGACGTTCCTGGTGTGCGCGACGCGCGGCGAGCGCGGCTGGCAGGGCGATCCGGCCGAGAACCCCGGGCTGGAGGCGCTCGGCCGGCTGCGCGCCGATGAGCTCCACGCCGCGGCGCGGGCCGTCGAGAGCGACCTGTTCGCTGGGCTGCGGGGGGAGCGATGAGCAGGCGGCAGACCGCGCTCCCCTACACGGAGCCCCGCGAGATCGCCGGGCGGCTGGCCGGCCGCGAGGTGCGCGTGGTGACCAAGCCGGGCTTCCCCGGCTGGGACCGCGTCTCGGGCGCCCAGGAGCTGCTGGCCGAGCACGCGGACGTGTCTTCGGCGGGCAGCGCGTACTGCTTCGGCTGCGGCCACGGGGCGCTCGCGGCGGCGCTCTGGCTGCGCCAGCCGCACCTGCGGCTCACCCTCGCCGACCCGAGCATCGTGGCGCTGGCGATGGCCCGGCGCACCCTGGCGGCGAACGGCGTGCGGGGCGCGACGGTGCGCGAGGAGCTCGCGCCGCCCCCGGCGCTGGCCGGCGCCGTGGACGTCGTCACGGTCGAGGCGCCCGGCAGCCGCCCGCTGGCGCGGCGCTGGCTGCTCGAGGCCCACGCGCTGCTGCGCCCCGGCGGGCGGCTGTACATCGCCGGCGCGAACGACCAGGGCATCCAGCCGCTGATCGGCGACGCGGCGGCGCTCTTCGGCAGCGCGCAGCAGCTGGGGTACGGCGGGCGGGCGCGCGTCGCCCTGGCGGTGAAGGGCGAGCCCTGCGAGCCGCCGGCGTGGGCCGGCGAGCCGGGGATCGCGCCGGGCACGTGGCACGAGCTGGCGGTCGAGGTGGGCGGGGAGCGCCTCCCGCTGCTGAGCCTGCCGGGCGTCTTCTCCTACAACCGCCTGGACGACGGGACGCGCCTGCTGCTCGAGGCCATGCCGGACGTGCGGGGCATGCGCGTGCTCGACGCCGGCTGCGGCTACGGTGTGATCGGCGTCGTCGCGGCGCGGCGCGGCGCGGCAGCGGTGGACATGGTGGACGCGAGCCTCCCGGCGGTTGCGGCGGCGCGGGCGAATGTGCGGCTGCACCGGCTCGGGCAGGCCAGCGCGCTGGCGAGCGACGCGCTGCAGGCGGTGATCGAGCGGCGCTACGACCTGGTGCTCACCAACCCGCCGTTCCACGCCGGCAAGGCGGTGGACTACGACGTGGCGCACGTGTTCATCGAGCAGGCGCGCCGGGTGCTCGGGGCGGACGGGCGGCTGGTGCTGGTGGCCAACCGCTTCATCCGCTACGAGCGGGTGATCGAGCGCTTCTTCGCGCGGGTGCGGGTGCTGGCCCAGACGCGCAGCTTCCAGGTGCTGGAGGCCAGCGGCGCGCGGTAGGCCCTACGGCCGAAGCCATCCTGGAAGCGGCGGACGACGCCCGTGCCGGCGCGGGCAGGCGTTCGAAGCCGGTGCGAATCTGAGTTCGCGCCGCGTGATACAATCCGAAGCGTCGCTCCACGTGCGCCGCAGCGTGAGGTGCCTGCGGCCCGAGCGAAAGCATAAGGGAGCGTCCACGCTGATGACCGACGATCAATACCCCGATATGACGCCCCCCTCTCTGACAACTCCGCGGCCCGACGACTGGCCGGTGGTGCTGGAGACGCTCTACGAGAGCGAGACGCGCTTCCAGGAGGCCTTCGAGTCTGCCCCTATCGGTATGGCGCTGGTCAGCCCGGTCGGGCGCTGGCTGCGGGTCAACCCGGCGCTGTGTGGCCTGCTCGGGTACACGCCGGATGAGCTGTTCGCGCTGACCTTTCAGGAGCTCACCTACCCGCCCGACCTCGACGCGGACCTGGAGCTGGCGCAGGAGCTGCTCGCCGGCTCCATTCGCACCTACCAGCTGGAGAAGCGCTACATCCACCGGCAGGGGCACCTCGTCTGGGGCCTGCTGAGCGTCTCACTCGTCCGCAGCACGACCGGCCAGCCGCGCTACTTCGTCTCGCAGGTCCAGGACATCACCGAGCGCAAGGAGATGGAGCTGGCGCTGCGCGAGAGCGAGGCGCGCTTCCGGGCGCTGTTCGAGCACTCGCCGGACGGCGTGCTGCTGATCGACCCGCACCACCCCTCGGGGCTGTGGCCGATCGTGGACTGCAACGCGGCGGCGTGCGCGATGAACGGCTACACCCGCGAGGAGCTGATCGGCCGGCCGATCGACATCCTCAATGCGAACGCGAGCGACTCTTCCGATCGCGCCGCCTACCTCGACCGCCTCCGGCGGCTGGGGACCATGTACGTCGATGTGATGCACCGCCGCGCGGACGGCACCCTGTTCCCCGTCGCCGTCTCCACCTCGCTCATCACCATCGGCGACCGCGAGCTGGTGCTGGGGATCGACCGCGACCAGACGGCGCTCCGCTCGGCCGAGGCGGCGCTGCGGCAGGCCAACGAGGAGCTGGCGGCGAAGGTCGCGGCCCTCGAGCGGCACATGCAGATGATGCAGCTTCTGACGGATATGGGCACGTGGCTGCACGCCTGCCAGGAGGCGGACGAGGTCGCCGCGGTGGTGCAGCGGGTGGTGGAGGCCGCCTGTCCCGGCGCCGCCGGCGCGCTCGTCGTGCGCACCGACGCGGATACGCTGGTGAAGTCCTGGGGCGCGGGTCTGTCGGTGCCAGCCCGCCCGGCGCTGGAGAGCTGCCGGGCGGTCGGCGAGCAGGAGCCCTGGGCGGCGGCGGAGGCGTGCGCGGGATGCGATGCGCTGTGGCGGTGCGCGGTGCCGCGCTCGTGGTCGCTGTGCGTGCCGCTGTGCGCGATGGGCGCCGTTCTCGGAGTGCTGCGGGTGCAGGCCCACGGCGACGAGCCGGCGCCGCCCAGCGAGCTGCAGCAGCAGGCCATCACGCGCGCGGCGGACCAGAGCGCGCTGGCGCTCGCGAACATCGGGCTGCGCCAGTCGCTGCACCGGCAGGCCATCCGCGACCCCCTGACCGGCCTCTTCAACCGCCGCTACATGGACGAGGCGCTCGCCCGGGAGATCCACCGGGCGCGCCGCCACGCGGGCACGGTCGGGGTGATGCTGGTGGACATCGACCACTTCAAGGCGTTCAACGACACCTTCGGGCACCAGGCCGGCGACGCCCTGCTGCGCGTCGTCGGCGCGCACCTGCAGTCACATATCCGCAGCGACGACATCGCCTGCCGCTACGGGGGCGAGGAGTTCCTGATCATCCTGGTCGGTGTGGACGGCGCGATGCTGCTGCAGCGCGCGGAGGACCTGCGGGCCGGCATCGCCCAGCTCAGCGTCGCGCACCGGGGCCAGCAGCTCGGGCCGGTCACCGTGTCGGTCGGGGCCGCGCTCTTCCCGCAGCACGGCGACACGGCGGCGGAGGTGATCCAGGCGGCCGACGCGGCGCTCTACCAGGCCAAGCAGACCGGGCGCAACCGTGTGATCGTGGCTGCCCCGGCCTCCGGCGGCGCGCGCGGCTCGGCCGGGTGAGCGGCGCCGCGCGCGGCGGCCGAGGAGCAAAGCGAGGCGCCCGGCCAGTTCGTTCTCGCTACGAACTGAGCCGGGCGCCTCTGTTGTCGAGCGGATTTGCTCGGCGCTACCCTGCCTGTGCGATCGTCTCGAGCTCCAGGGCCCAGGCGACCTGCTGGGCGCCCTCCTGGATCGCCTGCCGCGCGGCAACGCGCCAGAGCGCTGCACCGTTGCGCAGGTAGTCGCCCACCACCACATCCGCCTCGGGCAGCACGACGAGGATGTGCTGCGGCACGAGGATGCGTCCCTGGAGCGTCATGTCGGGCGCTCCCGGCCGTTCGCGCGTGAGGCGGATGATGCGGTCCGGCATGGTCGCCCACCTCTCTCGCCCCGGCATGGACGCAGCTTCTTTGCTGGGCGGGTATACCAAGACGCCGGTAGGAGACCTACCGGCGTCCGTGGTGGTCTGGTGGAGCAGAGGGGGATCGAACCCCTGACCTCAACACTGCCAGCGTTGCGCTCTCCCAGCTGAGCTACTGCCCCGGTTCGTGGTGGAGGTGAGGAGGCTCGAACTCCTGACCTCGACAGTGCGATTGTCGCGCTCTCCCAACTGAGCTACACCCCCGTGAACCGTGCGGTAGTATAGCATGCACGCTGGCGCTTGTCAAACCAGATCCCGGCTCTTTGCCGGGCCGCTTGGGAGCGCGAGGCGCCGCGTCCGCGCTGCTCCCGCCCGCGCTCTGATCTTGGCGACATACGAAGGCCGGGCGGCGCACCGCCGCCCGGCCTTCTGCGCTCAGCGTGCTGAGCGGCCTACTTCGTCTCGCGGTAGAGCACGTGCCGGCGGAGCAGCGGATCGTAGCGCTTCAGCTCGAGCCGGTTCGGGTCATTCTTGCGGTTCTTGGTGGTGACGTACTGGTGGCCGCTCTCCGTGGACCGGAGCTTGATGACGATCCGGTTGCCCTTTTTGCTTGCCATAGCTCAACTCATATCAACGAAGGCGGGGAGACCCCGCCCGACTGCACACTGCCGCGTATTGTAGCAGCATTTCGCGCGATCGTCAACGAAAATCGCGCCCGCGCGGCTACCGCATCGCCGGCAGGCGGCGGCTCAGCTTCGCCCCTTGGAGGGGTTTGAGAAAGCGAAGCCTCCCCAATGTCTTCTCCGCCGCTGCTCTGCGGCTGCGAAGAGGCCCCCATGTGCTATGTCACATAAAGATGAGAAAAAGATGCAACCGAAGTTGGTGATAACAAAAGATGAGACAAATATCCACACGAAGTTAAGAAACATCCACGTCCGCGGATGCGCGGCAGCGCTCACAGGAGCGCCAGGAGCGCCCCGGGCGCTGAGATGAGCAGAACATGAGCACCGCGGCGTAGACGCCGGGGCGCCGACAATGTAAAAATCACGTTGTCAACCTCGCGGCCGAGATCACACCGAAGCGAGAGTATACGCGAGAGGAGTCAAACAACAATGCCGCACATACTCGTCGTGGACAGCGATGGGATCTCAATGCAGAACACGGTGGCGCTGCTCGAGGGCGCGCGCTACCATGTGACCGAGGCGACCGACGGGCGCAGCGCGCTGAAGCTGGTGGCGAGCCAGACGCCGGACCTGGTGCTTCTGGAGGTGCTGCTGCCCGACCAGGAGGGATTCGAGGTCTGTCGACGCATCCGGCGCGACTCCGACGTGCCGATCGTGTTTCTCAGCAGCCGGGCGCGCTCTGAGGACCGGGTGTGCGGCCTGCGCTTCGGCGCCGACGACTACATCGGCAAGCCGTATACTCCGGCCGAGCTGCTCGCGCGCATCAAGGCGGTGCTGCGCCGCGCCGAGCGCGCGCGCAAGCCGCCGACGGACCCAGTCAGCGTCGGGAACTGGAAGCTGGACCCGCTGGCCCAGCGCTGCGTGACCGACGAGCACCACGAGGTTGACCTGACGCCGCGCGAGGTTCACCTGCTGGCCTTTCTCATGAAGCGCAGCGGCCGCGTGTGCACCACCGGCCAGATCGTCCGGCACGTGTGGGGCTACGCCGGCCAGCAGTCGCGCAGCATCGTCGCGACGTCGGTGTGGCGCCTGCGCGCGAAGCTGGAGGGCGACGTCGAGCGGCCGCGCCACATCCTCACGGTGCGCAACGTCGGGTACACGTTCGTGCCGTGATCGCCTGAGGGCGCCGGAGCGCCCGCGCGATACACATTCGTTGGGGCCGGGCGGAGGCAGTGCTGCTTCCGCCCGGCCCCGTTCCCACTTTGGAGGCGCCCTGCGGGGAGGTGTGGAGGGCCGCAGGCCCTCCACGCACCCTTTTCTTCCGCCGCTCTGCGGCGACGTGTCGCCGCAGAGCGGCGGAAAAAGGGGATACTGGGGAGGCGTCGCCTCCCCAGACCCCTCCAAGAGGCGACCAAGTAACATGCAACACGCGGCGGGAGACGTGGTATAGTACAGGTCGCTCACTCGCTAGAACCTCACGGAGCATCATGATCACCGAGAACGATATAGCGGTGCGGGTGCCGTTCGCCGGGCCGGACACCCCGAGCGATGCGGTGATCAACACCTGCGTCCACTGCGGCCTGTGCCTCTCCTCCTGCCCGACCTACCGCGAGACCGGGCTGGAGACGTTCTCGCCCCGCGGCCGCATCTACCTCATGAAGGCGGTCGCGGACGGCCGGATCGGCATGGAGAGCGCGGTCTTCCAGGAGCAGATGAGCGCCTGCCTGAACTGCCGGGCGTGCGAGGCGGTCTGCCCGAGCGGCGTGCTCTACGGCCAGATCCTGGAGGCCTCGCGGGCGCAGCTCGAGCAGGCCCGCTCCGACGGGCGCCTCCCGCCGCACCCGTGGCCGGCCCGGCTGCTGCGCTCGGGCGTCTTCGGCGTGCTCTTCCGGCGCATGGATCTGTTCCGCGCCTTCTCGCGCCTCATGTGGCTGTACCAGCGCAGCGGCGCCCGCTGGCTGGCCCGGCGCACCGGCATCCTGCGCGCGCTGCGGCTTGAGGGCACCGAGGCGCTCCTGCCGCCGATCAGCGACCGCTTCGTGGTGCCGCAGGGCCAGGCCTTCCCGGCCCAGGGCCGCCAGCGCTACACCGTGGCGCTCCTCAGCGGCTGCATCATGTCCACCGCCTTCGCCGACGTCCACCGCGCCACCATCCGCGTCCTGCAGAAGAACGGCTGCGCCGTCGTGCTGCCGCCGGACCAGGGGTGCTGCGGCGCGCTCCACGCGCACGGCGGCGACCTCGAGGGGGCGCGGGAGCTGGCGCGGCGCAACATCGCCGCCTTCGAGGGGCTCGGCGTCGACGCGATCATCGTCAACGCCGCCGGGTGCGGCTCGACGCTCAAGGAGTACGGCCACCTGCTGCACGAGGACCCGGAGTGGGCCGAGCGCGCCGCCCGCTTCGCCGCCAAGGTGAAGGACGTGAGCGAGTTCCTGGCGTCGATCGAGCTGAACACCGCCGACCTGCGCCCGCTGGAGCTCACCGTCACGTACCAGGAGCCGTGCCACCTGGCGCACGCCCAGCGCATCTCGGCCCAGCCGCGCAAGCTGCTCGGCGCCATCCCCGGCCTGAAGCTCATCGAGATGCGCGAGTCCTCGCTGTGCTGCGGCTCGGCCGGGATCTACAACGTCACCCAGCCCGAGATGGCGACGCGCCTCGGGAACCGCAAGCTGGACAACGCCGAGGCCACCGGCGCCGATGTGATCGTCACCGCCAACCCCGGCTGCCACATGCAGCTCGCGGGCGGCCTCAGCCAGCGCGGCAGCCGCATGCGGGTGCGCCACATCGTCGAGCTGCTGGATGAGGCCTACCGATCGTAGTGTGTGGAGGGGCGGAGCCCGCTTCGCCCGTGTGCCGATGCCAGTGCCGTACCGCCGGCAATCCAGCGCGCTGTCGCTTCGCGAAAACGGTGCCGGCGGCGGCCCGAACGCCTTCCCGAAACCCCGCCACGCCCGTCCGGCGTCCGTGACTCCGTACTTCGGCCGGGCCACACAGGAGGCTCGGGTGGCCGCTAGCCGGCTGCGCGCCTCGCTACCGGCCATCTGGGCCAGATAGTTCATGCCCCAGCAGACCAACAACCCGCTCACCGTGCTGATGATCGCTCCGACCAGCTTCTTCGCCGACTACGGCTGCCACGTGCGGATCTGGGAGGAGATCAAGGCGCTGCAGAAGATCGGCCACCGCCTGGTGCTGACCACCTACCACAACGGCGACGACATGCCGGGGGTGGACATCCGGCGCTCGTGGGACGTGCCCTGGCTCAAGCGCGCGATGGTCGGCTCGTCGCGCCACAAGATCTACCTGGACGCGGCGCTCTCGTGGCGCAGCCTGCGGGTGGCCCTCGGGCTGCGGCCCACGATCATCCACGCCCACCTGCACGAGGGCGCCCTGATCGGCGCCGTGCTGAAGCGCATCGTCGGCGCGCCGCTGATCTTCGACTACCAGGGCAGCATGACCAGCGAGATGATCGACCACCGCTTCCTCAGGCGCGAGAGCCCGCTGTATGTGCCGCTCACCCGCCTCGAGCGCCTGATCAACCGCCAGGCCGACGCGGTGATCACCTCGCACTCGAACGCCGCCGCGCTCCTGCTCAAGGACGGCTCGGTCGCGCCGGAGCGGCTGCACACGGTGATCGACAGCGTCAACACGGACCGCTTCCGGCCGTTCGACGGCACGGCGGCGTGGGAGGCCCAGCGCCAGGAGCTGCGCGCGCAGCTCGGCATCCCCCCCGGCCGGCGCATCGTCGTCTACATCGGGCTGCTCGCGCCCTACCAGGGCACCAACGTGCTGATCGAGGCCGCCGCGCACCTCGCCCCGCAGATGCCCGACGTCCACTTCCTGATCATGGGCTACCCGGACCCGGCCAGCTACCGGGCCTACGCCGCCTCGCTGGGCGTGGCCGACCGGGTGACGCTGCCGGGGCGCATCCTGTACCGCGACCTGCACAGCTACCTGGCGCTCGGCGAGGTGGCCGTGGCGCCCAAGATGAGCATGACCGAGGGCAGCGGCAAGATCCCGAACTACATGGCGATGGGCCTGCCGGTGGTGACCTTCGACACCCCGGTGAGCCGCGAGTACCTCGGCGACGCCGGCATCTACGCGGCCTACGGCAGCGCCGAGGACCTGGCGGCCAAGATCAAGCTGGCGCTCGATCGCCCGGAGTGGGCGGCGGAGCTCGGGGCGCGCGGGCGCGAGCGGGCGGTGCGCGAGCTCTCGTGGACGCGCGCCGCCCGGCAGATCGACTCGATCTACGCCCAGGTGCTCTCGCCCCGCCGGGCCGCCGCCGAGGCGCCCCCCGCGGGCGCCCAGGAGCGCGACGAGGCGGTCGAGCGCCGGGCGTGACTTCACGCGCCGGCGGCCCTTCCGGGAGCCCGTCCCTCAAGCGTATAATGAGACGGCGCAGCCGCAGGCAGTGCGGGCGCCGGGGAGGCGTCCGCGAAGGAGGTCCCTATGACGACCGTGCAGGGGCTCGAGACGATCGCCCGCTTCGGGCTGCCCGACCGGGCGATCAACAGCGATGAGATCCCGTGGGTGCCGCAGGGCGAGGGCGTCTGGTTCAAGCCGCTGCGCTTCGACCTGGTCAACGGGCGCTGGATCAATCTGCTCAAGGTCACGCGCGACGGCAAAGTCAACCGGCACCGCCACAGCGGCGGGCAGGTGCTCGGCTTCGTCATCAAGGGCAGCTGGCGCTACCTCGAGCGCGAGTGGGTCGCCCGGCCGGGCACGTTCGTCTACGAGCCGCCCGGGGACATCCACACGCTGGTGGTGGACGGCGCCGAGGAGATGCAGACGCTGTTCATGCTCGAGGGCGTCATCCAGTACCTGGACGACGACGACAACATCATCTACCAGGACGACGTGTTCACCAAGATGGAGCGCTACCTGAGCTACTGCCGCGCCCAGGGCATCGAGCCGCTCGATCTCAGGTACTAGCCGCGCCCCTGTGGCTCAACGCAGCTCGCCATGATCCTCGATGCGTTCAGGCTGGACGGCAAGGTGGCGCTGGTCACCGGCGCGGCCCGCGGCCTCGGGCGGGCGCTCGCCACGGCGCTCGCCGAGGCCGGCGCCGACGTGGCCGGCGTGGACCGGGCGCCGCTCGGCGAGACCGCCGGGCAGGTGGAGGGGCTGGGCCGGCGCTTCGTGGCGCTCGAGCGCGACCTGGCCGGCCTCACCCCGGCGCGGGCGCAGGCGCTGGTGGACGAGTGCTGCGCCGCGCTCGGCAGGCTCGATATCCTGGTGAACAACGCCGGGATCATGCGCCGCGCCCCGGCGGCCGAGTTCTCCCAGGAGGACTGGGAGGCGGTGATCGACCTGCAGCTCAGCAGCGTCTTCTACCTCTCCCAGGCCGCCGCGCGGCACTTCCTCGCCGCGGGCCAGGGCGGCAAGATCGTCAACGTCGCCTCGATGCTCTCGTTCCAGGGCGGCGTGCGCGTGCCGGCCTACACCGCTGCCAAGAGCGGCGTGGCCGGGCTCACGCGGGCGCTGGCCAACGAGTGGGCGCCCCACGGCATCAACGTCAACGCGATCGCCCCCGGCTACTTCGCCACCGAGCTCACCGCCGCCCTGCGCGCTGACCCGCAGCGCAGCCAGGCGATCCTCGGGCGCATCCCGGCCGGGCGCTGGGGCGAGCCGGAGGACCTCAAGGGCGCGGTGGTGTTCCTCTGCTCCGACGCCGCCGCCTATGTCCACGGGGCCATCCTGCCGGTGGACGGCGGCTGGCTGGCGTGGTAGAGCGCGTGTCACACGGCACACTTCCTGCAACCCGGTCCGGCAGGAGGTAAGCCATGACACAGAAACAGTTCACTCCCGGCGACCAGCACCCCGAGGAGTGGCGCGCCGACCTGAACCCCGACCCGCGCGCCGGCCAGAACGTCAGCCACCCGTCCGAGCTGGTCGGGCAGCGGGCGCGCAACGCCTACGAGCTGGTGGCGATGCACCGCCAGATCCGCGGCTTCACCGACGATGAGCTGCGGCGCATCCCGGTCGTGCCGGCGGGCGAGCGGCTGCAGCAGGGCGCCACCTACGTCGACTTCCAGGACCCCGCGCTGCGCGAGTTCACCGCCCGCGGCGATATGGTCGCCGGCGAGGAGAACCTCTACATCCCCAAGAGCGAGGTTGACTACCAGCTCTGGAACCGCCTGATCGGCATCGACAACCCTGAGCGCACGGGCGACGCGGAGGAGGGCTAGGCGCGCTAGCCCCGCCCGGTGGGCCCCGGGGTGCGTTCCGATCGCCTCCGTGTGCCACCGGCGCCCCTCGCCCAGCGACCCGCGCAAAACGTTACGGATTTCCGATCCCCCAAACCGGTCGTGCTGTGCTACACTGGCGCCGACCGCAAGGTCTCCTCGCAATTCGTGTAGAAGGAAGCCCAGATGAGCTCCTCCTGGAATCACGCTACGCACACGCACCCGAGCCGGTAGGCCGGTAGCAGCCGCTACCCTCCGCCCTCCGGAGCGCCCGCCACAGGCGCCTCCGGCCGGTCCGCTGCGCCCGCAGCCGCGGCGCGCAGCATCTGCGTAGCGAAGATCCAGGAGACATCATGGGTGCCGATGGAAGGCCCGAGCCGGCCGCACGGCGCTGCGGCGCGGCCATTGCCCGGCTGCGCACGCTCCGCAACCTCTCGCGGCCGCAGCTCATCGCCCGCCTGTACGACGAGATCGACCCCGCCGGCCTCGCCGAGCGCATCAGCGTGACGTGGCTGGCGCGCCTGGAGAGCGGCCGCATCGTGAAGGTGGCGCGCCCCACGCTGGAGGCGCTCTGCCGCGCGCTGCGCTGCACGCCCCGCGAGCGCGCCTGGCTGCTGCTGCGCGCAGACCGCAATGTGCTCGCCGCCGGCGATGAGCCCGGTGAGGCGGCCGAGCTCCTCACCTACGCCGTGGACCACCTGCACCGCGCGGCCCAGGAGACGGTGGCCGCCAGGCTCGGGGCGCGGCGCGTCTGCGCGCTCACCGACCGCGAGATCCTCGAGATCACCGCCGCGGCGCTGCAGGACGCGCTCGCGCAACGCGGCGCGCGGGAGGCCCTTCCCCGGCTCCGCGCCTCACGGGCGAGCTCAGGAAGATGAGGAGACACCAATGCCGCGACGAACGCTCACGCGCCGCGTGCGCTCCCGGCTGCCGCACCCCGACGTGCGGGAGCGCTACCTGCGCTACTTCGATAGCAAGACGCTGTTCTGGAGCCCGGAGCAGCTCCCGCCGCTCGACTCGCCGCACCTGTTCGGCGACCGCCGGCCGCTGCAGCTCGAGATCGGCTGCGGCGCGGCCGAGGTGCTGTGCGCGCTGGCGCGCGAGCACCCGCACACCAACTACGTCGGCGTGGACATTGCCGCCAAGCCGCTGCTCAAGGCCGTGGCGACCGCCGCCGCGCTCGCGCTGCCCAACATCGTCTTCATCAAAGGCGACTTCACGCGCATGTACCCGCTGCTCGTGCCGGGCGCGCTGGAGGCGGTCTACCTGCACTTCCCCGACCCGCACATGCGGCAGAGGTTTCGGAAGCGCCGGGTGCTCACGCCCGCCTTTCTCGACGCGATCGAGCGGGCGCTGGCGCCGTGCGGGCGCCTGAGCTTCGCGACGGACCACCGGGAGTTCTTCGCGGAGATGCTCGAGCTGCTGGAGAGCGACGCGCGCTTCGAGAAGGCCCACGCCGAGCGCTTCCTGGTCGGGCTGGATGGCCCGGTGAGGTCGCGCTTTCAGCGGATCTGGGAGCACCACGGCCTGCCGACGCTGCGCGTGGAGCTGAGGAAGGCGCACGCGCTGGCGGAGCGCGAGTGGCCGTAGCTTCCGCCGGAGGCGAGCGACGCCTGGTCGGGCGCGTTTCCGGCCTGGCCAGGCGTCACTCGCCGGAGAAGCGCTTCTCCATCGCCAGCGCCCAATCGGCGTAGCCGCTCGCGCGGTACGCCGCCTGCGCGTCCTGGTTGTCGAAGCCAGTGATGATCACCACCCCGCCCGCGCCGGCCTCCCGCGCCGCCGCCTCAACCCGCGCGATCAGCGCGCGGGCCACGCCGCGCCTGCGAAACGGCGTATCGACGTAGATGTCCGTCAGCTCGGCGTACGGCTCATCGCCCTGCAGGTGCGGCACCAGCCGCAGGCACGCGAAGCCGGCCGGCCGCCCGTCCAGCTCGGCCAGGAAGGTCGTCAGCACGTGCGCGCAGGCCCGCATGCGCGCGGCGACCTGCTCGGGCGTGGCGCCCTGGCCGTCGAACAGGTCCAGCAGCCGCGCCAGCTCCGGCGCGTCCTCAGGCGTCGCCTGGCGTATGGTGAGCGCTGTCATCGGGCACGCCTTTCGGTCAGGCGCTCGCGCGGGCGATGGCGACCAGCGCCCGATAGCTCGCCTGAAGCGTCTGCACGGGATCGGCCGCCAGATCGCGCTCGAGCAGGAAGTGCTGCACGCCGGAGCGCTCGGCCTGCGCCAGGATGCCGGGCAGATCCAGCTCGCCGGCGCCGGCGTCGCGCATGTTGGGGAACAGCGCCATCCACTCCTGCGGCGTCTGGCCGCGCTCGGCGAAGCGCACGATCGGGCTCATATCCTTGATGTGCATCAGCGCGAAGCGCCCGGGGTAGGCGGCGAGCGTGGCCACCGGGTCGCCGCCGCCGGCAATCATCCAGTAGATGTCGAGCTCAAACGTGACCAGCGCCGGGTCGGTCTCCTCCAGCAGCACCTCGAGCGGCACGCGGCCGTCGATCGGCGCCTGCTCGTAGCCGTGGTTGTGGTAGCCGAAGCGCAGCCCCAGCGCGTCGGCCCGCGCGCCGATCGCGTTCAGCTCCTCGGCGAGCCGCCGGTAGTCGTCCAGCGTGTCGAGGGGCTCGCTGCGCGCGGAGGGGATCACGACGTAGCGGTGGCCGAGCGTGTGCGCCGCCTCCGCCAGCTCCGCGAGCCGCATCCGTGCGGTCGGGAGGTCGATGTGCGCCGCGGGCGCGCTGAGCCCGTAGTGGTCGAGGCGCGCCCTGACCTCCTGCTCGGTGAGCCCGAAGTAGGCGATCCGGCTGATGCCCAGCTGTGCCGCGAGCGGCTCCCAGAACGCGATGCTCTCCGGCGGGCTGAAGTGGTAGGGGCCGAAGAACTCCACCTCTTTGTAGCCGCTCTCGGCGATCAGCTTCAGCGTCGCGTCGAGGTCGCGCGCTGCCATCGGGGCGAGCGTGAACAGCTGGACGCCGAGGCGGTCGATCGGCCGGGCCGTGGGGGAAGCAGTGGACATCGTGCCGGTCTCCTTTGCAACACAGGGCGGTACGCGTTCATCACAGGGCGGTGCGCGGCCAGCAGCGCCCGCGCCGGCGCATCGAGCTCGTCGCTACGGTCACGGCGGCTGCAAGCCGTCCCAGGACCAGCGAGGGATCTGCAGGCCCTCGGGCACGTCGTTCGCATCCTCTGGGTAGGCCGCCATCGAAGTGGTCGTGGCCCACGCGAAGTAGTCGTGGAGCGCGCGCCGGAGCAGCGGGTCCGTGAGCCCGATATCGTCCATCGCGCGGTCGAAGCACGCGATGGCGCGGCGGTCCATCTCCTCGTGGACCCCGTTGCCGCTGTGCATCCGCACCACAGATGACTCGTCGCCGTACTGCGCGCTGTAGGCCGGCGGGCCGCCCCACGCCTCGCCCCAGTAGGCTGCAAGCCGCTCGGTGTGCTGCGGGTGGAAGCCGTGGCTGAAGGCGTGGCTGACGACCTCGTCGGCCATGACCTGCTGGTGCCAGGCTTCGGCGAGCTGCCGCACTCGCTCGGCGCCCCCGAGCGCCTCGAAGATGGTCGTCTCCGGCATTGACCCTCCCACGGTGCGCCCCAGCCGTGTTGGGCGAGGCGCTGATCCTCCGGCGCCGGGCTTCTGCGCCCGGCGATGCGCGGCCCGAGGCAATTCGGACACAGCCAGGATGGGCCCGGGCTCAGACGTGCTGGTCGACGAGCACCGGGTTGCCATCGGGGTCGACGGCGATGAAGAAGGCGGGGCCAGTCGTGCTCTCGTCGGCCTCTTGCTGCAGCTGGATCCCCTGGGCCTTGAGCTGGCGCTGGAGCTCGCGGACATCGGTGTAGGAGGCCAGCTTCTGGGCGTTTTGGTCCCAGCCGGGGTTGAAGGTGAGCATGTTCTTCTCGAACATGCCCTGGAAGAGCCCGATGATGTGATCGCCGTTCTTCAGAAGCAGCCAGTTCTGAGCGGCGTCCCCGCCGAAGACCCGGAAGCCGAACGCCTCGTAGAACTTCCGCGAGGCCTCCAGGTCTTTGACGGCCAGGCTGATCGAAAAGGCGCCGAGTTCCATGGGCGTGCCCTCCTCGTGTGATCCCGGCGTTTCAGGAAGCCACCGGAGTCTAGCACAGGCATTCGCATCTGTCTATACGCCGCGATGCTTGTCTAGAGCTGTGCGGCGAGCTGCTCGATGCGCCCGAGCTGCGCGTCGAGGGCGGCGGGCGCGGCGCCCACCAGGTACGCCGGCCAGTGCAGGAGCCGCGTCAGGAGCTCGTGCCGCGCGACGCGCGCGCGGAGCGCCTGGGCATCCACGCGCTGCCCGGTGCACGTCTCGAGCTCGTCCCGGTAGGCCGCGAGCATCAGCTCCAGCGGCACGTCCGCCCCGGCGTGGGCGGCGCGCTGGCAGAAGAAGGAGAGGTCGTCCGCGCCGTAGCCCACGCCGACCTCCTGCCAGTCGGTCCAGATGAACTGCCCGCCGTCCGCGCGCAGCAGGTTCTCCATATGGAAGTCGTTGTGGCACAGCGTCAGCGGGAGCTCCGCCGTGTCGGACGGCGCGCCCGCGACCCGCTCCAGCAGCTGGTCGAGCAGCCGGCGCCGCGCCGCGGTGAACACCGCTTCGAAGGCCGGCTGGCGCTGGAGCACCTGCCAGGCGTCGCGAGCGGCGGCGATCGTCTCCTGGGTGATCTCGCCGGAGGGCGGGCGCAGCCACGGGAGGCGCGCCAGCTCCTCCGTGGCGCGCCAGAAGCGGGCGTGCAGCCTGGCGAGCTGGCGCGCGATCTCGCGGTACTCGGCGTCGGTCCAGTCCGCAGCCGGCAGGGGAGGGCCGTACGCGCGCACGAGCAGCGCGCTGCCGCCGTCGGGGTCGACGACGCTGTGATGTACCGCTGGCGTGGGCACCGGCACACGCGCGGCGAGCGTCTGGTAGAAGGCGATCTCCCGCTGAGATCGCTCGCGGACGTAGTCCGGCGCGCTGGCCGGCGTGATCTTCAGCACGAAGGGCTCGGCGTACCCCTCCAGCCGGTAGACCGACGAGCCGGACGCTCCCCCGTGGAGCGCCGAGGCGTGCGTGAGCCGGGAAGGATCGAGCTGGACGCGCGGCAGCCAGGCCGCCAGCAGCGGCGGGTGAGCAGCGTGGGTCATGGTAGAAGCTCCGGTGGGTGTGGCAGTCGCGTGTGTTCGCTTCGGCAGAGACACGATACATCTGCTGCGCCATTTTGTCCAACGGGTCCGGGGCAGCGCGTGGGGGTGATGGATATGCTACGATTCGCACGGCCGGCTCCGGCGCCGGAGGGCGCGCGTCCAGCATCGAGCGACGAGCGGCTGGCCAGAGGAGGTGAAGCATGACGCCGCAGATCCCAGAGCCAGTCTCCGCCGCGCTTCGGACGGTCGTGGCCGAGCTGTCTGGGACCGCGATCACCTGGGCGGTCACCGGGAGCTGCAGCTTGGCGCTGCAAGGCGTCCCCGTCGCCGTGCACGACCTCGACCTGCGCACGACGGCGCGCGACGCCTACGCGCTGGCCGATGTGCTGGAGCGCTACCTGACGCGGCCGGTCCGCTTCTCCAGCACCGGTCAGGTCCAGTCGCACTTCGGGGCGCTCACGATCCACGGGGCGCACGTCGAGATCATCGGCGACATGCAGCACCGGCTCGAGGACGGCAGCTGGGAGCCGATCGTCGATATGAACCAGTTCAAGCGCTGGGTGACCTACCAGGGAGTCGCGGTGCCGGTGATGTCGCTCCCGTTCCTGCTCGACGCCTACCGGCTACTCGGCCGCGCCGACAAGGTCGAGCTCCTCACGCGCTGGCTCGAGTCCGCGCCGCCAGCCTGAGCAGCTCGCGCCGCTGACGGCGGAGGCTGCTCGGCGATGTATACTATGCAACCGCTGCGCTGTTCGCGGCGGCCGGATCATCGGGTGGCTCCGTGGGGCGATGGGCTGCGCAGCAGTGTGCCAGCTGTCTCGGAAGCTTCCGCTGTTCTCCTCGTTCGAGCTGAATTCGTATGCGTACAAGCCGCTCGCAGGCCCTGCTCCTCGCCGCTCTCCCCGCCATCGCGTGCTTCGCCCTGGCGCTGACGCTCCGCCTCTACGCGATCGACCGGCAGAGCCTGTGGTATGACGAGGGGCTGTCGGCGGCTCTCGCGCAGCGCCCGCCCGCGCGCATCATCCGCGATGCGCTGCGGGGGGTGCACCCGCCGCTGTACCACCTGACGCTCCACGCCTGGACCCGCCTGTTCGGGACGAGCGAGGTGGCGCTGCGCTCGCTCAGCGCGGTCTGCGGGGCGCTCACGGCGGGGGCCACGGCGGTCCTCGGGCGGCGCTGGTTCGGGGGCACGGCGGGGGCGGTCGCCGGACTCGCGGTGGCGGTCTCGCCGCTGGCCGTCCACTACGGCCAGGAGACGCGCATGTACGCGCTGGCCACGCTCCTCTCCACGCTGCTGTGGCTGGCGGTCGACCGCCGCAGGAAGCGCGAGCCCGGCTGGCTCGCCCTGTACGCCGCGGCGGCGCTCGCGGCGCTCGTCACGCACTACTTCACCGGGACGGTGGTTGCGGCGGCGTTTCTCGGCGGCCTGCTGCTGGCGCCATCAGACGTGGACCAGCGCCGCGCGCACGCGGGCTGGCTCGGGCTCCACCTGGCCCTCGGCGCCGTCTACCTGCCGCTCGTCTGGAACAGCCGGGTGGGCATCGGCGGCTGGACGGCGACCGAGCGGCCGACGCCGCCGCTCTTCATCCTCTGGGACACGCTGCGCGCGTTCAGCCAGGGGTTGCACCCGCTCCCAGAGGCAATGCCCTGGATCGCCGGCTTTGTGCTCCTGCTCATCGCCGGGCTCGCGGGCGCGCTCCGCGGCTCGGACCGGCGGGCCGTCGCCGCCGCCGTGCTCTGGCTGGCGCTCCCGCTGGCGGCGATCGTCGTGCTCTCGCTGCGGCAGCCGTACTACCAGCCGCGCTTCCTGCTGCCGGCGCTGCCGGCCTTCGCGCTGCTGCTCGGCGCCGGCGCGCGCACCGTCGGCCAGATCCTGGCGGGGCGCGTGCGCTACGCCGAGCCGCTGGCGGGCGTGGCGGCCGCGGCCCTTCTGCTCGCCGCCAGCGCCGCGCCGCTCTGGCGCGAGTGGACCGACCCGGCGGTCTGGCGCGACGACTACCGCGGCGTCGCGCGGGCGATCGCGGCGACCGCCTCGGCGGACGACGCGGTGCTGCTCGTGGCCCCGGGCCAGGCGGAGATCCTCGACTACTACCTCGACCTGCCGCTGCCGCGCTACGGGCTGCCGCGCACCAGGCCGCTGGACGTGCAGGAGACGGTGCGGGAGCTCGAGGCGATCGCCGGGCGGCACCGGCGCCTGTACGGGGTCTTCTACGTCCCGTACGAGGCGGATCCGGCGGGCGAGATCCGGCGCTGGCTCAACGAGCACGCGTTCACCGCGAGCAGCCGGTGGTACGGCGGCGTCGAGCTGGTCATCTACGAGCTTCCTGAGGTTGCAGCCCCGCCGCAGATGCCCGAGGCGCGCTTTGCGGAAGCCGTGCGGCTGCGGCAGATCGCCACCGAGCCGGCCGAGCTGCGCCCGGGCGACGCGGTGCGGATCGAGGCGGAGTGGTCCGCCGAGGAGCCGGTCGGGCGCCAGCTGCTGGTCTTCGTGCACATGCTCGACGCCGCCGGCCAGGTCGTCGCGCAGTTCGACGGGCCGCCGGCGCCGCTCGGCACCGATGCCTGGCAGCCCGGCGGCGTGCAGCGCGGCCGCATGGCTGTGCTGGTGCCGCCCGGCACGCCGGGTGGCGTGTACCGCCTGGTCACCGGGCTCTACGATCCGGCGACCGGCGAGCGGCTGCTGCTGCCGGACGGCTCGGACACACTGCCGCTCACCGAGGTCCGCGTGCTGCCCTGAGCAGCGCGCGTGGCTGCGTGCAGTGCGGCCCATATCTGTTATGCTGGGGTGAGCCGGCGTCGCTCCTCGCGGCCGCGACGGGCGCGACGCCCAGCTGGTGGCCGGTGACTGATCAGACAGGGCACACCCATGGAACCTGTCACCATCGTCCTCTTCCTCAGTGGCATCGGGCTGCTGGTCCTGGGTGCCGAGATGCTCGTCCGGGGCGCTTCGCAGCTCGCGATCAGCATCGGCATCTCGCCGCTCGTTGTGGGCCTGACCGTCGTCGCCTTCGGCACAAGCTCGCCCGAGCTCGCCGTCAGCGTTCAGGCTGCGCTCGCCGGGCAGGGCAGCATCGCGCTTGGAAATGTCGTCGGCTCGAATATCGCCAACGTGCTGCTCATCCTCGGGCTGTCGGCGCTGATCGCACCGCTCACGGTCGCCCCGCAGCTCATTCGCCAGGATGTGCCGATCACGATCGGGGTGTCGCTTCTGGTCCTGCTCCTTGCGCTCGATGGATGGCTCAGTCGCCTCGACGGCGCGCTCCTGATCTTCGGCATGGCGCTCTATATGGGGTTTGCGCTTGTCCAGGCCCGCAAGGAGAGCGCCTACGTTCGGGCCGAGTACGCAGAGGCATTCGGAGACGAGACGCGGCCGGCGCGCCGCCGCTGGCCGCTTCAGCTCCTGTCAATTCTGGTCGGCCTGGCGCTGCTCACGATCGGCGCCCAATGGCTGGTCGATGGGGCCGTGGCGTTCGCGACGGCGTTCGGCGTCAGCGACCTGGTGATCGGGCTGACGATCGTGGCAGTTGGCACATCGCTGCCGGAGATCGCGGCATCGGTGGTCGCGGGCCTGCGCGGCGAGCGCGACATCGCAGTCGGGAACGTGATCGGCAGCTGCCTCTTCAACCTGCTGGCCGTGCTCGGCGCGGCGAGCCTCGCGGCACCAGAAGGGATCGCTGTGCCGCCCTCCGCCGTCGCCTTCGACCTGCCGGTCATGCTCGCCACGGCCGTGGCGTGTCTGCCGATCTTCATCCACCGTGGCGCGATCCTGCGCTGGGAGGGCGGGCTGTTCCTGGGCTACTACGTGGCCTACATGCTCTACCTGCTGCTCGCGGCCACCCACCACGATCTGCTAGGCCCGTTCAGCCTGGTCATGCTGGTCTTTGTCATACCGCTGACGGTGGTCACCATCGGCGTGGTCCTGGTGCGCTATCTGCTCGTCGTTTGGCCCAGCGAGCAGGAGTGAGGCGCACTCCGCCTGTGCTAGCATGCCGGCGGATTCGCTGGCCGCGCCGGGGCACGGGCCGGCGCGCTTTGTGGGGGCGGCAGGAATAGCGACGGAGTACTTCATGGTTGGAGCGGCGGGGGTCTTTCGCGCGCGCGACTCCATCGGCAATGACCTTCGCGACTGGCGGCTGGCGGCGATCGTGCTGCTCACTGCCGCGCTGATCGGCGTGGCGGCGCTCGTTCCGAAGGAGTACCTGATCCGCATCGGCGTAGAGGAGGGCTTCCACAACGATCAGCCGTTCATCAGGGGCATGTTCGCCCCCGATAGCGGGCCGTTCGGCACGTTCAGATGGACGAGCGAGCGTACGGCCGTGTCGGTGCGGGGGCTGGGCCCCTGTCAGGCGCTGGTGTCGTTCCGGGTGCTGCCGATCCCGCAGAACGCGCTTGCGGCAGGCGGCCCGATGGAGCTCGAGCTCTGGCGCGATGACCGCGCGCTCGCGACGCTGCCGCTCCGTCCGACCGGAACGCGGTTTCACCTGCTCCTCTCGCCCGCCGGCGACAGGCACGTGCTCGATATCCGGAGCGCCACCTGGCAGCCGGAAGGCGACCCGCGGCGGCTGGGGGTGCCCCTCAGCACGACCAGCTTCAGGTGCGCCGAGCCCCGCGGGCCGATGCCCCAGAGCTTCGGCTGGCTGATCGTCGTCGCGCTGGCCTGGATCGGCATCCGGGCGGCGGGGAACACGCGTGACGTCGCCGCCCTGGGGGCGCTCGCGCTCGCGCTCATCATCGGCGTCATCCACGTCACCGACCCGCCGCGGGCGGCGTTCGGCGTCGCCCCGTTCCAGATCGCGCTCGCGCTGGGCATCGGGCTCGTCGTGGTCCTGCGCTGGGGCGCGCCGCCGCTCCTCAATCGCCTCGGTGTGGCGTGGTCGGGCGCCTCGCTTCGCTGGCTGCTGCTCCTGGCGCTCGTGGTCTTCGTGACGCGCTACGGGGGGCGGCTGCTCCCGGGGGCGATGCCGGGCGACATCGGCTTCCACAGCAATCGCTTCGACGAGCTGGTGAGCGGCGATGTGTACCTCGAAGCCAGGAACCGCGGCGCCAACTTCCCCTATCCGCCCGGCTACTACCTGATCCTCGCGCCGCTCGCGCTGCTGGACGTGAGCCGGCGGACGCTGCTGCCGCTCGGCACGGCTGTGCTCGATGCGGCGAGCCCGATCGCGGTCTATGTGCTCGGGACGTGCGTGTACGGGGCGACGCGGTGGGGCGAGCGCACCAGCGTGCTCGCGGCGGCGCTCTACGCGTTCGCGGGCGCCGGGCTCCTCGCGCACTGGTGGCACTTCAGCACCCATATGTTCACGCAGTTCATGTTCCTCGTGCTGCTCGCCGGCATCATGCTGTTCTGGCGATCCGGCGCCGCACAGGGACATGCCGCCTCGCGCTGGTGGCCCGCCGCCGCGCTCGCCGCGCTGTTCGGAGTCGTCTTCCTGGGCCACTTCGGCTTCTTCCTGAACACGATCCTGCTCATGGGCGGCGCGCTGGTGATCGGGGCCGCGTACGCGTGGCAGCGGGTGCGACGGCAGCTCACAGCGCTGGTGCTGAGTGCGGCCGGTGCGCTCGGGTTCAGCGGGCTGATGTTCTACAGCCTGTACACGCGGCAGTTTGCCCGCCAGGCGGCGATGGTCGGCGCGGCGGCCGGCGCGGGCGCCGCATCCGATCCCGAGCGGCTGCGAGTCTACTGGGACACCGTGCTCCAGGCCGGGCTGCGCGACCACTACGGCCTGTTTCTGCCGCCGCTGGCGCTGGTCGGGCTGTGGCTGCTCATCCGGCGAAAAGGAGAGGGGCGCAGCACGGAGCTGCTGGTGATCCTGTCGCTGGGCACGCTCGGGGTGGTGCTGGCGTTTGCCGTGCTGCCGTTCATCTCGGGCGCCAACCTCGCGTCGCGCTGGCTGTCCTTCGCCGGGTGGTTCGTGGCAACCGGCGCGGCGCCGGCGCTGCGGGCGCTCTGGCGGCGCGGGGGCGGCGGCAAGGTGGCCGTGGGCTGCGTCCTGGCCTACGCGCTCTGGATCAGCGTCACGCTCTGGCTCGCCCCGATGGTCTGGCGCATCCGCCCGCCGGAGCCCTTCTAGCGCGATCGACACGCCGCGCTGTGCGGCCGAAGCCCGCCGCGATCGTGTCGATGGCGGGCGAGTGACGACTGGATCAGAGGTTCCCGAAGACCGTGTCCAGCCAGTCGAACATCACGCCGTTCGGCAGCGCCAGGTTGTTGACCTGGCAGTGGGCTTCGCCGCCTTCCTCGCGGGTGAAGATCACCAGCTTCTTCAGGGGGTGCGGAAGCTGCGCGAAGCACTCCCTGGCGATCTGCAGCGTGATCGGCGCCTCGCCCTCGCCGGCCAGGCAGAGCGTGGGGCAGCTGATCTGACGCGGGTCGGACGTGCCATAGACCAAGTAGTCGTAGGCCTTGGCCACGCGGCGGGCGATGTCGCGCGGGTTCAGGCTGATCCGCAGGCCCATGCGCCAGACAATCTGGTCGAACACCACGCGCGCGATTGGGTCGGTGCGGTTGTGGCCCTTCTGCTGCGCCAGGACCGCGCGGAACACGTTCGGCATGGCCGGGTTGGCGATCATGGCCTTGATGCGCTGGTCGTGCTGGCCAGCCTTGAAGGCGATGTGGCCGCCCCAGCTGAACCCGAAGAGCGCCAGTCTGGCGGCGTCCACTTCCGGGCGGCCGAGGGCGTAGTCGATCACCGCCGCGACTGGCCGCTCCATCCGCGCGCCGAAGAACAGGCCGCTGGCGGGGGCCATACCCTGCCCGGGGAGGTCGACTGTCAGCACGGTGTAGCCGCGCTGCGGGCCTGCTGGCCCGACCATGAAGTAGCAGTCCTCGGCGAAGGTCTCGATGCCGCCGCACACCAGCAGGGTCGGGCGCGGCCGCTCGCTCCGGTCAGCTTTCCATAAGTAGCCCGACAGCAGCTGGCCCTGGAACGGCACCTCGATACGCTCGATCGGCGGGTCGAACAGGGCGGCCGCCTGCTGGAAGCACGCCTGCATCTTCTGCCAGGTCTCGTGAAAGGCGGGCGCGTGCGGCCGCATCAGGAACAGGGGCGCGCGGTAGTAGGAGCACGCGCGCAGGTAGGCCCGACGCGCAGCGGCGGTGTCGCCGCTGCGAAGCGCCTCCTGCGCCTGCGCCTCGACGCGCTCCGCCAGCTGGCGCCACGCCTGCTGCCAGCTCTGCGCGTCGCCGTTCGCGATCTGGCGCGCGGCCGCCATACACTCATCTGCGTCGCTGCCCTCGTAGATCGCGCGGCCAAGGATCCAGGACAGGTAGTAGTCCATGTCCGGGTGATCGAAGTGCAGCTTCTCCCGGCTGCGCTGCGCGAGCGCTGTCTGATGCGTTTCCATGGGCTCCTCTCTCAGCCGGCGATCGGGACGCAGGTGACGCGCTGGTCGGGCCGCGGCGTGTCCGGGTGGCACGCAGGTGGCTCAGCGGGGCACTGGCGCGGGCGACTCGCAGGGCGACCACATCAGCCCTCTCAGCGAGGGGTGATCGGTGCTAGAATAGGTGCATCGGTTGTGGGTACCTCCAGCCGCACTGCTGCACATGGAGATCTGCCGATGATAGCCTCGCGTTGGTTCTCGCTCCTGCTGCTCCTGGCCGCCGGGCTGCTCCTCACGCCCGCCACCGCGCGGGCCGCCGGCCCGACGCTCGCGCCAGCCGCGCCGGACGTGGCCGCCGGCCAGTCGATCAGCTTCTCCGGCGAGGGGTTCGTCCCCGAGGAGCGCCTGTCGGTCTGGGTGACCACCCCGAACCAGGTGGTGCTGGGCGCCCCGTACGCCTTCGCCGACGACAACGGCCGCACCACGATCACCTTCCGAGTCCCGGGCACCGCCGTGAGCGGCACCTGGGCGATCACCGCCTACGGGATCGTCAGCCAGACCCCGGCGATCGCCACGTTCACCGTGGCGGGCGTGGAGCCCGACGCCGCCCCGCCGCCGGCCGCCGTGGCGCCCGCCGCCGCTCCGGCCGGGACCAGGTTCAGCTTCGCCGCCACCGGCTTCGACGACAACGAGCCGATCAGCTACTGGTTCACCGGGCCGGACGGCAACGTCCACGACGCCTACAACCAGACCAGGCGCAGCGACAGGAACGGCCGGGTGGACTTCAGGTGGACGTCGCCGGAGGACGCGATCCCCGGCACCTGGGTGATCACGATCCAGGGCATCCGCAACGGGGTCGTCCGCGCGGTCCCGTTCGAGATCCAGCCGGCGCCGTAGTCACTCGTCGTAGCCGCAGAAGCGCAGCGCGGTGAGCGCGAGCGCCCGCGCCGCGGCCTCGAGGTCGGCCAGCGGGACGTACTCGTCGGGCCGGTGGGCGTTGCGCACGTCCCCCGGCCCGAAGAGCACCGTCGGGGTGCGGCCCTCGTTGACGAGCAGCCGCATGTCGGCGCCGTAGGTCATCCCCTCGAGCACCGGCTGCCCGCCCGTCGCCGCCGTGTAGGCCCCCGCCACCGTCTGCACCAGCGGGTGCTCGGCGGGCGTCACCGCCGGCGCGAACTGCCCGCCCCACCACTCGAGTCGCGGCGGGTGCTCCCGCAGCCACGGGTCGGCCTGGGCCGCCTGCGCCAGCGCCCGCTCGAGCTCGCGCCGCGCCGCCGCGATGTCCTCGCCCGGGGCCACGCCGTAGCGCCCCTCGAACACCAGCGACTCCGGCACCGACGAGGCCCACTCGCCGGCGCGCAGCGTGCCGATGCACAGGGCGTACGGCAGCGCGTAGCGGCCGAAGAGGCGCCCCAGCTCGACGTCTGTGCGCGCCCGCTGGTTGCGCTCGCGCTCCAGCTCCATCAGCGCGGCGTGCAGCGGGATGAACTTCTCGATCGCGCTGACGCCCTCCTCGCGCACGCAGCCGTGGGCCGCCGCGCCGGGCACCGTGATGCGGAAGTTCAGCGCGCCGGCCTGCGCGGGCGCAACCTTCAGCTCGGTTGGCTCGACCACCACCGCGCCGTCCGCCCGGTAGCCGCGCTCCACCGCGGCGAGCGTGCCGCAGCCGCCGTCCTCCTCGCCGATCACGCTCTCGACGAACAGCCGGCCGCGCAGCCGTACGCCGGCGTCGCGGATCGCCCTGGCGGCGAAGATCGCGCAGGCCAGCCCGCCCTTCATGTCCAGCGCGCCACGCCCGTACACCCGGCCCTCGGCGACCGTGCCGCGCCACGGGGGGTAGCGCCACAGCGACTCGTCGCCGGCCGGCACCACGTCCACGTGGCCGTTGAAGATCAGGCTGCGCCCGCCGCGCCCCTCGCCGAGCGCGCCCACCACGCCCAGCCCGCGCGGGCGCTCCACCTCCCAGCAGAAGGCCGGGTGCCGCCGCAGCGCGCCGAAGTCGATCTCCCAGACGTCCACCTCGAGGCCCGCGCGCCGCATCTCGGCGGCGGCCAGCTCCTGCGCGGCGTTCTCCTCGGGCGTGCCGTCCAGGCTCCGCACGGCCACCATCTCGCACAGGAAGGCGACCAGGCCGTCCATATCCAGCGCGTCGAGGACGCGCCGCTCAGTCTCGTTCATAGCTCCAGCTACTGCACAATGAAAGTCTGAACGCCCGTCAGCTGGCTGCGCGCCCCGTACAGCACGATCTGGTAGCTGCCGGGGGCTAGGCCAGCGCTGCTGAAGTCCACCCACACCCGGCCGAACAGGTCCGCGATCTCGCGCCTGTCCAGCGGCGCCACGCCGGTCGGCGTGTTCAGCCAGAGATGCACCCCCTCCCCTGGGATGAAGCGGTCGGAGAAGAAGGTGAAGGTCGTCCCGGCCGGCCCGCTCAGCCGGTCGGCCGTCACCCAGACCCAGTCGGCGTTGTCGTTGCCGCCCCCGACGAGCACCGGCGCCCAGTTGCTGCGCCACTCTCCGCCGCCGCGCCCGTCGTCCCACGCGTAGTCGGCGCGCACCGACAGCACCGTGTTGTCCGGCAGGAAGGCGTTGACGCGGAAGAAGAGCGTCGCGCTGCGCTCGGCCCCGGGCGCCACCGGCCCGAAGCGCACGACGACCCGCGAGTCCGTCACTTCGCTGACCCAGTCGCGGTTGTCCGAGAACTGGCTGCCGATGACGACCATCTGGTCGCTGCGGTAGGGCAGGGTGACGGCCACCCCCTCGGCCTCGCCGTCGCCGTAGTTGTTGACGACGATAACGTGCTCGAGCTGCCCGCCGCGCGCGACGCGGATGTTCGGGAACGGCCGGAGGGTGATGGCGATGTCGGCCGGCTTCTTCGGCTCAGGCTGCGGGGTTGGCGTCGGGTCGGGCGGCGCGGGGGCGGCCTCGGCGGCGGTGACGACGACCGGCAGGGCGATCAGCGACTCGGTGCTGAGCACCTGGATCGGCTCGATGCGCGGGAGCACCGACGGGGAGTTGTAGGCGTCGAGCACCGCCTGCACCGTGTCGGTCATCGTCTCGGTGGTGGGGAACGGGTCCATCGGCGGCTCGTCGGCGGGCGCGGGCGTCGGCTCGACCTGTGCGCGCGCCGCGGGCGAGGGGGAGCCAGCGCCCGCGAGCAGCACCACCAGTAGACCGATGGCCCCGGCCGCGAGCGCGTAGAGCAGCGCCGCGCGCCGGATGCTAGACAACCGGCCCATTGCTCGCTCCTTTCGGCAGGCATAGGATACGCTGCAGCGCCGGGTCGCACAAACAGTGCCACCGCTCGCCGCTTCGCCCGGCGCGCAGAGCCGTGGAGCGCCAGGTGACGCGGCGGAGCTGCCCGGCACCCCGCTGCGCGCTCGCACGCCGGAGAACTCCGCCCCGGCATAGTCTACACCGAATCTAGTGGCCCGGATCTTGCGGAGCAGGCCGCAGAGACCTCCGCGCTCCACACCACCTGTTGGCACGAATTCCGCGACTGTACCGCCCTCTCTCCGGGGGCGCGGTGGGTCGCTGGTCCACTAGAGCTGCTTTCCGCCGGAAGGTGTGGCAGGCCGCTACATTCCACGGACCTGTTTCTGCTGCGGAACGGAGGAGGGTTCGAGCAAGGTGCGCCCGGAACGGCCGAGCGCAGCATAGACAAAGCGAGGTATGCTATGATTGAGCGGCGGCTCGGGGGACAGGAGCGGGGGATCCTCGCCTCGATCCACGAGGGAATGGAGGTCTACGACCAGGCCGGAGAGCGCCTCGGCACCGTCGAGCTCGTCCACTTCGGGTCCGCCGACGAGCACGGCCTCGGCGCGGAGACGACCGGGACGAGGCCGCTGCGCTCCGGCTCGCTCGTCGAGGAGCTCGCGGCGGTGATACTGCCGGACGACCAGGTGCCGGAGGCCTTCAGCGACCGCCTGATGCGCAGCGGCTTCATTCGCGTCGACGCAGACGGCCTGTTCGCGGCCGATCGCTACATCACGCCCGATCAGATCGCGACAGTTCAAGGTCATCGCGTGATGCTGGGGGTGGAGCGCGACGCGCTGATCCGGCAGTAGCGCCGCGAGGCCGCATCGTCTTACGCCCGGCTTTGGGCGCGGCTGCCGGCGTTACGGTCTTCTTAGGGTTGCCCTGCTAACGCAGTCACAGGTGTGGGTGGAGCGTAGGCGCGATGATGCGCCTGCCAGGAGGAGACGACGATGCTCCAGAGTGCCCAAAGACTGCACCTAGCGACGGTCCAGGGCCTCGATGGCCCGGCTGGGAGGATCGCCCAGTTCCTGTTCGATGACGTCACCTGGCGTGTCCGCCACATCGCGGTGCGGACCGGCGGGTGGCTCACCGGCCGCTGCGTCCTGCTGTCGCCCATCGCAGTGACCCAGGTGAGCGCGCACGAGCGGGCTGTGTACGTCGAGTACACACGGGCGCAGGTCGCATCCTGCCCCGACCTGTACAGCGACCCGCCTGTAACGGAGCGCCCCGTGCTGATGATCACGTCGCGCGCCTACTACCCGCCGATCTGGTACGAGCCGGGCCTCTGGGCGTGCAGCCAGTACATGGCGGGAGAGGCGGATCAGGCAGAGGGCGAGGCGTACGGCGACGGGTACGACCCGCACCTCCAGGGCACCCGCGACGTCGCCGGCTACACGATCGCGGCGCGCGACGCGACGTTCGGCCGGCTTGCGGATGTCGTGCTGGACGACGCAAGCTGGACCGTGCGGTCGTTCGTCGTCGATACGCGCCCCTGGTGGCCCAAGCTGGTCGTCATCTCACGAGATGTGGTGCGGTTGTTCGACTGCTCGGCCGGGATGGTCACGGTCGACATGTGGCGCGACGCGATCGAGCGCGCGCCGGCCTTCAGCTCGGTCCTCCAGCATTCGTACAGCCCGTCCGCGTCCCCTTCGCGCTGACGCGGTGCCCGGCGCACCGGGGCCGGCCTGCGCCGCGTCCTCGATGCGCCCCAGCCCGCTCGTCCACAGGCGGATGCGGCGCGCGCCGGCTCACCAGTAGGGCAGCGGCTCGGGCAGGGCTGCGCCGCACGAACAGGCGCCCCCCGCGCGCTCGCAGCGCGCCATCCGCCCGCACCGCTCGCAGCGCACCATTGCGCTGATGTGCACGGGCGCCCACGTGCTCACCATCGCGCCGGCGGCCCCCAGATCGCCGTAGTACCGCCGCACCGCCGCGCGGTGCTTTTCGTTGTGCATAAACGTGTGGACGTCCTCCGGCCTCTCCCAGGCCGTGACGGTCATCATGATCTCGTGGAAGTTTATCCCCGACCAGGCGACGAAGCCCGGCATCGCCAGCATCTCCTGGGCGATCTGGCGCGACGTATCGCGGATGTACTCCACCTGCTCGCCCGACTGGGGGTAGATGGCTGTGATGCTGAAGGCGCCCGGCCGGGCGCGCTTGCCGGTTCGCACTGCGACGGCCGTTCCGAAGGTGAACGGGCCAGCCCGGCGCGGCTGGACGACCGCCTGCAGGCCGAGCTGCTCGGCGAACGTTCGCGTGTCGAAGTAGCCCGTCACCGAGCGAATCCCCTCCTCGCCGATGCGGACGATGTCGGCGCCGGGGAGCTCCACGCGCCTGCCCGTGGGCGGCAGCCCCTGCTGCGGCCCGCTGTTGGTGCCCCGCATCACCCACTCGAAGGCGGCCTGCCCGTGGCCGCACCCCGCGACGCTCACGATCTCGAACGAGAGGTCTGGGAACGCCGACCATAGGCCCGCGGCGTAGGCGCCGATCGCCTGGCCCGCGAGCGGCCCGCCGGTCGTCGGGTCGGCGTAGGTTCCTCCTTCGGCGAAGGTTGCGACAAGGGCTGCCGCGTCGTGGCGGTTCCAGGCGGCGACATAGCTCTCGATTGCTCTCTGCGCGTCCATGGGTGCTCCCTCCTGCTCGCTTGCGTGGGCGAGTGCTGACCTCAGGCCCGGCAGCGATGAGCCTACCAGGCGCGCGTCACGGGATCGTTGTGGCAGCGCGCCGCGCGCGTCACGGGATCGGCATCTCAGCGTCACGGCCGCCGAGCGCGGGCCATCGGGCGGCGAAGCCCCTGGCGCGCTGTGCTACAATCCACGCATGCCCACGCTCACGATCCGGCTGCTCGGCCCGCCGCGGGTCGAGCGTGATGGCCGCGCGGTCGCCTTCGATACGCGCAAGGCCCTCGCTCTGCTCGCCTACGTTGCGGAGTGCCGCCGCCCGGTGCGCCGCGACACCCTCGCCCAGCTGCTCTGGCCGGACTACACGGCGGCGCGCGCCCTGGCCAACCTGCGCCGCACGCTCTGGTCGATCCGCAGCGCGCTCGGCGAGCGGTGGGTCGCCGTCACGCCGGCGGAGGTCGAGCTGGCGCTCGGCGACGACCTGTGGGTCGATCTGACTCACTTCCGCCAGCTCCTCGACCGCTGCCGCGCCCACTGCCGCAGGCCCGAGGAGACGTGCCCGAGCTGCGTGGAGCGTCTCTCGGAGGCCGTCGGGCTGGTGCGCGGCCCGTTTCTCGAGGGCTTCAGCCTGAGCGACAGCGCCGAGTTCGACGACTGGCAGGCGCTCCAGGCGGCGGGCGCGCGCCAGAGCTACGCGGACGCGCTCTGGCGGCTGGCCGAGGGCCGGGCCGCGCAGGGCGAGCTGCACCAGGCCGTGGAGGTCGCGCGCCGGCTGGTGGAGCTGGACCCGCTGCACGAGGGGGCGCAGCGCCGGCTGATGCTGCTGTACGCGTGGGTGGGCCGCCACAGCGAGGCGCTGCGCCACTACCACCAGCTGGAGCGGCTGCTGGAGCGCGAGCTCGGCGTGGCCCCCGAGCAGGAGACGGTCGAGCTCCTGGCGGCGATCCGGGCGCGGCGGGAGCCGCCGCCGCCCGCGGCGCGAACGGCCCTGCGCGCACCAACGGCTCCGCGCGGCGCGGCGAAGGCCGGCGGGGAGCTGCGCGGCTCCTCTGGGAGCCTGGTGGCGCGCGAGCAGGAGCTCGGCCGGCTCGACGGGCTGCTGCGGGCCGCCCTGGGCGGCGAGGCGCGGGTCATCTTCATCACCGGCGAGGCCGGCAGCGGCAAGACCGCGCTGCTCGAGGAGTTCGGGCGCAGAGCTGAGGCGGCCCACCCGGGGCTCGTCGCGGCGCTCGGCAGCTGCAACGCCTACATCGGCGCCGGCGACCCCTACCTGCCCTTCCGCCAGATCCTCGAGCAGCTGGCCGGCGAGGGCCAAGGGGAGCCGGACGGCGCGCGGCGCGGCCACGCCCCGCCGAGCGTTGCGCGCGCCCTCGTCGCGCACGGCCCGGACCTGCTCGGCGCCATGCTCCCGGCGGACACGCTGCTCGAGCGCGCCGCGCGGGGCGCCGCGGGCGATGAGCCATGGCTCCAGCAGCTCCGGCGCCTGGCTGCCGATGACCGGCGGCTGGCGGACGTGAGCCTACAGCAGCGCAGCCTCTTCGAGCAGTACGCGCGCGTGCTGTGCGCGCTGGCGCAGGAGCGGCCGCTGCTCTTGTGCCTCGACGACCTCCAGTGGGCCGACCTCGGATCGATCAACCTGCTCCTGCACCTCGGGCGGCGCATCGCGGGCCAGCCGCTGCTGATCGTCGGCGCCTACCGCTCCGCCGATGTGGCGCTGGGCCGCGGCGGCGAGCGCCACCCGCTGGAGCCGGCCGTCCACGAGCTGCAGCGGATCTACGGCGAGCCCCCGATCGACCTGAGCGCCGCCGCGAGCCGGCACTTCATCGACGCGCTGCTGGACCAGCGGCCGAACCGGCTCGACGAGCGCTTCCGCGCCACCCTGTATCGGCAGACCGGCGGCCAGCCGCTGTTCACCGTCGAGCTGCTGCGCGGCATGCGCGAGCGCGGCGACCTGAGCTACGATGAGGAGGGCCGCCTCGTGGCGCGCCCGGAGATCGACTGGGACCGCCTCCCGGCCAAGGTGGACGCCGTCATCGCCGAGCGGATCGGGCGCCTGGAGCACCCCGACCGCGAGCTGCTCTGGGTGGCCAGCGTCGAGGGCGAGGAGTTCAGCGCCGAGGTGGCGGCGCAGGTTCTCGGGCTGGATGCGGGCGAGGCGCTGCGCCGGCTGAGCGGGCGCCTCGCCCGGACGCACCACCTGGTGCGCGCCACAGGCGTGCGCCTGGCCGGCGGCCGGAGGCTCTCGCGCTACCGCTTCCGGCACTTCCTGATCCAGCGCTACCTCTACCGGAGCCTCGACGCGGCGGAGCGAGCTCACTGGCACGAGCGCGTCCACGCGGCCCTCGCCGCGCTGTACGGCGAGCAGAGCGAGGCGGCGGCCGAGCTCGCCCGGCACGCCGAGGAGGCGGGGCGGATCGACCTGGCGGCTGGCCACCTGCGGCAGGCGGGCGACTACGCGCTGCGGCTGCTGGCCAACGCCGAGGCCGCCGAGCACTACCGGCGCGCCCTGGCACTGCTGGAGCGGCTGCCGGAGACCCGCGAGCGCCGGCTGCAGGAGATGGGCCTGTGGGCCTCGCTCAGCAAGCCGCTGCAGCTGACGATGGGCTACCCGGCGGCGGAGGTCGCGCGGGCCTTCGAGCGGGCCGTGCAGCTCGGGCGCACCCTGGGCAGTCCGCCGGAGCTGCGGGAGCTGCTGGGGCGCTACGTGCACTACCTGGCGACGCGCGGCGAGCACCGGGCGGCCAGATCGGTCGCGGATGAGCTGCTGGCGCTGGCCCTGCAGGTAGAGGACGAGATGCTCCTGCTCGACGCGTTCACCGCCAAGGGGATCAACTGCTTCTACCTCGGCGAGCTCGACGCGGCCAGGGATTGGATCGACAGGGCGCTCGGCCACTACGACCGCGCGCGGCACGACGGCCTGACCTACGCCTACGGCATCGAGCACAGCGTTCACATCCGGGCCTACGCTATGCTCGCGTGCTGGCTCCTCGGCGAGGCGGGGCGCGCGCGCGAGATCCAGGCGCTGCTGCTGGCCGACGCGCGCGCTGGCGGGCACCCGCACACCCTGGCCTTCGCTCTGGCCTTCTCCGCGCTGCTCGAGAGCCTGCGCCGGGACGCGGCCGCCGCCCTGGCGACCACCGCGGAAGCCATCCCCCTGTGTGAGGAGCACAGCTTCCGGCTCATGCTCGGGCTGTCTCAGTGCGTACGCTCCTGGGCGCTGAGCGCGGCCGGCGCTCCCGCGGAAGGGCTGGCCCTGTACCAGGTCGCCAGGGAATCGGCCGAGCGGGCGCAGGTCCAGGTGCTGATGCCGTACCTCGGGAGCCTGCTGGCGGAGATCCTGTGGCGCTGCGGGCACGCCGACGAGGCCCGCGCCACCGCTGAGGGCGCCCTGGCCTTGGCCGAGCAGACCGGGGAGCGCTGCCTGCTCCAGCCGATGCGCCGAATCCGAGACGATATTCTGCCTGCCTGAGGATGCTTTTCTGGCGAAAGACAGCCGCGGCTGCGGCTGGGATGAGATGCGGAGGTTCCCTGTGGACGCGAGCCGGCTCCACGCCACCTTTGCCGATCCGCCGCGCGAGTTCGGCATCATGCCCTTCTGGTTCTGGAACGATGACCTGGACGAGGCCGAGCTGCTGCGCCAGATACGCGAGTTTCACGCCAAGGGGTTCGGCGGCTTCATCCCGCACGCCCGCATCGGGCTCTCGCGGCGGGTCGGCTACCTGACCGACGAGTTTTTCCGCCTGATCCGCATCGCCGTCGACGAGGCGGCCCGGCTCGGAATGCGGGTCGTCCTGTACGATGAGGGCTCCTACCCGTCCGGCTCGGCGCAGGGCCGGGTGGTGGCCGAGAACCCGGACTACGCCTCGCGCTGCCTGATCGCCCTCCACCACACCGTCGCGGGGCCGGCCCGCGGCTACTGGCACCCCAACCCCGGCCGCGCCCTCGGCGACGAGCTGGTGGGCGTCGTGCTGGGCCGCGAGGTCGCGCCGGGGACGCTCGACCCGCGCAGCCTGACCTGGCTCGACGTGCTGGAGCCGGAGCTGGTGCGCTACGACGTCCCGGACGGGAGCTGGCGGCTGATCGCCCTCTGGAACGTCGCGAGCGGCGGCACCATCCGGGGCGTCTTCGCCGAAGAGGAGGACGGCCACGCCTCAGCGCCGCCGGCCGGCGACCTGCTGAACCCTGAGGCGGTCGCCTGCTTCCTGCGCCACACCCACGACCTGTACTACGCGCACCTGAAGGAGCACTTCGGCCGGACGGTGGTCGGGATGTTCACCGATGAGCCGATGCTGCTGGGGCGCGGCGCGCGGCGCGGCCCCGACCCGTGGCCCTACACGCGCGGCTTCCTGGACGAGCTGCAGACCTACTGGGACGAAGATGTCCGGCTCTGGCTGCCGGCGCTCTGGCTGGACTGCGGGCCGCGCACCGCCGACTTCCGGCAGGCCTACACGCGCGCGGTGTACGCGCGGCTGGAGCGCGTCTTCTACGGCGCGCAGAGCCGCTGGTGCAGCGAGCACGGCATCGCGCTGACCGGCCACCCGGCCGAGAGCAACGAGTTCGGGTCGCTGCGCCAGTTCCAGTGGCCGGGGCAGGACATGGTCTGGCGCTGGGTCGTCCCCGGCGATGACTCGGCGCTGGTCGGCCCGCACAGCTGCGCCCCCAAGTGCGCCAGCAGCGCGGCTGCGCTGCTGGGGAGCGCCCGCAACGCGTCCGAGGCGCTCGGCGCCTACGGCTGGCGGCTGACCCTGGACGAGGCCAAGTGGCTGCTCGACTGGCACCTGGCGCGCGGGACGAACCTCTTCTTCCTGCACGCGTGCTTCTACTCGATCCGCGGCCGGCGCGCCTTCGAGAGCGAGCCGGACATCGGCATCCACAACACCTGGTGGCCGGCGTTCCAGATCCTGGGGGACTACCTGCGCCGCCTCTGCTGGCTCCTGTCGGACGGCCGGGAGATCTGCGAGGTCGCCATCCTCACCGACTCGAACGGCGCGGCGTGGGAGGCGGCCCGGCACCTGTACCGGAGCCAGATCGACTTCCTGTACATCGACGACGAGGCGCTCGCGCGGGCGACGGTCGCCGACGGGCGGCTGGCGATCGGCCCGCACCGCTTCCGCGCAGTGATCTGCGATCCGCCGGCAAAGGTCAGCAGCCCCGCGCTCGAAGCGCTCGCCGCTGCCGGCGGGCTCGTGCTGGCCGACTGGCGGCCGGAGAGCCTGGTCGACACGCTGGTGGCCGCGCTCGGCCGCGACGTCGACTGGCCGGGCGCGCCGGACCTGCGCGCGCTGCACTACCGGAAGGAGGGCCGCGACTTCTACCTGCTGGTCAACGAGGGGGAGCGCCCGCTCGAGGGCGACCTGTCGCTGGCGGCCGCGGGCGCGCTGGAGCTGTGGGACGCGCTGGACGGGAGCGCGCGGCCGTGGCCGGGTGAGGTGATCGCGGGCCGGACGCACACCCGCCTGCGCCTGGAGCGGCGGCAGAGCCTCGTCCTGGTCGTCGACCCGCGCGGCCGCGCCGAGCCAGGTGTGCCCACCCCGCCGCTGCCGGGCGACGCTGTTCTAGAGATCGCCGGCCCGTGGCGCGCCTTCGACGAGGCGGGCGGCCCGGTCGAGGTGGCGTGCCCGGGCGACTGGGCGCAGCAGGCGGGGTGGGAGACGTTCAGCGGCCGGCTGCGCTTCCGGGCGTCGTTCGCGCTCACGGCGGAGCAGGTGCGCCAGCCCCTATTCCTCGACCTCGGGCGGGTGGGCGATATCGCCGAGGTCACTTTGAACGGCAGGTCGCTCGGCGGGCGCGCGTGGGCGCCGTACGTATGGCGGGTCGACCAGGCCTGCCGGGCCGGCGACAACGAGCTCGAGGTGTGGGTGACCAACTCGATCGCGAACCGCCTGGAGGGGCTGCAGCGCCCGTCCGGGCTGCTGGGGCCGGTGCGGCTGCGCTCCGCGCGCGGCTGAGGCGCCGCCCGCGCGCTACGACGCCAGCTCGCGCCACACGCCCGGCGGCTGCCCGACCGCTCGCTTGAAGGCGCGGCTGAACGCCGCCTCGGACTCGTAGCCGGTGCGCTCGGCGATCGCGCTCACCCGCAGGGTCGTCTGGCTGAGCAGATATTTGGCGACCTGCATGCGCCAGCCGTAGAGGTAGTGCATCGGCGACTCGCCGACCAGGTCGGTGAAGCGCTGGGCCAGGCCCGAGCGGGAGAGCGCGACGGCCTCCGCCAGCTCCTCAACTGTCCACGGCCGCTCGGGGTGGGCGTGCATCAGCTGCAGGACTGCGCCGACGACCGGGTCGCGCAGCGCCGCCAGCCAGCCGGCGTGCTCGACCGGGAGCTGCTGCATGTAGCGGCGCAGCACCTCCACGTAGATCAGCTCGGTCAGCCGGGCCAGCATCGCCTCGCCGCCCGGCCGCGCCGCCCGCGCCTCGGCGACGGTGTGGCGCAGCGTGCTGTCCAGGATGTCCCCCGGCTCGGCGCGCACCACCTGCCGCTCGAGGAGCTCCTCCCCCGCCTCGGGCTCCCCCGGCCCGGCGCCGTGCGCCGATCGCACCAGCAGCGTGGTCGGCAGGCTGCCGATCAGCGGGTTGAAGCGCTGGTTGCTCTCGAGGTAGCCGCACACGAACTCGGTGGCCTCGTGGCCATCCCCGGCGTCGAGGTGCGGGATCGCGCCGCTGCCCGACCCCTCCCGCACCACCCGCAGCACCTGCTGGCTCACATCCGCGCTCGGATCGGCCTCGGGGTGGCTGCCCAGGCGGTGGGCGTCGGCGTGGGGGAAGATCACCAGGTCGCCGCCGGCGACCGAGAAGCCGGGCCGCCCCAGCGGCGCGATCCAGCATGTCCCGGCCACCATGATGTGGAAGACGGTGATGTACTCGGCGGACGAGTTCAGCAGGCGCGCGTAGACCTCGCGCCCGGGTGACTCCGCGCACCAGGGCGCGGCGATCCGCGCGCTGAAGAACAGGGAGCCGGCCAGCCGCACCACTTTGAGCGTGTCCGAGAGCACATCCATCATCGCGCCCCGGCTGCCGCCGCGCCGACATGTGGCGGCTCGGTCAATTCCGCTGGAGTTTCAGTCATAGCGCGCGCTGGCGGCGGCTGCTATGCTGCGCACCAGCGGCCGGCCGCACGGCTTGCCGGCATGATACCACGCGCGCACCCGCCGTTCTGGAAGTCGCGCCCTGTACGGAGGAGCAGCGATGACAGCGATCAGCAGCGCCCGGCTCGATCCCCACACCCTCGACCGCCTGCGCGCACAGCTGCGCGGGACGGTCCTGACGCCCGGAGACCCGGAGTACGACCAGGCGCGCGCCCTCTGGAACGCCATGGTCGACCGGCGCCCGGCGCTGATCGCGCGCTGCCTCGGTGCTGCCGATGTGATCGCCTGCGTCGAGTTCGCCCGCGCGCAGGGGCTCCTGCTGTCAATCAAGGGCGGCGGGCACAACATTGCCGGGCTGGCCGCGTGCGACGGTGGGCTGATGCTCGACATGTCGCGCATGCGCGGCGTGTGGGTCGACCCGCTCACGCGAACGGCGCGCGCGCAGGCCGGCTGCCTCCTCGCCGACCTCGATCGCGAGACGCAGGTCCACGGCCTGGCCGCCGTGCTCGGCTTTGTCTCGACCACCGGCATCGCCGGCCTCACGCTCGGCGGCGGCTTCGGCTACCTGACGCGGCGCTTCGGCTGGGCGTGCGACACGCTTCGCTCGGCGGAGGTGGTCACGGCTGACGGGCGGGTGGCGCGCGCCAGCGAGCGCGAGAACGCGGATCTGTTCTGGGCGCTGCGCGGGGGCGGCGGCAACTTCGGCGTCGTCACCTCGTTCGAGTACCAGCTCTTCCCGGTTGGCCCGGAGGTGCTCGCCGGGGCGGTCGTCTGGCGCGCGGAGGACGCCGCCGAGGTGCTGGCGATGTACCGGGAGCTCACGGCCCACGCCCCGCCCGAGCTCAGCTGCGCGGCGGCCCTGCGCGCGGCCCCGCCCGCGCCGTGGATCCCGGCGGAGATGCACGGCAGGCCGGTGGTGATGCTCCTGGTCTGCGACAGCGGGCCGCCGGACGAGGCCGAGCGGCGCGTCGCGCCGATCAAGGCGTTCGGGCGGCCGGTGGCCGACATCGTCCAGCGCCGGCCCTACGTCCAGCAGCAGCGCCTGATCGACGCGACCCAGCCGCCGGGCCGGCGCAACTACTGGAAGTCCGAGTTCCTGCCCGGCCTCAGCCCGGATCTGCTCTCCCGGGCGATCGAGCACGCCGCGCGGATGGCCTCGCCCCACGCCGTGCTCCTGCTCTTCCCGGTCGGCGGCGCGCTCAACCGGCTGCCGGGCGACCACTCGGCGGTCGGCAACCGCGACGCGGCCTTCGTGCTGACGATCGCGACTGCTTGGGAGCGCGCCGAGGACGACGAGGCGAACATCGGCTGGGCGCGGGCGACGTGGCAGGACCTGCGCGCCTTCTCGACCGGCGGCGCCTACATCAACTTTCAGACCGAGGACGAGGGGCCAGCGCGCATCCGCGCCGCGTACCGGTCGAACTACGGGCGGCTGGTGGAGGTCAAGGCGAAGTGGGACCCGGAGAACCGCTTCCGGGTGAATAAGAACATCGCCCCACAGTAACAGGAGTTACGCGGTGCGGTCAGAGCGTGCGTGAGGGCGAGAGGGGTTGCGAGCCTTCTCGCGCTCTCCCGCGCTGGAAGGGGCTGTGCAGCCCCTTCCGAACCATCCCCGCAAGCGGTGCCGCCTCCCATCGCTCGCCCGTTGTCATACCTCAGCACACCAGTCGCACGTCTTAACCGCATTGCCCGTTGCGCTGCAGCCCACCAGCCGCTCGTCTCAGCAACACTGGGCATTGCAGCGCATCAGTCTGTACCTGGGGCACGGGCATCGGTGGAGGTGGGCATGACAACGGGCAGACTGGCACGGCACTCGTTCCCTTGCGGGTCCAGGGCCGCAGGCCCTGGTGCGGGTGGTGCAGGAGGGCCTGCGCAGGCCCTCCTGCCCGGGTGCAGGGCGGAGCGCCTGCACAAGTGCCTGCGGAACACGCCTGGATGCAGGGCGGACCACGATCGCTATTTCCCCCCCGCAGAGCCCTTCTGGGAGGCCAGCGCAAACCGCTTCGGAATGCGCCTACGCCGCCGGCTGCCTGCGGTGCGCGTGAGCGACGTCGATCGCGGCCCGCAGGTGCTCCCACGGCGTCTCGCTCGGCACCGTGCAGTCCGCCGCCAGGATGAACCGCTCGGGGGCGTGCGCGAGCACGTCGGCCGCCTCCCGGCGGATCGCCTGCAGGTCGCCCGTGGCGATGACTCCCTTGCGCTCCATGCCGCCCATGAACGGCCGCCCGAACAGCTCGGCCGCCTCCTTCGGCGTCATGGTCCGCTCCCCGACCTTCAGGCTGCTGTTGACGACGTGGCCGGGATAGTCCAGGAACGGCGTCAGGTCGTCGTACCCGCCGTGGTAGTCGCAGACGTGCAGGATGTTGAAGGTGCAGGACTTGATCTCGTCCCACACCGCCAGGTCGGTCGGCTTGATGTACTTCTGGAACAAGCTCCGGTCCTTCAGTCGGAAGGACTCGCCGCCCTGCGACGAGGCGTAGAAGCCGTCGACGCCGGCGCGAATGCAGCCCCGGACGAGCTTCAGCACGTTCTCGGTCATGACCGCCAGGCCTTTGGCGACGGCCTCCGGGTTCTCCTGCAGGTGCTCGGCGAGCGGCGCCCCCTGGTCCAGCCGCGCCGCCCACATGAACGGCGAGTAGAGCGTCATGATCACCAGCGCCTCCGACTTGGCCGCCTTCACCAGCCCCTCGGCAACGCGGACGGGCTCCTCGAAGAACTCGTCCGGGTACACCGTCAGGTTGGCCCAGTCCTCCGGCCGCCGGATCGGCGGCGCGGGCGGGAGCTTCTGCTCGTACTGGATCTTGACGAAGTCCATGTCGGTGGCGCGGAAAAACTCCAGGTGCTTGTCGATCGCCGCCTGGCCCCGGTGGTAGGCGCTGTCGAAGTGCATGAAGAACGCCGCCGGGACGTAGTCGGGCGCGTTCGAATCCTGGACCAGGCTGAGCACCCTGTCGCGCTTGTTCATCGACACCACCCCTTTCTCTGCACTGCCTCCGCCAAAGTATGACTCAACCCGGCGAGGAGTCAAGGCCGGCGCATCCGCGGGCGGCGGAGGTGCTATCATTGCCGTGGCCCCGCACGCGCACAGGAGGTTGTCATGGCTCGCCCGCTCCGCATCCTCGCCGGCGGCATCATGCACGAGACCAACAGCTTCACGCCCATCCCGACGACGTACGCCGACTTCATCTTCAGCCGCGGCCTGGAGCGCTACGCGGACAGCGCCGGCGCCCTGGCGCCCCTCGACGCGGTCGAGCTGGTGCCGACCTTCGTCGCCAGCGCGCTGCCCGGCGGCCTGGTCGAGCGCGCCAGCTACGAGCGGCTTAAGGCCGAGCTGCTCGCGGAGCTCGCCGCGGCGCTGCCGGCGGATGGCCTGCTGCTCGACCTGCACGGCGCGATGGAGGTGGAGGAGATCGGCGACGGCGAGACGGACCTGCTGCGGGCGGCGCGGGCGCTGGTGGGCGACGACATGCCGATCGCTGTGAGCCTGGACCTGCACGGCAACATCAGCCCGGAGCTCGTCGCCGGCGCGGGCATCCTCACGGCCTACCGCACGGCGCCCCACCGCGACGACCGCGAGACACGCCGCCGGGCGCTGCAGCTGCTCGCCGGCGCGCTGGAGCGCGGCACCCGCCCCGCCGCGGCGATGGTCAAGCTGCCGCTGCTGCTGCCCGGCGAGGCGGCGGTCACCGATGTGGAGCCGGCGCGCTCGCTGTACGCCCAGCTCCCCGGCATCGCCGAGCAGCCCGGGCTGCTCGACGCCTCGCTGCTGATCGGCTGCGCCTGGACCGACAGCCCCTACGCGACGGTCAGCGCGATCGTCGTGGCCGAGGCCGACGCGGCGCTGGCCCGCGAGGAGGCGGCGCGGCTGGCCGCGTCGGTGTGGGAGCGGCGCGGTGAGTTCGGCTTCGCCGTCGAGGCGCTGGACGTCGATGCGGCCGTCGCCGAGGCGCTGCGCAGCCCCGCGCGCCCGGTGTACATCTCGGACTCGGGCGACAACGTGACCGCCGGCGCGCCGGGGGACAGCCCGCTGCTCGCGGCGCGGCTGATCGCGGCCCGCGCGCCGAGCGCGCTGGTGGCCGGCGTCGTCGACCCGGCGGCCGTGCAGGCCTGCGCCGAGGCCGGGGCCGGCGCCACGCTGCGGCTGCGGATCGGCGCGGCGCTCGACGCGCGCAGCGGGCCGCCGCTGGTCGCGGACGTCGTCGTCGAGCGGGTCACGGGCGAGCCGGGCGCCCAGCGCGCGACGACCGCGGTCGTGCGGGCCGCGGGCGTGCGGCTGATCCTCACCGCCGAGCGGCGGTCGTTCACCGACCGGGCGGCGATCGCGGTGGCGGGCGTCGAAGCCCAGGCGCACCAGGTTGTCGTCGTCAAGCTCGGCTACCTCTTCCCGGACCTGGCGGCGCACGCGGCGCGGGCGATCATGGCCCTCAGCCCGGGCGCGACCAGCCTGCGCCTGGAGACGCTGCCGTACCGCCGGCTGCCGCGCCCGATCTACCCGCTCGACCGGCAGACCGTGTGGCCGCCGGCCGAGGCGCGGCGCTGAGGGCTCACCGGCGCCGCTCCAGGCTGGTGCGCAGCTCGTGCGAGCCGTCGGGCCGCGTGTACTCGTAGTAGTAGCGCGTCCAGTCGCTCGTCTGGAGCGCCTCGACGTAGCGCACGGTGCCCGGGCCGCCGTGGCTGCCCACCGCCGGCCCGTCCTCGCTCAGCCGGTGCCAGCGGCGCAGGTCGCGGCTCACCGCGAGGCCGCAGCGCTCCTCGTAGTTCTCCGCGACGCTGGCGCTCCCGTCGTAGTAGCCGATCCACACCGGGCCGGCGGCGACGGCCGTGTTGATGCGCGACGCGTAGGCGTCCCAGCCGGCCGCGCGCGGCTCGAACACGCTCCCCTCCCACGTCCAGCGCAGCCCGTCCGCGCTGGTGGCGAGGCCGGTGAGCGAGCGGCTGTAGCCGGTGTTGTAGATGTCGGCGGTGGCGTGCATCGCCCGCGGGTCGTCCGGGAGCACCGCCGGGGTCGGCACGAACGACGCCAGCATGTGCCAGACGCCGTTCACCCGGCAGAGCCAGGGGTCCTTCACGCCCTCGGCCCCGATGGACGCCGCGGTCAGCGCCGGCGAGCGGCTGGCCGGGTCGAAGGCGTCGGGGGAGGCCGCCTCGAGCACGTCGATCCGCCAGCGCCCGTCCGCCGGGTCGACGAAGCTCACGTAGAGGCGCCAGGCGCCCGCGTCCGTGCGGACGATCGCGCAGCGCTCGATCGACGGCGTGCCGAAGGCGTCCTTCGTCGCGCGCCAGATCGTCTCGAAGCGCTCGCCGTCGTCGCTCACCGCGATGTGCAGGTCGCCGCCGCGGACGGGGTGCGGGCGGCGCAGGCGGTAGACGAGGTAGATGCGCCCGTCGGCGAGGCAGGCGCCGGGCGCCCCGGCCCACCACCCGGGGCCGCTCCCGAGCGGCTCGGCGACCACGGCGCCCTGGTGCGGGTCGAACGCCCTCAGCTCCGGGCTGAAGCGGTTGATCTGCATGTGAAGCTCCTCTCGCTCCGGCGGGCGCTGCCCGGCAGCCGCCGCGCGTCGCCGGCAGCGCGCGAGGCCGGGCAGCATCCGCCAGCGGCCCGCGCGGCCGCCATCAGGAAGCACACGCCGTCCGAAAGCCAGCCTGGCGGCGCAGCAGCGTCAGACGGGCGCCTGCGAAGCGGCGAAGAACTCGTCCTGCAGCTGCTTGGCGACGTTGTCGGCCTTGATCGCCCGCACCGCCCGCGCGATCGACTGCGCGATCGCGTCCAGCATCTTCTCGCCGGCCTCGGCCGTGGCGTGCGCCGCGTTGCCCCCGTAGTGGGTCGGGAAGTCGGCGTACCACCAGATGCCGGTCTGGACGCCCGCGTCGCGCAGCGCCTTCAGCCGGCCGAGCGGCTTCCCCTCGCCGTCGGTCGGGACCTTGGACATGTCGACCAGGTCCGGGCGCAGCGCGAGCATCATGCTCGTCTCGCCCGGCCCGGCGTGCCCGTCCTCCTCGCGCGGCCAGGGCAGATCGAGCTCGGCCAGCGCGCTGAAGGGGCTGACGATGTAGACCACGTAGTCCTTCGGCGTGTAGAGCTGCAGCATGTTGTAGAGCGCCAGCAGGCCGAAGTTGCCGCCGTGGGCGTTGAGCAGCACGATCTTCTTGCAGCCGTTGCGGGCGATCTCGCGGCAGACGTTGTCTAGCAGCCGGATCATCAGATCGCCGTCGATGCTGATCGTGCCGGGCTGGTGGCGCGCCTCGGGGATCTGGGTGAAGATATAGTCCGGGAACTCGATCACCGGCTCGATCGCCGCCACGCGGCTCAGCATGCCGCGCCCCTCGAACATATCCGTCCCCAGCGGCAGGTGGTGGCCGTGGCGCTCCACCACGGACAGCGCCACCATGCACACGCCGTCACACGCCTTCACCGCCTCGACGAACTGGTCGCTGGTGAGCTCCTCCCATCGCATTGCTGGCCTCCTCGGTGCTCTCATGTCCTCGTGTGATAGGACTTACGCGGTGCTGCGGCGCCTCTCGCGGGGAGGTGTGGAGGGCCGCAGGCCCTCCGAGATCCTCTTTTCCCGCCGCTCTGCGGCGACTTCGTCGCCGCAGAGCGGCGGGAAGGGAAATTCCGGGGAGGCGAAGCCTCCCCACCCCCCTCCACGGGGTGCGGGGCGAGGCCACCGCGTAACTCCTGTCATGTGAAATCGGCCCAGTATAGCAGCTCGGGGCGCTGCCGGTGTGCGCCGCAGAGCGGTTCGTCAGGCTGCGCCGCCTCGAACCCCGCCCGCGCCGGCGCGTTGACCATGTTGAACAGGTGTACTACAATTTCCCCACGTGAGACCGCTCAGGAGCAGGCAGGTATGCTGACGATCACCATCGAGACGGCGCGCCGCTTCATCCTCGGCAAGCAGGGCCTGTGGCCCGGCCGGCGCTGGCGCGGCGTCGCCGGCACGGAGCAGGCCATGCGCGCGATGGAGTACCTGCAGCTCGACCCGCTGCAGGTCATCGCGCGCAGCCAGGACATCCAGCTGCACAGCCGCGTCCTCGGGTACACGCCCGGCCTGTGGGAGGAGCTGGCCTACCAGCAGCGCAAGTTCTTCGACTGGGGCGGCTGGCTGGCCGTCCGGCCGATGGACGAGCTGCCCCACTGGCGCGTGGTGATGCGCCGCGAGCGCGACAGCGACGCGCGCCTGCGCAGCATCGCCAGCGAGCACGCCGATGCGATCGCCGAGATGCGCGCCATCCTGCGCGAGCGCGGCACGGTGAGCAACCGGGACTTCGAGATGGCGGCGCGGACGCGGACGCAGCACTACCGCGGCCGCAAAGACAGCGCGCTGGCGTTGTACTACCTGTGGCGCACCGGCGAGGTGATGACCCACCACCGCGAGCGCTTCGAGCGCGTGTACGCCCTCACGGAGGCGGTCGCGCCCGCGCACCTGATATGCGAGAGCGACGAGGCCGAGGCCGACCGCTTCCTGATCACCAAGGAGGTCAGCTTCTCCGGGCTGGCGCGGCTCAAGCGCGAGGCCGACGCGTTTCACGGGCGCGGCCAGCCGGACCGCGCCGCGAGGCAGCTGCTCGGGGATCTGCTGGCCGACGGCACGCTGGTCGAGGTGCGGGTGGAGGGCTGGAAGGCGGTGCACTACGCGCTCGGCAGCGACGTCCCCCTGCTGCAGGAGCTGAGCGCCGGGCGGGTGCCGGAGGCCTGGAGGCCGCTGGAGACGACCACGGCCGAGGAGGCCGTCTTCCTGGCGCCGCTCGACCACGTCAGCGCGCGCGGGCGGGCCAAGGCGCTGTTCGGCTTCGACTACGCGTGGGAGGTCTACAAGCCGAAGGAGCAGCGCAAGTACGGCTACTACACGCTGCCGGTCCTGTGGGGCGACCGGCTCGTGGCGCGCTTCGACAGCAGGTTCGACCGGGCGACCGGCACGTTCGTCATCCTGGGGCTGTGGCTGGAGGATGAGGCGCTCGGCGCCGACGAGGCGTTCGCCGAGGCGCTGGCGCGCGGGTTCGCCCGCTTCGTCACATTCCTCGGCGCCGAGAAGCTGGACGCCGCGGCGATCCGCGAGCCGCTGCTGCGCCAGCGTGTCCAAGATTCGGCGTATCTGTATTAGAATGGGGCAGCGCCGGCTCCGGCGCCGGCGTCGCCTGGGCAGCCCCAGGCCTCTAAGAGAGAGCGAGACAACACAATGCGACAATCATGGCCCTCGCATGACATGAGCCGGCCGCGCCCGGCCTCGATAACCCCGGCCGCCTCGCCGGGGCAGCCGCCAGCGGGCGCGCTGGTCCTGTTCGACGGCACAAGCCTGGAGGAGTGGACGGCGCTGGACGGCAGCCCGGCGCGCTGGGAGGTGCGCGACGGGTACATGGAGGTCGCCCCGCGCACGGGTGACATCCAGACCGTCCGCCAGTTTGGGGATGTGCAGCTCCACATCGAGTGGGCCTCGCCCGTGCCGGCCACCGGCGCGAGCCAGGGGCGCGGCAACAGCGGCGTGTTCCTGATGGGGCTCTACGAGATCCAGGTGCTGGACTCCTACGACAACCCGACCTACGCCGACGGGTACGCCGGCGCGGTGTACGGCCAGCACCCGCCGATCTTCAACGCCACGCGCCAGCCGGGCGAGTGGCAGACGTACGACGTGGTGTTCCGGCGCCCGCGCTTCGACGCCTCCGGCGCGCTCCTGTCCCCGGCGCGGATCACGCTGTTCCACAACGGGGTGTGCGTCCAGAACAACGTCGAGCTGGTCGGCCCGACCGGCTGGCTGAGCCCGCTGCCCTACACGCCGCACGCCGATAAGCTGCCGCTCCGTCTGCAGGACCACGGCAACCCGGTGCGCTTCCGCAACATCTGGGCGCTGGAGCTGCCCGACCCGACCGAAGTGCCCCCGCCGCCGCTACCGCCCCTCCGCACCGACGTCGACCCGGCGGAGCTGCAGCCGTACGTCGGGCGCTACTGCAGGGATAGGTTCTGCGTCAGCCTCACGCTCGACGCGGGCGCGCTGTGGCTGAACATCGCCGGCCGCACGCTGCCGCTGGACCTCCAGCAGGACGGCCGGTTCCGCGTGCGCGGCGGCGACGTGCTGGTGGTCTTCGAGGGGGCCGCCGGCGGCGCGCCCTCCGCCGCGACGGTGCACATCGGCGGCGACGAGATCCGCTTCGAGCGGCAGGCCGAGTAGCATTCCGCCCGGACGTGTCTCCCGATTCGCGAGCCCGCTCCGGTGCACCGGGGCGGGCTCTGTCGTCAGGCCGCGCACACGAGACATTCGGTACAATTGCGCCGGCTGCACGGCCGCGTGCGGCACCCGCCGGCTTCATGGTGATGGAGGAGCACCTATGCAGAACGCCCGGCAGAAGATCGTCGTGATGTTGCTGGCGGTGGCCGTTCTCAGCACCGGCTGTGCGGCGCCCTCATCTCCGAGCGCCTCGGAGCCATCGCCTGTCGTGGCCGAACCCACCGTGGCTGAGCCCGCCGTGACCGTGGTAACCGGCGTGCCCCAGGCGACTTCCGCGCCGGCAGCCACGGCGACGCCCGCCGGCCCCACCCCCACCGCCGACCGCTGGGCCGAGCTGTTCGAGCGCACCCCGTACCCGTACACCACGCCGCTCCCGGAGTCGGCGGACACAGCGCTGGACGGGATCTACGTCAAGGTCGAGCAGATCGAAGGCACGCCGACCCCCTGCCGGCGCTGCCCGGACTACAAGATCGAGGGCGGCGTCTGGCGCCTGAGCTTCGACAACGGCATCTTCCGCGTGTACCACGCCGTGACCGGCTGGCGCAGCCTGGGCTCCTACGCCGTCGAGCAGGACCGCCTGCTGCTGTTCAACGACCCGACCTGCCACGACATGGTGGGGAGCTACCGCTGGTCGCTTGAGGGCGGCGTCCTGCGGCTGGAAGTGATCGAGGACGGGTGCGCGTTCCAGCTCCGCGCCCGCAACCTGAGCAGCATCCCGTGGAGCGCCTGCACGCCGCCCAATGAGGAGGCGGCGGTGACTGACCACTGGAAGAAGCCCGCCGGGTGCGCGTAGACTGCTGCGCCGCTCGCTCCCCTTGCGGGGAAGTGCGGAGCGCCGCGGGCCTTCCAAGGCAGCTTTCCGTAGAGAGGTGTGGAGGGCCGCTGCGACGCCTGCTTCCCTTCGGGGGAGGTGTGGAGGGCCGCAGGCCCTCCACCGATGTTTTTTCCCGCGGCTCTGCGGCGACGCAGTCGCCGCAGAGCCGCGGAAGCGGAGGTTTCTATGGACAACCTGCCCCATCGCGATATCGAGAAAGTCTACTCGGTCCAGGACTTCGTGGCCAAGCTACGCCGCCTGGCCGATGCGCTCGAGCAGGGCAAGCCGTTCACGATCCAGGTCGCCGGCGAGCGCTTCACTGTCCCCGCGGATGCCAGCATCAGCATCGAGCACGAGCGCGGCGAGGGCGGCGAGGAGCTGGAGTTCCAGCTCAAGTGGCAGCGGCGCTGAGCAACATCGGGGCGCGCCGAGACGTCTCATGCGCAGAGCACGACACCGTCTCGGAGGAACGATGCGCCCACTTCCATCCTCGCGCCTGGGTCTTTCCGGAGCACAGATCCCCCCGGCCGGGCTGGCGTCGCTCGGCGCCCTCTCCGCGCTGCTGATCGGCTGGCTCGGCCCGCTCGCCTACCCCCTGCGCCTGCTGACCACCCTCGTCCACGAGCTGAGCCACGGCCTGGCCGCCATCGTCACCGGCGGCGCGTTCCTGCGCTTCGTCGTCTTCCCCGACGGCTCGGGGGTGGCCGCGACCGCCGGCGGGCTGCGGCTGCTCATCATCCCCGCCGGCTACGTCGGGGTGGCGGTCGCCGGCGCCGCGCTGATCGCCCTCGGCCGCAGCCCGCGCACGAGCCGGGCGGCGCTCGCGGCGGTGGGCGCTGCCCTGGTGCTGCTCACGCTGCGCTACGCGCTGCCGACGCTGCTGAGCGCTCAGATCCTCGGCGGCCTGCTGACGCTGGCGGCGGGCGTCGGCATGGGCGCGCTGCTGCTGGCGGCGGCCTGGCGCGCCGGGAGCGCGCTGGCGCTCTGGCTGCTGAACCTGCTCGCCTTCCACCTCGGGCTCAGCGCGTTCGGCGATCTGTGGATGCTGCTCGGGGTCACCGCCGCCGGGGACAGCCGGAGCGACGCAGCGGCGATGGCCGCGCTGACCTGGATCCCCTCGCCGTTCTGGGCGCTGGTCTGGGCGCTCATCTCCGCCGCGCTGCTGGGCGCAGCGCTGTGGTGGACCTGGCTGCGGCGCCCCACTGCGTGAGTCCGGCTCAGCGCTGACTCGTTCCCCCACTGCCGGCCATCGCTCGGGCCTCCTCGGTCGTCCGGCTGGAAAGTGCACTGAAGAGAGCGGGCGCGGTGTCGATTTCAGCCGCGCCCGGACGACTACTTCGTGCAAGCGGCTGGTTCCCCCGGCGAGAGCCTGGAGGCGCCGGCGCTTTCGACCGACGCCGCCACTGAGGCGGCCCAGAGCGAGGAGCTGAACATGCGCAAGATCGTGGTATCGGAGTTCATCTCGCTGGACGGTGTCATCCAGGCGCCCGGGGGCGCAGACGAGGATACGGAGGGCGGCTTCGCCCACGGCGGCTGGACGCACCCGTACTGGCACGACGAGATCGGCGAGCACTTCTTCGCGGCGATGAGCGAGAGCGACGCCCTGCTCTTGGGCCGCAAGACCTGGCAGATCCACGGCGGCGCCTTCGACCCGATGCCCGCAGGCGACCCGTTCGCCGATGCGATGAACGGCATCCGCAAGTACGTCGTCTCGACCACCCTGCCCAACGCGGACGCCTGGCGGAACTCGACCCTGATCCGGGACAACGTGGTCGAGCAGGTGCGCGCCCTCAAGGCCCAGCCGGGGAAGACGATCCTGACCGATGGCAGCAGCGTGCTGGTGCACACGCTCGCCAAGCACGACCTGGTCGACGAGTACATCCTGCTGGTCTACCCGGTGGTGCTGGGCAGCGGCAAGAAGCTGTTCCCCGAGGGCGTGCGGGTCAACCTGCGCCTCATCGAGGCGAAGCCGATCCCCTCCGGCGTCGTGCTCATGCGCTACGTGCCGGACCGGGCCGCGTAGCCCCGCCGCGCTAGGTCTGGCCCGGCGTGACCAGGCCGCTTTCGTAGGCGATGATCACCAGGTGCGACCGGTCGCGGGCGTTGAGCTTGGCCAGCAGGCGGCTGACGTAGGTGCGGGCCGTGGCAGGGCTGATCACCAGGCTCTGCGCGATCTCGTCGTTCGACTCGCCGAGGCCGATGTGCCGCAGCACCTCGCGCTCGCGCTCGGTCAGGTCGTCCAGCAGGCGCGGGTTCGCCGCGCCCTTCTGGGCGGCGAGCTGCTGCATCACGCGGCGGGTGACTGAGGGCGCCAGCAGCGCCTCGCCCGCGGCGACAACGTGGACGGCGCGGCGGAGCTCCTCGGGGGAGAGGTCCTTCAGCAGGAAGCCCGCCGCGCCGGCGCGGATCGCCTCCTGGATGTGCTCGTCCTCGTCGAAGGTCGTCAGCACGACGACCTTCGTCCCGCTCAGCTCCGGGTCGCCCAGGATCTCGCGCGTCGCCTGCAGGCCGTCCACGCCCGGCATCCGGATGTCCATCAGCACCACATCCGGCTTGACCCGCCGCACCAGCTGGACGCCGCTGCGCCCGTCGCCGGCCTCGCCGGCGATGCGGATCTCCGGGTCGCGCTCCAGCAGGGCGCGCAGGCCCACCCGCACCAGCTCCTGGTCGTCGACCAGCACCACTGTGATCATGGCGCCTCCTTCAGTGGGAGCGCTGCAGTGACCTCGACCCCTCCCGAGGGGCGCGTCTGCACGCTGAGAGACCCGCCGAGCAGCCGCGCCCGCTCGTTCATCCCCGCGATGCCGCTGCCCCAGGTAAGCTCGCCGCGCGCCGCGCCGTTGTCCGCGATGCGCAGCCGGAGTGTGTTCGAATCGACCTCGATCGCGAGCTCGACCCGCGTCGCGGCGGCGTGGCGGATCGTGTTCGTCAGCGCCTCCTGAATGATCCGGTACGCCGCGGCGTCCACCGCCGCCGGCAGGCCGCCGATGTCCCCCTCGATCTGAACATCGATCTGCAGGCCGCTCGCCCGCGCGTTCTCGATCAGCTGAGACAGGTGGGCGAGCGAGCTGAGCGAGCGCTCGGGGTGCTCGCCGGCGGGGCTGCGCAGCAGCTTGACTGTGGCGCGCAGCTCGCGCATCGTCGCCGAGCTGGCCGCCTGAATGTGCGCCAGCGCCTGCCGCACCTGCTCGTCGTCGCGGCCGAGCGCCTCCTCGGCCACGTGGCTCTGGAGCGAGATCACCGAGATGCTGTGGCCGATCAGATCGTGCAGGTCGCGCGCGATGCGCAGGCGCTCCTCCTGGACGCGCTGCTCGGCCCGGTAGGCGTGCTCCTGGGCGATCAGCTGCGCCGTGTGCTCCTGCTCGGCCCGGAGCGCCCGCCGCGAGCGGGCGCCGTCGCCGAGGGCGATCGCCATCCCCATCAGCGTCACCGCCGAGACGAGCTCGTAGCCGAGCAGAAAGGCCACCGGCTCGCCCTCCAGCAGCCGGAAGTAGGTCGAGACGACGACCAGGATTACGCTGACGACGATCGCCGCGGCCAGGCGGCCGCGCTCGGCGGCTGAGTACAGGGCGGCGGCGACCGGCACCGCCAGCCCGATCGCGGGGTAGCCGAGGGTGTAGTAGGCGAACAGCAGCAGCATCGTGGCGACCAGCACCAGCACCGGGAGGCGCCGCCGCAGGAGCATCAGCGCCCCGAAGCCGCCGGCGAGCAGGTAGGCGAGCGCGTCGGGGCTGCGTCTGCCGCCCTGGTCGCTGCTGATCACCAGCGCGATCACGAGCGTCACCGCCACGCCGAGCAGCGCGTCGAGAAGCCAGTCCGGCACCTGCTGCCGGGAGGCGGTCTCTTCCTCACCAGTCGTCCCCTGCATAGCTCTAGTGTAGCAGGTTGCCGCGCACATGTCTGCCGATCGCAGCGCGATGCGGCGGTCGCCTCACGACGTACGCGGCTGTCAACAAACTGCGACACCACGAGACGCCCCGGCTCCGATGCGCAAACAGGCGCGCGCCTCTACGATTCGGCACAAGCAAGCGCGCAGCTCGCGCGAGCTGAGACGAAAGGATAGACCCATGCACAGACTCTCTCGCCTTCACTGGCCGCTGATCGTCGGCCTCGGCGCGCTGGCCCTGCTCCGCCCCGCGCTGAATATGACCGGGCTGATGGATGGCCTCGGCCTGCCGGCCGCGCCGCTGCTGGTCACGGCGCTGATCTCGCTGGCGTGGCTGCTGGCGGTGGTGTACACGCGGGTGCGCGAGCCGCTGCTGACGCTCGTCTTCACGGGCCTCGCGTACGGCGTGTTCGCCATCGTGATCAGCGCCATCCTCTCGCCGGTGCTCACCGGGCAGCTCAGCGGCCCGGCCACGAATCCGCTGGCGATCGTGGCGGTGCTGATCACCAACGCGATCTGGGGCGCGCTCGTCGGGCTCGTCGCGCAGGCCCTGCGGGGAGCGCGGCGCGCAGATCAGTAGACGTCTAACGCGAATATTCCTGAGAGGTGAAACCGATGAATACACCGATTCGAACGCTGCTGCTCATCGCCCTGCTTGCGCTGGGCCTGGCCGCCTGCTCGCGCGACTCGTCGCCGGGCGCATCCGCTCCGCCGAGCGCCGCGGGCACCGCGGTCGCCGCCGGCCCGGTGGTGGGAACGCTGGAGTTCGAGGGCTACGAGCTTGGCTTCCGGCCCGCGACGGTGCAGGTCGACCAGCCGGGGACCTACGCCGTGACGTTCACCAACACCGGCCACACCGACCACGACCTGGTCGCCGGGGACACGCGGCTGGTGGCCCGGCCCGGTGAGACGGTGCGCGGCGAGATCGTCGTCCCGCCGGGCGGGCTGGAGTTCGTCTGCTCGTTCCCCGGCCACGCCGCCGCCGGGATGCGCGGCACGATCACGGTCCGGGAGGTCGCGGCGGGCCAGCCCGAGGCGGCCGGCGGGCAGCAGTAGGAGGCACAGGAGGCGTGTGGGCGGCGACCCCCGTGGTCGCCGCTCACTCCGTTGGCGCCGCGCGGCCCTAGCCCGTCAGCCGCGCGATCCGCGCGACCCAGTCGGGCACAGCGCGCCAGAGCTCCCCGTAGGCCGGGCCGAGCTCCATGCCGCGCTCAACGGCCTCCGCCATGAACTCGACGACGACCCACACCTTGCAGCGGGCGATGTCCCGCGCGAGCGCCGCGACAGCCTGCGGGGCGGGCGGCACCTCCGCCGCGGCGCTCAGATAGGCGCGGGCGACCTGCTGCGCCGCGGAGTCGCTCGCCAGGCCGGGGATGGTGATCGCAAGGTCGAACGCCGGCGGGCCGAAGCCAGCCCGCTCCCAGTCGAACAGCACCGCCGAGCCGTCGGCGCGGAGACCCCAGTTGAGCGGGTTCGGGTCGCCCGAGATCGGCCGCACATAGCCCTGCAGCCGCTCGACCGCAGCGGCGACGGCCCCGAGGTGCGCCCGCAGCGCTTGCCGCCGGCGCTGCGGCACCAGCTCGAGCGCCGCCTCGACCATCGCCTCGCTCCACGCCGGCCGGTAGGGCGCCTTGAGCGGCGCGAACACGTCCAGGGGAAGCTGGTGCAGGCGGGCCAGCGCGCGCATCCATGCGGGATTCCCGACCCAGGCGGAGCGCAGAGGCGCGGCCGGGAGATACTCGATCAGGACCCAGCGCTTCCTGGCGCGCGCCCCCGACCACCACAGCTCCGGGACGCCGACGCCCGCCGCCCGGAGCCGCGGGGCAACCGCCTCGTAGAAGCGCGCCTCGGACGGCGAGCACTGCTTGACGACCGCCCACTGCCGGTCGGTCGCGAGGCGCCACACCTTCGCCCCGCTCAGGCCGGAGAGCGGCTCGACGGCGCGCACATCGCCCCAGGACTGCTCGACGAACCGGAGGAGGCCGGCCGGCCACGAGGCGGGAATCTGCTCCATCATCGCTTGGGAAGCCTCTCCGCCGGACACCCGCTACCCGAACTGCCGGCCGTTGTCGCGGCGGTAGCCCCACACCGCCAGCGCGCCGAAGAGCAGCGCCGTGCCGAACAGCCAGGCGATATGAAGTGCGGCCTGGCCGTCGTCGACCCCCACCGCGCGCCAGGCGAGCTGCCCGTAGTGGTACGGCGGCAGATAGGGCGCGAGCGCCTGCACGAAGGGCGGCAGCAGCGCCACGGGCATCAGAAAGCCGGAGGCGTAGGCGGTGGGGAGGTAGACGAGGTTGGCGATCGCCGCCGCGCTGTTCGGCGGCGCCCAGTACCCGAGCGCGAAGCCGGCGGTGGTGAGCGGCAGCATGCCGGTCACCAGCGTCGCCCCCAGCAGCGCCCAGGTGCCGAGCGGCATCCGCACGCCGGCGACCACGGCCGCGAAGAGAAACAGGAAGATCAGCAGCAGCGCGGAGAAGGCCAGCGCCGTCACGAGCTTCCCCGCGAAGTACACCCACGCCGGCATCGGCGTCGCCCGCACCAGCTTCATCCAGCCCTGGGCGCGCTCGTTGGCCACGCCGATGCCGAAGCTGAAGAAGGCGATCCCCAGCAGGCCGTACGCCCCAAACGACGCCATCATATACGGGCCGGCCACACCTCCGCCCGGCAGGGTCTCCGTGGCGTTCGGCACGCCGAAGAGCAGGAACAGCAGGATCGGGAACAGCAGCGTCGGCACCGAGAACATCGGGATGCGCCACAGCTTGATGAACTCGCTGTGCGCCTGGCGCAGCAGCATCGGCCCGAGCTGCCCGGAGCGCAGTGCCGTGGGGTTCAGCTGCCGGTCGAACGGCGGCGGCGCAGCGTTGCGCTCGGCGATCTCATTCATGGGGCTCCTCCCTGGTCAGGGCCCGAAAGGCCGTCTCGAGGTCGGCGCGCTGCACCGAGAGGTCGGCCACCTGCCACTCGGCCCGAAAGAGCGCGCGCAGGAACGTCTCGGGCTCCGATGTGGACACGACCAGATGGCCCTTGTCGGCGACCGCGTGCTGGACGCCGGGCATGGCCCGCGCCTGCTCCGCGGGGAGGTCGGTGCGGAGCCGCACGATCGCGTTCGGCACCCGCTGCTTGATCTCGTGCGGCGTCCCCTCGGCCACGACTCGCCCCTGGTTGATCACGATGATCCGGTCGGCCAGCGCGTCGGCCTCCTCGAGGTAGTGGGTGCTGAAGAGGATCGTCTTGCCTCGGGCGGCGAACTCGCGCATCTGCTCCCAGAACCGCAGGCGCGCCTCCACATCCATGCCCACCGTCGGCTCGTCCAGGAAGAGCAGGTCCGGGTCGCCCGCCAGCGCCAGCGCGAAGTACAGCCGCTGCTTCTGCCCGCCCGACAGGTTGGCGATCAGCGACCGGCGCTGCGCGGCCAGGTCGGCCCGGCGCAGCAGCTCGTCGGTCGGGAGCGTGAAGGGGTAGTAGCTCTGGAACAGCCGGACCGCCTCCTCGACGCGCAGGCTCTCGGGGACGCCGGACTCCTGCAGCATCACGCCGATCCGGCTGCGCGCCTGCGGGTCGTTCGGCGGGCGCCCGAACAGCCGGATCGTGCCGCCGCTCGGCTTGCGCAGGCCGAGCAGCACGCTGATCGCCGTCGTCTTGCCCGCGCCGTTTGGCCCCAGGAACCCGACGATCTCGCCCGGCGCGACCAGCACGTCGATCCCCCGGAGCGCCTGGGTCGGGCCATAGTGCTTGGTGAGCGCGCGCCCTTCGATCACGTACATCGGCCACCTCCTCGCCGACAAGTATATCGAATCTCGGGCCGGTGGGCCGCGGATGGTCCGGCAGGCATGGTAGACTTGGTGGCCGGGCGCACCGGCCTCGGCGCGCAAGAGCTGGATAGCTGGAACAGGAAAGAACCGCCCCATGACCTCCCGCGAGTTCTCGGTCGTCGACGAGTACCACTACGATCGCCGCTCACCCCTCCGCTGGGTCGCATCTCACATTCGGCGCTACCCCCTGCTGCCGGTGATCTTTCTGATCACCACCGCCGCGATGGCCGGCGCGCAGAGCCTGGCGGCGGTGCTGCTCGGGCGCGCCTTCGACACCGTTGTGGAGGGCGCGACCATCGGCGCCGTGGCGCTCGCGGCGCTCGCCGTCGCCGCGGCCTACCTGGGCTACGCGCTGTCGGACATCATCAACACCATCGCGGTGCGCGTCCTCTCGCAGCGCATCGAGCGCGACGCCCGCGACGAGGTGTACCTGAGCCTGCTCGGCAAGAGCCTCACCTTCCACGGGCACCAGCGCGTGGGCGACCTGATGGCGCGCGTGATCAACGACGTCCAGCAGGTCAGCCAGATGGTGAGCCCCGGCTTCAACTTCATCATCGAGTCCAGCCTGTCGCTGGTGGTGCCGCTGATCACTATCACCACGCTGCAGCTCGACCTGCTGCTGGTGCCGGTGCTCTTCCTGGTGGCGCTCGCATGGGCGCTGTGGCGCTACAATGCCGCCCTCCGGCCGGTGGCCAGCGAGCTGCGCGAGCGCTTCGGGACGCTGAACGCCGGGCTGACCGAGGCGGTGGCCGGGATCGAGGTGGTGAAGGGGTTCGCGCAGGAGGCGGAGGAGGAGCGGCGCTTCACCCACAGCGCGCGCGCCTACCGCGACTCGTTCGTGCTCCAGGGCCGCGTGGAGGCCCGCTCGCTGCCGCTGCTGGTCTACGGCCTCGCCGTCGGCCTGGCCTTCGGGCACGCGCTGCTCCTATACCTCGACGGGCGCATCTCGGTCGGGCAGGTGATCACCTATATGGCGCTGCTGAACAGCCTGCGCATGCCCATGCGCTTCCTGCTGATGGTGTTCACCATCCTGCAGCAGAGCGTCGCGAGCGCGCGCCGCATCCTGACGCTGATCACGACCGAGACGGAGCTGGACGAGAACGCCGGCGGCGTCGCCCGGCGGATCGAGGGCGACATCGTCTTCGACCGGGTGTCGTTCGGCTACGCCGCGCTGCCCGGCAGCCAGGCGGCGCAGGAGGGGGCCGGGCCGGGCAACCTGGTGCTGAAGAACATCTCGTTCCACGCCCGGCCCGGCCAGACGATCGCGATCGTCGGGCAGACCGGCGCCGGCAAGACCACGCTGACGCGGCTGGTCACGCGCACCTTCGACGCGACCGCCGGCCAGGTGCGCATCGACGGGGTCGACGTGCGCGACTGGAGCCTGGACAGCCTGCGCTCGCAGATCGCCACGATCGAGCAGGACATCGTGCTGTTCTCGCGCACGATCGCGGAGAACATCGCCTTCGGCTCGCGGGGCGAGGTGACGCGCGAGCAGATCGAGGAGGCGGCGCGGCTGGCGCAGGCGCACGAGTTCATCATGAGCTTCCCGGACGGCTACGAGACGATCGTCGGCGAGCGCGGCGTGACGCTCTCGGGCGGGCAGCGCCAGCGCATCGCGATCGCGCGCGCCTTCCTGGCCGACCCGCGCATCCTGATCATCGACGACTCGACCAGCGCGATCGACAGCAACACCGAGGACCAGATCCAGCGCGCCATGCGCCGCATCCTGCGCGGCCGGACGACCCTGCTGATCACGCACCGCCTCGCGCAGATCATGCGGGCGGACCAGATCCTGGTGCTGCAGCAGGGCGAGCTCGTCGCGCAGGGCACCCACGAGGAACTGCTCGAGACCAGCCCGCTCTACCGGCAGCTGTTCATCCCCGGCGAGCGGCGCCTGCAGCCGTCTGGCGATGGGGTGACCAGGTGACGGGGTGATGGGGTGGCGGCCGCCCGCCAGAGCCTGTTTTCTGCGGGGAGGTGTGGAGGGCGGCACGCCCTCCACGGACGACTTCTTCTGCCGGAAAAAGGCGGCCGCCCGCCAGAGCCTGTTTTCTGCGGGGAGGTGTGGAGGGCGGCACGCCCTCCACGGACGACTTTTTCCGACGCTCTGCGGCGACGCAGTCGCCGCAGAGCGTCGGAAAGAAAGTGAGGGCTCCGCCCTCCCAGGGGAAGCGGGGGCGAGGCCACCGCATACGTCTTAGACGGAGTAGGGAACCATCATGCGTGTGACCGCCGGCCTGGACGCCGAGGCCTACGACCGAACTTACAGCGACACCGAGCTCCTGCGGCGCAGCGCCGCCTACTTCCGGCCGCACCGGGCGACGGTGATCACCGTCGCGGTCGCCGTGGTGCTGATCTCGCTGGCCGCGACCGCGACCCCGATCCTGATCGCGCGCGGCGTCGACGCGCTCGTCGGCAGCCCGGGGCTGCAGCTCCTGCTGGCGCTCGCGGGGCTCGTCACCGTGCTGGGCGCGCTCAACTGGGCCTTCAACCTCGTGCGCGTGCAGCTCTCCGCGCGCGCGGTCGGCGATGTCGTGCTCGCGCTGCGCGAGGACGCCTTCCGCGCGCTCATGCGCCACGACATGTCGTTCTACGACCGCTACGCCACCGGGAAGATCGTCAGCCGGGTGACCTCGGACACCCAGGACTTCGCGACGGTCGTCACGCTGACGATCGACCTGATGAGCCAGCTGGTCCTGATCGGGGTCATCACGGTGGTGATGCTGCTGGCCAATCTGCAGCTGGCGCTGATCACGCTGGCGGTCGGCCCGGTGGTGGTGCTGGTGGCGGTGACCTTCCGCCGGGTCGCGCGGCGGGCGATGCAGCAAGCCCAGCGGGTGCAGGCCACGCTCAACGCGACGATCCACGAGACGATCAGCGGCATCGCGGTCGCCAAGAACTTCCGCCAGGAGGCGTCGCTCTACGACGACTTCCGCGAGACGAACAGCCTGGCGTACGTGGTGCAGCTCAAGCGCCACGTGATCTTCGGCAGCATCCACCCGATCATGCACGCGATCTCGGGCATCGCCACCGCGGTGATCATCTTCGCCGGCGGCACGCTGGTCCTCGGCGACGTGGTGTCGGTGGGCGACTGGTATCTGTTCATCCAGAGCCTGGCGATCTTCCTGAACCCGGTCGTGATGGTGGCCTCGTTCTGGGGCCAGTTTCAGCAGGGCCTCGCCGCGAGCGAGCGGGTGTTCGCGTTGATCGACGCCGAGCCGAACGTCGTCCAGGTCGCGAGCGAGCCGGTGGGCCGGCTGCGGGGCGAGATCCGCTTCGAGGATGTGGACTTCCGCTACTCCTCTGCCGAAGGCGCTCCGCCCGACGCCCCGCGCCCCGCCGGCGAGGGCAACGGCAGCGCTCAGCCCGCGGCGCTCGACGGGCGCCGCGCGGCGGGTGAGGACGGCGACCGGCGGCCGGCGGCCGGTAACTGGGTGCTGAAGGGCTTCAACCTGGTCATCCCGGCCGGGCAGACGCTCGCGGTGGTCGGGCACACCGGCGCGGGCAAGTCGAGCCTGATCAAGCTGATCACCCGCTTCTACGAGTTCCAGGGCGGGCGCATCCTGATCGACGGGCGCGACATCCGCCGGCTCGATCTGGCGGAGTACCGCCGGCAGATCGGGCTGGTGCCCCAGACGCCCTTCCTGTTCTCCGGCACCGTGATCGACAACATGCGCTACGGGCGGCCGGACGCGACCGACGAGGAGGTGGTGGCGGCGGCGCGGCGGCTCGGCGACGGCAGCTGGGTCGACTCGCTGCCGATGGGCCTCTACAGCGATGTCGGCGAGCGCGGCTCGCGGCTCTCGTTCGGGCAGCGCCAGCTGGTCGCGCTGGTGCGCGTGCTGCTGCAGGACCCGGCCATCCTCCTGCTGGACGAGGCCACCGCCAGCATCGACCCGCTCACCGAGGCGCAGATCCAGGCCGGGCTGGCGGCGGTGCTGAGCGGCCGCACCAGCATCGTGGTCGCGCACCGCCTCTCGACGGTGCAGTCGGCGGATCGGATCATTGTGCTGCGCCAGGGGCAGATCATCGAGGAGGGCACGCACGAGGGGCTGCTGGCCGCGGGCGGGCACTACGCCGAGCTGTACACCACGTACTTCCGCCACCAGGCGCTGAACTACAACCCGTGGGAGGAGGCCGACTCCGATGGGGTGCGCGCGTAGCCCGCTGCGGCGCCGGTGAAGCAGGTGATCGTCGTCAGCCGGGCGCTCCGGCTGCCGAAGGGCAGGCCCGCGGCGCAGGCGGCCCACGCGGCGGTGGCGGCGCTGCTCGCGCTCGAGGCGCTCACCGGCGGCCTGAGGCTGCTGTAGCGCGGCCTCAGCCCTTCTCGGCGTAGACGGCCCGCTCCATCGCCGACACGGGGAGCTCCCGCCCGGCCGGCCTGACGTAGCGCGCGGTGTACTCCGCGCTCCCGACCTGCTCGACCTCCCGCCAGCCGTACTCGCTCAGGAAGGGCGCCACCTGCTCCGGCTCCATGCCGAAGTGCCAGAGCCGCTGCCTCACCCGGAAGCGCTCGTAGATGTACGGCGACCCGTAGAGCTCGACCCCGTCGATGAAGTTCTTGCGCACGTAGGTGAACACCAGCCGGCTGCCGGGGGCCGCCCGCGCCAGAAACGCGAAGGTCCTGCGGACGCCCCGCTCGCTCAGGTACTGCGTCACCGCCTCCCAGATGAAGAAGGTCCTGTGCTCGGCGCGGTGGCCGTGCTCGGCCAGGGCCGCCGCGAGCTCGTCGCGCTCGAAGTCGATCGGCACGAGGCGCACCGCGGCCGGCACCCGCCCGTAGAGCTCCTGCAGCCGGGCCCGCTTGGCGGCGATGTTCTCGGGCGAGTCGACCTCGAAGACCGGGGTGGCGTCCAGGCCGGGGATGCGGTAGGCCCTGGTGTCGAACCCCGCCCCCAGGTTGACGAGCGCGTCAACAGCGCCGAGCGACTCGCGGAGCCGGTCGTCGATGTAGCGCTTGCGGCAGATCGTGCCGCCCCAGAGGCCGGGGGTGGCCCGCTCGGACAGGCCGAACAGCAGGCTGCGCAGCGGGCCCCAGCGCGCGAGCCCCACGATGGCCCGCACCCCGCTGGGCAGGAACTGGGCGGCGAGCGGGTCATGCACCAGCCGCCGCGCCTCGGGCTCATACTGCTCGACGGCCACGTACGTCATCGGGCCGGCCGCCGTCTCTGAGGCTGGAATGGCCATACGTCCCTCCATCCGGCAGAGGGATCAGGGTGTGATCGCGAGCGTGCGGCCCTCAGCCTGGCTCTGCAGCCCGAGCTCGAGCAGCCGGATCGCCATGCGCGCCTCCTCCGGCTTCACCGCCAGCTCGGCCTGCCCCGTGATGTGGTCGTAGATATTCTGGTAGAAGGCCTGGTAGGCGCCCGGCAGCGTCTCGACCACGCCCTCCACGTGCAGCCCGCCGACCGAGGTGTTCAGCCGGCCCCAGCGCTCGCGCGGCTCAACGCCCCAGCCGGGGGTGGTCGCCGGGGACTGGCCGGCGATCAGCGCGGCCTCCTGCGGGTCCATACCCTCCTTGACGAACGAGCCGCGCGTCCCGTGTAGCACATAGCGCGGCCCGCGCTCGCGGGCGAAGCGCGACGACCGCAGGCGCACGGTGAGGTTATTGGCGTAGCCCAGCGTCACGTCGAAGTAGTCGTGCGCCACGGCGCCCGGCCGCTGCATGCGGATGTCGGCGGTGATCGTCTGCGGGACGCCGAACAGACACAGCGCCTGGTCGAGGAAGTGGACGCCCAGATCGTACCACACGCCCGTGCCCGGCCCGCCGCTCTCGCGCCAGCTCCCCTGCCGCACCACCGGGCTGAACACGTCCCAGCGAAACTCGCACGTCATCACCTGCCCGAGCAGCTCCTGGCGCAGGATCTCGCGGATGGTCAGGAAGTCGCCGTCCCAGCGCCGGTTGTGGTAGACGCTGAGGACCTTCCCCTGCCGCCGCGCCAGCGCGATCAGCTCATCGGCCTCGGTGGCGGTGACGGTGAACGGCTTCTCGACCACGACGTGCTTGCCGGCCAGCAGCGCGTCGCGGGCGAACTCGACGTGGTTCGTGCTCGGCGTGGTGACGACCACCAGGTCGATCGTGTCGTCGCTGTACAGGGCGCGCACGTTGTCCACCACCGTGACCCACGGGTAGCGCTCTTTGGAGCGCGCGCCGCGGCGCTCGACCACCGTGGCGAGCTGCAGGTGGGGCACCGAGGTGATGATCGGGGCGTGGAAGGCACGGCCAGCGAAGCCGTAGCCGATCAGCCCGACGCGGATGTCCTGCGGCATCTCAGCGCACCTCCGTCGTCTGCAGGTGGCTGCGGCCCGCGGCGCGGGCGAGCGGGGATCTCATCGCTGCTGTCCTTTCTGTGCTGAGCGGGCTCAGGCGCCGGGCGCCGGGACGGGCGGGAGCGGGTCGGGCAGCGCCCGCGGCGGGCCGATCTCCACGTGCCGCCCGGCGCGCGAGGACTCGAACACCCCCAGCGTGATCTCCAGCACGTGCCGGGCGAGGTCGCCGCTGGCGCGGTGCGCGCCGCCGGATCGGATCGCCCGCGCCATGTCCGCGAGCCCGAGGCCGCGGCTGTTCTCGGTGTAGCCGTGGGTCAGCGCCACCTCCTCGACCGAGCCGTCGGGGCGCTTGATGCGCACCGGCCCGCCGAACATGTTCGGGTCGGGCGCGTACAGGATGCCCTCGGTGCCGTAGATCTCCAGCCGCGGCGTGTAGCCGAAGCTCTCCTTCGCCGCCTGCAGCGTGGCGATCGCGCCAGAGGCGAAGTCCAGCGTCGCGGCGGCGTTCTGCGGCGCGGCGACCGGCACCGTCTCGCCGTAGCGCGGCGACTGCGGGTTCGTGACCGTCACCTCGCGCCGCAGCTGGCCGGTCGAGCCGCTGACGCGCCGGACGGGGCCGAGCAGAAACACCAGCGCCGTGAGGTAGTAGGGCGCCATGTCGAACAGCGGGTCCCAGCCGAGCGTCAGGTAGGTGTCGAAGCGCGGGTGCATCCCGTCGTAGACGTTGCCCATGAGGATGAGCCCGCTCGCGGCGTACGGGGTGCCGATCGCGCCGGCGTCGATCAGCGCGCGGCAGGTCTGCAGCCCGCCGCCCAGGAAGGTGTCCGGGGCGACGCCGACCCGCAGGCCCTTCTCCGCCGCCAGCGCCAGCACCCGGTCGGCGTCGTCCATCGCCAGCGCGAACGGCTTCTCGGCGTAGACGTGCTTGCCGGCCTCGAGCGCCCGCAGGTTGACGGCGGTGTGGGCGGCGGGGGAAGTCAGGTTGAGCACGGCCTCGACCGCGGGGTCGGCCAGCAGCTCCTCGACGGTGCAGGCGCGGGGGACGCCGAACTCCTGCGCGCGGCTGCGCGCCAGCTCGGGCTGCAGGTCGGCGCAGGCCACCACGTCGAGGTTCTCGAAGGTCCGGGTGCAGTTCTTGAGGTAGATGGCGCTGATCATGCCGCAGCCGACCACGCCGACGCGTACCGGGTCCATGTATTCACCTCTCCAGGGATGCTCCACGCCGCTAGTGTACCCGATCGGCGCGCGGTGGATGTCGCGGCGGCCCCGTCCCGCACTGAGAGGAGGCAAGCCAACGAAGAAGGCTCGGGGAGAGTTGCCTCCCCGAGCCCCAGCCGTGTAGCCGAGCCGCCTGGCGCCTACTGCAGCTCGAAGGCGATGCCGCGCGCGACCCCGCTCCGTATGCCCTGGAGGGTCATCACGAAGGTCCCGGCGGGCGCGCCGTAGGGCGGCGTCCACGAGACCGTGACCTGGCCGAGGCCGTTCGCCCGCGTGCCGCGCGGGAACGCGTCGTAGATCACGTTGCCCGGGCCAGTGATCCAGTAGCTGACCTCCTCGCCGTCGTGGAAGCCGATCGCGGTGAAGGTGAACGTCGTGCCGGCCGGGCCGGCGTCCGGCGACACGCGCCCCTGCGGCGGCGCCTGCTCGGGCGAGCGGCCGGCGACGTCGAAGTAGGTGATCACCGGCGTCTGCGTCCGGCGGCCCCAGGCCGTCATCGCCCACGTGCCGCCGATCGCGTTAAACGGCAGCTGGAACGTGAGGCGCGCCTCGCCGAGCAGGTTGGCCCTGACCGTGTGCCCGCCCAGCACCGAGCCGTCGGGCGCCGTCGCCCAGATCGACACCTGCTCCCCCGGCTCGAAGCCCGTCCCCTGGAACTCGATCGTCTGCCCCGCCACCGCCCCGGGAAAGATCGGCGCGAGGCCGAAGTCGGCGGCCCGGCTTCCCTTCGGCACCACCACCAGCAAGACGGCCAACGCCAGCGCGAACACCACCGCCGCGCGCCGCCTCCAGTCGTGCACCATGATGCCTTCTCCTTTCCGGATAGGGATAACGCTTGGATCGTACGCCCGGCGGCTGCCCTACGGGAATAATGCGGAGATTACGCGTAGATTACAGGAGTTTCGCGCTGCGGCGTCTGCCGCGAGGGAGGCTTCGCCTCATTCCTCTTCCGTCAATCGACGCACTGATGAGGAGCCGGCCGTCCGGGGTGAAGCCACACGCCTTCGTCCTCTCCCTATCGGTGAGCCCTTCGAGTGTGAGGCGCTCGGTGTGTTACCTGAGAACGAGTGCGCGTGTCAGCGAGGTCTGCGGACCGTGGCGGTGCTCGGAGCCGATAGCGAGCTGCGTGTAGCGTGCGCGTTCGCGTGCAGCGACATCCGGCCGCTACGACGGGCAGGCGCTCGCGCTCTGCAGCCTTGGCTCGCAGGCAAGCAGAGAGGCGAACCGCCTCCTCCCGCGGAGCGACGGCAGGAGGGAGGCTCGGGGAGGTGAAGCCTTCACGCGCCCCCGCGGCGCGCCGTCGATCACGGGCTGGTCTCGGACGAGGCGTCGGGCGCGCGCCGCCGCAGCTGGTACCCGGCGGCGACGAGCTGGAGGAAGCGCTCGTCGTCCCCGTCGGGCGCGACCCCCAGCCGCCGCTGGAGCGGGCCGGCGATCTGCTCCGCGAGGCGGCGGCGCACGTCCGGGGCGAGCGCCTGGCGCCGGCTGAGGAACTCCTGCACCAGCGCGTAGTCCCGCTGGTCGATCAGCTCGATGTTGGGCAGCAGCGGCGCATCGGCGTCCGGGAGCGGCGCCGGGGCCGGCGCCAGGCTCTCCAGCGTCACGCCGCGGCGCTCCTTCACCACCAGCGTGCCGGCCGCGAAGTCGCCCAGGCGCCGCGCCCGCCGGTCGATGAACATCACGACCACGCCGATGCCGTACAGGGCGGGCAGAAAGTCGACGATCCGCACGACGTTGCGGATCGCGGAGCTGAGGAAGGTGATCGGCCGGCCGCCCTCGCGGACCACGCGCAGGCCGATCAGGCGCTTGCCGGGGCTCTGGCCGCTCCACACCAGCTCGAAGACGATGTAGTAGCCCCAGAGCATGAGGAACGAGAGCGCCGCCCCGAGCGCGATCGCCGGGCTCTCGTCGACGCCCAGTGCGCCGACCGCCAGGCCCAGCAGGTACAGCAGCAGCGCCTGGCCGACGACGATCAGCAGGCTGTCGACGATCGCCGCCACGAAGCGCGAGCCGATCCCGGCCACATCGTAGGCGAGCTCGATGTTCTCCGGGGTATCGATAGTGTAGATGTCGCTCATGAGGATGCTGCGGTCAGAGCGCGCGCCGCATCGGCGGGCGCTACAGCGGCCGCTCGGCGTCGTCGGGCGCGTCCGACGTCACATCAGGCACCAGCGGCCCGCCCTCGAGGTGCGACATATCGTTGATCGCGCCGAAGTCCCAGCCCCCGCGGCCGTGGATCAGGATCGAGAGCGCGGTGTTGCCGACGTGTGCCCGGCGCACCGAGACGTCCGACTTGTCGCGCGCGGCGTGCAGCAGCAGCGCGCGCACCACGCCGCCGTGGGTCACCAGCGCGACGGTGCCGTTGGGGTGCATGGCGAGCACCCGGTTGACGGCCGAGACCGCCCGGCTGTACAGGTCCGCGAAGCGCTCGGCCCCGCCGCGCGGCACGTCCTCGCCGGACTCAAGGCGCGCCAGGATCTCGCCGTCCAGCGCCGCGACCTCGGCGCCGGTCAGGCCGCTCCACCGGCCCACGTCGATCTCGCGCAGCGCGACCAGCGGCTGCGGCTGTGTGCTCAGCGCCGCGCCGATGATCGTCGCCGTCGCCCAGGCGCGCTGCAGGTCGCTGCTGTAGATCGCGTCGAAGCGGACCCCCTCGCGGCGGAGGCGCGCCCCGAGGCGACGGGCCTGCTCGCGCCCGTTCTCGTTGAGCGGGACGTCGGCGTGGCCCTGCCACCGGCCGGTGGCGTTCCAGTCTGTCTCTCCGTGGCGGATTAGGTAGAAGACGGTCATACGCTCCTCTTGCTCTCTTCTACCATAATTGTACCATTGATCACGAACTACCTCCGGCGTCTCCGCCTGACTGGAGTGGCGTGTTCCGCAGGCGCTCCGCCCTGCACCCGGGCAGGAGGGCCGGCGCCGGCCCTCCTGCACC
>ERZ777003.624-NODE-624-length-66346-cov-46.162797_pt1 | contig 66346 bp, 60 predicted proteins | sample MGYA00374956_ERZ777003 | MGnify/ENA primary metagenome ERZ777003 (study PRJEB29302, sample SAMN06268252) | bioreactor metagenome | isolation source: Joint BioEnergy Institute, California, USA | place: USA:Joint BioEnergy Institute, California, USA | collected...
GTTCGCCGACAGCTACCTGTACTCGGCGCACCGCCGTCGGGGGAGCCGACATTGAACACGGGCCGGGGGAGCCGACATTGAACACGGGCCGGGGGAGCCGACATTGAACACGGGCCGGGGGAGCCGACATTGACGACCATCCTGCTGCTCGGCGGCACCGGCGAGGCCCGCGCCCTGGCCGAGCGACTGCATCCGCGGGTACGGGTGATCAGCTCGCTGGCCGGCCGGGTGCCGGACCCGGCGCTGCCGGTGGGCGAGGTGCGAGTCGGCGGGTTCGGCGGCGCGGCGGGGCTGCACCGCTGGCTCGACGAGCACCCGGTCGACGCGGTGGTCGACGCCACCCACCCGTTCGCGGCGAGGATGACCGCCACCGCCGCGCGGGTGTGCGCCGAACGCGGCCTGCCGCACCTGGTGCTGGCCCGCCCGGCCTGGCCCACCGAGGGCGCGATCGTGGTGCGCTCCGACGCCGAGGCCGCCGAAACCATTGCCGCCCGCGGCTTCTCGCGGGTGTTTCTCACCTCGGGGCGGTCCGGGCTGGCCGCCTACACCGACGCCGGGGCGTGGTTTCTCATCCGGGTGGTCACTCCGCCGGAACCGGGGATCCTGCCGCGCCGCCACGAACTGCTGCTCTCCCGCGGCCCGTACCACTACGACGGCGAGCTCGCGCTGCTGCGCGAGCACCGCATCGACGCGCTGGTCACCAAGAACAGCGGGGGAGCCATGACCCGCGCCAAACTCGACGCCGCCGCCGACCTCGGGGTGCCGGTGATCATGGTGGACCGCCCGCCGCTGCCGGCCGGGGTCGCGGTCGCCGACTCCGTCGACGCGGCCGCCGACTGGGTCAGCCGGCTCTGACCAGCGACAGGCTGTCGAGCTCGCGGATCGCCCGGCAGCCGCGCTGCAGCATGACCAGCATCATGTCGTCGCCGCGCTCGGTGGCGGCGGCGAACGCGCAGCCCAGCACGGTCAGCAGCGGCACCTGCAGCATGCCCAACCGATAGTCGTCCCAACAGGTTTCGCGGTCGTAGCCGGTGACGCCGTGGGCGCACAGCGCTTCGTGGTAGGCGTCGACCAGGCCGCGCTCGGCGTCGGCGCGGACCTCCGGCAGCAGGCTGGTGCCGATGAAGTAGGCCAGGTCGCGGGCGGCCAGCCCGGCCCCCATGGTCTGCCAGTCCACCACCGTCACCCGGGTGCGGTCCGGGTCGAACAGCAGGTTGTCCAGCCGGTAGTCGCCGTGCATCAGCGCGTACCGGTCGGTGACGGTGCGCAGCCACGCGGTCACCAGGTCCATCGCCGCCCGGGTGGTGTCGCGGTCCTGTCCGGTCATCCGCTCGCCGAGCCGGTCCAGGGTGATGTCGGCGGCCATCCGGGCGATCTCGCCCAGCCCCTCGGCGGCCGCGTCGTCGGGTCTGGGCATCGCGATGCCCGGCACGTCGGCCCACTCCGGCCGGCACCAGCTCGGCCCGTGCAGCCCGGCCAGCGCCCGCACCGCCAGCCGCGCCTCGTCCGGGCTGCACCCGGCGATCTGGTCGCCCTGCTCGGCCGGCGCGAGGTCGGCCATCAGCATCACGAACTCCGCGCCGTCGCGGGCGATCTCGCAGTGGTAGCAGTGCGGAACCGGCACCGCCATGTGCGGGGCCACCCGGGTGTAGAAGGCGTGCTCGGCGCGGTAGCCCAGCGCCACCCGCTCGGCGACGGACTCGTCCTGGGCGGGCAGCTTCACCGCGAAACTGGCCGGCAGGTCGCCGGGGGCGTCGGCGTAGGCCACCGTCACCCGGTAGGTGGCGCCGGTCTGGCCGGTGCCGATCGGTTCGGTCTCGGCGTGCCGCACCGGCACCCCGAGCACCGCACCGAGCCACTGCGGGGTCACGTCGGCAGGAGACCGCGGGATCGACAGAGCCGCCGTCATTGAGCGTGTCCTTCCGTCCGGTGTGACGCCGGACACTATCGAGTCCCGCTGACCGCTGTCAACGAAACCGCACGGGACCGCTCAGGCCGGGTAACGGCGCGGGGTGAACACCCGGTCCCCGTGCGGGCCGGTGTACCACCGGGTCTGCGTGGAGCCGACGATGAGCAGGCAGCGCATGTCGATCAGCGCCGGGTCCAGGTCGGCCAACCGCACCACCGACACCCGCTCGGTGGGCCCGCCCACGTCGCGGCCGATCACCACCGGGGTGTCCGGGCCGCGGTGGGCCAGCAGCAGGTCGCGCATCGCCCCGACCTGCCAGGTGCGGCTCTTGGAGGCCGGGTTGTAGATCGCCAGCACCAGGTCGGCGGCCGCGGCGGCCTCGATGCGCCGGGCGATGACGTCCCACGGCTTGAGCCGGTCCGACAGCGACACCACCGCGTAGTCGTGGCCCAGCGGGGCGCCCACCCGGCTGGCCACCGCCTGTGCCGCGGTCATCGCCGGGTACACCCGCACCGGCACGTCCGGCCACCGCTGCGCCTCCTCGAGCACCGCGGTGGCCATCGCGAACACCCCCGGGTCGCCGGAGGAGATCACCGCCACCGCGCGGCCCTGCCGGGCCAGCTCGCAGGCCAGCCGGGCGCGGGCCGGTTCGTCGCGGTTGTCGCTGGGGTGACGGTGCTGGCCGGTGCGCTTGGGAATCCGGTCCAGGTAGGGGCCGTAGCCGATGAGATCGGTTGCGGCGGCGAGCTCCTCGCGCGCCTCCGGGGTGATCCAGCGCGGGTCGCCCGGGCCCAGCCCGATCACCGCGACGCTGCCGGACCGGTCCGGGCCGGGGCGGCCGTAGCGGCCCGGCAGCAGCGCCAGCGACATGTACGGCACCCGCTCGTCGTCCACCTCGGCGGCCGGGAGCACCTGCTGGTCGGCGGTGGAGGCGCGCTCCACGTAGAACGCCTCGTCGAGCCGACCGGCATCGGAGAGGGCCTGGCGCACCGCGGGATAGGAGCGGCCGAGCTTGAGGATCACCGCGGCGTCGGTGTCGGTCAGCCGGCGGGTCAGCTCGGCCGGGGGCAGCGTGCCGGGCAGCACCGACAGCACCTCGTCGCCCTGCACCAGCGGGGTGGCGGTGGCGGCCGACGCCGCGCTCACCGAGGTCACCCCGGGGATGATCACCGCGTCGAACCGCTCGGTGAGCCGGGTGTGCATGTGCATGTAGGAGCTGTAGAACAGCGGGTCGCCCTCGGCGAGCAGTGCCACGTCGCGCCCGGCGTCCAGATGGGCGGCGATGCGGGCCGCGGCCTCGGTGTAGAAGTCCTCCATCGCGCCGGTGTAGCCGCCGGGATGGTCGGTGGCCTCGGTGGTGACCGGGTAGACCAGGTGCTCCTCGATCTGGCCGGGCCGCAGGTACGGCTCGGCGATTCGCCGGGCGATGCTGTGGCCGTGCCGGGCGCTGTGGTAGGCCACCACGTCGGCCGCGCCGATCACCCGTGCGGCCTTGACCGTCACCAGTTCCGGGTCACCGGGCCCCAGCCCGACCCCGTACAGCGTGCCCCTGCTCATTCCTGTTCGCTCGCAATCGCGTTCACCGCCGCCGCGGCCATCGCGCTGCCGCCGCGCCGGCCCGTCACCACCAGGTAGGACATGCCGCGCGGGCGGGCGATGAGCTCCTCCTTGGACTGCGCCGAGCCGACGAACCCGACCGGCCCGCCGAGTACGGCGGCCGGCACCGGCGCGCCCTCGTCGATCAGTTCGAGCAGCCGGAACAGCGCGGTGGGGGCGTTGCCGATGGCCAGCACCGCGTCGGCGAGCCGGTCGGCCCACAGGTCCACCGCCGCCGCCGAGCGGGTGGTGCCCAGCTTCGCGGCCAGCTCCGGCGCGCGCGGGTCGGCGACCAGCGAGACCACCTCGTTGTCGGCCGGCAGCCGGCGGCGGGTGATGCCGGCGGCCACCATCGACGAGTCGCACAGGATCGGTGCCCCGGCGGCCAGGGCGGCGTGTGCGCGGGTCACCACGTCCGGGGTGTAGGCGATGTGGTCGGTCAGGTCGACCTGGCCGCAGGTGTGGATGAGCCGCACGACGACCCGCGCCACGTCGGCGGGGAAGCGGGACAGGTCCGCCTCGGCGCGGATCGTCGCGAACGACTGCCGGTAGATCTCGGCGGCGTCGCGGACGTAGTCGAGCATGCCCCACACCCTACGGGGCGGGCCTGGCGAGGATTTCGGCGAGCGCGTCGAGCACCGCCGGGTCCTCGATCGTCGCGGGCACGGTGTAGTCCGTCCCCGCGGCGACCTGCCGCATGGTGCGGCGCAGGATCTTGCCGGACCGGGTCTTGGGCAGCGCCGGCACCACGTGCACCTCCTTGAGCGCGGCCACCGGCCCGATCTCGCCGCGCACCGCGGCCACCACCTCGGCGGCCAGCGTCGCCGGGTCGGCCCGGGTGCCCGCCTTGAGCACCACGAACGCCACCGGACGATCACCCTTGACCTCGTCGGGCACGCCGATCACCGCGCACTCGGCGACCGCGGGGTGGGTCGCCACCACGGCCTCCATCGAGCCGGTGGTCAGCCGGTGCCCGGCGACGTTGATGACGTCGTCGCTGCGGCCGAGCACGAACACGTAGCCGTCGGCGTCGATGTAGCCGGTGTCGCCGGTGGCGTAGTGGCCGGGGAACGCGTTGAGGTAGGACGACACGAACCGGCCGTGGTCGCCCCACAGCGTGCGCAGCGCACCGGGCGGCAGCGGCAGTCGGACGGCGATGTTGCCCTCCTGGCCGGGCGGAACCTCGCGGCCCGCGCCGTCGAGCACCCGCACGTCGAACCCGGGCACCGGCACCGACGCCGAGCCGGGTTTGACCGGCAGCGGCTCCAGCCCGCGCGGGTTGGCGCAGATGGCCCAGCCGGTCTCGGTCTGCCACCAGTGGTCGATGACCGGGCGGTCCAGCAGCCGCGACGCCCAGTGGTAGGTCTGCGGGTCGAGCCGCTCGCCGGCGGCGAACAGCGTGCGCAGCGAGGTCAGCCGGTAGTTGCGCAGCTCGGCGCCCTCCGGGTCCTCCTTGCGGATGGCGCGCAGCGCGGTGGGCGCGGTGAACAGCGCCTTGACCCCGTAGTCGTCGACCACGCGCCAGAACGCCCCGGCGTCCGGGGTGCCGACCGGCTTGCCCTCGTAGAGCACCGTCGTGGCACCGGTGAGCAGCGGGGCGTAGACGATGTAGGAGTGGCCGACCACCCAGCCCACGTCGGAGGCGGTCCACAGCACCTCGCCCGGGCCGATGTCGTAGATGTTGGCCATCGACCAGGTCAGCGCGACCGCGTGGCCGCCGTGGTCGCGCACCACGCCCTTGGGCCGGCCGGTGGTGCCCGAGGTGTAGAGGATGTACAGCGGGTGGGTGGCGGGCACCGGCACCGGCTCGACCGGCGCCGCGCCGGCGAGCAGCCCGTCCCAGTCCAGCCAGCCGTCCCGCCAGGAGGCGTCGCCGGGGATCTGCGGACGGTTCTTGACCACCACGGTGCGCGGCGGATGCGCGGTCAGCTCGAGCGCCTTGGCCACGGTCGGCAGGTACGCCACGGTGCGGCCGGGCTCCAGCCCGCCGGAGGCGGTGAGCAGCACGGCGGGCCGGGCGTCGTCGATGCGGGCGGCCAGCTCGGCGGCGGCGAACCCGCCGAACACCACCGAGTGGATCGCGCCGAGCCGGGCGCAGGCCAGCATCGCCACCACCGCCTCGGGGATCATCGGCAGGTAGATGACCACCCGGTCGCCGACGCCCACCCCGAGTCCGCGCAGCGCCCCGGCGAACCGGGCCACCGCGTCGGTGAGTTCCCGGTAGCTGAACCGGGCCCGGGTGCCGGTCATCGCCGAGTCGAAGATCAGCGCGGTCCGGTCGCCGTGACCGGCGGCGACGTGCCGGTCCAGCGCGTTGTGGCAGGTGTTGAGCTCCCCGTCGGGGAACCAGCGCCATACGTCGGGTTCGGGATGCTCGAGCGCCCCGGTGGGCCAGGTGTGCCAGTCGACGGCCTTGGCGGCCGCCAGCCAGAACTCCTCCGGATCGGTGATGCTGTCGCGATGCGCGGCGGCTGCCCGGGTGGGAGCCACGGTCCTCAACTCCTTTACGGTCTGGGCCCGGGTGTGCGCCCGCGCGCGGCGAGCAAGGATGCGCGCGGGCGCACGCCCGTGGTTGGTCAGAAGAAGCCCAGCGCTTTGGTGCTGTACGACACCAGCAAGTTCTTCGTCTGCTGGTAGTGCTCGAGCATCATCTTGTGGGTCTCACGGCCGATGCCCGACTGCTTGTAACCGCCGAAGGCGGCGTGGGCGGGGTACTGGTGGTAGCAGTTGGTCCACACCCGGCCGGCCTTGATGTCACGACCCGCCCGGTAGGCGGTGTTCCCGTTGCGGCTCCACACACCGGCACCGAGCCCGTAGAGGGTGTCGTTGGCGATGCTGATCGCGTCGTCGTAGTCGGTGAAGCTGGTGACCGCCACGACCGGCCCGAAGATCTCCTCCTGGAAGATCCGCATGTTGTTTCTGCCGGCGAAGATCGTCGGTTCCACATAGTAGCCGCCGGACAGATCGCCCCCGAGGTCGGCCCGGTTGCCGCCGGTGACCAGCCGGGCGCCCTCGCTCTTGCCGATCTCGATGTAGGACAGGATCTTCTCCAGCTGGTCGTTGGAGGCCTGTGCGCCGATCATCGTCTCGGTGTCCAGCGGGTTGCCCTGCTTGATCGCCTGCACCCGCTTGGTGCCCAGTTCCAGGAACTCCTCGTAGATGTCGGCCTGGATGAGCGCGCGGGACGGGCAGGTGCACACCTCGCCCTGGTTCAGCGCGAACAGCGCGAACCCCTCCAGCGCCTTGTCCCGGAAGTCGTCGTCGGCGGCGAGCACGTCGGCGAAGAAGATGTTCGGGCTCTTGCCGCCGAGTTCCAGGGTGACCGGGATGAGGTTCTGGCTGGCGTACTGCATGATCAGCCGGCCGGTGGTGGTCTCGCCGGTGAAGGCGACCTTGGCGATGCGGTTGCTCGAGGCCAGCGGCTTGCCGGCCTCCACGCCGAACCCGTTGACGACGTTGACCACGCCCGGCGGCAGCAGGTCGCCGATCAGGCCGAGCAGGTACATGATCGAGGCCGGGGTCTGCTCGGCCGGCTTGAGCACCACCGCGTTGCCGGCGGCCAGCGCCGGGGCGAGCTTCCAGGTGGCCATGAGCAGTGGGAAGTTCCACGGGATGATCTGGCCGACCACGCCGAGCGGCTCGTGGAAGTGGTAGGCGACGGTGTCGGCGTCGATCTCGCTGATCGAGCCCTCCTGCGCCCGGATCGCGCCGGCGAAGTAGCGGAAGTGGTCGACGGCCAGCGGGATGTCGGCGTTGAGCGTCTCGCGGATCGGCTTGCCGTTGTCCCAGGTCTCGGCCAGCGCGATCGACTCGAGGTTGGCCTCGATGCGGTCGGCGATCCGGTTCAGGACGGCGGCGCGCTCGGCCGGGCTGGTCCTCCCCCAGGCCGGGGCGGCGGCGTGCGCGGCGTCCAGCGCCTTTTCGATGTCCTCGGCGGTGGAGCGGGCCACCTCGCAGAACGCCTGCCCGGTGACCGGGGTGACGTTCTCGAAGTACTCACCCTTGGCCGGCGGCACCCACTCGCCGCCGATGAAGTTGTCGTAGCGCGACTCGAACGACATCAACGCCCCGGCGTCGCCGGGGCGGGCAAAAACGGTCATGGCGCCTCTCCTGCGTCGGTGACAACGTGTCGGTCGTCACGCAGCGTAGGCGGCGCAGGGTTGCATCACGGTTGCATTGACCGATCGGGGTCGAGGTCGAGGTCGATGCCGGCCAGCCGGCCGCGGGCCCGGGCGCGCAGCGCCGAGCCGGCCGGGGCGGCGCGGTACAGCATCCGCCAGCCCTCGTGGTCGTCGCGGCCGTCCGGGCCGTCGAGCCAGCGGCGCAGCAGGTCCAGGTCGCCGGCGGCCAGCACCGCCGAGCGCAGGCTGGTGCGCAGCTCGGTGCGCAGCCGGGCGATCGACGGCGCCGCCGACTGCGGCAGCACCGGTCCCGGGTAGCGGTCCAGCGCGGCGGCCGGATCGCCGGCCTCCAGCGCGTCGAGCACCGCGCCGAAGTCGGTGTGCACCGGCTGCAACAGCCGGTAGGGCCGGGAGCCGATGTGGTCGGCGCCGATCACCCGGCGCAGCCGGGACATCTCGGCGCGCACGGTCACCGTATCGAGGTCGTTCTCGTCGAGCAGCAGCGCGAGGTGGTCGGCCGACAGGCCCTGCGGGTGGCGGACCAGCAGGGTGAGGATCTCGGCGTGCCGGCCGGTCAGCGGCACCGCCCGGCGCCGGCCGGCCGCGTCGACGGTCTCCCAGCGCGGCCGGGTGGTGCCCAGCACGCTCAGCCGCGGGCCGGCGGGCGCCGGATCGGCCGGGCCGGGCCGCTGCAGCCGCAGCAGCGCCAGATGGTGCTCGACGGCCACCGCGGTGGCGCGCACCAGCGCGAGCGCCTGCGGCGAGGCGACCTGTGGGCCGCCGGTGAGGTCGATGGCGCCGAGCAGCGCCCCGGTGGCCGGGTCGTGCACCGGTGCGGCGGTGCACGACCAGCGCTGGGCGACCCGGAAATAGTGCTCGGGCCCGGCGATCTGGGTCTCCCGGTCCAGCGCCAGCGCGGTGCCGGGGGCGTTGGTGCCGGCGCCGGGCTCGCTCCAGTCCGCGCCGGGGGCGAAGTTCATCGCCTCGGCGCGCCGGCAGGCCGCCGGGTCGCCCTCCACCCACAGCAGGGTGCCGTCGGCGGCGGTCACCGCGACCACCACGCCGCTGTCGACGGCGTCCTGCACCAGCAGTCGGCGGATCAGCGGCAGGGCGGGGGCCAGCGGATGTTCGGCGCGGCGGCGCGCCAGGTCGGTGCAGGCCGGGCGGGCGGCGGCGCGGTCGGGGTCGACGCCGCGGGCCAGGCAGCGCTGCCAGCTCTCGGCGACCAGCGGGCGCACCGGCGCCGCGCCGAGTTCGGACGGGTCGACCCGGCCGGTGACAAACTGGTCGTGGACGGCCCGCAGCCGGTGCGCCGAGTCCCGGCCCGCCCACGGTTGTGCCATCGCCATCGATCCGCTCCTCGCCCCGCGTCACCGTCGACCGTTGCGCGTGCCAACACGATAGCGGCCGGACCCGGGTCACCGGGCCAGCACGCAGTCGCCGCACCACCCGCCGCCGGGCACCCGGTAGTACAGGCAGCAGCTGCGCCGGCGGAACCCACCCGGGCCGAGATCGGCGGTGCCGCAAAGTGGTTCGGTCTCCAGCAGGGCAGCGGCGAGGGCGCCGTCCGGGGCCGCGGCGTGGGCCGCCGAGGCCAGGTTGCCCCGGGCGATCCGTTCCGACAGCCCGGCGACGGCGCGCAGGGTGGCGGTCAGCGGCGCGAGGGCGGCGAGCACGGTGTCGGCGATCAGCGCGGCGGCCCGCGCCGGGGTGGGGGCATCCGCCCAGGCGAGGTCGCGGACGGCCAGCACCGGCCGGTGGCCGCCGTCGTCGCGCCGGCACACCCGGTCGGCGTCCAGCAGCGGCACCCGGCCGAACCGGGTCGCGGCGGCGACGGCGGGGGAGAGCAGCCGGCCGGCGAGGCCGAACTGCCAGGCCGAGGCGGCGGCCCGCGGCGGGACCGCGGCCGGCGCACAGCCGCTGTTGGCGGCCATCGCCGCGCGGGTGCGCGCGACGTAGTCCCGGACCAGGTCGGTGTCGGCGGCCAGCGTCGCGAACGGTTGCCACCCGGGGCCGTCGGCCGCCGGCAGCGCGGGGAGGTCGGGATCGGGCATTCAGCCGTCCGCGCGCGGCCGGTAGCCGTCCCCGGTGGCGACGAGCACCCGGGCGCCCACCGGGGTGCCGCAGGCGCGCTCGCAACCGACGAAGTGCCGGTGCCCGTCGGCGGGTTCGGCGGCGGCGGCCGCGGCGTCGGCGCGCACGTCGGCCAGCGACTTCGCGCAGCCGGGGCTGCCGGTGCAGGCGCTGACCGCCAGCCACGGCGAGTGCTCGTCGAACACCAGTCCCAGTGGGGCGAGCACCCGCACCGCGGTGTCGGCCACGCCCTCGTCGAGGTCGCACACCAGCACCGACCGCCACGGGGTGACGATCACGGGTTTGTCGATCGCGGCGAGGAACTCCGCCTGCCGGGCGGTGAGCACCCCCAGCCGTACCCCGGCCCCGAGGGCGACCAGCCCGTCGTCCTGCGGCAGCCAGCCGACCGGCGGCCGGGTCACCGCGGGCCAGCCGGCCCCGGGCTCGGCGGCCGGTTCGAGTCCGTCCAGCAGGCCCGAGGCGTCGTCGAGTTCGCCCACCCGCCAAGCGGTTCCGCGCACCTCGGCGAACCGGCCGGCCACCTCGACCAGGGTGGCCACCACTGCCCCGGGGCGCATCCGCACGCCGGTGTCGCGGCCGGCCAGCAGCAGCGCGACGGCGCCGTCGCCGAGCACGTGCGCACCGACGTCGGGCCGCAGCCCGGAGACGTCGCCGCGGCCGTCGTCGAGGCCGAACAGGAACCGGCCGGACAGCCCGGCCAGCCGCGGGTCGGCCTGCACCGCGGCGTCGAGTTCGGCGACCCAGCCGCGCACGTCGGCCAGCCCGCCGACCCGGCCGGACAGCGGGGAGGCGACGATGTTGCGCACCTTCTCGTGGCTCGCCGACGGCAGCAGCCCGGCCGCCGCCACCGCCGCGGCCACCGCCGCGGGGTCGGTGATGCCGCGGATCTGGATGTTGCCGCGGGAGGTCAACTCCATTGCCGGCGAACCGAACTCGGTTGCGATGCGGGCGAGTTCGGCGAGCTGGGCGGCGGTGATCAGCCCGCCCGGCAGCCGGATCCGGGCCAGTGCCCCGTCGGCGGCGCGGTGCACGCCGAGCGCGCCGGGGCAGGCGTCCTGCGCGCGGGTACGAGTCACCCCTCCAACCTACGACGCCGGTCCGGCGGACGGCCCGGGGGACGGGGCCGTGCGAGCGCCGCAGGACAGGTAGTCCGCTACGCGCGGAGTCGGTGCCGGGCCGCCATAGCGTTGCCGCACATCGGGGTCGCCCGATCCCGATCGGCAAGGGGGGTGTCGAGATGAGTGCAACCAAGACCGACCGCCGGGCCCCGGCGGCCGTGACGACCGGCGCCGCGGAGGTGCCGGTGCTCATCACCGAGGGGCAGGTCCGGATGGGCACGGCCGCCGTGCTCGGCGCACCGGGCCGGCACCGCACGGTGTGGCGGGCGCTGGTGGCCGCGGTGCTGGGCCGGCGGCGCCCGCGCCCGGCAGCGGCGGCACTACCCGCCGCGCTACGTCTTCCTCGAGCACGCGGCGATGGCCCGCGAGATGCAGCGGCTGTGACCGCTAGTGTGACCACCGTCACTTCGCGGCGCGGGGTGTTCGGCCCCGCACACCGATTGGCGTTTCCGGCCGCGGCGGTCGTACCGTGCAGATAGAAACCGGTACCAGCGGTATCGGGTTTGACTTCGGAGGGGAGATACCGATGACAGGGATCGCCGCGTTCGGGCTGACGCTGCTCGCGCTGGCCGCGCTGGCCGGCCGCCCGTACCCGCAGAGTTGGTACGGCCGTTGGGGCGGCTCCGGCCGCTGAACCCGGTGCGGTACGAATAGCGGGTGGCCCAGTCAGCTGACCCGACCCGTACCGCACCCGCCCCGGAGCCGACGGTGCTGCTGCTGTCGACCTCCGACACCGACCTGGTGACCGCCCGCGCCAGTGGCGCGCGCTACCGCTGGGCCAACCCGTCCCGGCTGGTCGACGGGGAACTCGAGGAGCTGCTCGGCGGCGCCGGCGGTGACCGCCCCGACATCGTCGTGGTGCGCATCCTCGGCGGCTACCGGGCCTGGCAGGACGGCATCGACGCGGTGGCGGCCAGCGGGCTGCCGGCCGTCGTGGTCAGCGGCGAGCAGACCCCCGACGCCGAGCTGATGGCCCACTCGACCACCCCGCAGGGGGTGGCCCTGCAGGCGCACATCTACCTGGCCCAGGGCGGGGTGGAGAACCTGCGGCAGCTGCACGCGTTCCTGTGCGACACGCTGCTGATGACCGGGTTCGGGTTCGCCCCGCCCTCGCCCATCCCGAGCTGGGGCGTGCTGGACCGGCCCGCCCGCGACACCGGCGGCCCGCTGATCGCGGTGCTGTACTACCGGGCCCAGCACCTGGCCGGCAACACCGCCTACGTCGAGGCGCTCTGCGCGGCCATCGAGGACGCCGGCGGCCGGGCGCTGCCGGTCTACTGCGCCTCGCTGCGCACCGCCGAACCGGAGCTGCTGGAACTGCTCGGCACCGCCGACGCCCTCGTCACCACCGTGCTGGCCGCCGGCGGCACCACCCCGGCGGCCGCCGGGGCCGGCGGCGACGACGACAGCTGGAATGTCGCCCACCTGGCCGCACTGGACGTGCCGATCCTGCAGGGGCTGTGCCTGACCGGCCCGCGCCGGCAGTGGGAGGACAACGACGACGGGCTCTCGCCGCTCGACGTCGCGTCCCAGGTGGCCGTCCCGGAGTTCGACGGCCGCATCATCACCGTGCCGTTCTCGTTCAAGGAGGTCGACGCCGAGGGGCTGACCTCCTACGTCCCCGACCCGCAGCGCTGCGCGCGGGTGGCCGGGCTGGCGGTGCGGCACGCCCGGCTGCGCCACGTCCCGCCCGCCGAGAAGCGGGTGGCGCTGGTGTTCTCGGCCTACCCGACCAAGCACGCCCGCATCGGCAACGCCGTCGGCCTGGACACCCCGGCCAGCGCGGTGGCGCTGCTGCGCGCCATGCGCGAGGCGGGCTACCGCATCGGCGACATCCCCGGGGTGGACGACGGCGACGGCGACGCGCTGATGCACGCCCTGATCGAACGCGGCGGCCAGGATCCCGACTGGCTCACCGAGACCCAGCTGGCCGGCAACCCGATCCGGGTGCCCGCCGCGCGGTACGCCGAGTGGTTCGCCGGCCTGCCCGCCGAGTTCACCGACGCGGTGGTGGCGCACTGGGGCCCGCCGCCGGGGGAGGTGTTCGTCGACCGCAGCCGCGACCCGGACGGCGAGATCGTCATCGCCGCGATCCAGGCCGGCAACCTGGTGCTCATGGTGCAGCCGCCGCGTGGGTTCGGTGAGAACCCGGTGGCCATCTACCACGACCCGGACCTGCCGCCCAGTCACCACTACCTGGCCGCCTACCACTGGATCGACAAGGTGTTCGGCGCGCACGCGGTGGTGCATCTGGGCAAGCACGGCAACCTGGAGTGGCTGCCCGGCAAGACCCTCGGCCTGTCGGCGGCCTGCGCGCCGGACGCAGTGCTGGGCGACCTGCCGCTGATCTACCCGTTTCTGGTCAACGACCCCGGCGAGGGCACCCAGGCCAAACGGCGCGCCCACGCGGTGCTGGTGGACCACCTCATCCCGCCGATGGCGCGCGCGGAGACCTACGGCGACATCGCCCGGCTCGAACAGCTGCTCGACGAGCACTCCACGGTGGCCGCCCTCGACCCGGCCAAGCTGCCCGCGGTGCGCCAGCAGATCTGGACCCTGCTGCGCGCCGCGCGGATGGACCACGACCTCGGGCTGACCGAGCGGCCCGACGAGGACTCCTTCGACGACATGCTGCTGCACGTCGACGGCTGGCTGTGCGAGATCAAGGACGTGCAGATCCGCGACGGCCTGCACGTGCTCGGCCGGGTGCCCGACGGCGAGGCCGAACTCGACCTGGTGCTGGCCATCCTGCGGTCGCGGCAGCTGTTCGGCGGCGAACGGACCGTGCCCGGGCTGCGCCAGGCGCTCGGGCTGGCCGAGGACGGCAGCGACGACCGCGCCGCCGTCGACGCCGCCGAGGCCCGGGCCCGCGAACTCGTTGCCGCACTGCAGAAATCGGGCTGGGACCCGGACGTGGTGGACACCCTCACCGACGACCCGCAGGTGGCGTCGGTGCTGCGGTTCGCCGCCACCGAGGTGGTGCCCCGACTGGCCGGCACCGGCCGCGAGATCGACGGGGTGCTGCGCGCGCTCGACGGCCGGTTCATCGAGCCCGGGCCGAGCGGCTCGCCGCTGCGCGGGCTGGTCAACGTGCTGCCCACCGGGCGCAACTTCTACTCCGTGGACCCCAAGGCGGTGCCGTCCAAGCTCGCCTGGGAAACCGGTGTGGCCCTTGCGGATTCGCTGCTAGACCGGTACCGGCGCGACTTCGGGCGGTGGCCGGAGTCGGTGGGGCTGTCGGTGTGGGGCACCTCGGCGATGCGCACCGCCGGCGACGACATCGCCGAGGTGCTCGCGCTGCTCGGGGTGCGGCCGGAGTGGGACGACGCGTCGCGGCGGGTGGTGCGGCTCGAGCCGATCCCGCTCGACGAGCTGGGCCGGCCCCGCATCGACGTCACGGTGCGCATCTCCGGGTTCTTCCGGGACGCGTTCCCGCACGTGGTCACCATGCTCGACGACGCGGTGCGGCTGGTGGCCGGCCTCGACGAGCCCGACGAGCGGAACTACGTGCGCGCCCACGCCCGCGCCGACCTCGCCGAACACGGCGACGAGCGGCGCGCCACCACCCGGATCTTCGGCTCCAAGCCGGGCACCTACGGGGCGGGCCTGCTGCAGCTCATCGACAGCCGCAACTGGCGCGACGACGCCGACCTGGCGCAGGTGTACACCACCTGGGGCGGCTACGCCTACGGCCGCGGCCTGGACGGGGCGCCGGCGGCCGAGGACATGACCCGCGCCTACCGGCGGATCGCGGTGGCGGCCAAGAACACCGACACCCGCGAGCACGACATCGCCGACTCCGACGACTACTTCCAGTACCACGGCGGCATGATCGCCACGGTGCGCGCGCTGACCGGTCGCGACCCGGCCGCCTACATCGGCGACAGCACCGCCACCGACGCGGTGCGCACCCGCACCCTGCACGAGGAGACGCTGCGGGTGTTCCGCGCCCGGGTGGTCAACCCGCGCTGGATCAACGCCATGCGCCGGCACGGCTACAAGGGCGCGTTCGAGATGGCCGCCACCGTCGACTACCTGTTCGGCTACGACGCCACCGCGCACGTGATGGCCGACTGGATGTACGAGCGGCTGGCCCACGAGTACGTGCTCGACGAGGACAACCGCCGCTTCATGGCGCAGTCCAACCCGTGGGCGCTGCACGGTATGGCCGAACGGCTGCTGGAGGCCGCCGGGCGGGGCATGTGGTCCCGGCCGGAGCCGGCCACCCTCGACGGGCTGCGCTCGGTGCTGCTGGAGACCGAGGGACAGCTGGAGGGCTGACCCGGCGGCCGGGGGCAGCAGGGGGACCGGGGCACTAGGTTGGTGCCATGGCCACCACGTTCGCCGACGTCGCGAAGTCGAACTACCTGCTGCTGACCACCTTCACCCGGGACGGCCGGCCCAAGCCCACCCCGGTGTGGGCCGCGCCGGACGGCGACCGGCTGCTGGTGATCACCCAGGCCGACTCGTGGAAGGTCAAGCGCATCCGCAACACCCCGCGGGTCACCATCGCGCCCTGCGACGTGCGCGGCAACGCCAAGGGGGAGGCCGTCGAGGCCGTCGCGACGGTGCTGGACCCGTCGGTCAACCCCACCACGCTGCGGCTGCTGGGCCGCCGCTACGGGCTGTTCGGCAAGGCGTTCATCGCCTGGATGCGGCTGCGCGGCGCCACCCGCAACAGCGTGACCGTGGAGCTGAAGCCGGCCGCGTGATGCCCGGCACACCCGCACCGGAACCGGCCGCCGCGGCCGCACGTTGTCCGGGCATGGTGCTGCGGCGGTTGTTCGGCCTGTATCTGATCGTCGAACTGGTGGCGGTGGCCGTGCTGGTGCGGGTCATCGGCTTCGGCCCCACCGTGCTGGTGCTGCTGGCCACCTTCCTGGCCGGGCTGCTGCTGGCCGGCGCCCAGGTCAAGCGGCATCTGCGGCGGCTGCGGGCCGGCCTGGCCGGTGCCGGCGCCCCGGCCGGGGCGGCGGCCGACGGACTGCTGGTCGCCCTCGGCGGGGTGCTCGTGCTGCTGCCCGGCCCGGTGAGCTCGGTGCTCGGCGCGCTGCTGCTGGTCGGGCCCACCCGCGCGGTGCTGCGCCCGGTCGCCGTCGGGCTGGTGGCCCGGCGGATGCCGCTGGTGACGGCCGCCACCGGGTACGGCGGTGCGTTCCGCGCGCGGCGGGCCGACTACATTGACGGCGAAGTGGTCGACGTCGACACCGGGTTCGATTCCGGGCTCGACACCGACCCGCCGCGCCTGCCACGACGGCCCGACTGAGCCGCACCGACTGGGACCGAATACCTACGTTGACGACGACACTGCTGTTCAACGGCCGGGTGTACAGCCCGGCGATGCACGATGCCACCGCGATGGCGGTGCGCGACGGCACGGTGATCTGGCTGGGAAGCGACGAGGTCGGTCGCAGCCAGTACCCCGACGCCGAGCTCGTCGACCTGCAGGGCGGCTTCGTCGCCCCGGCGTTCGTCGACAGCCACGTCCACCTCACCGACACCGGGCTCGGGCTGACCGGGCTGGACCTGCGCGCCGCCGGCTCGCTCGAGCACTGCCTGGACCTGGTCGCCGCGCACGCCGCCGCCCACCCCGACGGCCTGCTGTGGGGGCACGGCTGGGACGAGTCCGGCTGGCCCGAGCAGCGCCCGCCGAGCACCGACGAGCTCGACGCGGTGCTCGGCGGCCGGCCCGCCTACCTGGCCCGCGTCGATGTGCACTCCGCCGTCGCCACCAGCGCGCTGCGCGCCGCGGTGGACGGACTGGACCGGCTGGCCGGCTACCACCCGCAGGACCCGCTGACCGCCGCCGCCCACCACGCGGTGCGCGCCGCGGCGGCCGCCGGGCTGTCGGCCGGGCAGCGCCGCGCGGCCCAGCTCGCGGCGCTGGACCACGCCGCCGCCCACGGCATCGTGGCGGTGCACGAGTGCGCCGGGCCGACCATCGGCGGGCTCGACGACTGGCTGTCGCTGCGCGACCTGGAGCACGGGGTGCAGGTCGTCGGCTACTGGGGGCAGGCGGTGGCCACCGCCGCCGAGGCGACCGAGCTGCTCGAGCGCACCGGCGCGCGCGGGCTGGCCGGCGACCTGTTCGTCGACGGCGCGCTCGGCTCCCGCACCGCCTGGCTGCGCGAGCCCTACAGCGACGCCCCGCACAGCTGCGGCAACAGCTACCTGGACGTCGACGCGATCACCGCCCACCTGCACGCCTGCACCGAGGCCGGCATCACCGCCGGCTTCCACGTCATCGGCGACGCCGCGGTGGACGCGGTGGTCACCGCGCTGCAGCAGGTCGTCGACCGGTTCGGCGCCCCGGCGGTGGCCCGCTGCGGGCACCGGCTGGAGCATGTGGAGATGGTCGACGCCCAGCAGGCCGAGCGGCTGGCCGGCTGGGGCGTGATCGCCAGCGTGCAACCGGGCTTCGACGCGCGCTGGGGCGGCACCGAGGGCATGTACGCCCAGCGGCTCGGCCCGGTGCGCGCCCCCCGGCTCAACCCGCTGGCGCTGCTGGCCGCCCAGGGCGTGCCGCTGGCGTTCGGCTCCGACAGCCCGGTCACCGCGATGAACCCGTGGGAGTGGGTGCGCGCCGCGGTCTGGCACCGCACCGCCGAGAGCCGGTTGTCGGCGCGGGCCGCGTTCGCCGCCGCCACCCGGGGCGCCTGGCGGGCCGCCGGGGTGCGCGACGGCATCAGCGGCACCCTGGTGCCCGGCGCCCCGGCCACCTACGCCGTCTGGGACGCCGACGACTTCGAGATCGCCATCCCCGGCTCGGCGCCCGAGGCGCTGCGCTGGTCGATCGACCCGCGCTCGCTGGTCCCCGAGCTGCCGCGGCTGGCCCCCGGCGAGCCGCTGCCGCGCTGCCGACAGACGGTGCACCGAGGTGTCGTCATCCATGGCTGAGGCCCGCCGGGGGCGCGCGCTGCTGGCGTGGCTGCCCCGGCCGGCCGGAGCCGTCGCCGCCGGGGCACTGCTGTGCGCGGCGTTCCCGCCGCTGTCCTGGTGGTACGTCGCGCCGGTGGCGGTCGGGCTGCTGGCCTGGGTGCTCACCCACCCGGCCACCACCCGCGCCGGGGGCTTCGGCTACGGCCTGCTCTTCGGGCTGGCCTGCTACGTGCCGCTGCTGCCGTGGATCAGCGAGCTGGTCGGTGCGCTGCCCTGGCTGGCGCTGGCCGCGGTGCAGGCCCTGTTCTGCGGCCTGTTCGGGTGGGCCGCGACATGGCTGCGCGGGCTGCCCGGCTGGCCGGTGTGGTTCGCCGCGGCCTGGGTGGCGGTGGAGTGGCTGAAGTCGACCGTCCCGTTCGGCGGCTTCCCGTGGGGGGTCGTCGCGTTCAGCCAGACCGACGGCCCGCTGCTGGCGCTGGCCTGGCTGGGCGGGGCGCCGCTGGTGTCGTTCGCGGCGGTGTTCGCCGGCTTCGCCGGGGCCGCGCTGGTGGTCGAGGCGCTGCACTGGGCCCGCCACGAGTCCGGCGACGTCCCGCCGCGGGTGCTGCTGCCCGGCCTCGGGGTGGCGGCGGTGCTGCTGGCCACCGCGCTGGTGTGGCCGCAGGTGCGCCACGTCGGGCTGGTCGAGGACCGCCCGGTCACCGTCGCGGCCGTGCAGGGCAACGTGCCCCGGCTCGGCCTGGACTTCAACGCCCAGCGCCGCGCCGTGCTGGACAACCACGTCCGGGAGACGCTGCGGCTGGCCGCCGACGTGCGGGCCGGCCGCGCCCAGCAGCCCGCCGTGGTGATCTGGCCGGAGAACTCCTCCGACATCGACCCGCTGGTCAACGCCGACGCCGGCACCCAGATCAGCGCCGCCGCCGAGGCCGTCGCCGCGCCCATCCTGGTCGGCGGGGTGGTGCGCACCCCCGGCTACCGGCCGGACTACCCGGAGTCGACGAACTCGGTCATCGTGTGGAACCCGGGCACCGGCCCGGCCGACCGGCACGACAAGCGGATCGTGCAGCCGTTCGGGGAGTACCTGCCGTGGCGCGGCCTGTTCGCCCGGCTGTCGCCCTACGCCGAGCGGGCCGGTTACTTCGTCCCGGGCGACGGCGACGGGGTGGTCCGGGCCGCCGGGATCCCGATCGGGGTGACCACCTGCTGGGAGGTCATCTTCGACCGGGCCGCCCGGCAGTCGGTGCTGGCCGGGGCGCAGCTGCTGGCGGTGCCGACCAACAACGCCACCTTCGACGCGGCGATGAGCGAACAGCAGCTCGCGTTCGCGCGGCTGCGCGCGGTCGAGCACGGCCGCTACGCCGTCGTGGCGGGCACCGTCGGCATCAGCGCGGTGATCGCCCCGGACGGCCGCGTACTGGCCCGCACCGGCTTCTTCGAACCGGCCTACCTCGACGAACAGGTGCGGCTGCGCACCGAGCTCACCCCCGCCACCCGGTGGGGGCCGTGGGTGCAGGCGGCGCTGGTCGCCGTCGGGGTGGGCGCCGTGATCGCCGCCATACTGCACAATGGGGAATTCGTGCGCCGTCTGCGCACGAGCCGGACCACGTCAAAGGAGCGCAATGTCCACCGGTGAGCGAACCGACTCGGCGAGCACCGCGAAGCCGAGTCAACGCACGCTGGTCATCATCCCCACCTTCAACGAGCGGGAGAACCTGCCGCTGATCGTCGGGCGGGTGCACCGGGCGGCTCCACAGGTCCACGTCCTCATCGTCGACGACGGCAGCCCGGACGGCACCGGCGAACTGGCCGACGAGCTGGCCGCCGCCGACCCGGACCGGGTGCACGTCATGCACCGCACCAGCAAGGACGGGCTGGGCGCGGCCTACCTGGCCGGGTTCCGCTGGGGCCTGGGCCGCGGCTACACCGTGCTGGTGGAGATGGACGCCGACGGCAGCCACGCCCCCGAGGAGCTGCACCGGCTGCTCGACGCCGTCGACGCCGGCGCCGACCTGGCCATCGGCTCCCGCTACGTGCCGGGCGGCACGGTGCGCAACTGGCCGTACCGACGGCTGCTGCTGTCGCGCACCGCCAACACCTACTCGCGGCTGCTGCTCGGCGTGGGCATCAACGACATCACCGCCGGCTACCGCGCCTACCGGCGCGAGGTGCTGGAGAAGATCGACCTCGACGCGGTCGACTCCAAGGGGTACTGCTTCCAGATCGACCTGACCTGGCGCGCCATCAACCACGGCTTCACGGTGGTCGAGGTGCCGATCACGTTCACCGAGCGCGAGTTCGGCCAGTCCAAGATGAGCGGCTCCAACATCCGCGAGGCGATGATCAAGGTCGCCGAGTGGGGGATCCGGGGCCGGCTGGACCGGGCCCGCGGCATCGTGCGCTGACCGGGCCCGAACGCGAAAGGCCCCGGCCGATCGGCCGGGGCCTTTGTTTCCGTACGCTCAGCTGCCGGCGCCGCGCCGCTTGGTGCGCAGGATCTCCAGCCGCTCCTTGAGCAGCTCCTCGAGCTCCTCGATGGAGCGCCGCTCCAGCAGCATGTCCCAGTGCGTCCGCGGCGGCTTGGTCTTCTTCGGCTCCGGCGCGTCGCCCTCGAGCAGGACGCCCTCCTGGCCGTTGCGGCACAGCCAGGTGGTCGGGATCTCGGCGTCGTCGGCGAAGGTGACCTCGAAGATCTCGCCGCTCTCGGTGCGGTAGCGTGCGATCTGCCGCGGCGCCAGGTCGTGGTTGCGGTCGGTCTCGTAGCTCACAGCCCCGAGCCGACTCCCTCGCAGGACGCGATCAGCCATCGTCAACACTCCCTCGAAACCTTGTGTGCAGCCCGTTGTGTGCAGCCCGGAGGTTCAACGCACCGACTGCTCGCCGTGTTCCCGACTCGACCGACGATGATACGCGCCGGTGTCGGTCGCCCCGTTTACAGTCGGTGGACGTGGCACGCCGAGCGAAACCGCAGTCCTGCCGCTGGTGCGGGCGGGAGGTCCCGGATGCCGGGCTGGGCCGGCGCCGCCAGTACTGCCGGCAGTCCTGCCGCCAGCGCGCCTACGAGCAGCGCGCGCTGATGCGGGGTAGCTCGCTGCCGCCGGACGCGGTGGTGCTCACCGCCGACGAGGCCGCCGCGCTGTCCGACCGGGTCTACCAGGTGCGCTGCGCCGCCGAGGACGTCGCCACCGCGCTCGAGGAGGGTGCGGACCGCGACGAGCTGCGCCGGCTGTGCACCGAGCTGCTGGCCGCCGCCAAGGCCGCCGACGGCTGGCGCTGACCGGGTTCTCGGCGGCTTTTTCGTCAGGCCGAATCAAACCCTCGAAGCCGGCGCGGCGGCTGCCTAGCGTGACCGGCATCATGACCCTCGAGCCGACCGCATCCCGGGCCCGCTTCTTCTGGTTCCTGCCCACCGCCGGGGACAGCCGCTCGATCGTCGGTGCCTCGCACGCCTCGGCGGAGCTGCCCCGACCGGACGGCTACCGCGCCCCGGACCGGCGCTACCTGGCCGAGGTGGCCCGCGCCGCCGACCGGCTGGGCTTCGAGGGGGTGCTCACCCCGACCGGGACCTGGTGCGAGGACGCCTGGCTGACCGCGGCCACCCTGCTGGGCGAGACCGAGCGGCTGAAGTTCCTGGTGGCGTTCCGGCCCGGGCTGGTGCCGCCGACCCTGGCCGCCCAGCAGGCCGCCACCCTGCAGCGGTTCTCCGGCGGCCGGGTGCTGCTCAACGTCGTCACCGGCGGCGACGACGCCGAACAGCGCCGGTTCGGCGACTGGGTCGGCCACGACGAGCGCTACGCGCGCACCGCCGAGTTCCTGCACATCGTGTCCCGGGTGTGGCGGGGGGAGTCGGTCGACTACGTCGGCAGGTACTACAAGGTCGCCGACGCGCGGGTGTCCGAGCCGCCGGACCCGTTGCCGCGCATCTACTTCGGCGGCTCCTCCGAGCCCGCCCTGCCGGTCGCCGCCGAACATGCCGACGTCTACCTGACCTGGGGCGAACCGCCCGGGCCGGCCGCCGAGAAGATCGCCCGGGTGCGCGAGCTGGCCGCCCGGCGGGGCCGCGCGCCGCGGTTCGGCATCCGGCTGCACACCATCACCCGCGACACCGCGGCGGCGGCCTGGGCCGAGGCCGACCGGCTGGTCGCCGAGCTGCCGGCCGAGCAGATCGCCCGCGCCACCGCGCTGCACCTGCAGTCGCAGTCGGTGGGGCAGCGGCGGATGGCCGAACTGCACGGCGGCCGCACCGACCGGCTGGAGATCTACCCGAACCTGTGGGCCGGGGTCGGCCTGGTGCGCGGCGGGGCGGGCACCGCGCTGGTGGGCAGCCACGAGGAGGTCGCCGACCGCATCCTGGAGTACCACGCGCTGGGCTTCGACGAGTTCATCCTGTCCGGCTACCCGCACCTGGAGGAGGCGTACTGGTTCGCCGAGGGGGTGCTGCCGATCCTGCGCCGCAAGGGTGTGGCCTGAGCGCTCAGGCCGGGCGGCACCAGTACTTGCGGCCCACCCCGGCCGGCGGGTCGGTGGGCTGCAGGCAGCCGAACGGCTCGACACCGTCGGTGCTGAACCGCACCGCCGAGCGGTGCGCGTAGTTGATGCAGTACAGCCCGGCCAGATCCGACCGGCAGCGGTAGTCGCCGAACGCCAGTGACCGGCCGTAGGGCAGGTCCGGGCCGGTGCCGGCGTCGAACCGGCCCGGATCGCCGTGTACCGACCCGATCAGCAGCGTCGGCCCGTCGAAGTCGATCCAGTTGCCCTTCCACTCGCCGTACACGTCGTCCGGCGGTGCGGGCGGGTCGGCCAGCGTCACCAGGCAGGCCAGCGCGCCGCCGGCACGCCGGTCGGTCATGCAGTTGGCCATCCCGCCCGGGGTGACGAACGCGACGTCCTCGCCGAGGTCGGTGACCCGGCCCTCCCGGGTGGCGGTGTGGAACCGCGCCGGCTGGTCCGGTTCGCCCGCCTCGATCCAGGCCTGTACCTGCGCGATCGACGCCCCGGGTGCGGGCGGGGCGATCGGTGCGGCGGCGGTCGTGGTGGTCGGCGTCGGCCGGCCGCCGGACGGCGCCGGATCGGCCGCGCGGGGTTGGCCGGTGGTCGGCTGCGAGCACGCCACCAGCAGCAGGCCGGTGGCCACCACGACGACAAGGCGCATACCGGCCAGGCTAGCCGCGACACGCGAGGAGGCCGGTCAGGCGCGGCCGGGAACGTGTTCTACGGTCGAGCAATGCACGAACGCACGGTTCGGGTCACGATCGACTCCGGCACGATCGAGGGATTCACCCGTGACGGCGTGCACCGCTGGCGCGCCATCCCGTACGCCCGCCCGCCGGTGGGGCCGTTGCGCTTCCGCGCGCCGCAGCCGGTGCAGCCCTGGTCGGGGGTGCGGCCCTGCCACGGGTTCCGCTACTGCGCCCCGCAGCGCAAGGTGTACACCGCGCTCGGGCCGGGCCGGTTCCAGCCGATGAGCGAGGACTGTCTGACGCTCAACGTCACCGCCCCGGAGTGGACCCCGGAGCGGGCGCTGCCGGTGCTGGTGTTCATCCACGGCGGCGGCTACATCCTGGGCTCCTCGGCCACCCCGATCTACGACGGCGCATCGCTGGCCCGGCACGGCTGCGTGTTCGTGTCGGTGAACTACCGGCTGGGCGCGCTGGGCTGCCTGGACCTGTCGTCGCTGTCCACGCCCGAGGTGACCATCGAGGACAACCTGTTCCTGCGCGACCTGGTGGCCGCGCTGCGGTGGGTGCGCACCAACATCTCGGTGTTCGGCGGCGACCCGGACAACGTCACGATCTTCGGGGAGAGCGCCGGTGCGCACGCGGTGGCCACCCTGCTGGCCGTCCCGGAGGCCGCCGGCCTGTTCCACCGGGCGATCTCGGAGAGCCCGGCCGCCGGGCTGGCCGGCGACCCGCAGACCGCCGCACAGTACGCCAAGCGGTTCGCCGCGCTGCTCGGCGCCGACGAGTCCTCGGCGGCCGAGGCGCTGCTGGCCGCCCGCCCGGCCGACCTGGTGGTGGCGGTGGAGCAGCTGATCAAGCAGGGCGAGCAGGACATGCTCGGCGCGTTCGCGGTCGGGCCCACCTACGACACCGAGTACCTGCCGGTGGAGCCGGTGCAGGCGATGCGCACCGGCCGGGCCCACCCGGTGCCGCTCATCGTCGGGTCCAACGCCGAGGAGGGCCGCCTGTTCACCCGCTTCCTCAAGCTGCTGCCGATGAACCAGCCGGCCATCGAACGCCTGTTGGCGCGGGTGGATCCGCAAGTGCGGCAACGTATCCTGGCCGCCTATCCGGACTATCCGCGGCCCGAGGCGTGCGTGCGGCTGGGCGGGGACTTCGCCTTCGCCTCGGCGGTGTGGCAGATCGCCGAGGCGCACAGTGCCCACCAGCCGACCTACGTCTACCGCTACGACTTCGCCCCGCGGGCGCTGCACCTGGCCGGGCTGGGTGCCACCCACGCCATCGAGCTGTTCGCGGTGTTCGACGTCTACCGCACCGGCTTCGGCCGGCTGCTCACCGCGGCCGGCGACCGCCGGGCCGCGCTGCGGGTCAGCGACGAGGTGCAGGCCCGCTGGCGCGAGTTCGCCCGCTCCGGGCAGCCCGGCCGGGACTGGCCGCGCTACTCGGCCGACCAGCGGGCGGTGCTGGTGTTCGACCGGCGGCCCCGGGTGGAGCACGACCCGAACGCCGAACGGCGGGCGGCCTGGGCGGATTTCACCCTGGTTTGACAGTCGTCAACATTTCCGTTCAAAACGACCTCGGGCCGTGCGGCGGGTGCCTATCGTGATCGCGTGCAGCACACCGTGAACCGGGTCATCGAACGTCCCGACGAACTGTCCGCCGAGTGGTTGACCACCGTCCTGTCCGCCGGTACCGTCGCCGACTTCGACTACGAACGGATCGGCACCGGCCAGATGAGCGAGTGCTACCGGGTGCGGTTGCGCTACGCCGCGGGCAGCGGTCCGTCCTCGGTGGTGCTGAAGGTGGCCGCCAGCGACCCGACCAGCCGGCAGACCGGGCTGGCGATGGGGCTCTACGAGCGGGAGGTGCGGTTCTACACCGACATCGCGCCCCGGCTGTCGGACGGGCCGATCGCGCCCTGCTACCACGCCGCCTACGACCCCGACACCGGCGCCTTCGACCTGCTGCTCGGCGACGCCGCCCCGGCCCAGGTCGGTGACGAGATCCGCGGTGCCACAGCCGAAGAGGCCGTACTCGCGCTGACCCAGCTGGGGCGGGTGCACGGCCCGCTGCTGGGCCGCGACGCGCTGTCCGACGCGGCCTGGCTGGACCGCGACGCCCCGATCAACCAGGCGCTGATCGGCGCGCTGTGGGCCGGGTTCCGCGACCGCTACGGCGACCGCATCACCGACGACCAGCGCCGGGTGTGCGAGCGGCTGGTCGCCTCGTTCGACGCCTGGCTGGCCACCGAGAAGGCCACCGCGCTGCCCGGCCTGGTGCACGGCGACTACCGACTGGACAACATGCTGTTCGGGCGGGACGGCGCCGACCGGCCGCTGACCGTGGTGGACTGGCAGACCGTCACCCGCGGCCCGGCGCTGACCGACGTCGCCTACTTCATCGGCTGCGCGCTGCCGACCGAGACCCGCCGCGCCCACTACGACGACCTGCTGCGCGCCTACCACGCCGGGCTCGGCCCGGATCCGGCGCTGACTCTCGACGAGGTGCGCGAGGGGGTGCGCCGGGAGGCGTTCTTCGGCGTGACGATGGCCGTCGTGTCGGCGATGCTGGTGGAGCGCACCGAGCGCGGCGACGAGATGTTCCTGACCATGCTGGAGCGGCACTGCAGCCACGTGCTCGACACCGACGCGCTGGACGTGCTGCCCGCCCCGACGACCCCCGAGCCGCTGCGGCCGGAGCCGGCCGACGAGGAGGACCACCCGGCCACCGGCGATGCCCTGTTCAACGAGAGCTGGTACTTCGACTTCGTCGATCCCGCACAGGATCTCGGCGGCTGGGTGCGGCTCGGGCTGATGCCCAACGCCGGGCAGGCGTGGGTCAACGCGCTGCTGTGCGGCCCGGACATGCCGACCTACGCGATCGCCGAGTTCGACGCCCCGCTGCCCGAGGACTTCCACCGGACCCGAACCGGCACAACCGAACTCACCATGGAGGCGACCGAACCGCTGCGCACCTACCGGGTGGCGGTGCGGGGCCGCGGCCGGGCCTACGACGACCCGGCCGCCCTGCTCGCCGGCGGCACCGGCCGGGAGGTCGAGCTGGAGATGGAGCTGGAGTTCACCACCGTCGGGGTGCCCTACCAGTACCGCATCACGCCCCGCTACGAGATCCCGTGCACGGTGACCGGCACGGTCCGCGCCGGCGGGCGCAGCTGGCGGCTGGCGGCGGTGCCCGGCCAGCGCGACCACTCCTGGGGGGTGCGCGACTGGTGGGGGATGGAGTGGGTGTGGAGCGCGCTGCACCTCGACGACGGCACCCACCTGCACGGGGTGGACGTGCGCATCCCCGGCGCGCCGCCGCTGGGGGTGGGCTACGCCCAGCGCGAGGGCGAACCGCTGGTGGAGCTGACCGGGGTGACCGCGCAGGCCGAGTTCGCCGACTCCGGGCTGCCGTCATCAACCGCCATCGCGCTGCAGCCGATCGAGCTGACCGCCACCGTCGACATCCGCGGCCTGGCCCCGGTGCGGCTGGTCTCGCCCGACGGCAAGGTCGCGCAGTTCCCGCGCGCCTGGGCGGCGGTCACCACCAGCGACGGCCGCACCGGCCACGGCTGGGTGGAGTGGAACCGCGTCGTCGGCTGACCCACCCCCCATCTCCCGCGAGCGACCGTGTCTGCACGGCGACACGCCGGGCCGGGGTGGCACGATCCGGTCGCTCGGGCAAGCTTGAGCGCCATGGTGGTGCTCAAGTCCGTGCTGCTGTTCCTGTTCGCCGCGCTGCTGGAGATCGGCGGCGCCTGGCTGGTCTGGCAGGGCGTGCGGGAACACCGCGGCTGGCTGTTCGTCGGGCTCGGCGTGCTCTCGCTGGGCGCCTACGGCTTCGTCGCCGCGTTCCAGCCCGACGCCCACTTCGGCCGGGTGCTGGCCGCCTACGGCGGGGTGTTCATCGCCGGATCGCTGGTCTGGGGCATGGTCGCCGACGGGTTCCGGCCCGACCGCTGGGACGTCGCCGGTGCCCTGGTCTGCCTGCTCGGCGTCGCGCTCATCATGTACGCCCCGCGGTAGGGGCTAGAGGTGGGCCGAGTCGTCGTCGAGGTCGTCGCGGGACAGCCCCATCGGGGTGACCGCCGGCACGTCGCCAGCCGCCACCACCGCCCGGGTCAGCGGTGTGAGCGCCCGGAACAGCGTCTCCACCTCGTCGTCGGTGAGCGCGTCGAGCGCGGCGAGGGCCAGTTCGTCGGTGCGGTCCTCGATGCGCTGCTTGAGCGCCGCACCCGCGGCGGTGAGCGCACCCGAGTCGTCCAGCAGCCCACGCTCGGCCAGCCCGGCGCACACCTGCGCCCACTGCGCCTCGTCGTAGTCGCGGCTGCGCATGATCATCTCCCGCGGCACCCGGCCGGCCGCGGCATGCAGCACGTTGCACTCCCGGCCGCTGACACCCTCGGCCACCAGCACCGCCACATGCCCGTCGCCGCGGTGCTCGCGCAGCAGCGTGGTGGCGTGCCAGAGCCGGGCCAGCGGTTGCTCCGGCCAGTCCAGCGCCAGGTTCGCCGCGAACAGCGGCCGCCCGTCGACCGGGGCGGCCACCGCCGCCCTGGCCGCCAGATCGGCTGCGGTGCGGACGGATTCGTCGTCGTCGCGCAGCCCGTACCGGTGCAGCGCGGCCACCGCGGTCGCCAACCGGGTGCGCAGCACGGCGGCGGGCGGGGCGATCTCCCAGGCCGCCGGCAGCGCCTTGGCCACCCGGTGCGCGGCGAAGTTGTAGAACACCGCGGCCACCACCTCCGCCGGCACCGGGCCCAGCGGTGCGGACCGGGCGGCGAAGTAGCCCGCCCAGAACCCGCGGTAGCCGAGCGCCTCGAGGCCGGAGCGGGCCTCCGGGGTGAAGTAGGTGACGCCGTGCACGGGTTCGAAGCGGTCGAAGAAGCGGCGGGCCAGTCGGGCCGTCCTACCGCCAACCGTTCCACCCATGTCCCGCAGTCAATACCCGGCGGCGGGCACGCAGGTACGGAATGCTGTGTGATGTCATGCACATTCGGCTGACGGCACCGCCGGTCGTGGTGATGGGCGTCGCCGGCGCGGGCAAGTCCGTGGTGGGTGCGGCGCTGGCGCGGCGGCTCGGGGTGCCGTTCGCCGACGCCGACGATCTGCACCCGGCGGCCAACATCGCCAAGATGGCGGCCGGCCGGCCGCTCGACGACGCCGACCGCCGGCCGTGGCTGGACGCGGTCGGTCGCTGGCTGGCCGCCCACCGCGACGGCGGGGTGATGGCCTGCTCGGCGCTGCGCCGCCGCTACCGCGACCGGCTGCGCCGATGCTGTCCCGATGTCGAATTCGTCCACCTGTCCGGCCCGTTCGCGCTCATCGCGAGCCGGGTGGCGAACCGGCCGGACCATTTCATGCCGGCCGCGCTGCTGCGGTCGCAGTTCGAGACCCTCGAGCCGCTCGAACCCGACGAGGCCGGGCTGACCGTCGCCCTGGACCGTCCCGCGGGAGCGCCGCTCGCCGTCGACGAGATCGTCGCACTGTGCCTGGACCGGTACCGCCGCTGACGTGGCGTCAGTGCCGGCGGCGGAGTTCCCGGCGGGCCACGTCGGCCAGGTGTCCGCTGCGATCGCGCGCGGTCGCGGAGAGCTCGGGTGCCTTTTCGCGGGCCACCTCGGCGAGCTCGGCGCCGCGTTCGCGCGCCACGGCGGCGAGCTCGGGTGCCTTTTCGCGGGCCACCTCGGCCAGTTCCGCGCCGCGCTCCCGGACGACCGCGGCGAGCTCCGGGGCCTTTTCCCGCACCACCGCAGCAAGCGCCGCTCCGTGTTCCTTGGTCGCGGTCGCAAGCGCCGCTCCGTGCACTTTGGTCGCGGTCGCAAGCGCCGCTCCGTGCACTTTGGTCGCGGTCGCAAGCGCCGCTCCGTGCACCTTCGTCGCCGTGGCTCCGGCCTGCAGGCCGTGCTCCAGCTTCTCCACCAGCGGGTGCTCGGTCACCGGCGCATCCCCGCCCGGCAGCGCCGCACCGACCTTCGCGGCGGCCCGGCGGCTGCGCCAGGCCAGCGACGGCCGGCCCTCGGTGTCCACCGCGGCGATGATCAGCCCGCCCAGCAGGCTCACCTCGGTCAGGAAGGCCCGGCGCTCGTCGGCCTTGCGCTGCGGGTCGGTCTCGGTCCAGAACGGGTGCCCGGCCAGTCCACCGGGCACCAGCGACGCCGCCAGCACCGCCGAGGCCAGGCGCGGGGCCCGGCCGAGGGCCAGCAGCGCCCCGCCGGCGATCTGCACGGCGCCGGTGACCTTGGCGACCAACTCGGCGTCGGCGGGCACTTTCTCGCCCACCGGGCCGGGCAGTCGGCTGAGTCCCTCCAGTGCCGGGCGGGCCGCATCGGCGGCGGGTTTGGTGCTGCGCAGGGTATCGATGCCACGGCCGATGAACACCGCGGACAACATCGGGCGGGCGATGCGACGGATCAACATGCCGCCGGGGTTCCCCCGCGCGGACCGCGGCAAACCGGCTAGCAGCGTTTCGACAGGGGCAGCGCCACCCAGAACACGCCCAGCGCCAGCAGTGCGCACCCGCCGGCGATCGCCGCGGCGGTCGGCCCGAGCACCATCTGGAACACCAGGGTCGCCACCCCGGCCAGGGTCAGCCCCAACAGCGCCAGCCCGACCATCGCCAGCCGGTGCGAGGTGGCCACCAGCACCGCCAGCTTGCGGCGCCGGAACAGGAAGCGGTGCATGCCCACCGGCGCCACCATCAGGATCGTCGCGCCCAGCGAGCACGACACCGTGATCAGGTACACCAGCCGGGTCGGGCCGGTGACCGCCTCGAAGCCGTCGGCGAACGGCAGGGTGAGCAGGAACCCGGTCAGCAGCGCCACCCCGGTCTGCAGCACCCGCAACTCCTGCAACAGGTTCGCCCAGTTCCGGTCCAGGCGCTGCAACTCCGTCTCGTGGCGTTCCGGATCCCATCCGGCCGGGACGTCCGCGGGCTCGTGGCGCACCCGTCGATTCTCCCAGCCCCCGCCACCGCGGGGCGGTGACGGAGCCTGCCCGGCCGAGAATGGAGGGGTGAACTTCGACTGGGAGGATCTCGCGCCGGGGGTGCGGCGCTGCCGGCTGCCGTTCTGCGACGTCACCGTGGGTGCGGTCAGCGGGGCGACGGGCACCCTGCTCGTCGACGCCGGCACCACGCTCGCCGAGGCGGCCGCCCTGGCCGCCGACCTCGACGCCCTCGGGGTGGCGCCGGTGGGCCATGTGGTGCTCACCCACAACGATTTCGACCACGTCCTCGGGGCCGCCGGGTTCCCCGCGGCCACCGTGTACTGCGCGCCCGAGGTGGCGGCCACCCTGCTGCACGGCGGCCCGCGGCTGCGCCAGGAGGCGCTGCACTACGACGCCGACGCCGACGAGCTCGACCGCACCCTGGCGGCCCGGCGCGTCCCGGCCCGCACCGTCCGGCAGACCGTCATCGGGCTGGGCGGGGTCACCATCGCCGTCACCCACCCGGGCCGCGGCCACACCGACCACGACCTGGTCGCCGTGGTGCGCGGCAGCGGCCGCACCGTGGTGTTCTGCGGCGACCTGGTCGAGGAGTCCGGCGCTCCCTCGGTGGAGGCCGACTCCGACCCCGCCGCCTGGCCGGCCACCCTGGCGCGGGTGCTGCAACTCGGCGGGCCCGATGCCGTCTACGTGCCCGGACACGGCGCGACCGTCGACGCGGACTTTGTGCAACGCCAGGCACAGTGGCTCTCCGAGCGGTCGGTGACGGACGGCGGTCCCGCCGCCGGCTCTGGCATGCTGGGCCTATGACCGATCAGCCATCGTTCGGCCACGGCCCGCAGGACGACACCCCCGGCGCCGGCTACCAGCCGCCGTACCCGGGCGGGTACCCGCCCCCGTACGGCGACCCGCTGGCGCCCTACGGCCGCCACCCGATCACCGGCGAGCCGCTGTCGGACAAGTCCAGGGCGCTGGCCGGGCTGCTGCAGCTGATCGGACTGTTCGGCTTCGCCGGGATCGGCCGGATCTACCTGGGCTACGTCGGTTTCGGTATCGCCCAGCTCGTCGTCGGCATCCTCACCTGCGGTATCGGCGCGGTGATCTGGGGCGTCATCGACGCCGTGCTCATCCTCACCGACCGGGTCCGCGACCCGCTGGGGCGCCCGCTGCGCGATGGACTCTGAGGCGCGGGTGACCCGGCGCCGCGCCGGGATCCTCGCGGGCGGGCTGCTCGCGGCGGCCGGCCTGGCCTACGTCGGGCTGGCCGACCCCCGCGCGCCCGGGTTCCTGATCCCGCCCTGCCCGCTGCACGCCCTCACCGGCTGGTACTGCCCGGGCTGCGGCGGGGTGCGGATGACCCACGACCTGCTGCACGGTGATCTTGCGGCGGCGTTGAGCGACAACGCCTTTCTACTGCTCGGCGGTCCGGCGCTGGCGGCGTGGCTGCTCGTCCGGCACCGCCGGGGCCGGCCGGTGCCGGTGCTGCCGGTGCTCGTCACCGTCGCGGTGGCCGCCCTGGCCTGGGCGGTGCTGCGCAATCTCCCCGGGTTCGGCCTGGTCCCGGCCTGAGGGCGGCGCTCGCGCCGCTGGTACACTGAAGTGCCTGGGCCGGCGCAGTCCCGGTGAAGAAGTCTCGATCTCTTCGGTGACTGTGGAGGTGCCCGCTCGTGCTGTTCTCGGCGTTCCCAAAGGCACAGGGCCTGTACGACCCCGCCAACGAGGCGGATTCCTGCGGTGTGGCCATGGTGGCCGACATCCGCGGCCGGCGTTCGCACGCCATCGTCGCCGACGCGCTGGTCGCGCTCGAGCACCTCGACCACCGCGGCGCGGCCGGCTCCGAGCCCAACAGCGGTGACGGCGCCGGCATCCTGCTGCAGCTGCCGGTCGAGATGTTCCGGGCGGTGGTCGACTTCGAGCTGCCCGCGCCGACCGCCGACGGCCACAACACCTTCGCCGCCGGCATCTGCTTCCTGCCGCAGGATCCGTTCGCGCGCAACGAGGCCCGCGAGCGCATCGAGGCCATCGCCGCCGAGGAGCGGCTGGAGGTGCTCGGCTGGCGGGAGCTGCCGGTCGATCCCGACGGCGCCGAGGTGGGCCGGACCGCGCGCGGCTGCATGCCCTACATGGCGCAGCTGTTCGTCGCCGCACCGGACCGGGTCGGCGGCATCGACCTGGACCGGCGGGTCTACCCGCTGCGCAAGCGCGCGGAGAAGGAGCTCGCGGTCTACTTCCCGACGCTGTCGGCCCGCACCATCGCCTACAAGGGCATGCTGACCACCACCCAGCTGCCGGCGTTCTTCCCGGACCTGCGCGACGAGCGGTGCACCAGCGCCATCGCCATCGTGCACAGCCGGTTCTCCACCAACACGTTCCCGTCCTGGCCGCTGGCTCACCCGTTCCGGTTGATCGCCCACAACGGCGAGATCAACACCGTGCGCGGCAACCGCAACCGGATGCACGCCCGGGAGGCCATGCTGGCCAGCGACCTCATCCCCGGGGACCTCGAGCGGCTGTACCCGATCTGCACCCCGGACGCCTCCGACTCGGCGTCCTTCGACCAGGTGCTCGAGTTGCTGCACCTCGGTGGCCGCAGCCTGCCGCACGCGGTGATGATGATGATCCCCGAGGCGTGGGAGAACAACCCCGACATGGACCCCGCCCGGCGGGCGTTCTGGAAGTTCCACGCCTCGCTCATGGAGCCCTGGGACGGCCCGGCCTGCGTCACCTTCACCGACGGCACCCTGGTCGGAGCGGTGCTGGACCGCAACGGATTACGGCCCGGCCGCTGGTGGCGTACGGTCGACGGCCGGGTGGTCCTGGCCAGCGAGAGCGGGGTGCTCGACATCCCGTCGGCGCAGGTGGTCGCCAAGGGCCGGCTGGAGCCGGGCAAGATGTTCCTGGTCGACACCGCCGCCGGGCGCATCGTCTCCGACGAGGAGATCAAGGACCAACTGGCCAAGGCCGAGCCGTACGAGGAGTGGCTCTACGCCGGGCTGGTCGACCTGGCCGCGCTGCCGGAGCGCCGGCGGGTGCTGCCCAACCACGACTCGGTGGTGCGCCGCCAGATCGCCTTCGGCTACACCGAGGAGGAGCTGCGGGTGCTGCTCACCCCGATGGCGGCCACCGGCAACGAGCCGCTCGGGTCGATGGGCACCGACACCCCGATCGCGGTGCTGTCCAAGCGGTCCCGGCTGCTCTACGACTACTTCGTGCAACTGTTCGCGCAGGTGACCAATCCGCCGCTGGACGCCATCCGCGAGGAGGTGGTCACCTCGATGGCCCGCGTCATGGGGCCCGAGCAGAACCTGCTCGCCCCCACCGCGGCGTCCTGCCGGCAGATCACGCTGCGCTGGCCGGTGCTCGACAACGACGAGCTCAACAAGATCGTCCACATCAACGACGACGGCGACCACCCCGGCCTGCGCTGCGAGGTGCTGCGCGCGCTCTACGACGTGGAGCGCGGCGGGGCGGGGCTGGCCGACGCCCTCGAGGAGCTGCGGCACCGGGCCAGCGAGGCGATCGCCGCCGGGGCCCGCACCCTGGTCATCTCCGACCGCGACTCCGACCACACCCGCGCGCCGATCCCGTCGCTGCTGGCGGTCTCGGCGGTGCACCACCACCTGATCCGCACCAAGGAGCGCACCAAGGTCGCCCTGGTGGTGGAGAGCGGCGACGCCCGCGAGGTGCACCACATCGCCATGCTGATCGGGTTCGGCGCCGCGGCGGTCAACCCCTACCTGGCGTTCGAGTCCATCGAGGACCTGATCCGGGAGAACGAGCTCACCGGCATCGACCCCGCCACCGCCGTGCGCAACTACGTCAAGGCGCTCGGCAAGGGCGTGATGAAGGTGATGAGCAAGATGGGCATCTCCACCGTCGCGTCCTACACCGCCGCGCAGGCGTTCGAGGCCATCGGGCTCGACGAGCAGGTGATCGCCGAGTACTTCACCGGAACCCCGCACCAGCTCGGCGGCATCGGGCTCGACGAGATCGCCGAGGAGGTGCGGATGCGGCACCGCCGGGCCTACCCGGAGAACCCGACCCGGCGGGTGCACCGGCGGCTCGAGGTGGGCGGCGAGTACGCCTACCGGCGCGAGGGCGAGCTGCACCTGTTCACCCCGGAGGTGGTGTTCCTGCTGCAGCACTCCACCCGCACCGGCCGCTTCGACGTGTTCCGCAAGTACTCCGAGGAGGTCGACGAGCTGTCCCGGCGCGGCGGCACGCTGCGCGGGCTGTTCACCTTCCGCACCGGGGTGCGCCCGCCGGTGCCGATCGAGGAGGTGGAGCCGGCCGGCGAGATCGTCAAGCGGTTCTCCACCGGCGCGATGAGCTACGGCTCGATCTCCGCCGAGGCCCACGAGACGATGGCGATCGCGATGAACACCCTGGGGGCGCGGTCGAACTCGGGCGAGGGCGGCGAGGACTCCGAGCGGCTGCGGGACCCGCTGCGGCGCAGCGCGATCAAGCAGGTCGCCTCCGGCCGGTTCGGAGTGACCAGTGAGTACCTGGTCAACGCCACCGACATCCAGATCAAGATGGCCCAGGGCGCGAAACCCGGTGAGGGCGGCCAGCTTCCGGGTCACAAGGTGTACCCGAGCGTGGCCAAGACCCGGCACTCCACCCCCGGGGTGGGGTTGATCAGCCCGCCGCCGCACCACGACATCTACTCGATCGAGGACCTCGCGCAGCTGATCCACGACCTGAAGAACGCCAACGACAAGGCGCGCATCCACGTCAAGCTGGTCAGCAGCATCGGGGTGGGCACGGTGGCGGCCGGGGTGGCCAAGGCGCATGCCGATGTGGTGCTCATCTCCGGGCACGACGGCGGCACCGGCGCGGCCCCGCTGACCAGCCTCAAGCACGCCGGCGCGCCGTGGGAGATAGGCCTGGCCGACACCCAGCAGACGTTGCTGCTCAACGGATTGCGCGACCGCATCACCGTGCAGTGCGACGGCGGCCTGCGCACCGCCCGCGACGTGGTGGTGGCGATGCTGCTCGGCGCCGAGGAGTTCGGGTTCGCCACCGCGCCGTTGGTGGTGGCCGGCTGCATCATGATGCGGGTCTGCCACCTGGACACCTGCCCGGTGGGCGTGGCCACCCAGAACCCCGAGCTGCGCAAGCGGTTCACCGGCAAGCCGGAGTTCGTGCGGAACTTCTTCGAGTTCATCGCCGAGGACGTCCGCCGCTACCTCGCCGAGCTCGGGTTCCGCAGCGTCGACGAGGCGGTCGGCCACGCCGAGCTGCTCGACACCGCCGCGGGCGTGGCGCACTGGAAGAGCCGCGGCATCGACCTGTCCCGGCTGTTCACCGTGCCCGCCGAGGCCGCCGACGGCCCGCGCCGCAAGGTGCGCGAGCAGGACCACGGGTTGGACAAGGCGCTGGACCGCACCCTCATCGCGCTGGCCGAGGGCGCCCTGGAGGACGCCCACCCGGTGCGGCTGGAGCTGCCGGTGCGCAACGTCAACCGCACCGTCGGCACCATGCTCGGCGCGGAGGTCACCCGCCGCTACGGCGCGGCCGGGCTGCCCGACGACACCATCCACATCACGCTGACCGGCTCGGCCGGCCAGTCGCTGGGCGCGTTCCTGCCGCCGGGCATCACCATCGACCTCGTCGGCGACGCCAACGACTATGTGGGCAAAGGGCTTTCCGGCGGCCGGGTGATCGTGCGGCCGCCCGACGACGTGCTGTTCCTGCCGGAGGAGCACGTCATCGCCGGCAACACCCTGCTCTACGGCGCCACCTCCGGCGAGGTGTTCCTGCGCGGCCGGGTGGGGGAGCGGTTCTGCGCCCGCAACTCCGGCGCGCTGGCCGTCGTCGAGGGGGTGGGCGACCACGCCTGCGAGTACATGACCGGGGGCCGGGTGGTGGTGCTCGGCCGCACCGGCCGCAACATGGCCGCCGGCATGTCCGGCGGCATCGCCTACGTGCTCGGCCTGGACCCGGCCCGGGTCAACACCGAGATGGTCAGCCTGCAGCGGCCCGACCCGGAGGACCTGAGCTGGCTGCACGGCGTGGTCAGCCGCCACCTGGCCTACACCGGCAGCTCGGTGGCCCGCTCGCTCCTGGACGACTGGCCCCGGCGCAGCGCCGCGTTCACCAAGATCATGCCCGTCGACTACGAGCGGGTGCTGCAGGCCACCCGGCTGGCCGAGGCCGAGGGGCGTGACGTCGACACCGCGATCATGGAGGCCAGCCGTGGCTGATCCCACCGGTTTTCTGAAAGTGCGCCGCGCCGACGCGCCCAAGCGGCCGGTCGACGAGCGGGTGGGCGACTGGCGGGAGATCTACGCCCGCCAGGACCTGGCCACCCGCGCCGCCGAGGTAGCCGAGCAGGCCCGCCGGTGCATGGACTGCGGAATCCCGTTCTGCCACTCCGGATCCGCGGGCTGCCCACTGGGCAACCTGATCCCGGAGTGGAACGACCTGGTGCGCCGGGGCCGTTGGGCCGCCGCCGCTGACCGGTTGCACGCCACCAACAACTTCCCGGAGTTCACCGGGCGGCTGTGCCCGGCGCCGTGCGAGGCGGCCTGCGTGCTGTCCATCGCCGAGGAGACCACCAGCGGCGCGGTCACCATCAAGCGCATCGAGCACACCATCGCCGATCAGGCCTGGGCGCTGGGGCTGGTGCAGCCCCGGCCGGCCGCGGTGAGCACCGGCCGGTCGGTCGCGGTGGTCGGGTCCGGCCCGGCCGGGCTGGCCGCCGCCCAGCAGCTCACCCGGGCCGGGCACCAGGTGACCGTCTACGAGCGCGACGACCGGCTCGGCGGGCTGATGCGCTACGGCATCCCCGAGTACAAGCTGGAGAAGGCCACGCTCAACCAGCGGCTGGCGCAGATGCGCGCCGAGGGCACCCGGTTCGTCACCGAGTGTGAGGTCGGGGTGGACCTCTCGGTGGAGCAGCTGCGCGCCCGCCACGACGCGGTGGTGCTGGCGGTCGGCGCGCTGCGGGCCCGCGACCACGAGGTGCCCGGGCGCCGGCTCAAGGGCGTGCACCTGGCCATGGAGCACCTGGTGCCGGCCAACCGGGAGTGCGAGGGCGACGGGCCCAGCCCGGTGTCGGCGGCGGGCAAGCACGTGGTGATCATCGGCGGCGGCGACACCGGCGCGGACTGCCTGGGCACCGCGCACCGGCAGGGCGCGCTGTCGGTCACCCAGCTCGACTACAACCCCGAGGCGCCGGAGCGGCGCGACGAGGTGCGCAACCCGTGGCCGACCTGGCCGCTGGTGCTGCGCACCAAGCTGTCGCCGGCCCACGACGAGGGCGGCGAGCGGCGCCACCAGGTCGCGGTGCAGCGCTTCCTGGGCGACGCCGACGGCCACGTCCGCGCGGTGGAGGTCGCCGAGGTGCGGGTGCAGCGCGACGCCGACGGTCGGCGGGTCATCACCCCGGTCGGCGCGCCCTTCGAGATCCCGTGCGATCTGGCCCTGCTGGCCATCGGCTTCGAGGGGGTCGAGCACATGCCGCTGCTCGACGGGCTCGGCATCGGGCTGAACCGGCGCGGGGTGATCCCGTGCGGGCCGGACTGGCAGACCGACGTCGAGGGGGTGTTCGTCTGCGGCGATGCCCACCGCGGGGCGTCGCTGATCGTGTGGGCGATCGCCGAGGGGCGCAGCGCCGCGCACGCCGTCGACACCTACCTGATGGGGGAGTCCGACCTGCCCGCGCCGGTGCGGCCGGGCGCGGTGCCCCTGACGGTTATCTGAAACGATTCGGAGACTATGCTGAGGCGTCGTGACTAGGCGCGGAAAGATCGTCTGTACGCTCGGCCCGGCCACCTCCAGCGACGAGATGGTGCTGGCCCTGGTCGAGGCCGGAATGGACGTCGCCCGGCTGAATTTCAGCCACGGCGACTACCCCGACCACGAGGCCGCCTACAAGCGGGTCCGGGCGGCCGCGGAGCAGACCGGCCGCGCCGTGGGCATCCTGGCCGACCTGCAGGGCCCCAAGATCCGGCTGGGCCGGTTCACCGACGGTTCGGCCTACTGGGCCACCGGGGAGACCGTGCGCATCACCGTCGAGGACTGCCCCGGCACCCACGACCGGGTGTCCACCACCTACAAGCAGCTCGCCGACGACGCCGCCCCGGGCGACCGGCTGCTCGTCGACGACGGCAAGGTGGCCCTCGTCGTCGACGCCGTCGAGGGCCCCGACGTGGTGTGCAAGGTGGTCGAGGGCGGCCCGGTCAGCAACAACAAGGGGCTGTCGCTGCCCGGCATGAACGTGTCGGTGCCGGCGCTGTCCGGCAAGGACGTCGACGATCTCGAGTTCGCGCTGAAGCTGGGCGTGGACATGGTCGCGCTGTCGTTCGTGCGGTCGCCGGCCGACGTCGAGCTGGTGCACGAGGTGATGGACCGGGTGGGCCGCCGGGTCCCGGTGATCGCCAAGCTGGAGAAGCCCGAGGCCGTCGACAATCTCGAGGCCATCGTGCTGGCGTTCGACGCGATCATGGTCGCCCGCGGCGACCTGGGCGTGGAGCTGCCGCTGGAGGAGGTGCCGCTGGTCCAGAAGCGCGCCATCCAGATGGCAAGGGAGAACGCCAAACCCGTCATCGTCGCCACCCAGATGCTGGAGTCGATGATCGACAACGCCCGGCCCACCCGGGCCGAGGCGTCCGACGTCGCCAACGCGGTGCTCGACGGTGCCGACGCGGTGATGCTGTCCGGGGAGACCTCGGTGGGCAAGTACCCGCTGGAGGCGGTGCGCACCATGGCGCGCATCATCGAGGCGGTCGAGGACAACTCGACCGCGGCACCGCCGCTGACCCACGTGCCGCGCACCAAGCGCGGGGTGATCTCCTACGCCGCCCGCGACATCGGCGAACGGCTGGACGCCAAGGCGCTGGTCGCGTTCACCGAGTCCGGTGACACCGTGCGCCGGCTGGCCCGGCTGCACACCCCGCTCCCGCTGCTGGCGTTCACCGCGGTGCCGGAGGTGCGCAACCAGCTGGCGCTGACCTGGGGCACCGAGACGTTCATCGTCCCCAAGATCCAGACCACCGACGGCATGATCCGGCAGGTCGACAAGTCGCTGCTGCAGCTGGGCCGCTACAAGCGCGGCGACCTGGTGGTCATCGTCGCGGGTGCTCCGCCAGGCACAGTAGGCTCGACGAACATGATCCACGTCCACCGGATCGGCGAGGACGACCACATGTAGGGAGGCGCGGTTTTGGCGAGCAGCTCGGATTTCGAAGAACTGCTGGCGATTCTGGAGCTCAACCGCGTCGACGACGACACCTTCCTCGGCTCGCATCCGAGCCGGAACCCGGTGCGCACCTTCGGCGGCCAGCTGATGGCCCAGGCGTTCGTCGCCGCCGGGCGTACGGTGCCGGCGAAGATCCCGCCCAGCGCGCTGTCGGTGCACTTCATCGCCGGCGGCGACCCGGCGCGCGACCTGGAGTTCAAGGTGGTGCGGCTGCGCGACGAACGCCGGTTCGCCAACCGGCGGGTCGACGTCACCCAGGATGGGGAGCTGCTGGCCACCGCGTTGGTGTCCTACCTGGTCGGTGGCCGCGGGCTGGAGCACAACATCCCGATCCCGGACGTGCCCGATCCGGACACCCTGCCGCCCATCGACGAGCTGCTGCGCGGCTACGAGGAGACCGTGCCCCAGTTCGTCAACGCGCTGCGGCCGGTGGAGTGGCGCTACACCAACGACCCGGCCTGGGTGATGCGGGACAAGGGCGAGCAGCTCGACCACAACCGGGTGTGGCTGAAGACCCGCGGCCCGATGCCCGACGACCCGGTGCTGCACGCCGCCGCGCTGGTGTACTCGTCGGACACCACGGTGCTGGACTCGATCATCACCACCCACGGGCTGTCCTGGGGGTTCGACCGAATCTTCGCGGTCACCGTCAACCACTCGGTGTGGTTCCACCGCCCGATCCGGTTCGACGAGTGGGTGCTCTACTCGACGTCCTCACCGGTGGCGGCCGACTCGCGCGGACTGGGCACCGGGTACTTCTTCGACCGCGCCGGCGCGGTACTGGCCACCGTGGTGCAGGAGGGCATCGTCAAGCACTTCCCGGGCCGGTAGCGCCGGCGGCGCTCAGCGCCGCGGCGTGGGGGTGACCCCGAACTCGTGCTCGACGCGGTCGGTGAACCGCTGCCGGCACTCCTGCTGGGCGGCGGTGTCGTTGCCGGCCTCGCGCAGGCAGGACACCAGATCGCCGACGCCGGCCTCGCGCAGCACCCCGACCCACACCGCGGCGAACACCAGCCCGCCGACGACGGCGAGCACCCCGAGCACGGTGCCGGCGATGGCCAGCGGTCCGTTGTCGGCCTGCCCGCGGCGCACCCGCCGGTAGCCGAGCACGCCGAGCACGACCGCGACCAGGCCCGCGAGGATGCCGCCGAGCACGGTCCACACGAACAACAGGGCGACCACGCCGACGATCAGCGCACCGATACCCAGCCCGTTGGCCGGCCGCGGCGGGGGCGGCACCGGGTACCCCGGTACCGGGTAGCCGGGTGCGGGCGGCCCGGGCGGGTAGGCGCCCGGCGGATAGCCCGGGTAACCACCGTACGGCTGGCCCGGCGGCGGATAGCCGCCCGGATACGCCCCGTACGGATACGGCGGCACCTGCTGCTGGGCCTGTTCCGGTTGGGGTTGATCCGGTTGGGTGGGAACCGAAGGCTGCTCCGACTCGGTCATGGTGCCCAACCTACTCCGCGCCCACCCGCACGGTGCGGCAGGCGACGTTGTCGGGTAGTTGGTGGGTGGCGACGACGACGGCGCGGTCGGCCCCGAACAGCCCACCCGGGGTGAGGATGTCGGCCAGCAGCGGGCCGGCGTCGCGGGCGTCGAGGTGCTCGGTCGGTTCGTCGAGCAGCAGGATCGGCGCCCGGCACAGCAGCGCCCGGGCCAGCAGCAGGCGCCGCCGCTGCCCGGCCGACACACTGCCCGCACCGGCCTCGAGCACGGTGTCCAGCCCCTGCGGCAGCCCGGCCAGCCAGTCGCCGAGGCCCACCCGGTCCAGCGCGGCCGCCAGCTCCGTGTCGTCGGCGTCCCCGCGGGCCACCAGCAGGTTGTCCCGCACCGTGGTGGCGAACAGGTGGGCGTCCTCGGCGAGGAACACCGCCGGCCGCTCGCCGTCGCGGTAGCGCTCGGCGGTGGCCAGCAGCAGCGTGGTCTTGCCCGACCCGCTCGGCCCGGTCACCGCCACCCGGTCGCCCGGCGCGACGGTCAGCCCGGCGACGGCCGGACGGGCGCGGGCCGCCGGGGCGGCGGCGGTGAGCTCGGCCAGCCGCCGCGCGGCGATGCGGGAGCGGGTCAGCTGCACCGCCGCGCCCGGCAGCGCGGCGGTGGCCTCGAACGCCGACAGCGGCAGCAGCATCAGGATCGCCAACGTCGTCGGCGCGACCTGCCCGGCCAGCGCGATCCCGGCCAGCACCGCGCCCAGCACGGCCGCCCCCGTCGCGGCGGTCGGGGCCGCGGCGGCCAGCGCGGCCGGGGCGGCCGCGGCGTCGGCGGCCCGGCCCCAGGCGTGGTGGCGCCGCCGCGCCTCGGCGAGCACCGCGTCCAATCGGCCGCCGACCCGCAGCTCGGGGGCGTGCTCGAGGGCCAGCAGCACCGCCGCGTCCCGGTCGGCGTGGTGCCGGTCGGCCACCGCCTCGGTCGCGGTGGCGGCCCGGGCGGCCAGCCACGGCGCCAGTACCCCCGCCACCACCAGCGCAGCCGCCAGCACCAGGGCGGCCGCCGGGCTGATCACGCCGATGACCACCACCGCCGCCACCGACAGCACGGCGGCCACCGCCATCGGCAGCACCGCGCGCACCAGCACCGACGCCAGCTCGTCCACCGAGGCGCCCACCCGGGTCAGCAGCTGCCCGGTGGGCACCCGCATCACCAGCTGCTCGGGGCCCTCGGCAAGTGCCCGGTACACCCCGGTGCGGGCGTTGCCGGCCGCCCGCAGCGCCGCGTCGTGGGAGGCCAGCCGCTCGCAGTAGCCGAACACGCCGCGGCCGATGCCCAGCGCCCGCACCGTCACCACCGCGACCGACAGGTGCAGCACCGGCGGCATCTGCCAGGCCCGGGTGATCAGCCACGCCGACACCGCGGCCAGGGCCAGCGCGCTGCCCAGCGCGGCCACCCCGAACGCGACCGCCAGCACCAGCCGCGCCGGGCGCGGCCGCAGCAGCGCGAACGCCTCAGCCAGGAACCGCAGCACCCTGCACCACCCGCTCCAGCCGCACCACCCGGTCGGCCGCCGCCAGCACCGCGTCCCGGTGGCCGACCATCAGAACCGTTGTCCCGCACCGTGACCGGGCCACGATCGCGTCGAGCACCCGGCGTTCGCAGGCGGCGTCGAGGTGTGCGGTGGGCTCGTCGAGCAGCAGCACCGGCGCCGCCGAGCCGAGCACCCGGGCCAGGCCCAGCCGCTGCCGCTGCCCGAGCGACAGGCCCACCCCGCCGCGGCCGATGCGGGTGTCCGGCCCGTCCGGCAGTTCGGCCAGCACCTCGTCGAACGCCGCGTCGCGGCAGGCCCGTTCGAGGTCGGGCAGCGGCCCGAACAACTCCAGGTTCTCCCGCACCGTGCCCGGGACCAGCACCGGCCGGTGCGGCAGCCAGGCCACCTGCGCCCACCAGTCGGCGCGGTCGATCTCGTCGAGGTCGACATCGCCGACCCGTACCCTCGACGGCCCCGGCTCCAGCCCCAGGATGCGTTGCAGCGCCGTGCTCTTCCCGCACCCGTTGGGTCCGGTGAGCACGGTGACCCGGCCGGGCTCGACCGGGCCGGACAGCCCCGCCACGGTGATGGTCCGGCCCGCCGCGGCCACCCTGCGGGTGCCGCCGCCGGCCGCGGTGGGGGTGTTCAGCAGTTCCAGCGCCTTCTCGGCGGCGGCCCGGCCGTCCTGGGCGGCGTGGAACTCCGCGCCCACCCTGCGCAGCGGCCAGAACACCTCGGGGGCCAGCAGCAGCGCGGTCAGCCCGGCGGTCAACGTCATGTGGCCGTACACCAGCCGCATCCCGATACCGACCGCCACCAGCGCCACGCTGAGCGTGGCCAGCAGTTCGAGCACCAGGGCCGACAGGAACGCGATGCGCAGCGTGGCCATTGTCGAACGCCGGTGTGCGGCCTCGATCTCGGCCAGGCGGCGGGCCGAGCCGCCGATCCGGCCGAACGCCCGCAGGGTGGGGATGCCGGCGATCAGGTCGGCCAGCCGGGCCTGCAGCGTGGTCATCGCGCGCAGGGCGGCCGCCGAGCGGTCCCGGGTGGCCAGGCCGATGAGCACCATGAACACCGGGATCAGCGGCAGCACGATCACGATCGTCACCGCCGACGGCAGGTCCACCCAGGCGATCACGGCCAGCGCGGCGGGGGTGAGGATGCCGGCGGCGAACAGCGTCGGCAGGTACCCGGTGAAGTACGGCCGCAGCCCGTCGAGGCCGCGGGTGCACACCGCGGCCGCGTCGTCGCGCACCGCGCCGAGCCGGCGCGGGGCGGCGGCGGTGACGGTGCGCAGCACGTGGCCGGACAGCTCGGCGATCGCCGCGGTGGCCCCGTGCTGGGACAGCCGGCCCTGCGCCCACTGGGCCAGGACGCGGATCGCCCAGAGCCCCAACAGCATCCACAGCCGGTCCGACCAGTGCGCGACGCTGCGGGTGGCCGGGTCGGTGATCACCCCGGCGACGATGCCGGCGAGCAGCACCGCCGAGCCGAGGGTGGCCGCGGCGTTGGCCGCGCTGCACGCCACCGATGCGGCGAGGTAGCGCCGCATCGCCGGCGAACCGCGCCACAGCGCGGGATTCAGGATGGCCGCCTCGCCAACCCGGTCGGGGCGGGCAGGTCCTCGGCCGAGATGCGCCGCCGGAACACCCAGTAGGTCCAGGCCTGGTAGGCCAGCACCAGTGGCAGCAGGGTGACCGACGCCCAGGTCATGATCTTGAGCGTGTAGTCGGTGGACGAGCCGTTGGCGATCGTCACACTGTAGTCGGGGCTGATGGTGGACGGCAACAGGTTCGGGTACATCGACCCGAAGATCAGCACCACCACGGCGGCGATCACCACCACACCGGCCACGAACGCCCAGCCCTCGTTGCGCCGGGCCCACATCAGCGCCACCGCCACCAGCAGCGCGACCACCGCGACCGCCAGTGCGACCCAGGTCCAGGGCTTGCCGTAGGCCAGCTGGGTCCACAGCCCGAAGCCGCCGGCCAGCAGCACCACCGGCACGGTCAGCCAGCGGGCGAACCGGAACGCGTCGTCGCGCACCGCGCCGGCGGTCTTCAGCGCCACGAAGATCGCGCCGTAGAAGGCGAACAGCGACGCGGTGGCCAGCCCGCCCAGCAGCGTGTACGGCGCCAGGATGTCGCCGATGCCGGCGTGCACCCGGCCGTCGGCGTCGATCGGCAGGCCGCGCAACAGGATCGCGAACGCCACGCCCCACAGCACGGCGGGCAGCCAGGAGCCGACGGCGATGCCGATGTCGGCGCGCCGGCGCCAGGCCGGGTCGTCGATCTTGTCGCGCCACTCGATCCCGACGATGCGCAGGATCATCCCGAACAGGATGGCCAGCAGCGGCAGGTACAGGGCCGAGAACACCGTCGCGTACCAGTTGGGGAAGGCCGCGAACATGGCCGCGCCCGCGGTGATGATCCACACCTCGTTGGCGTCCCACACCGGCCCGATGGTGCCGATCACCGCGCGCCGGCGCGGTTCGCCGTTGCCGGGATCGAGGGCGCCCATCGGGGCCATCAGCATGCCGACCCCGAAGTCGAAGCCCTCCAGCACCAGAAAGCCCAGGAACAGTGCGGCGATCAGGATGAACCACAGTTCGTTGAGTGCCATCGCGATCAGCGCTCCTCGGTGCGGAAGGACAGCGGTGCCAGGGCGGCGTCATCCGGCGGCGCCGGCGGCGCGGGCTCGGTGTCGTGCTCCTGCGGCCCCTCGACGACGTGCCGGCGCATCAGCCAGAACCACACCACCGCCAGCGCCCCGTAGACCAGGGTGAACACCAGCAGCGAGAACAGCACCGTGCCGGCGGCGTGGTCGGAGACGGCCTGCTGCACCGTGATCCGCACCAGCTGGTCGCCGTCCGGGGCCGGCGCGACGACCCACGGCTGGCGGCCCATCTCGGTGAACACCCAGCCGGCCGAGTTGGCCAGGAACGGGGTGGGGATGGTCAGCACGCCGAAGGTGCCCAGCCACCGCTGGTCCGGGACCCGGCCGCCGCGGGTCAGCCACAGCGCCACCAGCGCGAACAGCACCGGAACCGCCAGCAGCCCGATCATCGCGCGGAACGACCAGTAGGTGACGAACAGGTTGGGCCGGTAGTCGCCGGGGCCGTACTGCTCGACGTAGCGCTGCTGCAGGTCGTTGACGCCCTCCAGGGTCACCCCGCTGAACGTGCCCTGGGCCAGGAACGGCAGCACGTAGGGCAGCTCGATGACGTGGGTGACGCTGTCGCAGTTGTTGTGGGTGCCCACGGTCAGCACCGAGAACATCGGGTCGGTCTCGGTGTCGCACAGCGACTCCGCCGAGGCCATCTTCATCGGCTGCTGGGTGAACATGATCTTGCCCTGGATGTCGCCGGTGGCGAACAGGCCGACCGCCGCCGCCAGCACCAGCCAGCAGGCCGCGATGACGGCGGGCCGGTACATGGTGCGGGCCTCGGCCTCGGCCTGTTCGGCACGGCGGCGGCGCACCATCAGCCAGGCCGAGATGCCGGCGACGAACGCCCCGGCGGTGAGCAGCGAACCGCACACCGCGTGCAGGAAGGCCCAGATCGCGGTGTTGTTCGTCAGCAGCGCGCCGAAGTCGGCGAGCTCGGCGCGGCCGGTCTCCGGGTTGAACCGGGCGCCGACCGGGTGCTGCATGAAGGAGTTGGCGGCGATGATGAAGTAGGCCGACGCGTTCACCGCGAACGCGACGATCCAGATGCACGCCAGATGCACCCGGCGCGGCAACCGGTTCCACCCGAAGATCCACAGCCCGATGAAGGTGGACTCGAAGAAGAACGCGATGAGGCCCTCGAACGCCAGTGGGGCGCCGAAGATGTCACCGACGAACCGCGAGTACTCGCTCCAGTTCATGCCGAACTGGAACTCCTGGACGATGCCGGTCGCCACGCCGAGGGCGAAGTTGATCAGGAACAGCTTCCCGAAGAACCGGGTGAGCCGGTACCAGACCGGGTTTCCGGTCACCGTCCACACCGTCTGCATCGTCGCGATGATCGGTGCCAGACCGATCGTCAGCGGGACGAAGAGGAAGTGGTAGACGGTGGTGATCCCGAACTGCCACCTGGCAACGTCCAAAGCGTCCATCGGTCACCTCACTTCGTAGTCCGCCTCCGACTCTACGACGACGCGTAGTAGTGGGCTACGTGTGTTAGCTCACGCGGCTCTCACTGGTCGCCGCCGCGGGCGCTGGCGCAGCGTCGAGTGCATCCTTCAGATTCCTGACGGATTTGCGGAACGAGAACGCGGCGATGACCTCGAACACGCCCAGCACGATCAGCCAGACACCGACCACCAGAGTCAGCACGGCAAGCGACTCGAACGGCCAGGCCAGCGTCACGACGCCGGCCAGCAGGGTGACCACCCCGAAGAAGATCGCCCAGCCGCGCCCGGGCATGGTCCGGTCGCTGATCGCCGAGATCGTCGTCGCCACACCGCGGAACATGAAGCCGACGCCGATCCAGATGGCCAGCAGCAGCACGACCAGGTCGACGTTGCCCTCCCACAGCTGCCGGATCGACAGCACGGCCAGCACCAGTGACGCCGCACCGCTGATGAACAGCAGCACCCGCCCGCCGCCCAGGAAGTCCAGGGCGAAGGCGAACACCACCTGGGCGATCCCGGAGACGAGCAGGTAGGCGCCGAACAGCACGGCCGCCGCGACGATCGACTCGCCCGGCCAGACCAGGACGAGCACGCCCAGCAGTACCGCGAGCAGGCCGGAGACCAGCGTCGACGACCACAGGTATCGCAACAGACTTGGTGCAGTTTTGGTTTCCATGTGGCGCAGTGTGGCACAACGGTCGACACATATGGCCGGATTTGCCGCCGCCGGCCGGGACCAGAGGCCCCCGGCCGGCGGCGGCCGCGGTCCCGATCGCAGCCGGCCCCGGCGTTCTCCTGCGCAGCCGGTGCGACCCCACTAATGTTCGGGTACCGACAGTGCGGCCCGGCCGTGCGTCGAGCGAGTCCGGCCCGATGCAGAAAGTTCCCGATGCAGAAAGTTGAGGCGACCGTGTCAGGTGGACGCAGACTCCGTCGTATGAACAGGTGGGGCGCCGGCGGGTGGCGGATGGCGGTGGTGCTCGCCGCCTCCGGTGCCCTCGCGCTCGCCGGCTGCGCGAGCAATCCCGAGCCGGACGAGCCCGCGCCCGGGACGACCACCGCCTCGGCGCAGCAGGTCGACGAGATCGCAAACACCGTGCCGGAGGCCATCAAGTCGTCGGGCAAGCTCGTCGTCGGCGTGAACATCCCGTACGCGCCCAACGAGTTCAAGGACGAGAGCGGCCGCATCGTCGGTTTCGACGTCGACCTGATGAACGCCGTCGCCGCCACCCTCGGCCTGGAGGCCGAGTACCGCGAGGCCGACTTCGCCAAGATCATCCCGGCCGTGCAGGGCGGCACCTTCAACGTCGGCATGTCGTCGTTCACCGACACCCGGGAACGGGAACAGAGCGTCGACTTCGTCACCTACTTCTCGGCCGGCACGCTGTGGGCCCAGCGGCCCGGCGCCGGTATCGACCCCGACAACGCCTGCGGCAAGCGGGTCGCGGTGCAGGCCACCACGGTGCAGGAGACCGACGAACTGCCGGCGCGCAGCAAGAAGTGCACCGACGAGGGCAAGCCGGCGATCCAGATCATGCCGTTCGACAGCCAGGACGCCGCCACCAACGCGGTGGTGCTCGGCCAGGCCGACGCGATGTCGGCGGACTCCCCGGTGACGCTGTACGCGATCAAGCAGAGCAACGGCAAGCTGGAGAAGGCCGGCGAGGTGTTCGACTCCGCGCCGTACGGCTGGCCGGTGGCCAAGGGCTCGCCGCTGGCGCAGTCGCTGCTGCTGGCGCTGGAACACCTGATCGAGAACGGCACCTACCAGGAGATCGCCGCCAAGTGGGGTCTGGAGGACGGGACGATCGACAAGCCGGTCATCAACGGCGCCATCAGCTGAGCAAGTGGGCAATCCGGAGCACAGCACCACGGAGGCTCACCCGGCCGCCATCGACGCCGTACCGCTGCGGCATCCCTGGCGCTGGGTGACGGCGGCCGTCCTGGCCGTGCTGGTCGGGCTGTTCCTCTACGGCGCGGCCACCAACGAGGCGTTCCGCTGGTCGACCTACGGCGAGTACCTGTTCAACGAGCGGGTGATCCGCGTCGGCGTGGTCAACACGCTGCAGCTGACCGTCTACTCGATGCTGATCGCGATCGTGCTCGGGGTGATCCTGGCCGTCATGCGGCTGTCGCCCAACCCGGTGTTCCGGGCGGTGGCGTGGGTCTACCTGTGGATCTTCCGCGGCACCCCGGTGTACGTGCAGCTGGTGTTCTGGGGCCTGGTCCCGACCATCTACCAGCGGATCCAGATCGGGGTGCCGTTCGGCCCGACGTTCTTCCACATCGAACTGCAGGACGTGTCCCTGCCGTTCCTGCTGGCGATCATCGGGCTGGCGCTCAACGAGGCGGCCTACATGGCCGAGATCATCCGGGCCGGCATCGCCTCGGTGCCGGAGGGGCAGATGGAGGCCTCCACCGCGCTGGGCATGTCCTGGTCGATGGCGATGCGGCGCACCGTGCTGCCGCAGGCCATGCGGGTGATCATCCCGCCGACCGGCAACGAGGTGATCAGCATGCTCAAGACCACCTCGCTGGTCACCGGGGTGCCGTTCGCGCTGGACCTCTACGGCATCACCTCGCGCGAGATCGCCGCGCGCATCTTCGAGCCGGTCCCGCTGCTGATGGTTGCGGCCACCTGGTACCTGGCCATCACCAGCGTGCTCATGGTGGGGCAGTACCACCTGGAGCGGTACTACTCGCGCGGGGCGTCGCGCAAGCTCACCGCCAAGCAGCTCGAGGCGCTGGCCCGGGCCCAGCGGGGGGAGGTGCACCCGTGACCGACGCCCCGATGGTGCGGGCCGAGCGGGTGTGCAAGAGCTTCGGCGCGCTCGAGGTGCTCAAGGGGGTGACCCTGGAGGTCGGCCGCGGCGAGGTGCTGTGCATCGTCGGGCCGAGCGGTTCGGGCAAGTCGACCTTCCTGCGCTGCATCAACCACCTCGAGCGGATCACCGCCGGCCGGCTGTGGGTGGACGGCGAGCTCGTCGGCTACCGGCAGCGCAACGGCCGGCTGCACGAGCTGCGCCCCCGCGAGGCGGCCCGGCAGCGCCGCGACGTGGGCATGGTGTTCCAGCACTTCAACCTGTTCCCGCACCGCACCGCGCTGGAGAACATCATCGAGGCCCCCATCCACGTCAAGAAGGTGAGGAAGAAGGAGGCCGTCGACCGCGCCCGGGACCTGCTGGACAAGGTGGGGCTGCTGGACAAGGCCGACGCCTACCCGGCGCAGCTGTCCGGCGGGCAGCAGCAGCGGGTCGCCATCGCCCGGGCGCTGGCGATGGACCCCAAGCTGATGCTGTTCGACGAGCCCACCTCGGCGCTGGACCCGGAGCTGGTCGGCGAGGTGCTCGGCGTGATGAAGCGGCTGGCCGCCACCGGCATGACCATGCTGGTGGTCACCCACGAGATGGGCTTCGCCCGCGAGGTGGCCGACAAGCTGGTGTTCATGGACGGCGGGGTGATCGTGGAGAGCGGCGAGCCCCGGGAGATGATGCGCAACCCGCAGCACGAGCGGACCAAGGCCTTCCTCTCCAAGGTGATGTGACCCGCGCCTCCCGCTCTGCCGCGGGGACGGTTTCTGGAATGAATCCAGAGTGGTCGGCGTTGTCCCTGGCATGAGCACGACTGCGCTGAACACCACGAACCGACGGACCGACGCCGATGTGACCGCCTTCCGGGCCTCGCCGCGGCTGGCCGCGAGCCTGCAGCGGGTCCTGGTCGACCTGATCGAACTGCACCTGCAGGGCAAGCAGGCGCACTGGAACGTCGTCGGCACCAACTTCCGCGACCTGCACCTGCAGCTCGACGAGCTGGTGGACTTCGCCCGCGAGGCCAGCGACACCGTCGCCGAGCGGTTGCGCGCGCTGGACGCGGTGCCGGACGGCCGCACCGACACCGTCGCCGCGACGACGACGCTGCCGCAGTTCCCGGCCCACGAGGTGGGCACGGCCGAGACCGTCGACCTGATCACCGCGCGCATCGCCGCCGCGGTGGACACCATCCGCACCGTCCACGACGCCGTCGACGCCGAGGATCCGACCAGCGCCGACATCCTGCACGAGCTCATCGAGGGCCTGGAGAAGCTGGCCTGGCTGATCCGCTCGGAGAACCGCAAGGTCTGACCGGCCGCCGGCGCGGGTACCCACCCGCCATGACCGTGATCCGTGACACCACCGCCGACCGCGGCCGCGTCTGGGCGGTGCTGGCCGACGGCTGGACCTACTCGCAGTGGGTGGTCGGCAACAGCCGGATGCGGGCCGTCGACGCCGACTGGCCCGCACCCGGCGCCACCATCCGCCACTCCATCGGGCTGTGGCCGCTGGTGATCGACGACGAGACCGTCGTGGAGCGGTGCGAGCCCGAGCGGGAACTGGTGCTGCACGCCAGGGGCGGCCCGCTGGGCGGGGCGCGCATCGAACTGCGGCTGCACGACCGGCCCGGCGGCGGCTGCCGCATCGAGATGGACGAGTACCCGGTCAGCGGGCCGGGCCGGCTCGTTCCGCGGACGCTGGGGCGGCTGGCGGTGCTGCCGCGCAACCGCGAGACCACCTGGCGGCTGGCCGCACTCGCCGAACGGCTCACGCCGCCGGAACTCGGGTGATTCCGGTCGGTTTCGGTGCCCGAAGTGAGACTCGAACTCACACGCCCCAGAAGGGCACCGGCTTTTGAGGCCGGCGCGTCTACCGATTCCGCCATTCGGGCTGTCGGCCGGTGCTCGGCCCGCAGACACGCTAGAGGGTAGCAGGCCCGGTCCGCCGCCACGCCGGGGCGCGACAACCGATTTCGTCCCCGTCGGGGGGACCCTACGGGCGAACCCGGCCACCCCCCTCGGCGAGCCCCGACGGCCGCGGTGGCAAACCCGCACCGAGGGCCGGGGCGGGCGCTCGGTTTCGGCGGCCGGCACCGGATACCGTTCGCCGATCGCGGCCCCGCCCGCCAGAATGGGAAGTCATGACGGGGTCAACGACCGACGCTGCCCAGCCGCGCCGGGTGCTCATCGCCGAAGACGAGGCGCTGATCCGGATGGATCTGGCCGAGATGCTCCGTGAGGAGGGCTACGACGTCGTCGGCGAGGCCGGCGACGGCCAGGAGGCCGTGGAGCTCGCCGAGCGGCTGCGGCCCGACCTGGTGATCATGGACGTGAAGATGCCGCGCCGCGACGGCATCGACGCCGCCGCCGAGATCGCCCGCAAGCGCATCGCGCCGGTCGTCGTGCTGACCGCGTTCAGCCAGCGCGAACTCGTCGAGCAGGCCCGCGACGCCGGTGCGATGGCCTACCTGGTCAAGCCGTTCAGCAGCAGCGACCTCATTCCCGCGATCGAGGTGGCGGTGAGCCGCTTCCAGGAGATCACCGCGCTGGAGAACGAGGTCGCCGAGCTCGCCGACCGGCTGGAGACCCGCAAGCTCGTCGAGCGCGCCAAGGGCCTGCTGCAGACCAAGCACAACATGAGCGAGCCGGAGGCGTTCCGCTGGATCCAGCGCGCCGCGATGGACCGCCGCACCACGATGAAGCGGGTCGCCGAGGTGGTCATCGAGACGCTCGGCACGCCGACCGCCTGACGCAACAACGCGCATCCGGCCCGAGTGTTGGTTATGTTCTACCCCGACAACATCGGGGGTGGAGTTGTGATCTGCCCGACGATGCGGTGACGACATCGACTCGGAGGTGGAGTGTGCACGGTCGCGTGGCACGGGGAGCCGTTGCGTTCGGCAGCGTGGGTCTGCTGGCCCTGAGCCTGGCGGGCTGCAGCCAGTCGACGCCCGAAGAAGCGGCCGCCGGCGCCGATCTGAAGATCGTCGAGCAGGTGCAGATCGACGAGAACGGCAACGAGGTCGAGGTCGACCAGACCGCCCAGCCCGCAGACCCGGCCGGGGACGGCAAGGCCACCTGCCCGCCGGTGTCGATCGCGATGGCCGGGGCGCTCAACGGCCCGGACGCCGCGCTGGGCATCAACATCCGCAACGGCATCCAGCTCGCCGTCGACAAGCACAACGAGGCCAACCCCGGCTGCCAGGTGCAGCTGAAGACCTTCGACACCGAGGGCGATCCGCAGAAGGCCAGCGCCATCGCCCCGCAGATCGTCGACGACGAGTACACCATCGGCCTGATCGGCCCGGCCTTCTCCGGCGAGACCAAGGCCACCGGCGGCGTGTTCGCCCAGGCCGGCCTGCCGGCGGTGACCGCTTCGGCCACCAACGTGACGCTGTCCGAGCAGGGCTGGCCGACCTTCTTCCGCGGCCTGGCCAACGACGGCGTGCAGGGCCCGGCCGTGGCCAACTACCTGAAGAACACGCTGGGCCACCAGAAGATCTGCGTGGTCGACGACAGCACCGACTACGGCCTGGGCCTGGCGCAGGTGGTGCGCGAGACGCTCGGCCCGGTCGCCGACCAGGCGTGCAACCTGCAGATCAAGAAGGGCGAGAAGGACTTCTCCACCGCGGTCAACCAGATCAAGACCGCCGCGCCGGACTCGGTGTTCTTCGCCGGCTACTACGCCGAGGCCGCCCCGCTGGTGCAGCAGCTGCGCGACGCCGGGGTGGAGGCCACCTTCGTCAGCGCCGACGGCAGCAAGGATCCGGAGTTCGTCAAGCAGGCCGGCGACGCCGCCAAGGACGCCATCCTGTCCTGCCCGTGCGGCCCGGCCACCGGCGAGTTCGCCGAGGAGTACACCGCCAAGTTCGGCCAGGAGCCCGGCACCTACAGCGCCGAGGGTTACGACCTGGGCACCATCCTGCTCAAGGGTATCGACTCCGGAGCCATCACCCGGCCGGCGCTGCTGGAGTTCGTGCGCAACTACAACGGTCCCGGCATCGCCCGCAACTACCAGTGGACGCCCAACGGGGAGCTCACCACGACCCTGATCTGGATCTACAAGGTCCAGTAACGACGACACGGAACGCGTCCGGAGCACCCGCTCCCGGACGCGTTTCGTATCGGCAGACATGGCGACAGGAGCCGGGCACCGGATGGTCCAGCATTGCATGGCAGATCCGCACACGGTCTGCACCGCGGCCAACATCAATTTCAATCTCGACGGGCTGCGGGACGGGTTCTGGCAGTTGACGATCGACGGCCTGTCCTGGGGCGCGATCTACGCCCTGGTGGCGGTCGGCTACACGCTGGTCTACGGCGTGCTCAAGCTGATCAACTTCGCCCACTCCGAGGTATTCATGTTCGGCATGTTCGGGGCGTACTTCTGCCTCGACATGATTCTGGGCTTCGCCCCGAGCGGCAACACCTACAACAAGGGCGTGCTGCTCACCGTCGTGTATCTGGGCATCGCGATGCTGTTCGCGATGGCGGTGTCCGGCGCCACCGCGGTGGGCCTGGAGGCGGTGGCCTACCGGCCGCTGCGGCGGCGCAACGCCGACCGGTTGTCCTTCTTGATCACCGCCATCGGGATGTCGTTCGTGCTGCAGGAGTTCGTGCACTTCGTGCTGCCGAAGATCATCCCGGGCTACGGCGGCTCCAACGCCCAGCAGCCGATCAAACTGGTGTCGCCCCAGACGCAGTTCACCGTGTTCGGTGCGGCGGTCAGCAACATCACGCTGATCATCGTGGTCGCCGCGCTGGTGCTGGCGCTGGTGACCGACGCCACGATCAACCGCACCAGGTTCGGCCGCGGCATCCGCGCGGTGGCCCAGGATCCCGACACCGCCACGCTGATGGGGGTGTCCCGGGAACGCGTCATCATGCTGACCTTCCTGCTCGGCGGGCTGCTGGCGGGTGCGGCGGCGCTGCTGTACACCCTCAAGGTGCCGCAGGGCATCATCTACTCCGGCGGATTCCTGTTGGGCATCAAGGCATTCACCGCAGCGGTGCTGGGCGGCATCGGCAACCTGCGCGGTGCGCTGCTGGGCGGGCTGCTGCTCGGGGTGATGGAGAACTACGGGCAGATGGTGTTCGGCACCCAGTGGCGCGATGTGGTCGCGTTCGTGCTGCTGGTGCTGGTGCTGCTGGTCCGGCCCACCGGCATACTCGGCGAGAGCCTGGGGAGGGCGCGGATATGAGCCGACTGTGGGCACCCGGGGACGCGCTGCGCGACTGGTGGGACGAGCTGACCCGGGTGCAGAAGTGGGGCTTCGGCCTGATCGGGTTCCTCCTGCTGGCGCTGGTGCCGCTGTTCCCGCCGCCGCTCCTGGACACGCCCGGCATCAGCCTGGGCGGCACGCTGGCCCAGTTCACCATGGTCGCGCTGATCGCCATCGGCCTGAACGTGGTGGTGGGCCAGGCCGGCCTGCTCGACCTCGGCTACGTCGGCTTCTACGCCGTCGGCGCCTACACCGTGGCGCTGCTGACCAGCCCGGAGAGTCCGTGGAACCGCATGGGCGAGACCGGGTTCTTCAGCCCGGACTGGGCCTGGCTGACGTGTGTGCCGATCGCGATGGTGATCACCGCGATCACCGGGCTGCTCATCGGCTCGCCCACGCTGCGGTTGCGCGGCGACTACCTGGCCATCGTCACGCTCGGCTTCGGCGAGATCATCCGGCTGATGGCCGACAACCTCTCCGACGTCACCAACGGCTCGCGTGGCCTGCACCAGGTCGCCTATCCGCGCATCGGGGAGAGCGAGTCGCTGCCCAACGGCGTGTTCTCCAGCGGGAACTCGATCGGCGACGCCAACTACGGCACCTGGTGGTTCTGGCTGGGGCTGACGCTGGTGGCGGCGATGCTGCTGCTGGTCGGCAACCTCGAGCGCAGCCGGGTGGGCCGGGCCTGGGTGGCCATCCGCGAGGACGAGGACGCCGCGGAGGTGATGGGCGTCAACACCTTCAAGTTCAAGCTGTGGGCGTTCGTCATCGGCGCCGGCATCGGGGGACTGTCCGGCGCGCTGTACGCCGGCCAGGTGCAGTACGTCGCCCCGCCGACGTTCAACATCATCAACTCGATGCTGTTCCTGTGCGCGGTGGTGCTCGGCGGCCAGGGCAACAAGCTCGGGGTGGTGTTCGGCGCGTTCGTCATCGTGTACCTGCCCAACCGGCTGCTGGGGGTGCAGCTGTTCGGCATCAACGTCGGCGACCTGAAGTACCTGTTCTTCGGGCTGGCGCTGGTGGTGATGATGATCTTCCGGCCGCAGGGGCTGTTCCCGGTGCGCCAGCAGCTGCTGGCCTACGGCCGCACCGCGCGCCGGCTGCTGGCCCGCGGCGACGACGAGAGGGCGGCGGCATGACCGAACCGCACAGCACGGCCGAACGGGCCGCCCGGCACCGCGAGGTCCACGCCGCTGAGGGTGAGATCCTGCTGGAGACAAAGGATCTCACCGTGAAGTTCGGCGGCCTGACCGCCCTGGACGCGGTGAGCTTCGCCATCCGCCGCGGCGAGATCCTCGGGCTGATCGGGCCCAACGGCGCCGGCAAGACCACCTGCTTCAACGCCATCACCGGGGTGTACCGGCCCAGCTCCGGCGAGGTGATCTTCGACGGCGAGCCGCTCGGCCGGCTCAAGCGGCACCAGATCACCCGCCGCGGCATCGCCCGCACCTTCCAGAACATCCGGCTGTGGGGCGAGATGACCGCGCTGGAGAACGTCGTGGTCGCCACCGACGCCCGGCACCGGACCTCGGTGCCCGGGGCGCTGTTCCGCTCGCCGCGGCACCGCCGCGAGGAGCGCGACGCCGTCGAACGCGCCACCGCGCTGCTGGAGTTCGTCGGCATCGCGCACCGCGGCGAGGAGAAGGCCAAGAACCTGTCCTACGGCGACCAGCGCCGCTTGGAGATCGCCCGGGCGCTGGCCACCGAGCCGAAGCTGCTCTGCCTCGACGAGCCGGCCGCCGGGTTCAACCCGGCCGAGAAGGCCGCGCTGATCGAGCTGATCCGCAAGATCCGCGACGACGGCTACACCGTGCTGCTCATCGAGCACGACATGCGGCTGGTGATGGGAGTGACCGACCGGATCGTGGTGCTGGAGTTCGGCCGCAAGATCGCCGACGGCAGGCCCGCCGAGATCCGCGAGGACCCGGCCGTGATCGCCGCCTACCTGGGGGTGCCCGATGACCAAGTCGGCTGACCGCAAGGTGCTGCTGGAGGTGCGCGACGCCGTCGTGCACTACGGCAAGATCCGTGCGCTGCACGGGATCTCGCTGGTGGTGCACGAGGGGGAGCTGGTCACCCTGCTCGGCTCCAACGGCGCCGGCAAGACCACCACCATGCGCGCCATCTCCGGGCTGCGCCCGTTGACCTCGGGCTCGATCCTGTTCGACGGCGAGGACATCACCCGGATGAAGGCGCACCGGCGGGTGGCCGCCGGGCTGATCCAGGCCCCGGAGGGGCGTGGGGTGTTCCCCGGCATGACCGTGCTGGAGAACCTCGAGATGGGTTGTTACGGGCGCAAGTTCGCTTCCCGTGCCGAGCACCGGGAACGGCTGGAGTGGGTGTTCGAGACGTTCCCGCGGCTGCGGGAGCGGCGCAACCAGGTGGGCGGGACGCTGTCCGGCGGCGAGCAGCAGATGCTGGCGATCGGCCGGGCGCTGATGGCCCGGCCCCGGGTGCTGCTGCTCGACGAGCCGTCGATGGGGCTGGCGCCCATGGTCATCTCGCAGATCTTCGGGATCATCGCCGACATCAACGCCCGGGGCACCACGGTGCTGCTCGTCGAGCAGAACGCCCAGCAGGCGCTGAGCCGCTCGGACCGCGCCTACATCCTGGAGACCGGCGAGATCACCCGGACCGGCGAGGCCCGGCAACTGCTGGCCGACGACAGCATCCGCGCGGCCTACCTCGGCGTGGCCTGACCCCCTGCCGTACCCGCGCGCAGCGGGACGGAGCGGGTCAGCCGATCCGGAACCGCTTGATGCGGGAGGTGGCGCCGCCGACCAGCGTCACCCGGCTGCGCGGCACCCCGAAGTGCTCGGCGAGCACCGCCGCGACCGCCTTGGTGGCCTTGCCCTCCACCGCGGGTTCGCGCACGTACACGGTCAGCGAGCCGTCCTCGCCCGTCTCGACCAACGGGCCCTTGCGGCTGTTGGGTTTGACCGTGACGACGACGATCCCGCTGTCACTCACCGGGCGACGATAACCGACGAGCCGTGGCCGAACAGGCCCTGGTTCGCCGTCACGCCCACCTTGGCGTCCTCGACCTGCCGGCCGGTGGCCTGGCCGCGCAGCTGCCAGGTCAGCTCGCAGACCTGCGCGATGGCCTGGGCCGGGATGGCCTCGCCGAAGCAGGCCAGCCCGCCGGACGGGTTGACCGGGATGCGCCCGCCGATGGTGGTCGCACCGCTGCGCAGCAGCCCTTCGGCCTCGCCCTTGGGGCACAGCCCGAGGTGCTCGTACCAGTCCAACTCGAGTGCGGTGGACAGGTCGTAGACCTCGGCCAGCGACAGGTCCTCGGGCCCGATGCCCGCCTCGGCGTAGGCGGCGTCGAGGATCTGGTCCTTGAACACCCGGTCCGGCGCCGGCGCCACCGCGGTGGAGTCGGTGGCGATATCGGGCAGCTCGGGCAGGTGCTGCGGGTAGCGCGGGGTCACCGTCGACACCGCCCGCACCGACGGCACCCCCTTGACCGAGCCGAGGTGCTGCTCGGCGAACCGCTTGCTGGCCACCACCAGCGCGGCCGCGCCGTCGGAGGTGGCGCAGATGTCGAGCAGCCGCAGCGGATCGGACACCACCGGCGAGGCCAGCACCTCCTCGACCGAGGTCTCCTTGCGGTAGCGGGCGTTCGGGTTGTGCAGGCCGTGCCGGGCGTTCTTGACCTTGACCGCGGCGAAGTCCTCGGGGGTGGCGCCGTAGAGGTCCATGCGACGCCGGGCCAGCAGCGCGAAGTAGACCGGGTTGGTCGCGCCGATCAGGTGGAACCGCTGCCAATCCGGGTCGTTGCGGCGCTCGCCGCCGACCGGGGCGAAGAACCCCTTCGGGGTGGTGTCGGCGCCGATCACCAGCGCGACGTCGCACAGCCCGGCCAGGATCTGGGCCCGGGCGCTCTGCAGCGCCTGCGACCCGCTGGCGCAGGCCGCGTACGACGACGACACCGGCACGCCGTTCCAGCCCAGCTTCTGGGCGAAGGTGGCGCCGGCGACGAAGCCCGGGTAGCCGTTGCGGATGGTGTCGGCGCCGGCGACGAACTGGATGTCGCGCCAGTCCAGGCCGGCGTCCGCCAGCGCGGCCCGGGCCGCGACGACGCCGTACTCGGTGAAGTCGCGGCCCCACTTGCCCCACGGGTGCATGCCCGCACCCAGGATGTAGACGGGTTCCGGGCTCACGCCGCACCCCCTTCGGTCACCGGCTTCCAGCCGTAGGTCAGACGGGTCACGCCCTCGTCGTCGGTGTAGAGCGGGATCAGGGTCAGCTCCATCTCCATCCCGACCTGCAGGTCGGCGGCGAGCACCCCGTCGACCACCTTGCCGAGCACGATCAGCCCCTCGGCGGCCAGCTCGACCGCGGCGATCGCGAACGGCTCGAAGTGCGCGGGCGCCGGGTACGGCGGAGGCGGCGCGTACTGGTTCTCGGTGTAGCTCCACACCTTCCCGCGTCGGGACAGCGCGACGGACTCGAGCTCGTCGGCGGTGCAGGCCGGGTTCGGGCAGTTGTTGGCCCGCGGCGGGAACACGTAGGTGCCGCACTCGGGGCACTTCGATCCGATCAGATGTGGGTTGCCGGCATCGTCGACGGCCCACCAGCCGTCGATCGCAGGGGCTTCGGATGTAGCTGGCACGGGCCAAAGCGTACGCGATGGCGGCGGTCAAACTGAAACGTGTTGCAATTCGCTTCCGGCTGGTGGGACGGCGGTGTTGCACAGGATCCGTTCGACCTCCGCGGTGTGCGAGCGGAGCAGGTTGTGCGGGGCGTCGAGCACGTGCCCGGTCCAGTCCGGCTCGGTGCGCAGCAGGCCGCCAGCGGTGACGGCTCGTCCCAGCCGGTGGCGTAGACGTAGACCCGGCGGAACCGCGCCGGGTCGCCGGCCAGTCGGATCGGCTGCAGCAGTGCCGCCCGCTGGCCCGGCGACGCCGGCTGCGCACGGCCGAGTTGGGCGGGCTTCCGCTCATCGCGCTGCCGCGCGGTGCCGGGATCCGCCGACTGCTCGACGCCGCCTGCGCCCGGGCGGGGGTGGTGCCGCGGATCGCGTTCGAGGCCACCACGCCGCGGGCCCTGGTCGATCTCGCCGAGCGCGGCCTGGGCGTGGCCGTCGTACCGAGCTCGGCCGCCCGTGACCGCCCCGGGGTGCGGGTGCTGGCGCTGGAACCCGAGCTGCGCGGCCGGCTGGTGTGGGTGTGGCGGGCCGACGGGCCGCTGAGCCCGGCGGCGCGGGCCCTCGTCGCGCGGGCTCGGCGGCTGGGCGCCGTCGGGGCGGATGCATAAGGTAGGTCCGTGAGCCCCGCCAAGACCGCCGCGAAGCCCACCCCCGCCGCCGACGCCGGCGCCCCGCCCGCCAAGCCCACGCTGATGCTGCTGGACGGCAACTCGCTGGCCTTCCGCGCCTTCTTCGCGCTACCCGCGGAGAAGTTCCGGACCAAGAACGGCCTGACCACCAACGCGGTCTACGGGTTCACCGCGATGCTGATCAACCTGCTGCGCGACGAGCAGCCCAGCCATGTCGCGGTGGCCTTCGACGTGTCCCGGCAGACCTTCCGGGCGGAGAAGTACCCCGAGTACAAGGCCGGCCGGGCCGCCACCCCCGACGAGTTCCGCGGCCAGATCGACATCACCAAGGAGGTGCTGGCCGCGCTCGGCATCACCGTGCTGGCCGAGCCCGGCTTCGAGGCCGACGACATCATCGCCACCCTGGCCACCCGCGCCGAGGCCGAGGGCTTCCGGGTGCTCGTGGTCACCGGCGACCGCGACGCGCTGCAGCTGGTCACCGACAACATCACCGTGCTCTACCCGCGCAAGGGGGTCAGCGACCTGACCCGGTTCACCCCGGAGGCGGTGGTGGAGAAGTACGGGCTGACCCCGACCCAGTACCCGGACTTCGCCGCGCTGCGCGGCGACCCGAGCGACAACCTGCCGGGCATCCCGGGGGTGGGGGAGAAGACCGCGGCCAAGTGGATCATCGAGTACGGCTCGCTGCAGGCGCTGGTCGACAACGCCGACGCGGTGCGCGGCAAGGTCGGCGACGCGCTGCGGGCCAACCTCGCCACCGTGGTGCTCAACCGCGAGCTGACCGACCTGGTCCGCAACGTGCCGCTGGCGCAGACCCCGGACATGCTCAAGCTGCGGCCGTGGGACCGCGACCGGATCCACCGGCTGTTCGACGACCTGGAGTTCCGGGTGCTGCGCGACCGGCTGTTCGAGACGCTGTCCTCGTCGGACCCGGAGACCGATCGCGGCTTCGACGTGCGCGGCCGGGCGCTGCAACCCGGCGAGCTGGCCGCCTGGCTGGCCGAGCACAGCGACGGCCGCCGGTTCGGCCTGGCGGTGGCCGGCACCAACAAGGTCTACGACGGGGACGCTACCGCGCTGGCCATCGTCTCGGCCGACGGCGAGGGCCGCTATCTCGACACCGCCGCGCTCGACCCGGAGGACGAGGCCGCGCTGGCCCGCTGGCTGGCCGACCCCGGCCCGCCCAAGGCGCTGCACGAGGCCAAACAGGCCATGCACGACCTGGCCGGGCGCGGCTGGACGCTGCGCGGCGTCACCTCCGACACCGCGCTGGCCGCCTACCTGGTGCGGCCCGGCCAGCGTAGTTTCACCCTGGAGGACCTGTCGCTGCGCTACCTGCGCCGCGAGCTGCGCGCCGACAACCCGCAGCAGGACCAGCTGTCGCTGCTCGACGACACCGACGGGGTCGACGAGCAGGCGGTGCAGGCGCTGATCCTGCGCGCCTGCGCGGTGCTCGACCTGGCCGACGCGCTGGACGAGGAGCTGGCCCGGATCGACTCGCTGCAGCTGCTGCACGGCATGGAGCTGCCGGTGCAGCGGGTGCTGGCCGAGATGGAGAGCGCCGGCATCGCGGTGGACCTGGACCGGCTCACCGAGCTGCAGGCCGACTTCGCCGCCCAGATCCGCGACGCCGCCGACGCCGCCTACTCGGTGATCGGCAAGCAGATCAACCTGGGCTCGCCGAAACAGCTGCAGGTGGTGCTGTTCGACGAGCTGGGCATGCCCAAGACCAAGCGCACCAAGACCGGCTACACCACCGACGCCGACGCACTGCAGAGCCTGTTCGAGAAGACCGGCCACCCGTTCCTGCAGCACCTGCTCGCGCACCGCGACGCCACCCGGCTCAAGGTCACCGTCGACGGCCTGCTCAATGCGGTGGCCCCGGACGGGCGCATCCACACCACGTTCAACCAGACCATCGCCGCGACCGGCCGGCTGTCCTCCACCGAGCCGAACCTGCAGAACATCCCGATCCGCACCGAGGCGGGCCGGCGCATCCGCGACGCGTTCGTGGTGGGCGACGGCTACGCCGAGCTGATGACGGCCGACTACAGCCAGATCGAGATGCGGATCATGGCGCACCTGTCCGGCGACGAGGGGCTGATCGAGGCCTTCCGCAGCGGCGAGGACCTGCACACCTTCGTCGCCTCGCGGGCCTTCTCGGTGCCCTCCGACGAGGTCACCCCGGAGTTGCGGCGGCGGGTCAAGGCGATGAGCTACGGGCTGGCCTACGGGCTGAGCGCCTACGGCCTGGCCCAGCAGCTCAAGATCTCCACCGAGGAGGCCAAGCTGCAGATGGAGCAGTACTTCGCGCGCTTCGGCAAGGTGCGCGAGTACCTGCACTCGGTCGTCGAGCAGGCCCGCCGGGACGGCTACACCTCCACGGTGCTCGGCCGCAGGCGCTACCTGCCCGAGCTGTCCAGCAGCAACCGGCAGGTCCGGGAGGCCGCCGAGCGGGCCGCGCTGAACGCGCCGATCCAGGGCAGCGCCGCCGACATCATCAAGGTCGCGATGATCGGGGTGGACGAGGCGATCAAGGCCGCCGGGCTGCGGTCGCGGATGCTGCTGCAGGTGCACGACGAGCTGGTGTTCGAGGTGGCGCCGGGGGAGCGGGAGGCCCTCGAGCGGCTGGTCCGCGAGAAGATGGGCGGCGCCTATCCGCTCGACGTGCCGCTGGAGGTCAGCGTCGGCTACGGCCGCTCCTGGGACGCCGCGGCGCACTGAGCCGGGCCCGATCGGGCGGTGCGAACCGGCACCTGGTGGCTGTTCGGGCGATTCTCGGCTACGGTCGGCGATCGTTACCTTGGTCGTTGCCTATGGATGACATCGCTCAGCAGATCCGCTTCCTGGCCCGCCTGGGCGCCGCGATGGGTGCCGCGAACTATCCGGTCACGCTGATCCGGCAGATGCTCAACCGCGCCTCGGCGGCGTACGGGATCGCCACCGACCACGTCGTGCTGCCCAACACCGTGCAGGTGTTCGCCGCCACCGGCGGGCCGGGCGCCGCGGTGCAGTCCGTGCAGATGGAGGCGGACCTGCGGTTCGACCAGACCTTCCCGCTGGCGCGGCTGGTGTCGTCGACGATGCGCGGCTCGGTGGACCCCGTCGAGGGTGAGGCCCGGCTCGACCGCATCCTCGGCGCCCCGCCGCCCGTCCCGCCGTGGTTGCCCGTCCTCGGCTACGGCGTGTGGAGCGCGGGCCTGGCGCTGGTGCTCGAACCGTCGCCGCTGAACCTGCTCGGCGCGACGGTGCTGGGCCTGCTGGTCGGCCTGCTGGCGGCCGTCGCACGCCGCTTCACCCCCCTCACGCAGCTGCTGCCGGTGCTCAGCGCGTTCCTGGTCGCCGGGGTCAGCATCGGGGTGGCCGAGCACCTCGGGCTCGATCACGTCGGACTGCGGGCGCTCATCCCGCCGCTGGCCATGTTCCTGCCCGGTGCCGCGATCACCCTCGCGGTCGTCGAGCTCACCTCCCGCGACACCATCTCCGGGGCGAGTCGACTGATCGCGGGATTCGTGGCCCTCGCCCAGCTGGCGTTCGGCATCGTCATCGCCGCCGAACTGCTCGGACTCGAGGAGTCGCACCTCAGCGGCGAGCCGGTGAACAAGCTCGGGGCGTGGGCGCCGTGGCTGGGGGTGGCGGTCTACGCGGTCGGCGTCATGCTGTTCTTCGGGCCACCGCTGTCGTTCCTGCCGTGGCTGCTGCTGATCGCGTACTGCGCCTACGGTGCCCAGTTCGTCGGAGACCTGTTCCTCGGCGGCTACGCCAGCGGGGTCTGCGGCGGGCTGGTGCTGACGATCTGCGCGATGGCGCTGACCCGCAGGCGTGGGGCGCCCCCGGCGGTGTCGCTGATCCTGCCCGGGTTCTGGCTGCTCGTGCCCGGTTCCATCGGCCTGATCGGGGTCGCGGAACTGTTCGGCGCGGCCGGGGACTCCGCCCTCGGCGTCACCTTCATCTCGATGATCTCCGTCGTGCTCGGGCTGCAGGCCGGGTTCGTGGTGTGGCAGCTCGGCCGGCGCCGGCGCAGCCGGAGGGGACCCGGGTTTGTTCAGGATGTCCCCGGTCGAGTAGGCTCGTCACGTACCTGTGCGCAACATCGCAGGACCGACATCTGAACAACTGTCCCTACGACCAAAACTGTCCGGAGCAACCCACCACATGCCAAGTCCCTCCGTCACCTCGCCGCAAGTAGCCGTCAACGACATCGGCTCCTCCGAGGATTTTCTCGCCGCCATCGACAAGACCATCAAGTACTTCAACGATGGCGACATCGTCGAAGGGACGATCGTCAAGGTTGACCGCGACGAGGTCCTGCTCGACATCGGCTACAAGACCGAAGGGGTCATCCCGTCCCGCGAGCTCTCGATCAAGCACGACGTCGACCCCCACGAGGTGGTGTCCGTCGGCGACCGCGTCGAGGCCCTGGTCCTCACCAAGGAGGACAAGGAAGGCCGGCTGATCCTGTCCAAGAAGCGCGCCCAGTACGAGCGCGCCTGGGGCACCATCGAGGCGCTCAAGGAGCGGGACGAGGCCGTCAAGGGCACCGTCATCGAGGTCGTCAAGGGCGGCCTGATCCTCGACATCGGTCTGCGCGGCTTCCTGCCGGCCTCGCTGGTCGAGATGCGCCGCGTCCGCGACCTGCAGCCCTACATCGGCAAGGAGCTCGAGGCCAAGATCATCGAGCTGGACAAGAACCGTAACAACGTGGTGCTGTCCCGTCGTGCCTGGCTCGAGCAGACCCAGTCCGAGGTCCGCAGCGAGTTCCTCAACCAGCTGCAGAAGGGCGCCATCCGCAAGGGCGTGGTGTCCTCGATCGTCAACTTCGGCGCGTTCGTCGACCTCGGTGGGGTCGACGGCCTGGTCCACGTCTCCGAGCTGTCCTGGAAGCACATCGACCATCCGTCCGAGGTCGTCCAGGTCGGCGACGAGGTCACGGTCGAGGTGCTCGACGTCGACATGGACCGCGAGCGGGTCTCGCTGTCGCTCAAGGCGACGCAGGAGGATCCGTGGCGGCACTTCGCCCGCACCCACGCGATCGGCCAGATCGTGCCGGGCAAGGTCACCAAGCTGGTGCCGTTCGGTGCGTTCGTCCGCGTCGAGGAGGGCATCGAGGGCCTGGTGCACATCTCCGAGCTGTCCGAGCGGCACGTCGAGGTGCCGGACCAGGTCGTGCAGGTCGGCGACGACGCGATGGTCAAGGTCATCGACATCGACCTGGAGCGTCGCCGCATCTCGCTGAGCCTCAAGCAGGCCAACGAGGACTACAGCGAGGAGTTCGACCCCTCGAAGTACGGCATGGCCGACAGCTACGACGAGCAGGGCAACTACATCTTCCCCGAGGGCTTCGACCCGGAGACCAACGAGTGGTTGCCGGGCTACGAGAAGCAGCGTGAGGAGTGGGAGGCCCGCTACGCCGAGGCCGAGCGGCGGCACCGGATGCACACCGCGCAGATGGAGAAGTTCGCCGCCGCCGAGGCGGAGGCGGCTGCCCGCGCGGCCACCGGCGGCCGCAGCGACGAGCCCGCTTCCGGTTCGCTGGCCAGCGACGAGCAGCTCGCCGCGCTGCGGGAGAAGCTCGCCGGCAACGCCTAAGCCACGACGCCTGGGCACAACGTCTGTTGAGACCACGCAGGGTCGCCGTCCGCGGCCCTGCGTGGTTTCGCTTTGTGGGGAGCCAGACATGATTCGGATCGGCCTGACCGGCGGGATCGGCGCCGGCAAGTCCACCGTCGCGCGGACCTTCGCCGAGTGCGGCGGGGTGATCATCGACAGCGACAAGCTCGCCCGTGAGGTGGTCGAGCCCGGCACCGAGGGGCTGGCCCGGCTGGTGGAGGCCTTCGGGGCCGACATCCTGGCGCCGGACGGCTCGCTGAACCGGCCCGCGCTGGCGGCCAAGGCGTTCGCCGACGACGAGCAGCGGGCCAAGCTGAACGGGATCATGCACCCGCTGATCGGGCAGCGCCGCGCCGAGATCATCGACGCGGTCACCGACACCCCGGAGCGGCCGGCGGTGGTCGTCGAGGACATCCCGCTGCTGGTGGAGACCGGCATGGCGCCGTCGTTCCCGCTCGTGGTGGTGGTGCACACCGACGTGGAGACCCGGGTGCGCCGGCTGGTGGAGTTCCGCGGCATGCCCGAGGCCGACGCCCGGGCCCGCATCGCCGCCCAGGCCACCGACGAGCAGCGCCTCGCGGCCGCCGACGTGGTGCTGGACAACTCCGGCAGCCCCGACGACCTCGCCGAGCGGGCGCGCCGGCTGTGGCGGGACCGGGTGCTGCCGCTGGCCCACAACATCACCGCGCGGCAGCCGGTGCGGCCCGCCCCGGCACTCGTTCCGCACGACCCGGCCTGGGCCGCGGCCGCGCAGCGCATCATGGCCCGCGTCCGGCTGATGGGCGGCGACAAGGTGATCCGGGTCGACCACATCGGGTCCACCGCGGTGCCCGGGCTGGACGCCCGCGACGTGGTGGACATCCAGGTCACGGTCGCCTCGCTGGCGGCGGCCGACGAGCTGGCCGAGGCGCTGCTGCCGGTCGGGTTCCCGCGGGTCGACGCGGTGACGGCGGATCCGCCGCTCGACGACGACGCGGCGCGGTGGGCCAAACGGCTGCACGCCGCCGCCGACCCGGGCCGGCCGGCCGAGATCCACGTCCGGGTGCAGGGTTGGCCCAATCAGCGGTTCGGGCTGCTGCTGCGGGACTGGCTGGCCGCCGACCCGGGAGTCCGGGCGGAGTATCTGGAGGTCAAGCGGGCCGCGCTGGACGCCCCGGACTACGCCGCGGCCAAGCGGCCGTGGTTCGCCCGGGCGTATCCGCGGGCCCTGGCCTGGGCCGAGCGCACCGGCTGGCAGCCCGGGCCCTAGCGGCGGTCAGGACAGCCGCACGCCGAACCGGCGGGCGAGCTTGACCGCGG
>ERZ777003.630-NODE-630-length-66018-cov-27.480770_pt1 | contig 66018 bp, 53 predicted proteins | sample MGYA00374956_ERZ777003 | MGnify/ENA primary metagenome ERZ777003 (study PRJEB29302, sample SAMN06268252) | bioreactor metagenome | isolation source: Joint BioEnergy Institute, California, USA | place: USA:Joint BioEnergy Institute, California, USA | collected...
CTGGCTGCGCGACTGCCATGCTTCAACGGAGCCGGTGATCTTCATCACCGGAAAGCTCGTGAGAGCCGGCGGCGAGCACGAGGTCAGCGGGGCTTCAACGGAGCCGGTGATCTTCATCACCGGAAAGGCGAAACGGTCTCTGGCATTACGACTTCTGGCTACTGGCTTCAACGGAGCCGGTGATCTTCATCACCGGAAAGCTCAGCGGCCAGCCAGTCCTGGGAGCGCTCGCGCTCGCTTCAACGGAGCCGGTGATCTTCATCACCGGAAAGCGGGGCGGACGTGGAAACCGGGGCCTTCAGCGTGCAGGTGCTTCAACGGAGCCGGTGATCTTCATCACCGGAAAGCTTCAGGCGTGGCAGACGGTTCGTATCGGCCTGATGGTGCTTCAACGGAGCCGGTGATCTTCATCACCGGAAAGCATCACGTCGCTCGCGCAGGTGCTGCTGATACCGGGCCCCGCTTCAACGGAGCCGGTGATCTTCATCACCGGAAAGGCCGACGCCTGCTCCAGACCATCGAGCGAGCGAGCGAGGCTTCAACGGAGCCGGTGATCTTCATCACCGGAAAGCCATCGACTACATCACGGTGGCCGAGCAAGTGGAGAACCTTCAACGGAGCCGGTGATCTTCATCACCGGAAAGGCCGGGGCCTTGCTCATATCACCGTCCTGGGGAGGCTCCTTCAACGGAGCCGGTGATCTTCATCACCGGAAAGGGCACGGCGGGCTCGCGACAATCAGCGCGGCTGTCTTCCTTCAACGGAGCCGGTGATCTTCATCACCGGAAAGGGAGCGCCTGCGCGTGACGACTCGGGTCGCCACGATACGCTTCAACGGAGCCGGTGATCTTCATCACCGGAAAGCCGGTCTACACCTTCATCGGCACGCACCCGTCGCACGCTTCAACGGAGCCGGTGATCTTCATCACCGGAAAGAGGTTCTCTTTGATTCGGGCCTCATTGCGCCGGAGGCTTCAACGGAGCCGGTGATCTTCATCACCGGAAAGTTCCTCACCGAGATCGCCGCCGCCCAAGCCGAGCCGCGGCTTCAACGGAGCCGGTGATCTTCATCACCGGAAAGGGTTGAGCACGCCCTCTGCCACGCAGACGGCACACCGCTTCAACGGAGCCGGTGATCTTCATCACCGGAAAGCTGGCGAACGCCTGGGAGTCGTACACCGCCGAGGGGCTTCAACGGAGCCGGTGATCTTCATCACCGGAAAGGGCCCAGCGGGTCGCGCCGCAAGAGGAACGGCGCCTGCTTCAACGGAGCCGGTGATCTTCATCACCGGAAAGCTCGCGGAAGTAGACGCCGAAATGGAAGCCATCAAGCTTCAACGGAGCCGGTGATCTTCATCACCGGAAAGTGTCGCCAAGTCCCGCCAACATTGCCACGTCCGAGAGCTTCAACGGAGCCGGTGATCTTCATCACCGGAAAGCCGGCTCCTGACCACACCGATCTCCGTTGTCCGGGGCTTCAACGGAGCCGGTGATCTTCATCACCGGAAAGCGGAAGCAAAAGCCGCGATCGACGCGGCACACGCGGAGGCTTCAACGGAGCCGGTGATCTTCATCACCGGAAAGTACTCGGCAGGGACGTCCGCTTCGTACTCGGCAGGCACGGCTTCAACGGAGCCGGTGATCTTCATCACCGGAAAGCCAATATATATATACGATCTTCTCTTAAAGAATATAGAGCTTCAACGGAGCCGGTGATCTTCATCACCGGAAAGCGGGACGGCGTTCAGCCGCGTGATGATCCGGATGCAGCTTCAACGGAGCCGGTGATCTTCATCACCGGAAAGGATTCACGCGATCGCCGAAACTCTCGCTGCTCACCGGCTTCAACGGAGCCGGTGATCTTCATCACCGGAAAGTCGGCTCGCTGCAGCCATCGCGTCATGGTTCCCGGGTGGCTTCAACGGAGCCGGTGATCTTCATCACCGGAAAGGGCCCGCCCCGCAAGTATCCTGTTTTCAAAGACCTGCGGGGCCGGTTGCGAGCGGTCGGCCGCCCGACGACCCGACAGCATATCCTGCGACGGTCGCATCCGGTCAAGTCCCCTCGACTCAGTCGTTTGCCGCCGTCGAGCGGTCCCCGCATTTCCCGCATCACCCCGCCGCTCGCGTCAGCGCGTCTCGAACGTGGGGTAGTGATCGATCTCGCCACAGATATACCGCGCGAGGAGCCTCGCCTGGATCTCGAGCACGCGGCGGTAACTGACCCGGTAGTCGAAGAGCGGATGCGTCACCAGATGATCCATCCGCTGCTCGTACGCACGCAGCAGACCCTTGCGTCCCTCGGGCGTCAGCGACACGGCCGTGCCCGCCCGCACAAAATCGCCTGGCTGGACCATGCGCGTGTTGATAGCCGTCAGCACGACGGAGTCTGCAACGATGGGCCGGAACATCTCCATCAGATCGAGCGCGAGCGCCGGCCGGCCGAACCGTGGCTGATGGAAGAAGCCCCAGTACGGATCCAGGCCGACCATGGTCGCCACGACGGTCAGGTCGCGCGCGAGCAGACTGTACGCGAGCGAGAGAAGCGCGTTCACCGGATCGCGGGGCGGCCGGCGGTTGCGCTGCTCGAACGAGAACGTGAAGCCATTCCCGCCGGTTCCCTCCCCGTCTTCGACCTTGACCATGCCCGCGAAGTGCTCGAAGTAGACCCGGGCGGCCGTGCCTTCGATGCCCAGCAGCTCGTCAATCGTCGCAGCATCCTCTGCCTTCCGGGCGAGGCTGCGCATCATCTCGAGCACGTTCCTCGGCGGCTCCACATGATTCCGCTGCAGCATCGTCCGCTGATTGCGGATCTTTGCGGCGACCGTGCGCGCCGCCACGAGTCGGCAGAAGGTGGGAGAGTCAGCCTTCCGGAACTGCTCGGCCCTGAGGAACGCATTCTTCGGACCGACGGGCCCCGTCAGCCCATAGAACCAGCCCCCGGTCGAGAAGTACGCAATCGGCTTGCCCGCACGGCAGAGCTCCTGTACCGCAGCCGCCGTGAGCGTGACATTGCCGAAGAGGTTCACCTGGCTGATGTCGATCAGTCGCGCCTCCTGCACGACTTTTCGCTCACGATCCCTCACCTGAAGCACAGAGCCCGATCGTCCGACCGTCATGCCCTGGCCGACGACGTACAGGGGGCGGAGATCGTCGCGGGCAGGGACGAGACGTCGCACACTGCCCGGGGGCGTTTCCGCGGCGCCCTGCTCAGGGGGCAGGAGCCACGGCTGCATCAGGTCGTCGGGGCTTGCCCGATGCGCGACACTGTGCGTCTCGTCCGGCAGACAGATGCCGACCAGCGAACAGCGGGGGCACTTGGGGCTGTCGACGAGCGGTTCGGGGATGGGGCCTGCTGCGACGGCCCGGGCGTTGCGGGCGAGCGAGATGACCTCGGTGAGAAGGGCATCGTCCACGCGGACCCGGACGCGCTGCGTCGTCGACGCGTAGTAGAGGACGGCTTCATCACACGTATAGCCGTTCTCGCGGAGGATCAGCGCCTGAACACCGACCTGCGCACGGTCGGCGGGCCAGGCGGCCGGCCCGGATTCCTCCTCGCGCGGTCGGCCCTTCTTGTAGTCGACGGGAATCACACGGCCGTCCCGCACCTCGACGACGTCCATCTTTGCGATCAGGCCATGACGGTCGCTCGCGAGTTGAACGCTTCGTGCCTTGCCGCTCTCTTCATCTCCGAGCATCTCCGCCGGCGTGAGCGGTTCGCCGTCGGTATCGACACGTTCGTGCCGCACGGCGCCTTCGACCGTGTCGGTGTTGTGCACGAAGACACCCTCCACCCACTCGTAGTAGAAGAGGCGGGGACAGTAGACGAACTCGTTGACCATCCGCGCCGGCAGGTAGTCGGCCGCAGCCGGGCGGGCCGTCGCGCCTGGAGACGTAGAGGAAACGGGACTCGCCGACATCGCACTCATCCGGCAATCAGGCAGGGCGCATCGATGGGTGAGTACGCCCGCCCGAGTGAAACAATGACCCGGTCGCCGCGTCCCTCGGCCGGGCCGAGGTCCACGAAGAGCACCTGATCCTTGCGATGGTCGATGATCGCGGACAGGTCAGCCCGACACCGCGCGAGGTCGCGTCCGTTCAGCTGACATTCGAAGACCGAGTACTGAATCCGCTGTCCATATCCGCGCATCGTCTTCGCGACGCGGGCCAGACGCTTCTCGTCCGAGATGTCGTAGCAGACGAGGAAGGTCCTGCGCATCGATCAGAGTCAGTCGGTTGCATTCGAAGGCTCTTGAGGGGAGTCGAGCGACCGTTCGGGAAGAAGTGTTCAGTCTCTTTCGTACGCCTTCGACGCCTCTCTCAGTTCCCTTGCTACCTCCCGCCTCAGGCTTGCCGGCTTCAGCACTTCGGCCTCGGCGCCGAACTGCATCACCCACCGTTTCAGTTCGTCCAGGCCGCTCACGCGGAGGTGCAGCCGGCAGCCGCCGTCGGCTTCGTTGCGGACGCGGGCGCTCGGGTGCCACTGCCGCTCGCGGATCCAGCGCGCCTGCCGCGGCGCAAAGCGGATGACGACGTCGACGGGACGCGCGCCCTTCTCGATGCCGAACGCATCGCCTCCGTAGCGGCGAAAGTCGAAGTCGACGGGCACCTCGCAGGCGTCGTGCGTCAGGGAAATCCGCAGGATGCGGTGCAGGGCGAAGTCGCGGACCTGGCGGCGGGTCTCATCCCACGCGGCCACATACCAGTCGCCGCGGTGATTGAAGACGTGGCACGGATGAATCCGTCGGTCCGTTGTCCGTCCGCCCGAGAGGCTGCGGTAGCGGACAAGCGCCACGCGGCGCCGGCTGAGGGCGTCGAGCACGTCGGCGAAGATTCGCGGATCGGGACGGTAGGTAGGGCCGGGATCGAGCGAGAGGCACGCGTCGAGGACGCCGGGCGAGACCGACACCTCTTCGGGAAGCAGCTCGCGCACCTTGCGCAGCGCCGTCTCGAGGTCGGCCTCGAACGGCGTCCCGCGATACTGTGCCAGCACCTTCTCGGCGAAGAACAGCGCAACGATCTCGCCGCGGCTGAGCGTGATGGGCGCGACGAGCGCGGTCGGCGCGGTGAGCCGGTAGGTCCCGCGCGAGTAGTCGAACTCGATCGGGACGTTCCAGTCGTCGCGCAGGAAGTCGAAGTCCCGATAGGCGGTCCGGAGGCTGACCTCGAAGTGTGAAGCGAGCGCCGGCGCGGTCAGCGACCGGCCGGCGCGCAGCTGGGCCAGCGCCCACACGGCCCGCCGGAGCACGTCACGCCCTGGGGCGGCGCGCACACGCCGTCCCCGGCGCGTGGGCGCGACCGGCCTCGGCGGCGGACCCTGCACGGCGTGCAGCGACGGGAGTCGCATATGAACCGCAATCGGTTTCGAGACTCGCGCCTGCAGTCAACCGGTCAGTCGACTGGGGCAAGCTTCACCGAGACCTCGACCCGCGGATCATAGGCCTGCACCTGAACACTGCCGCCGTCGCGGCCGGGATCACGCCGCACGGATACGACCACCTGCTCGGGGCCGTCGACGTTCGCTTCGACGCGCTCCAGCACGACCGTGTGGTGCTCGGGGGTCAGCTTGTACCACGCGCCCGTCGCGGCATCGACGACCACCGGCACCAGGCCGAACACGATGTCGAGCACGACGATGCCGACGCGCATCGAGCGCTGGAGCTCGACAGTGCGCGACGTATAGCCGGGCGCGGAGAGCGTCATCGCATAGCTTCTGTTGCGCTGCAGGCTGAACGACGCGGGCGTTGTGTACTCGCTCGTTGCGGGATCTGTACTGACACTCGCACCCGTCGGCGTCGACTCGACGCGAATGGTCTGGCGCGTGCCGCCGAACACTAGACCGCAGCCCGACGACACGAGCGCGGCAGTCAGAATCAACGACGTGAAGGGGAGGCTTCGACGAATCACAGCTGACTCCTTTCGGTGATACGGGTCAGCGTCGTCGATCACCACTGACAGACGGTGTCAGGGGATCGCGCGATCGATGCGCTCCTCGTCGATCGCTGCGGATATACTCCTCGCGCACGTCGGAGATTCATGTCGAAACACGCCCACTACACGCTCGTCATCATCGCGATCACGATTTTGTGTTTTGTGCCCCGATCGGCCAGGGCGCAGGCGATCGTTCCCGTTGGCAACGAGACCGAACTGCGCAACGCGCTCGCGGCGGTGCAGGAAGGCGACATCATCCGCTTCACCTCGAACATCACGCTCTCGGGCGACCTGCCGGTCGTCTCGACCGGGGTGACGATCGACGGCGCCAGCTTCACGCTCTCGGGAGCGGGACAGTTCCGCGGATTGATGGCGATGCGGCCGTTCGGCGCGGACGTCGGCATCACGGTCACTATTGAGAACCTGACGATCGCCGACACGATCGCAACTGGCGGCGCCGGCGGCGCCGGCGCGCAGCCGGGTGGCGGCGGCGCGGGACTTGGCGGCGCGCTGTTCGTCGGTGAAGGCGTCCACGTGCAGATCCGCAACGTCACCATCCAGAACAGCCAGGCGGCCGGTGGCGCCGGCGGCGCGGTGACGGGCGACGGCTGGGGCGGCGGCGGCGGTATGGGCGGCCCCGGCGGCGCCGGAACGGGCGGGTCGTTCGGTGGCGGCGGTGGCCTCGGCCATACGGCCGCCGGCGGCACGGACGGCGACGACGGCGGCGACGGCATTGCGATCGGACAGCCCGAGGCCGGCGCCGGCAGCAACGGTGGCGGCGGTCAGTACGGCGGCGGCGGCGGATCGGGCATGGAAGCCGGCGGCGGTGGCGGTATCGGCGGCGGAGAAGGGCTCTACTTCCTGCCGGGCCACGGCGGATTCGGCGGCGGTGGCGGCGCGGGCTTCGACCAGGCGGGTTCGGGCGGTTATGGCGGGGGCGGCGGCGGCGCCGACTTCCAGGGCGGCAACGGCGGCTACGGTGGCGGCGGCGGCAGCGCGGCCGTCACGCCCGGTATCGGCGGTCCGTACGGAGGCAACGGCGGGCTGGCCGGCGCCGGCGGCGGCGCGGGCCTCGGCGGCGCGCTCTTCGTCGAAGACGGCGGTTCCATCCAGGTCCTCGACAACTTCCGGATCACCGGCAGCTCGGTCGCGGCCGGCGCCGGTTCGGGCGATGGCACGGCCGGGCTCGCCTTCGGCTCCGGCATCTTCCTCGCCGGCATCGGCTCGCTCCAGTTCGATGTTGCACCCGGCACCATCGTCACCATCGAAGACGACATCACGGACGAGTCTGGCAACGGCCAGGCGAACGGCTGGTGGAGCCTCCGGAAGTGCGGCGACGGCACGCTGGTGCTTTCCGGCAACAACACGTACACGGGCGGGACGATGGTCTGCGGCGGCACGCTCCAGGTGACCGACGAGCGGAACCTCGGCACGGACTACGTGTCGCTCAACGCCAACGCGACGCTGGCCATCACCGGCAACGCGACGTTCGACCAGGATCTCTACGTCGGCGCCAACGGCACGCTGCGCATCGCGCCGGGCCGGACGGTCACCTGGAACGGCAACGTCTACGACAACAGCGAGTTCCTCGACGAGCTCGGCCCGCTGCACGTCACGGGCGGCGGCCTGCTGGCGCTGACCAGCACCGATAACCTCTACCACGGCGGCACCATCGTCGGCGGCAACAGCACGCTGCTCATCGGGGCCGACAGCGCGCTCGGCGTCGAGGACTCGTCGCTCACGCTCGGCGATGCGGCGGGCCGCGGCACGCTCGCCCTGATGCCTGACATCAGCTTCACGACGGACCGGCCGATCACGCTCGGCACGGGCGGCGGCGCCGTCGACACGCGCGGCAGCACGGTTGCCACTTTCAACGGCGTGGTCTCGGGCCCCGGTGGGCTCACGAAGCTCGGCACCGGCACGCTCGTGCTGAACAACGCGGCTTCGTCGTGGACCGGACCGACCAGCGTCGAGGCCGGCACGCTTCGCCTCGGCGCACCGATTTCCTTCTCTCCGACCGCCATCGTGAACGTCGACGCGGCAGGCCTGCTCGATCTCAACGGCTTCCCGCAGGCCATCGGCAGCCTCACCGGCACGGGACAGGTCGCGCTCGGCTCGGCCACGCTCACCGTCGGCGGCGGCGACGCGACCAGCGTCTTCGGCGGCAGCATCACCGGCGCCGGCAGGCTCGTGAAAACCGGCGGCGGCATCTTCGGCCTCATCGGCTCGAACAGTTACACGGGCGGCACGGTCGTCGAGGACGGCATCCTGCTCACCACGAGCGACAGCCTTCCCGGCGATGTCGTCAACAACGCGGCGGTGGTCTTCGAGCAGACGACCGACGGAACGTGGTCGGGTGCAATGACCGGCACGGGCGCTCTCGTGAAGAACGGCACGGGCACGCTCACACTGACCGGCTCGAACAGCTACTCCGGCGGCACGCTCGTCGCCGGCGGCACGCTCCGCGCCACCACCTCGAGCCTTCAGGGCGTTGTCGTCAACGACGCGCGCGTGGTGCTCGATCAGTCGTTCGACGGCACGTTCAACGGCGCGATGACGGGATCGGGCGTATTCGAGAAGGCGGGCAGCGGCACGGTCACGCTGGAAGCGCCACTCGTGCACACGGGCGGCACAATCATCAGCGGCGGCCGGCTCGTGGGCACCGGCGCGACACTGCGCGGACGGCTGCAGAGCGAGGCGGTCGTGACGTTCGGCGGCGCGGGCAGCTACCTGTTCGACGGCACGCTCTCGGGCAGCGGCGCGTTCGAGAAAATCGGTACCGGCATTCTCGGTCTGCGCGGGGCACACGACCACACCGGCCTCTTCTCGATCACCCAGGGCATCGTCGATCTCGACGGCACGCTCGCCAGCCGCGTCGTCGTCGGACCGGGTGGCGCGCTGCGTGCGCGCGGGACGCTCACCGGGCCGCTGACGATCAACGGCGGCATCCTGTTCGTCCCGGCACCCGATCAGGCGCCGGCCTCTGCCAGTGCGAAGACGACGCAGGCGGCGCCGCGGAACACGTTCGACGCGCCGCTGCTCACCATCACCGGGAACCTGACAATGAATCCCGGATCGCAGCTGTTCCTGCCGGTGGCGCAGGGGACGACTCCGGCGCTCGCGATCACGGGCAGCGGCCTGTTCGACGGCGCGACGATCGACATCACGCCGACCGGGCCGCTCACCGAGCGGACCACGTCGTTCCTCGCGCTCAGCGCCGACGGCGGCCTCGAGATGCAGAACACGGTCGGCACGTCGGCCGATCCGCTGCTGCGGATGATCCTGCGGCAGGACGAGAACCGGCTGTTCGTGACGATGGTGAACCTCGGGATCCCGTTCGAGGACGAGGTGACGAACCCGAACGCGAGGAGCGTGGGCGGCATCCTCGATCGGCTGAAGCAGAACCCGACCGGCGAGTGGGAGAACATCTTCGAGCAGGTCGCCGGGTTGAGCGACAGCGAGCTCGAGCAGGCGCTGCGACAGATTTCGGGTGAGGCGCACGCGACGTTCACCCAGGTCGGCTTCACCGACTCGGAGATGGCGAACGACGTCGTCCGCGAGCAGATCTTCCGGCGGCGGCGCGATTCGCGCCTCGGCAGCAACCTCGGCGCGAGCTGGTGGGCCAACGGCGGCGGGCAGCGCACCACGCTGAAGGACGGCGGCCGGCGCATCGGGACGATCGATCTGGGATCGACGATGGCGGGCATGGACTATCGGCCATCGGGCTCGGTGACGTTCGGCCTTGGCGGCGGCCTGGCGGCCGGCTCGATCAATCTCACCGACCTGGCGTCGAACGGCGACATCGTCTCACCGCGCGCGTTCGGCTACGCAGGGTGGAAGCCGAAGACGTTCGGCGTGCGGGGCGGCGGCATGTTCGCGCGCCAGAAGATGGAGACGACGCGCCAGCTCGCGTTCCAGGCGAAGCTGCCCGACGAGCTCGGCGGCGACCCGATGGGCGAGGGGATCCTGCGCGAGGCGCACGCCGAGGAAGTGACGCTGGTCAAGGATCGCTGGTTCGACTGGGAGGACGAGCACGACGTGAAGACCTACACGATGTCGTACGTGCTCGGCTACCGGCAGGCGACCTTCACGCGGCAGGGGTTCACCGAGCACGGCGCCGGCGTGCTCTCGCTCGAGGCACCCGAGCAGGAGCTGCGGCTCCGGCAGTTCAACATGCTGTTCAACGCGTGGCGGCGCGAGGGCGACTTCCAGCCGTTCGGCGAGGTGCTGTTCCGCCGCGAGATGACCGACGGCGAGACGACGACCGAGCTCGAGTTCCCGGACGCGGGCGACAGCCGGTTCTTCGTCGACGGGAAGCCGGCGCCGAAGAACATCCTCAAGATCCGCGCGGGCGGCACGTGGTACACGACCCGCGCGACGTGGCGCTTCGAGTATCAGTACCGCAATGCGACGGGCGAGACGTCGCACGGCGGCGCGCTGCACGTGCGGTTCTAGCGGAGAAGGAGAAAGAAGGACGTCGCGGGCGCCGGCGGCACCCGCGCGGCAGGCAGGTCATCGACAGGGCCCGGCGCGGCGGCAACGCTGCGGCCGGGCCCTGGTGTGTCAGGGCCTCAGTTGAAGCGGATCTTGCCGACCAGCTCGAACTGGTAGCTCTTCGCCTTGTCGAAGTCGCCGTCGAGCGAGACGGTGCGGTAGCCCCAGTTGCCGCGGCCTTCGATGCCGATGTGGAACACCTCGAAGCCGGCGCCGGCCATCAGGCCGATGTCGCCGCTGCGGTAGCTGTCGCCGACGTCCTGGCCTTCGAGCGTGTGCTTCAGGTGCCAGGTGAGCACGGGACCGCCGACGCCGTAGACGGCGAAGCCGGCGCGGCTGCGCTGGCCGATGTTGATGCGGAGCAGCAGCGGCACCTCGATCGACTTCGTCTCGAGCTCGAGGCCGGACTGCTCGATGCGGCGTTCGGTGTAGATGAGCTCGCCGACGCCGCCGAACACGCCACCCTTGTTGCCGCCGAACCAGAGGCCGGCGCCCCAGCCGGTGCGGCTGTCGATCAGCTCATCGAAGCCATCGGTGCGCCAGTCGGCGCGCGTGATCATCCCGAGAATCCCGAACCCGGCGCCCTGGTCATTCCGGAAGGCCTGGGCTGCAGGCGCCAGGGCGCGAGGAGCGGCAGCGGGGGCCGGCGCCGGAGCCAGCGCCCGTTCGGCCGAGGCGATGGCGCTTTCGGTCGAGACGATGTCGGCGCGGAGCGTCGGGGTCGCAGGAACGAAAGAAGACGACGACTGCGCGGCGACGGGGGCCGCGCCGGCGATAACGAGTGCGCAGGCGAGAGCGGGAAGAGTACGTAGTGAGGTAACGGACATGTGAAACGACTCCTTGTCGCTGGTAACAGACAGGCAGGGAGGGATGCCGTCCCTGATCGGGAGGATACACCGGGCGGGGATCGGGAGTGTACGCGTACCCGTCGCGGGATCTGGACGGGAGTCGGATCAGGAACGTCGCAAATGGTCGGCGGCGCGCACGGCGGGCATCGGAGGTGAGGACGAGGGGCGGTGCGTGCAGCGAGGGCGGGCCCGCACTGGCAGAAACCGCGATGCGCGCAATCGTGAGGATCGCAGTTTCTGCACTGTGGGCCGTGGGGAATCGCTGGTGCTGCGCGCGATGTGTTGTGCCCGGCTCTTGCAAAGGCGACGGGCGTGCTCGTGCACGCGATGGCCGTCGCGGCGATCGTGGGGGCCTGGTGCAGTGTGACGTGGCCGCTGCCGGATCGCGCGGCTGCGGCGGTTGCGGTGGCGGCCGTGTCGCTGGCCGTGGCCCTGCCGGCCGGGCGCGGCCGGCAGGGCGTGCTGATCGTGGCGGCGGCTGCCGCGGCGGCAGCTGCGGCGGCGCGGGCGCGCGATGCCGCGCTCGCGCCGCCGCTGGCCGTGTGGTTTGCCGCCGAAACGCGCGCGGCGCCTGACGGCAGCGTGCCGCCGGTGCGGCTGCGCGGCATCCTGGCCGAGGATGCCGCGCGGCTGCCGGCCGGCGACATCCGCCTGCGCGTGCGCGTCCTGGAGGTCGAAGCGCGCGGGGATGATGGGTGGCGCCGCGCGTCGGGGCGCGTGCAGCTCGTCGTGCGCGGCGAGCTCGCGCACGACGAGCTCGACACGTGGACGCGCGGCCGGCCAATCGAAGCAACGGCCAGCCTCCGGTGGCCGGCCGTGCCGGCCAATCCGGGCGGCACGCCGCCGCTGCGGCAGCGGCTCGTCCGTCCGTATGTGCTCACCGGCACGGTCAAGAGCGCGCTGCTCGTGAGCGTCGAGCCGGGGCCGTGGTGGCACGAGCTGCCGGCGGCCGTCCGCCGCTACGTGCGGCGGACGACGACGGAGCGGTTCGGCGGGGTGCGCGCACGATCGGGCGCGATCGTGCGCGCGATTCTCATCGGCGACCGCGAGGGGCTCGACGCTGCCACGACCGAGCGGCTCATCGCCGCCGGCACGTATCACGTGATCGCGATCTCGGGCGGCAATGTGGCGCTCGTGACGCTTGTGGTCGTGCTGTGCCTGCGGCGCCTGCTGCGGCCGCCGCGGCTCGTGGCGGCCGCAGCGCTGGGGGCGGTGGCCGCGTACGGCTGGACGGTCGAGATCGAACCGTCGCTCGTGCGCGCGGTGGTCACGGCCGCCGTGTGGCTGTCTGCCGAGGCGATCGGCGTCCGCGCGCCGCCGATGCGCACGTTCAGCCTCGCCATCCTCGTGATCGTGGGCGCCGACCCGCTGATGGTCATCCGGCCGGGCGCCTGGCTGTCGTTCGGTGCGACGCTCGGCATCCTGCTGTGCGCCGGGCGGCTCGCGGCGTGGGTGGCGGACGCGGCGCGCGCGGGCGATCGTGGCCAGTCGGAAGGAGAGGAAGACGCGACGGAAGGAGGTGGCGGCGCGACGCAGGGGACGCGCGGCGGGAGCGCGGGCGACACCGTGCGTACGACAGGGGCACCATGGCACACGCGGTGGCGGCAGCTCGTGCGATCTGCCGCGGCCGTGGGGGCTGCGACGGTGGCCGCCGAGCTCGTGCTCATGCCGGTTGGGGCGGCGACGTTCTCGCGCGTCAGCCTCGCGGGGCTGCCGCTGAACTTCATCGCCATTCCCGCGATGGCCGTCGTGCAGGGGGCCGGTGCGCTGGCGCTCGTGCCCGAACCGTTCGGCTGGCTCAGTGGGCCCGGTGTTCTCGTTGCGCACGTGGCGGCGACCGTACTCGTCGACTCGGCGCGGCTCGTCGACTGGCTGCCGTGGCTGGCCTGGCGCGTCGCGCCGCCGCCGGGCGTCGTGCTCGTGGCCTACTACGCGGCGCTGGCCGTGGTGCTCGCCGGACCGCTCGTTGGCGGCGTGCCGCGGCGCGCCGAGCGCGGTGCGCGCATCGTGCTTGTCGTCATGGTGCTCGCAGTAGCGACCGGGCCGCTGACCGCGCTCGCACGTCCGCCGCGCGGCACGCTGCGCGTCACCTTTCTCGACGTCGGCCAGGGCGACGCGGTGGTCGTGCAGCTGCCCGGGCGGCAGGTGCTGCTCGTCGACGCCGGCGCTGTCATCGAAGGGTTCGACGCCGGCGAACGCATCGTGGCGCCGGCGCTCTGGGCGCTGGGCGTCTCGAAGGTCGACTGGGTGGTGGTCACGCACGCCGACGCGGATCACATCGGCGGCGTGGCGGCCATCGTGAAGGAGTTCGGCGTGCGCGAAGTCTGGGAGGGGGTGCCGGTCGCGCACGCGCCGCTTCGAGCGGCACTGCGCCGAGAGGTCGATCAACGGGACATCGTGTGGCGCGAGCTGCGGCGTGGCGATCGCTGGTACTCCGGCGATGCGGTGGTCGAGGTGCTTCATCCGCCGGAGCCCGACTGGGAGCGTCCGCGCGTCCGCAACGACGACTCGGTCGTCATCCGCATCCGTCACGGGCCATTGGACCTGCTGCTCACCGGCGACGTCGGCCAGGCGGTCGAAGATGCGCTGCCGCTCGCGGGCGACGCTGGGGCCGTGCGGATCCTGAAGGCGGCGCATCACGGCAGCCGCACGTCGACCGGTCCCGGGCTGCTCGCGCGTTACCGGCCGTGGACGGCCATCGTGAGCGCGGGGCGCAACAACACGTTCGGGCATCCCGCGCCCGAGGTGCTCGACCGGCTGACCGAAGCCGACGTCCTCGTCCTCAGGACCGATCGCGACGGCGCGGTGATGGTGGAGTCGCGTCTTCCGCCTTCACCCTCCGCCTCGTCGCCTCTCGTGACGATGAGGACGTGGAGGGGGAGGAGGTGGGACGTGGCGGTGATGCCGGGGGCGCGGACGGGGGAGGTGACGGCGACGGTTTCCGGGTCTTGACCAGGTCCCAGACCGCTTCCATCTCGGCGGGCGAGGCGCGGTGGACGTTCGTGCCGCGGGCGGCCAGTTCCTCCTCGAGGGCGTCGAACCGGGCGGTGAACTTGTCGCTGGCGGCGGCGAGGGCTGCTTCAGCGTCGAGGCCCAGGCGGCGGGCCAGGTTGGCGATCGAGAACAGTACGTCGCCGAGCTCGTCCTTCGCGCGCTCAGGGCTCTCGTCGAGCGCGGCGCGCAGTTCGGCGACCTCCTCGTCGATCTTCGCGAGGATGTCGCGCGCCTCGGGCCAGTCGAAGCCGACCGACGCAGCGCGCGCGCCGATCCGGTGGGCGCGCAGCAGGGCCGGCAGCGCGCGCGGGACGCCCGCGAGCAGGCGCTGTGCGCGGCCCTCGCGTGCCTGTTCGTCGGCCTTGAGCTTCGCCCACTGCTCGCGGACCGCTTCGGGCGTCGTGGCCTGGTGACGCGCCTGCTCGCGCTTCGTCAGCAGCCGGCCGTCGGGGGCGAACACGTGCGGGTGGCGGCGGATCAGCTTCTCGCTGATCGCGTCAATTACGTCGACGATGTCGAAGCGGCCGGCTTCCCGGCCGATCTGGGCGTGGAAGACGCACTGGAGGAGGACGTCGCCGAGCTCGCCGGGCAGCGCGTCGATGTCGCCGCGGTCGATGGCGTCGGCTGCCTCGAAGCTCTCCTCGATCAGGTGGCCGCGCAGCGACTCGTGCGTCTGCTTCCGGTCCCAGGCGCAACCGCGCGGGCCGCGCAGGGCGGCCATGATGCCGACCAGGCGCTCGAAGGCTTCGCCGGGCGTCGAACGGCGCTTCTGGCGGAGCACGGGCCTGGATGCGGTCGGGCGGGCGGTGGTTGTGGGGGAACCCGAGGGTCTGGGGCGAGCCGGAGTGCGAGCCATGCGTTCCCGATCCTACCCGGTTGCCGGGCGGCGGCCGGGGCTCGGGCGGGACCGGGCGTCCTGGGGGGCGGGCCCGGGCGGGTGATGTACCATTCCGGGTTTGTGCGCGTGACGTTTCTCGGAACCGGTACCTCGCACGGCGTGCCCATGGTCGGCTGCGACTGTGCGGTCTGCACCTCGCCCGATCCCCGGGACAACCGCCTCCGTTCCTCGATCTACGTCGAGGGAGACGACGGCTTCTGCTTCCTCGTCGATACGACGACGGACCTGCGGATGCAGGCGTTGAGGGAGGGGATCCGGCGGATCGATGCCGTGCTGTACACGCACTCGCATGCCGACCACATCCTCGGGCTCGACGAGCTGCGCCGGTTCAACATGATTACGCGGCAGCCGATCCCGGTGTACGGGATGCGGGCGACGCTCGACGACCTTCGGCGGACGTTCGCCTACGCCTTTGCGCCCGACGCGCCGCGGGGCGGCGGGGTGCCCGACCTGCGGCTCCATCCGCTCGAGGGGCCCTGCTGCTTCGGGAAAACGACCGTCGTGCCGGTCCCCGTGGCGCACGGGCCGTGGGACGTGCTCGGGTTCCGGTTCGGGTCGTTCGCCTACCTCACCGACTGCAACCGCATCCCCCCATCGTCACTGGACCTGCTGGGGGATCTGGATGTGCTGGTACTCGACGCGCTCCGGCACAAGCCGCATCCGACGCACTTTTCGCTCGCGGAGGCGATCGAGGCGGCGCGGCGGATCGGGGCGCGGCGGACGTATTTCACGCACATCGCGCACGAGCTGGGGCACGAGGAGACCTGTGCGTCGCTCGACGAGGGGATGACGCTCGCGTGCGACGGGCTGGTGATCGAGGTGCCGTCGCGGGCGCCGGTGGGCGACCGGGTACAGTGAAAGGCCGCTGACCGATGTCGATCGTCCGCTACTTTCCCGACGACGCCCCGCCGAAGTGGGGGCATCCGGTGGTTGCGCTCGGCAACTTCGACGGGGTGCACCGGGGGCATCAGCAGCTGGTGGAGCAGATCCGGCGGCGTGCGGCTGAATATGCCGGCACGTCGGTTGTCATGACGTTCGATCCGCACCCGCCGCGGGTGCTGCGGCCCGACAAGGCGCCGCCGCTCCTCATGACGCTCGATCAGAAGATCGAAGCCTTCACCCGCGCCGGCGTCGACGCCATCGTCGTCGTGAAGTTCACGCCGGAGCTGTCGCAGTGGGAGCCGGAGTACTTCGTGGAGGCGGCACTGGTCGACTGGCTGCAGCCGGCCGAGGTGTGGGTCGGGGCCAACTTCCTGTTCGGGCGGCAGCGGGCCGGCACGTTCACGCTGCTGCGGACCATCGGGGAGGATCGCGGCTTCCGCGCCGAGAAGATCGAGCCGGTCCTCTATAAGGACTTCGTTGTTTCGAGCACGAGGATCAGGCACCTGCTGGCCGAAGGGCGGGTCGACGAGGCGGGGGCGCTGCTGGGGCATCATTACTTCATCGATGGCGAAGTGGTGCGGGGCGACGGGCGCGGGCGCGAGCTCGGGTTCCCGACGGCGAACCTGCGGACCGACAACGACCGGATCGTCGCCAACGGCATCTACGCGACGATGACGCGGGTCGGGACCGAGTGGCACCGGTCGGTGACGAGCGTGGGCGTGCGGCCGACGATTGGCGACGGGCGGTACACGATCGAGACGCACCTGCTCGACGGCCATCACGACCTGTACGGGAGCCGAGTGCGGCTCGAGTTCGTCCGGTGGATCCGGCCCGAACAGAGGTTCAGCAGCCTGGACGAGCTCAAGGCCCGGATCGCCGACGACTGTCGCGCCGCCGAGGCGCTGTTCGAACGGATGCCGCTCTGACCGGCCTGATAGAATCCTCCCGCTCATGCCGACCCCCGCGTTCGTCCTGACCGTTCCTGCCGAGGCGCCCTTCCGGGGGCTGGCGGGTGATGCGGTGCGGGTCTGGCTGTGCGGGCGGCCCGAGTCGGTCGACGAGGCGTTCGTGGCGCGGGTGGCCGAGGCGGCCGAGCGGATCGCGCCGCACGGGTCCGAGATCGAGATGGTCGTGACCGTCGGCGCCGGGGCGATCGAGGTCCGGCTGACCTGCGGCGGGCAGACCGAGACGCTGACACATCCGGCGGTCCCGAGCCGCTGACGCGCCGTATCGTCTTCATGAAGCTGTACAACACCCTGACGCGATCCGAAGAGCCGTTCGCGCCGGCCGACGGCCGGACCGTGCGGCTGTACAACTGCGGCCTGACGGTTTACGCCCGCGGCCACATCGGCAACTTCCGCACGTTCGTCGCCATCGACATCCTGCGCCGCACCCTTCGGCACCTCGAAGGCTGGCAGGTGCACCAGGTGACGAACTTCACCGACGTCGACGACAAGACGATCGCGGCCGCGGCCGAGGCGGGCGAGCCGCTGCGGACGTTCACCGATCGCTACATTGCCGCCTTCCACGAGGACACGGCCGCGCTGGGGCTGGAGCCGGTCGAGGAGATGCCGCGCGCGACCGACGAGGCCAACATGCGCGCCATGGTCGACATGATCAAGGCGCTCGAAGCCCGCGGGCACACGTACCGGTCGGACGGGTCGGTCTACTTCCGCATCGCGAGCTTTCCGGAGTACGGCCGGCTCGCGCGGCTCGACCACGAGGGCATGCAGAGCGGCGCGCGGGTCGACAGCGACAGCTACCACAAGGAAGACGCGCGCGACTTCGTGCTGTGGAAGGCGGCCAGGCCGGGCGAGCCGAGCTGGGACTACGGGCTCGGGCCGGGCCGGCCGGGCTGGCACATCGAGTGCTCGGCCATGGCGCTCAGGCTGCTGGGCCAGCCGCCGATCGACATCCACGGCGGCGGTATCGACCTGGTGTTCCCGCATCACGAGAACGAGATCGCACAGGCCGAGGGGGCGACGGGGAAGCCGTTTGCGCGCTTCTGGTTCCACGTCGAGTTCCTGAACCTCGACAGCGAGAAGATGTCGAAGTCGCTCGGCAACGTCTACACCGTGCGCGACGTGATCGAGCGGGGCCATCGGGCCTCGACGCTGCGCTACCTGCTGATGTCGGTGCACTACCGCAAGCCGCTGACCTTCAGCTGGGAGATTCTCGAGCAGGCCGAGGCGGCCGTGCGGCGGCTGTCGGACTTCGTGGCGCGGCTCGACACGGTGACGGGCGAGGGATCGTTCGAGGGGCTCGACGCGCGGCTCGAGCGTGCGCGCCGCGAGTTCCACGAGGCGATGACCGACGACCTGAATATGCCGCGCGCGCTCTCGGTCGTCTTCGATCTGCTGCGCGAGATGAACGCGGCGATCGATGCCGGCACGCTCGGCGCGGCCGGCGCGGCGGCCGTGCGCGAAACGTTCGAGTGGTTCGATCGGGTGCTCGGCGTCCTCGCTCTGCGGAAGGCCGAGGATGCGCAGCCACCGGTACCGGTCGAGGAGATCGAGCGGCTGATCGAGGAGCGGCGGGAGGCGCGCAAGGCGCGCAATTTCGCCCGCGCCGACGAAATCCGCGCCGAGCTCGACGCGCGCGGGATCGTCCTCGAGGATTCGCCGACGGGGACGCGCTGGAAGCGCAAGTAGACGGGCGGAAGGAATCGAAACGATGACGCGGCGGGATTTCGTGACGACGGCGATTGGTGCGGGCGGGGCGTGGCTGGCGGCGCCGGCGACGGCCGGCGCGACGGTGAGTACCGTGCCGCAGGGGAGTCCGGCGCGCGAGTTCTACGAGCTGCGGCGCTACACGCTGCGCCGCGGGCCCATGACGTCGCTCGTCGAGAGCTACCTCGAGAAGGCGTTCATCCCGGCGTGCCGCCGGGCCGGCACCGGGCCGGTTGGCGTCTTCAACGTGACCATCGGGCCCGACAGCCCGTCGACCTACGTGCTGATCCCGCACGCGTCGGCCGACGGCTGCGTCGAGCTGGCCGAGCGGCTGCGCACCGACCGGGAGCACCTGGAGGCAGGGCGCGAGTATCTCGACGTGGCCGCGACGTCGCCCGCCTTCGTGCGGATCGAGTCGTCGCTGCTGCGGGCGTTCGCCGGCATGCCGCGGCTCGAGCTGCCGTTCGGCGGCGGTGAAGCCGGGCGGCGCAGCCGGCTCTTCGAGCTGCGGACCTACGAGAGCCACAGCGAGAAGGCCGGGCAGAAGAAGATCGAGATGTTCGACACCGGTGAGATCGCGCTGTTCCGCAAGGCGGGCATGCTGCCGGTGTTCTTCGGCGAGACGATCGTCGGGCCGAGGATGCCGAGCCTCACGTACATGCTCGTCTACGAGGACATGGAGATGCGCGACCGCGTGTGGCGCACGTTCGCGACGATGCCCGAGTGGCGGGAGCTGTCGAGCACGCCGGGCTTCACCGATCCGGAAATCGTCACCAGCATCACGAACGTCTACCTGCGGCCGGCCGCCTTCTCCGAAATCTGACGCGATGAAAATCGTCGACGCGCGCGTGTTCGTCTGCTCGCCGGGTCGAAACTTCGTCACGCTGAAGATCACGACCGACGAGGGCATCTACGGGCTCGGCGACGCGACGCTCAACGGTCGCGAGCTCGCCGTCGCCAGCTACCTCTCCGAGCACGTCGTCCCCTGCCTGATCGGGCGCGATCCGTTCGAGACCGAAGACATCTGGCAGTACCTCTACCGCGGCGCCTACTGGCGGAAGGGGCCGGTGACGATGACGGCGATCTCGGCCGTCGACGTCGCGCTGTGGGACATCAAGGGGAAGGCGCTCGGGCAGCCGCTCTACAACCTGCTCGGCGGCCGCTGCCGCGAGGGCGTCACGGTGTACGCGCACGCGACCGGGCGCGACATCGAGGAGACGGCCGACGAGGTCGCGCGTCACATCGAGCTCGGCTACCGCGCCGTGCGCGCGCAGTCGGGCGTGCCCGGACTTGCGTCGACCTACGGCGTGGCGAAGCACGGCGGCACGTACGAGCCGGCCGAGCGCGGGCTGCCGACCGAGCACGTCTGGTCGACCGGGAAGTACATGCGGCACGTGCCGAAGCTCTTCGAGGCGCTGCGCGTCCGCTTTGGAGACGACGTGCACCTGCTGCACGACGCGCATCACCGGCTGAAGCCGATCGAGGCGGCGCGGCTCGGGCGCGACCTGGAGCCGTACCGGCTCTTCTGGCTCGAAGACCCGACGCCGGCCGAGCTGCAGGAAGGCTTCCGCCTCATCCGGCAGGGGACGACGACGCCGATTGCCGTGGGCGAAGTGTTCGACTCGATCTGGGACGCGAAGCAGCTCATCAGCGAGCAGCTCATCGACTACCTGCGGATGAGCGTGCTGCACGGCGGCGGCATCACGCCGATGAAGAAGGCAGCCGCCTTCGCGCACATGTACCACGTGCAGACCGGCTGTCACGGGGCGACGGACCTGTCGCCGATCACGATGGGCGCCGCGCTGCACTTCGACCTGTCGATCCCGAACTTCGGCCTGCAGGAGCACATGCCGCACACGCCGGAGACCGACGAGGTCTTCCCGCACGCCTACTACTTCGAGAACGGCTACATGCACCCGGGCGACGTGCCGGGGCACGGGGTCGACTTCAACGAGGCGCTGGCGGAGAAATATCCCTACCAGCGCGCCTACCTCCCCGTGAACCGCAGGGAAGACGGCACGCTGTGGGACTGGTAGGCGCGGGTATGCCGCGTCCGGGCGCCCGGCCGGTGTGCGCGCGCGGGCCGGCGATGCGCGCGCTCAGCGCTGTACCCGCCCCGATCCGTCGCCCTTCACGAGCCGATCGACTTCGTCGACCGTCACGCGGTTGAAGTCGCCGGGGATGGTGTGCTTGAGCGCGCTGGCCGCGACGGCGAAGCGGAGCGCGTCGGCCGCCGGGCGGCCGGTGACGAGCGAGTAGACCAGGCCGGCAGCGAAGCTGTCGCCGCCGCCGATGCGATCGACGATGCGGATGTCGTAGTGCTGCGAGCGGTGGAAGGCGTCGGCGGCCGCGTCGAAGAGCAGGCCGCTCCAGCCGTTGTCGCTTGCGGAGTGGCTCTCGCGCTGCGTGATTGCCACCATGCGGACGTCGAACTCCGACGCCACGCGCCGGGCGGCGGCCTCGTAGGCGGCCGCGTCGAGGCGGCCCGACGTGACGTCGGCCTTCACCTCGATGCCGAGCACGGTCTGCAGATCCTCTTCGTTGGCAATCACCAGGTCGATGCCGCGGACGAGCGGGCGCATCACGGCCTGCGCCTGCACCTCGGTCCAGAGCTTGCGCCGGAAGTTGAGATCGATGCTGATTGCCGCGCCCGCGGCACGCGCCGCGTCGATGGCGGCGCGCGTGCAGGCGGCCGCGCTGTCGCCGAGCGCCGGCGTGATGCCGGTCACGTGCAGCCACGCGGCGCCCTGGAGAACGGCGCGCCAGTCGACCTCGCCGGGCTGCATCCCGCTGATGGCCGAGTGCGCGCGGTCGTAGACGACCGTCGAGGCGCGCTGGCTCGCGCCGGTCTCGGCGAAGTAGATGCCGACGCGCTGGCCGCCGCGGACGATGGCGCCGGTCTGCACGCCCTCGGCGCGGAGGGCGCGGACGGCGGCGTCGCCAACCGGGTTCTTCGGCAGCTTCGTGACGTACCAGCTGTCGAGCCCGAAGTGCGCGAGGCTCACGGCCACGTTGGCCTCGCCGCCGCCGAACGTCGCCTCGAGGTGCGGCGACTGGAAGAGCCGCTCGTAGCCGGGCGGGCTCAGCCGCAGCATGATTTCCCCGAACGTCACGACCTTCTTCATGCCTGCCCCCGTGCGCGCCGCACGTTGGCCACCATGCGGCGTCCACGCTCGACGATCACCTCGTAGCGTCCTTCTGCAATGGCCGTCCTGTCGAGCAGCGACGAGCCGACACCCACGGCCACCGCACCGGCGGCAATCCACTCGCCGGCGTTGTCGACGGTGACGCCACCGGTCGGCATCAGCCGCACGTGCGGCATCGGGCCGTGGATGTCCTTGAGGTAGCCCGGTCCCAGCGCCGTGGCGGGGAACACCTTCACGAGTCGCGCGCCGGAGTCCCAGGCGTCGAGGATCTCGGTCGGCGTCAGGCAGCCCGGCGCGACGGCCGCACCGCGAGCGAGCGCGGCGTCCATTACTGCGCGCCGGAACACGGGACTGACGATGAACGAGGCGCCGGCGTCGATGGCGCGGTGGACGGTGTCGGCGTCGGTGACGGTGCCGGCGCCGAGCACGAACCCGTCGGGCAGCGTCGCGGCCGTCCGGCGGATGTGCTCGATCGCTCCGGGCACGGTCATCGTTACTTCGAGCGCGCGGATGCCGGCCTCGACGAGGGCCGCGACGACGTCGGGCAGACGCTCGGGCGTGTCCATGCGGATGACGGCCACGACGCCCGCGTCCTCGATGGCAGCAAGGGTCCGTTCGGCGGAAGACATGAGAGAGCGATTCTAGCAAGCGCCGCCGGCCGCGAGGCTTGCGCGCGCGCACACTTTGAGTACTTGATATCGCGTGCGCACGACACGACGGGCGTTCCTCGGCGCGGCGGGCATGGTGCTGGCGGGCGGGCCGCACCTGCTGCGGCACCTCGAGGCGGTCCAGGAGCCGCACGGCTGGGACCGCGTGCCGCACATCCTCGCGCGTATCCGGCCGCCGGTCTTCCCGGATCGCACGTTCGACATCACCGGCTACGGCGCCAGGCCCACACCGGGCCGCGACAATACCGATGCGATCCGCCGGGCGATTGCCACGTGCCACGCCGCCGGCGGCGGGCGCGTGGTCGTTCCCGACGGACGGTTCGAGACCGGTCCGATTCACCTGCGGAGCCGCGTCGCGCTGCACCTGGCCGACGAGGCGACGCTGGCGTTCTCGACGGAGCCGAAGGCCTATCTGCCGGTCGTGCTGACGCGCTTCGAGGGGATGGAGCTCTACAACTATTCGCCGCTCATCTACGCCCTCGACTGCGAAGACGTCGCGGTGACCGGGCGCGGCACGCTCGACGGCCAGGCCGACTTCGATCGCTGGTGGCCCTGGAAGGGTGCATGGAAGGACGTGCCGGCACGTCCGGGACAGCCGACGCAGCTGCCGGCCCGCGCCCGGCTCGGCGAGATGGCCGAGGCGGGTGTGCCTGTTGCCGAGCGGATCTTCGGCGAGGGGAGTTACCTCCGGCCGAGCTTCATCCAGCCGTACCGGTGCACGAACGTCCTCATCGAGGGCGTCACCATCGTCAATTCGCCGATGTGGGAGATTCACCCGGTGCTGTGCCGGAACGTGACCGTGCGCGGTGTGCAGGTCCGGTCGCACGGGCCGAACAACGACGGCTGCAACCCGGAGTCGTCGCGCGACGTGCTCATCGAGCGCTGCACGTTCGATACGGGCGACGACTGCATCGCGCTCAAGTCGGGGCGCAACGCCGAGGGGCGCCGCATCGGCGTGCCGGTCGAGGATGTCGTCATCCGCGACTGCGTGATGAAGGACGGCCACGGCGGCGTGGTGGTCGGCAGCGAGGCGTCGGGCGGCGCGCGGCACATCTTCGCCGAGCGCTGCCGGATGGACAGTCCGCGGCTCGATCGCGGGCTGCGGTTCAAGACGAACTCGGTCCGGGGCGGTACCATCGAACACGTCTACATGCGCGACGTGGAGATCGGTGAGGTCGCCGAGGCTGTCGTGACGGCCGACTTCTACTACGAGGAAGGCGACAGCGGGGCGTTTCCGCCGACGCTGCGTCACGTCGAGCTGCGGAACGTGACGAGCCGCCGGAGCCGCTACGGGCTGCTGCTGCGCGGATACGCGCACGCGCCGATCAGCGACGTGCGGATCGTCGACTGCCGGTTCGACGACGTCGCGGAAGGGGATCTCGCGGAGGGTGTGCGCGATCTCGTCTACGCGGACACCCGCGTGAACGGGGTCCTGCGTAACGAACGAATCGCCCGGTAGGGCGCGTGCCGCCCGCGGGGCGGGAGTGGAGGAGCAGGTGAGCGTACGGAATTACTTCGATCTGTCCGGCCGGGTGGCCGTGGTCGTGGGTGGCACGAGCGGGATCGGCCGGACGCTGGCGCTGGGGCTGGCCGCGGCGGGGGCCGACGTGGCGGCGACGGGGCGGCGCGTGGATCGCGTCAACGAAGTGGCGTCGGACATCGAGGCGCTGGGCCGCCGATCGCTGCGCGCGCCGTGCAACGTCAACGAGACGGCGTCGCTCGAGCAGTTCCGCGACCGCTGCCTGGACACGTTCGGGAAGGTCGACATCCTCGTGGCGGCGGCCGGCACGACGATTCGGGTCCCTTCACTGCAGATGAGCGACGACGAGTGGGACCGCGTGCTCGAGACGAACCTGACGGGCGTCTTCCGGACATGCCGGACGTTCGGCGGGCCGATGGTCGAGCAGCGGTACGGCCGCATCATCACGATTGCGTCGCTGTCGTCGTTCCTCGGACTGTACGAGGTGGCGGCCTACACGGCCTCGAAGTCGGGCGTGGCGGGGCTGACGCGCGCGCTGGCGGTCGAGTGGGCGCGCTACAACGTCACGGTCAACGCCATCGCGCCGGGCGTCTTCCGGACCGATTTGAACGCGAAGCTGCTCGATTCACCGCGCGGGCAGGAGTTCCTGGTGCGGACGCCGATGGGACGCTTCGGCCAGCTCGAGGAGCTGGTGCCGGCGGCCGTCTTCCTGGCCTCGGAGGCCTCGGGCTTCGTCACCGGGCAGGTGGTCGGCGTCGACGGCGGGTTCCTCGCCAGCGGCGTGAACCAGTAGGGCCGGCCGGCGGGACCGCGAGCAGACCTGTCCGGGCGCGCCGGACAGGTCTGTTACCATTGCCGACTGTCCTTGTTGTTCGAGCATCCTGGAGAACAGTCGATGTCTGCACGTCCGCGTACGACCCGCCGGCAGCGGTCCTCGCGCCGGTCCCGTTTCGCTTTCCCGCTGACCATCGCGGCCCTGCTGCTCGCCGCGTCGTCACCCGTCTTCGTCCAGACGCCGGTCCAGCCGCCGATGAAGGCCGGCGAAACGGTTCAGCTCGACCCGGCCGAAGCCCGGCGGCTGGCTGAAGAAGCGCGCGCGGGCCAGGCGATTCAGCTCGCCGATGGCCTCGAGGCGAGCGTGTGGGCGACCGCGCACCTGGCGGTCGACACCTTTCCAATCGACATGGATCCGTTCGGCGTCGCCTACGTCGGTTCGACGCCGCGCGGCAGCCAGTGGCTCGACACGCGCCAGCATCCCGACTGGGTGCCCGAGCTGCACCGGCTGAAGACGACTGAGGATCTGCGCCAGTTCTTCCGCGAGAAGATGGCGACGGAGCTGAGCGACCAGAACACCTGGATTCCCGACTACAACGGCGACGGGTACCGCGACTACCGCGACCTGATGGGCGTGCCCGAGCGGATCTACCGCATCGAGGACACCGACGGCGACGGCGTGGCCGACAGGTCGACGGTCATCTTCGAGGGCTTCAACGAGGACATTGCCGCCGACATCCTGGGCGGCGTGATGATTCACCACAGCGGCGACGTCTACGCGACGATCGCGCCCGACCTGTGGCGGCTGCGCGACACCGACGGCGACGGCATCCTCGACTTCAAGGAGTCGCTGAGCCACGGCTACTCGGTGCACCCGTCGTTCTCGGGGCACGACATGTCGGCGCTCACGCAGGGCCCCGACGGGATGATCTACTTCAAGATCGGCGAGATCGGCATGAACGTGGTCGATCGCGACGGGAAGCGGTGGGCGCACCCGCACACGGGCGCCGTGCTGCGCATCGATCCCGACGGCTCGAACTTCGAGGTGTACGCCTACGGCGTGCGCAACCCGCAGGAGATCGCGTTCGACGACTACGGCAACCTGATCAGCGTCGACAACGACGGCGACTACCCGACGGAGACCGAGCGCATCATCTACATTGCCGAGGGCTCCGATACGGGCTGGCGGTCGACCTGGCAGTACGGCAAGTACACCGATCCCGACAACAACCGGTACAACGTCTGGATGGACGAGGGGCTCTCGCGCCCGCACTTCCCGGGCCAGGCGGCCTACATCACGCCGCCGATCGCGCCGTATTACGCGGGACCGTCGGGCTTCGCCTATAACCCCGGCACGGCGCTCGATCCGAGCTGGAAGAACCACTTCTTCGTCACCAGCTACACCGGCAACGCGGCCAACGCGCGCATCTTCGGCTTCACGCTCAAGCCGAAGGGCGCCGGCTTCGAGCTCGACGAGAACAGGCAGATGGTGCAGGGCATCCTGGCGCCGGGCATGACGATCGGTCCCGACGGCGCGATGTACCTGACGGACTTCATCCGCGGCTGGGGACCGACCGGCGACGGCCGGCTCTGGAAGGTCGACTCGATCAAGGGCAAGGGCAGCGCGATCCGCGCGGAGGTTCACGGCCTGCTGAAGGAGGACTTCACCGCGCGCGCGGCCGACACCCTCGCGACGCTGCTCCAGCACGAGGATCAGCGTGTCCGCCTGAAGGCGCAGTTCGAGCTCGTGCGGCGCGAGGACCGCGACACGCTCGCGCGCTCGGCCTCACCCGAGCGCGTCGTCGACGGCGATCGGCTCAACCAGCTGTCGCGCATCCACGGCATCTGGGGTCTCGGCCAGCTGCTGCGCGCCGGCAGGATCGAGCCGACGGTCCTGACGCCGTGGCTCAAGGACGCCGACCCCGAGATCCGCGCGCAGACGGCGAAGGTGCTGGGCCACGCCCGGAGCTCGTCGGTGGCCGCCGAGCTCATGCCGCTCGTCGACGACGAGAACGCGCGCGTCCGCTACTTCTCGACGATCGCCCTGGGCCGCATGGGGCATCGGCCGGCCGTGCCGGCCATTGCCGGCATGCTCGCCGCCGACAACGGGCAGGACGTCTTCCTGCGGACGGCGGCCATCACGGCGTTCGAGGCGATCGGCGATCGTGAGGCGCTCAACGGCTTCGCGTCGCACGAATCGGTCCACGTGCGGCTCGCGGCCGTCGTCGGACTGCGCCGGCTGAAGGATCCCGGCGTGGCGCGCTTCCTCGAGGATCGCGATCCGCTCGTCGTCACCGAGGCGGCGCGCGCGATCAACGACGAGGGCGGCATCCTCGAGGCGCTGCCGGCGCTGGCGCGCCTGCTCGAGCGCGAACAGCTCGAGGGCGAGCCGCTCGTCCGCCGCGCGCTCAGCGCCAACCTCCGGCTGGGCGATCCCGAATCGGTGAAGCGGGTGGCGGCCTACGCCCGTCGGCCGGGCGTGCCGGAGGCGCTGCTCGTCGAGGCGATTCAGATCCTCGGCGTGTGGGCGAAGCCGTCGAACCTCGATCGCGTCGACGGCAGCTGGATCGCGCCGCTGCCGCAGCGCGACGGTGCCGCGGCACAGGCGGCCATCGCCGATCTGGCGTCGGTCGGCACGGCAGCGTCGAGCCCGGTGGCCGTGCGCGTCGCGTGGATTGAGTCCGTGGCCAAGGCCGGCGCGACGTCGCAGGCGGCGGCCGTGCTCGAGCGGCTGCGGTCCGACGCCGACGCCGAAGTGCGCGTGGCGGCGCTCCGCGCGCTGCAGGCGCTCGAGGCGCCGGAGCTGGCCGACGCCGTGGCGATCGCGCTCGGCGACACCGAGACGAACGTCCGCATGGCGGCCATCAGCGCGATGCCGGATCTCGACCTGCCGGTGGCGACGAAGGTCGAGCACCTCGACGGGGTGATCGGCAAGGGCACCGTGGGTGAGCAGCAGAGCGCCGTGACGGCGCTGGCGGCGCTCGATGGCCCAGAGGCCACCGCGGCGCTCGGTCGGCTGGCCGATCGCCTGGCGGCCGGCGAGATCGACGCGGCCGTCCAGCTCGACGTGCTCGAGGCGCTGCGCGAGAGCGGCGCCGAGCCGCTCGTCGCGCGCCTCGAGCAGCTGAAGGTCGGCCGCGAGCTGCAGGCGCTCGCCGAAGTCTTCCCGGCGGCGCTCACGATGGGCGGCGACGCGAACGAGGGCCGGCGGATCGTGGCGCAGCACGAGGCGGCGCAGTGCGCCCGCTGCCACACGGTCGGCGCCAGCGGCTCCGAGGTCGGGCCGCAGCTGAACACGATCGGCGCCACGCTCAATCGCACGCAGCTGCTCGAGGCGCTCATCGAGCCGAGCAAGCGGATCGCGCCGGGCTACGGGTCGGTGTCGGTCCGGCTGCAGGACGGGCAGGTGGTCGAAGGACTGCTGCGCGAGGAGTCCGACACCGAGATCGCCATCGAGGACGCGAGCGGCACGCTGCGCCGCGTGCGCGTGGCCGACATCGCCGAGCGCACCAACGGCGTCTCGGCGATGCCGCCGATGAACTACATCCTGACGCCGCGCGAGATCCGCGACGTCGTGGAGTTCCTGTCGACGCTGAAGTAGGCGCGGTGTCGGCCGACACACTCCGCATCCGTGTCGCCGGTCCCCGCGACACGGATGCCATCGTCCGCATCGTCAACGAGGCGTACCTCGTCGAGGCGTTCTTCGTGGCCGGCGACCGCGTGTCGCCGGCCGAAGTGCAGGAGCTTATCGCGCGCGGCGAGGTCCTCGTGGCCGAACAGCACGGCACGGTGGTCGGGTGCATCGAGACGTCGGTGCACGGCGACCACGGCTATTTCGGCATGCTGGCTGTCGCCACGTCCGCGCAGAAGCGCGGCATCGGACGGCGGCTGATCGACGCGGCCGAGCAGCGCGCGCGCGAGGCCGGGTGCCGGGTGATGGACATCAAGGTCGTCAATCTCCGGCACGAGCTCTTCCCGTTTTACGAGCGCCTCGGCTACCGCCGCGTCGGCACCGGGCCGTACGTCCACCGCCCCGTGCACCAGCCGGTGCACATGGTGCTGATGCAGAAGCCGCTCTGAGCGCCGCGCGCGCCGGCACCTACTGCGCGGCGACCTTCTCGTAGACCGCCTTCGCCTGGCGACCGGGCGCCCCGCTGAAGTTGTCGATCCGGAGCGTGAACTCGATGCGCGTGCCTTCGTTGTTCACCGTGAAGGCATGCGTCACCTTCGTCTCGTCGACCACGAACTCCTGACGGAGGGTGTTGCGGTCCCAGCGCGTCTTCGTCGTCATCGTGGCCCCGTCGCCGACGTCTTCGCGGTGGGTGCGGTTGTCGATGGCATAGGTGCGCACGCCGCGCGGATCGCGGAACGTCACCGAGTCGGCCGTCGCCTCGATGGTCACCGTCTGTGGGACCTGCTGCACGGCGCGGATGGCGCGCTGACCGGCCAGCATGCGCGGATCGGGCGGCGCCGGCGGCAGGGCGCCACCACCGCCGCCCCGGCCGCCGCGCTGGACGGCCAGGACCAGGCGCGGTCCCGCCTTGGCGGCCAGCGCCACGGGAGCTTCGGGCCGGGCAAAGGCGCCCTGCGGTCGGAACTGGGGGCTCTCGTCGAGGTTCATCTGCCAGGTGCCGGTGAGCCGTTCGGCGACCTCTGCAGGCGTCAGCCGCTGGGCCGCGGCATCGAGGACGGGGGCTGCGGCGAGCAGGCAGAGGCCTGCGGCCACCGGCAGCCAGCGGGAGCGGGGAGTACGGGCCATGGTCTTCTCTTCTCCTGACCGGTGACGGGCCGGCAGATTCCCTCGGACTGGAATATGTCGGGACAGCAACCGGATCACCTGTAGATACCGCCGGACCGGGCATTTCGTTACGCGGGATGTGCCGGAGCGGGCACAGCGGGCCTCGGGCGGCGCGGCCTGTGGTTCAATGTGGACCCCGGAGGGCCACGGTACGATGCGGAAAACGAACAATCAGGGGAGTGGACCGGTGAGCCGGCGCGAGATGATCCAGGTGGTTGGCGCGGCCGCTTCGGCCGGGCTGATGGCGCCGGCCATCGCCCGCGCACAGCAGCTCGGGCAGGCCATCGAGCCGCGGACGGTCGTGTCGACGCCGCCGCGCGATTTCGGGCCCGACGCGCCCCCATCCGTCTACTTCTCGGATCCGGACGTTCTCACGATCGACCCCGCGTTCGACGCGCTGGTGCAGCCGAACGCGGCGATCCAGCGGCTCTGGACCGGCGGCCTCTGGCTCGAGGGCCCGGCCTGGAGCAACGTCGGACGCTTCCTGGTCTTCAGCGACATTCCCGCCAATCGCCAGTACCGCTGGCTCGAAGACGACGGGCACGTGTCGGTGTTCCGGTACCCGGCGAACAACAGCAACGGCAACACGTTCGACTTCCAGGGGCGGCAGCTGTCGTGTGAGCACCTGACGCGGCGCGTCGTGCGGTACGAGCACGACGGGACGATCACCGTGATTGCCGATCGCTGGGACGGCCGGCGGTTCAGCTCGCCGAACGACGTGGCGCCGCACCCGGACGGCAGTTACTGGTTCACCGATCCGCCGTACGGCGCGAGCCTGTACGAAGGGCAGCCGGACGAAGCGGGCGGGCCGACCAATCCGGCCGGCCTGCTGCGGCCGCGCATCGGCCAGCCGCCCGAGGCCGGCAGCATGCGGCGCGAGCTGCCGAACGCCATCTACCGTGTCGACCCCGACGGCCGCGTCGAGCGGGTGGCGACCGAAGAGCAGGTGCCGAATCCGAACGGACTGTGCTTCTCGCCGGATTACCGGCGGTTGTACGTGAGCAGCACCGGTCGCGGGCCCGGCGACGAGCACGAGGGCGGCCAGGGCGACCTGCACGTCTTCGACGTGACCGAAGACAACCGGCTCGTCAACCACCGCCTGTTCTCCGACTGCATGGTCGACGGCATCAAGTGCGCGCCCGACGGCGTCCGCTGCGACGTGCACGGCAACGTGTGGGCGTCGAGCAACGCGGGGCGGGTGATTGGCTACAGCGGCGTGACGGTGTGGAACCCCGAGGGCAGGCTCATCGGGCGCATCCGCCTGCCCGAGGTGTGCGGCAACATCTGCTTCGGCGGCGCAAAGCGCAACCGCCTCTTCATGGCCGCCAGTACGTCGCTCTACGCGCTCTACGTCAACACGCAGGGCGCGGCGATCGGGTAGACCTTCACGGAATCCTGAGGCTGCGGGGCTGGCGCGCGGCCAGCCCCGACGTCAGAAGAGCGTCAGACCTCCATCGACCCTGATGAACTGGCCGTGGATGTACCGCGCGGCCGGCGAACAGAGGAATGCCACCGTGTTCGCCTGGTCACGCGGTGCGCCGTAGCGGAGCAGCGTCCCGTCCTCGGCGAGCAGCTCGGGATCGACCGGGCGTGTGGCCTTGAAGCGGGCCGTGGCGGTTGCGCCGGGACTTACGCAATTGATCCGCACGTTGAAGGGACGCGTCTCGTACGCCAGGCACCGGGTGTAGTGGACGATGGCCGCCTTGATCGACGAGTAGACGACCTCGGGCGAGGTGCCGAAGTGTCCGGCGCTCGAAGCCACGTTGACGACGGCGCCGCTGCGGCGCTCGATCATGCCGGGGATGGCGGCCTTGCACACGAGCATGGTGCCGACGAGGTTGCGGTCGATGAGCGCACGCATGTCGGCAAGCGAGATGCCGAGGGCGGTGTTCGGGTTCGGCTTGCCGCCCTGCGCGCCGATGTCGCCGCCGGCGGCGTTGACGAGGATCGTCAGCGGGCCGAGTGCCGCCTCGGCTTCCTTCACGAAGCGGACGACCTGGGCTTCGTCGGTGATGTCGCCCAGGACGGCCGTCGTGGGCCGCCCGAAGCGGGCGACGGCCGCTTCCGATTCCGCAATCGAGGGGAACTCGCCGTACTCGGCCGGGGCGTCGGCCGTCCGGTCGTGAATGGCGACCGACGCGCCGAGCTCGGCGAGCCGCATCGCGATCGCGTGGCCCAGGCCACGGCCCGATCCCGTGACGAGCGCCACCTGTCCTTCGAGTGAGTATTCGACGTCGTTAATCGCCATAGTCGGTCTCCGCGTGGCCGCGCCGGCGCGTCAGAGCCAGCCCATGCGCCGCACGAACGCGACGCTCCGCTCGAGGTGATCCTGCTCGTACGCGACGAGCGCGGCCGGATCAGCCCCGCGTTCCCACGGCGTCCGCGCGTCCTCGTCGTCGGCAAGCCTGCGCACCCGCAGCCGGCCGAGCGCCGTGGCCAGCTCACGCGCCTCGCGCGGCGGATATCCCTGCCACCAGTCTGCCGTGAACAGCCGGATGTGGCGCGCGTCGAGGGCCGCCGGCTCGATCGAGGCCGTGACCGGCAGGTCGGGCACGGCGGCAGCCACCACGGCGGCCAGCTCGGCAAAGGGCACGCAGCCGTCGCCGATCGCACACCGCACGAGCCTGACGCCTTCGTCGGTCCACTGCGCGCGGTAATCCTTCAGATGGACGTGCACGAGACGGCGCGCGACGCGCCGGGCGAACGCGACGGGGTCTTCGCCGACGGCAAACGGGTTTCCCGTATCGAAGACGATGCCGACGTTGTCGCCGGCCTCGGCGGCAAGGGCAAGCAGCTCCTCGCTGCCGAAGTCCTGGTGATCTTCGATGCCGATCCGCAGGCCCTGATCGCGGGCCCGGGCGGCCTCGGCCACGAGCACGCGGCGCGCGTGATCGACCATCGCGGGCCAGCGATCGCCCAGGGCCGCACGTGCGCCCTCGAGCACCGGCGCCAGGTGCATGCGCACGAGCGGAGCGCCGAGCAGCCGCGCGGCGCGGAACGTCGATTCGAGCATCTCGCCCGGCTCATGCAGCAGCCACGTGCTGCAGATGACGACCATGCCGGCGGCACGTGCGTCCTGGCCCAGACGTCGCAGGTCGTCGTCGGGACGGCCGACGAGCCAGCGCCAGTCGAGCTCGAGCGTCTTCGCGCCGATGCGGCGGGCGGTGGCGACGAAGCCTTCGAGCCCGGCCGGTGCGGGGTTGGCGCGCGGCGTGCCGAGGCCCTGAAGGCCGAGCGTGTACGTCAACCCGTACGGGTTCAGGCCGACGCGAAAAGGTGAGGGCACGCCCGACAGTATAGGCAGACCGGCTGTATTGACGTCAGTTGCCGAGCATCGATCGGCCGGCGTAGAAGACGCCGGCCACCGATGCGAGCGCGTAGCTGGCGAGCGCGCCGCCGATCATCGCCTTCAGGCCGAGCGCGGCAATGTCGCGACGGCGCTCGGGCGCGAGCGGCGAGATGCCGCCGATCTGGATCGCGATCGATGCGAAGTTCGCGAAGCCGCTGAGCGCATACGACGCGATGACGACCGATCGCGGATCGAGCGGCACGACGTCGCCGCGTTCGGCCGCCGCAAGGTAGCCGGCCAGGTCGGCGTAGGCCACGAACTCGGTCAGCACCAGCTTCTCGCCGAGCAGTTGTCCGACCTGCAGGCAGTCGGCCACCGGGACGCCCATGGCGAAGGCCACGGGCCAGTGCAGCCAGCCGAGGATCAGCTGCAGCGAGAGCGTTTGATAGGCCGGCAGCGGGCCGGCGGCCAGGTAGGCCACGTCGGCCAGCAGCACGGTGCCCACGATGGCGGGCAGCAGCACCTTCGGCAGCGGCGCCGGCCGATCCGTCACCGCGAAGGCGGCAATCCAGGCGACGGCGAGGGTGCCGACGACCGGTCCGGCCGCGCCGTCGGGCAGCACGAACGGGCCGAGCGCGGCCAGCACGAGCACGGGCACCAGGGCCCACCAGACGACGATCGATCGCGGCGGACCGAAGCGGTGCACGCCGGCCAGCACGGCCAGCACGGCGAGCGCGAGGGCGTTGAACAGCAGCAGGCCGCCGCCGTCGCGGAACATACCGCCCACCAAGCCGATCCCCGCGTTGATCATCGCGAGCAGTGCGAGAAACGCCATCAGCATCGCGATGACGTTGACCGTCAGCTGCCAGCCGACCGTCGACCCGTTGGCGGCGGCATCGAGCAGGTTGGCATCCTCGACCGGGATATCGGCCCGGATACGGCCGAGCGTGACGGGCCGTTCCGTTTCGGGAATCATCACCTTCGCCATGATGAAGGCCGCCGGCGCCGACAGGACCGAGGCCGAAATCAGGTGCGCCGCGATGTTGGGGAAGTAGCCCGACAGCATCAGCACGTAGGCGCCGAGCACGCCGCCGGCGGTGTTGGCGAAGCCGCCCACCATAATCGCCATCAGCTCGGACCGCGTCATCGCGCCGATGAAGGGCCGGACGACGAGTGGGGCTTCGGTCTGGCCGACGAAGATGTTGGCCGAGTTCGACAGCGCCTCGGCGCCCGACACCCGCATGGTGCGCGCCATGATGCGGGCGAACAGATCGACCACTTTCTGCATCACGCCCAGGTAGTAGAGGACCGAGAGCAGGGCGCTGAAGAAGATGATGGTCGTCAGCACCTGGATGCCGAGGACGAAGCCGGGGACGGTCCCTGTCGCGATGGCATTCTGGATGACAGGGTCGTCCGAACCGGCCGCGAGTCGGGTGAGGAACTCCCGCAGCGAAATGGGCGAGGCCCCGTCGGCGTCGGTGCCGAGCGAGCCGAAGACGAAGACGATGCCCTCGCGGCTGAAGGCGAGCAGCGCGGCGAAGGCGTCGTTGACGCGGAGGAAGAGCCGCGAGCCCGGCTCCCACCAGAGCACCAGGGCGGCGAAGAGGAACTGCAGGCCGAGGCCCCAGGCCACGACCCGCCACGGAAACGCCCGCCGGTTCTCGGAGAGGAGCCAGGCGCAGCCGATGAAGACGAAGATGCCGGCAAGCGAGACCAGGTTCTGCATGGACGCGCCATGATAGCCGGGTGCCCGGACGTCGCGTGCCGGGCAGGGAGGCCACGGGTGTCGAATCGATCCGCCACGCTGCTGTCGGTCCTGCACGAAGACGACGACCTGCTCGTCGTCGACAAGCCGGCGGATCTCGTGGTGCACCCGGGGAAGGAGGGGCCGGAGTCGTGCCTGATCGGCCGCGCGCGGCTCTACCTCGGCCACGCGGAGGCCAGGCTCGTCAATCGCCTCGACCGCGAGACGAGCGGCGTCGTGGTGATGGCCAAATCCCGGACGGCTGCAGGCGAGCTCGGCAGACTGTTCGCGGGCGGGACGGTCGCGAAGGAGTACGTCGCCATCGTTCACGGCGCCGTGCCGCCCGAAGGGCTGGTGATCGACGCTCCGCTCGGCCGCGACGCGGCCAGTCCGGTAGCAATCAAGGACGTCGTAAGGGCGGACGGGGCGCCGGCGCGGACGCGCGTCGAGCTCGTGAGGCACTTGACGCGCGACGAGCTGCGCCTGTCGTTCGTGCGCGTCGTCCCGGAAACCGGGCGGAAGCACCAGATTCGGATCCACCTGGCGTACGCCGGCTACCCGATCGTCGGCGACAAGCTCTACGGCGGCGACGAGACGTGCTACCTGCGCTTCGTCGAGCGTCGCCTGACGGACGACGACCGGAGGCGGCTGGTGCTCGATGCGCACGCCCTGCACGCGGCGACGGTGGCGTTCACCTGGCGGGATCGGGAGTGGCGCTTCGAGGCGCCGCTGCGCGCCGATATGGTGAACCTGCTTCAACCGTGACACCGCCCTGACGACCGCCACAGCCAGCCGCCCCGGCCGCGCCGCCGCGTGAGAGACTGACAGGCGTGCGTACGTTGCTGTTGCTGCTTGCCTTGCTGCCGGTCGCCGCGGGTGATCCGGTGACGCTGGAAGTCCGGCTGGACGAGCAGTCGGCGTGCCGGACGCTCGACGACCGCTTCTACCTGGCGTTCGTCCTGCGCGCGACGATCGAACCAGCCTCGGGCACACCCGTCGTCGTCGCGCCCGACGCCGTCGTCGTGTCCCGAGTCGTCGTCGACGATGTGCCGGAGAGACCGTTCGTGGGAGTGGGCCTGGCGGAGGGGCCGATGGATGTGCCGGAGGAGCGCCGCGCGACCCTCGAGCCGGAACACACGGCCGGAAGGTTCGTCACCGCGTGGCTGCCGCTGTCGAACGATCCCGCCGACTGGCCCCGGGCTCTGCTGCCCGGAAGCTACACCGTGAGCTTCGAAGTGCAGGTGCCGGTCGTCGACGAGGGGCAGGCGACGGCCGTGCGGGTCACGACGCCGCCGGCCCGCGTGGTCGTGCCCGATCCCTCGTCGGTCCAGGAGTGTCCCTTCGACGGGGAGCCGGGCCGGGGCCTGCTGCTTCGTAAAATAGCGCCATGACAACTACGGCCTCGAAGGAAACCCTCGGATTCCAGACCGAGGTCACACAGCTTCTGCACCTGATGGTGCACTCCCTGTACGGCAACAGGGAGATCTTCCTGCGCGAGCTCGTCTCGAACGCGTCGGACGCGTGCGACAAGCTCCGGTTCGAGTCGCTGTCGAACAGCGCGCTGCTCGAAGGCGACACGGAGTTCCGCATCCGGGTGAGCTACGACCGGGCCGCGCGGACGATCACCGTGTCGGACAACGGCATCGGCATGTCACGGCAGGAGGTCATCGACAACATCGGGACGATCGCGCGCTCGGGCACGCGCGAATTCCTGCGCCAGCTCGGTGCCGACGCGGCGAAGAACGCCCAGCTGATCGGGCAGTTCGGCGTCGGCTTCTACTCGTCGTTCATCGTGGCCGACCACGTCACGGTCGTCACGCGCCGGGCGGGTGCACCTGCCGGCGAGGCGGTCCGCTGGGAGAGCCGCGGCGAGGCGGAGTACACGATCGAAACGGTCGAGAAGGCGGAGCGAGGCACCGACGTCATCCTGCACCTGCGCGAGGGCGAGGACGAGCTGCTCGACGGCGACCGGCTGCGCGACATCCTGCGGAAGTACTCCGACCACATCACGGTGCCCATCCTCATGAAGAAGGAGGTGTGGGACAGCGACGCGAAGGTCCGCACGGTGACCGACGAGGACGAGCAGGTCAACCAGGCGTCGGCGCTCTGGGCGCGGCCGAAGTCGGAGATCACCGAGCAGCAGTACCACGAGTTCTACCGGCACGTGGCGCACGACTTCGACGATCCGCTCGCCTGGACGCACGCGCACGTCGAGGGACGCCTCGAGTACACGCTGCTGCTGTTCATTCCGCGGCGGGCGCCGTTCGACCTGTGGGATCGCACGCAGCGCCGTGGCATCAAGCTCTACGTCCGGCGCGTCTTCATCATGGACAACGCCGAGCAGCTCATGCCCGTCTGGCTGCGCTTCGTCCGGGGCATCGTCGACTCGGCGGATCTGCCGCTGAACGTTTCGCGCGAGATCCTGCAGCAGTCGGCCGACGTCGCGGCCATCCGGCAGGCGGCGACGAAGCGGGTGCTCGGCCTCCTCGAGGAGCTCGCCGGGAAGGAGCCGGAGAAGTACGCGACGTTCTGGAAGGAGTTCGGCCGCGTCCTGAAGGAAGGCGTCGTCGACGACGCGGCGTATCGCGAGCGACTGGCGAAGCTGCTGCGCTTTTCGTCAACGCACGACGAGAGCGGTGAGCAGACCGTCTCGCTGGCCGACTACGTCGGCCGCATGAAGGACGGGCAGACGGAAATCTACTTCCTGACGGCCGACGGCCTGGCGGCGGCCAGGCACAGTCCGCACCTCGAGCGCTTCCGCAAGCTGGGCGTCGAGGTGCTGCTGATGCACGATCCGATCGACGAGTGGGTGATGTCGGCGCTCACTGAGTTCGAGGGCAGGCGCTTCCGGTCGATCACCCAGGGGGATCTCGATCTCGGCGCGCTCGAGGATCCGCAGGCGAAGCAGGACGAGGAGCGGCAGCAGACCGAGCTGCGCGACGTCGTCGATCGCATGAAGCGCGCCCTGGCCGAGCGCGCGAGCGACGTCCGCATCAGCCGCCGGCTCACCGACTCTCCCGCGTGCGTCGTGGCCGATGCGCACGGCATCAGCACGAACCTCGAGCGCATCCTGAAGTCGGCGGGCCGGCAGGTGCCGTCGAGCCGGCCGATCCTCGAAATCAACCCGGACCACCCGCTCATCCAGCGGCTCAAGGACGAGACCAGCGACGAGCTGTTCAACGACTGGAGTCAGGTCCTGTTCGACCAGGCGATCCTCGCCGAAGGCGGTCAGCTCGACGAGCCGGCCGCGTTCGTCCGCCGGCTCAACACGCTGACGCTGGCGCTGGCCGGCGAGGCGAAGCCGAAGATCTGGACGCCCTGACGCTCAGATCGGCGCGTCCGGGCGCACCGGACGCGGCGGCACGTGCTCGTCCTCCTGCCGGGGCAGGGTTTCCAGCCTGTTGAGCCGCCGGCCGCGGCTGAATGCCGACGACGAAGGAGCCGTAGCGGGGGGCGCTGCTGGTTGCGCACGCGTGCGACCGTGCCGTCGAGGCCGTCGCCGAACCAGTCGAGGACGAGGCAGGTCGAGGCGAGCCACAGCCCGGCCCGCGTCCATCGCGTGACGACATAGCCGGTCGCGGCGCCGGCCGGCACACTCTGCTGAATCCTGCGCTCCCGACGGAACTCCATACGGCCTCCTGCCGGGTAACGCGCAGAAGGAGGCGCGAACGGCTGACGGCCGCGCATAGACTGGCCCGCATGGACCTGCTGTCGGCGATTCTGACCCTGTTCCTGATCATGGACCCCATCGGGAACATCCCGCTGTTCCTGGCGGTCCTGCGGCGCGTGCCGGCCGCGCGCCGGCGGACGGTCCTGATGCGCGAGATCGGCATCGCGTATCTCGTGCTGCTCGTCTTCCTGTTCGCGGGCCGCTACATGATGCAGTTCCTGCATCTCGAGGCCGAGACGGTCGGCATTGCCGGCGGCATCGTGCTCTTCCTGATCGCCGTCCGGATGATCTTCCCGACGCGGCAGGGCGTGATGGGCGAGACAGGGACGATCTCGGGCGAGCCGTTCATCGTACCGCTGGCCGTGCCGCTCTTCGCCGGGCCGTCGACGATGGCCGCGCTGCTGCTGCTCGAGCGGGCCACGCCGGGCGCGCCGTGGTCGCTGCTGCTGGCGGTCACGGTGGCCTGGGCGGCAAGCGGCGCCATCCTGCTCTCGTCGACCTTCTTCTATCGGATCCTCCACGACCGCGGCCTGATCGCCATGGAGCGGCTGATGGGCATGATTCTCGTGATGATTGCCGTGCAGATGGCGCTCGACGGCATCCGCGCGTTTCTGGCCGACGCGCCGGCGGCGCTGCCGTGAGGCGCCGCCCGTAGAATCGAAGGATGCGCCGCTCGGGAACGGCCGACCTGCCGCTGCACGGCGGACGCGTGCCCGCGTGGCTCGCGGATCGGATGACCATGCTCGGCACGGCCATCTGCGAGGCGGTCGTCCATCACTACGGTCCGTCGGAACTGCTCACGCGGCTGAGCGACCCGTTCTGGTTCCAGGCGCTGGGCGCGGTGATGGGGATGGACTGGCACTCGTCGGGCATCACCACGTCGGTGATGGGGGCGCTCAAGCGCGGGCTCACGCCGCGGGCGCACGAGCTCGGGATTTACATCTGCGGCGGGCGCGGTCGCCACTCGCGGCGGACGCCCGACGAGCTGCGGACGCTCGGCGACCGGTTCGGGCTCGATGGCGAGGGGCTGGTGCGCACCAGCCGGCTGACGGCGCGCATCGACAACAACGCCATTGCCGACGGCTTCCAGATTTACCTGCACACGATGGTCGTCACCCGAAAGGGGGAGTGGGCCGTGGTGCAGCAGGGCCTCAACGACGCGACGCGCACGGCGCGCCGGTATCACTGGCACTCGGCCAGCGTCCGCGACTTCGTCTCGGCGCCGCACACCGCCATTGTCGGCACGTCGGCAGGCACGATCGTGAACCTGGTCGACAGCCAGGCGGCGCCGGCGCAGCAGGCCATGCTCGCGCTCGTACGCGAGTCGCCCGATCGCGTGGCCGGCGAGGTCCGCCGGCTCGTCGTGCCGCGCCGACACGACGTGCGGCCCGAGGACGTCGATGCCCGGCGCCTCGGCGCCGTGCTGGCCGTTGCCCACGAGCGCAACCTGCGCGACTTCGCGTCGCTGCTGCTCGTCGAGAAGCTCGGGCCCCGCACGCTGCAGTCGCTCGCACTGGTCGCCGAGGTCGTGCACGGAACGCCGGTGCGCTTCAGCGATCCGGCACGCTTCGCGTTCGCCCACGGCGGCAAGGACGGCCATCCGTTTCCGGTCCCACTGCGTGTCTACGACGAGACGATCGACGTTCTGCGCCGGAGCCTCGACCGCGCGACGCTCGACGACCGGCAGCGCGACGATGGACTGAAGCGGCTCGACCGGTTCGTCCGGGCGGTCGAGAGCCACATGGCGCCGGAGGCCGACGTGGCAGGGGCGCTGGCGTACGAACGTCGGATGTCGCCGGCCTTCGACGGTCGCACGGTATTCGACCGGGAGCCGCGCGAAGTGCCGCGTCCGGCCCGGCGCCGCAAAGGCCAGGGGATCCTGCCGTTCGACTGAACGCGGGGCGGCCTGTCACAGGCGGTCGGCTCGTCCGTCTATGGTGATTGTGATGAACGCTACGGCCCCGACCCGTCTCGACGAGTTCTGGCGCCTCAGCTCCCGACTGTTCGGCCTGGCGTATCGGATGCTCGGCAGGGTTGCCGATGCCGAGGACGCCGTGCAGGAGGCCTACCTGCGGTGGCACACGGCCGGCGACGTCGACAATGCCGAGGCGTGGCTCGTCAGCACCACCACGCGCATCTGTATCGACCGGCTCCGGCGGGCGTCGGTCGAGCGGCGGGCGTATCCGGGACACTGGCTTCCGGAGCCGATCGTGTCGCCGGCCGATCGGCCCGACGCCGCGCTCGAGCTGGCCTCGAACCTGTCGACGGCGTTCATGCTGCTGCTCGAGCGGCTGTCGCCCGACGAGCGTGCCGCGTTCCTGCTGCGCGAGGTGTTCGACTGCGACTACGCGACGATCGCCCGAGCGCTGGGCCGCTCCGAGACGGCCTGCCGCCAGGTGGTCAGCCGTGCGCGCTCGCGCGTGCGGACCGACCGGCCGCGCTTTGCGGTCGATGCCGCGGAGCGCCGCCGGCTCGTCGAGCGGTTCATGCAGGCCGTGATGGCGGAGGACGAGGCCGCGGTGGCCGAGATCCTGAGCCCCGACGTGCAGATGACGTCGGACGGCGGCGGCAAGGCCGCGGCGGCCATCAACATCCTCACGGGCCCGTCGCGCATCGCGCGCTTCTTCATCGGCCTGCAGCGGAAGTTCGCCGATCGGCAGCTCGTGCCCGTGCTCGTCAACGGCGAGCCGGGCCTGGTGGCCTTCTCGGAAGGACGACGCAGCGCGATGGCGTTCGACGTCGACGCCAGCGGCCGCATTTCGGCCATCTACGTCGTGACGAATCCGGACAAGCTCACGAGACTTCCCGTGGAGGCATCAGCCGGCTGACACGGCGTAGCGATGCCTCGAGCTGATGCGTCACGCGGTCCGCGCGGCGCTGTACAGCCACGCCATCTCACCGACTGTATCTGTTCAACGCACCGCTCTGGCGCGACCATGGCGCATGGTGTCCGGTGCGCTCTCATCCTTTGGTTCGATCGTTGTCCGGCTCCTCCGTGCGGCGTCAGGCGTTGCCGCGACGCAGACGTGTCTCCTCGCGCTCGAGCCTGGAGATGTCCATCGTTTCGACGTCCCGTCCGGACCCGTGCGGCTGACGGGGCTGTCGGGCACGCTCTGGCTCACGACGACGCCCGCCGATGGTGACCTTCTGCTGACGGCAGGGGAGTCGCTCGTCGTGCGATCGAAGGGGCCGATCGTGCTGCAGGCCTGCGGCCATGGGCGCGCCGAAGTGCTGGTGGCGCCGGGCGCTTCGTCGTGGTCGAGGCCGGGCGCGTTCCGATAGTCCCCGGCGAGCAGTCCGGATCTGTACAAGCTGGCGAAGGGGACGACTGTATCTGTTCAAGGTGCCGCGACTCGTGGCATTGTCGGAGCCATGGCGACCGCTGGCGACCCCCTCTATCAGCAGCTCGCCGACAGGCTCGCGGCCATGATTCGCGCGCGGGCGCTGCGCGCCGGCGACCGGCTGCCCTCGGTCCGGAGCTTCAGCCGGCAGCAGCGGGTGAGCGTGCCGACGGCGCTGCAGGCCTACGCGACGCTCGAAGCGCGCGGCGAAATCGAGGCACGGCCGCGGTCGGGGTTCTTCGTGCGGGCCCGTGCGGCCGATACCGTACCGACGCCGACAACGCCGCGGACGCGGCCGCGGAAGACCGACGGCGCCGAGCTCGATCCGTTCGTGGCCGTGCTCTGCGACCAGGCCGATCCGGCGCTCGTGCCGCTCGGTGCGGCGGTGCCCGGTGAAGACCTCCTGCCCGTACTGGCGCTGCAGCGCAGCCTGAGCACGATTGCGCGGCGGTCGCCGGCGACGATCGCGCGCTATCACGCCGCGCCCGGCGAGTACGCCTATCGCCAGGCCATCGCGCGACGGTCGCTCGAGTGGGGCTGCAACCTGACGCCCGACGACGTGATTGCGACGATTGGGGCGACCGAGGCGCTTTCGCTCGCGATCGAAGTCGTGAGCAACCCGGGCGACACGATCGTCGTCGAGTCGCCGATGTACTTCGGCCTCGTGCGGATGCTGCGCGATCTCCGCCGGAACGTCCTGCCCGTGCCGGTGGATCCGACGACGGGTGTCGATCTCGATCTGCTCGAGGGCGCGCTGCGGCGGACGCGTGTGGCGGCGTGCGTGCTGACGCCCAACTTCCACAATCCGACCGGCAGTCTGATGCCCGACGCGCACAGGCGCGCGGTGGTCGAACTGCTCGACACGGCGGGCGTGCCGCTCATTGAAGACGATGTGTACGGCGATCTGCAGCACGCCGGTCCGAGGCCGCGCTGCCTGAAGGCGGACGACCGCACCGGCAACGTGATTCTGTGCGGGTCGTTTTCGAAGACGCTGGCGCCCGGGCTGCGCGCGGGCTACATCGTGCCGGGCCGGTTCTATGAGCAGGTGCTGGCCGTCAAGCGCGCCAGGACGCTCGGGGGCACGATGCCGATGCTGGCGGTGGCGGACTTTCTGCGCAACGGCGGCTACGAGCGGCACCTGCGAACGATGCGGCGGAAGCTGGCCGGGCGCGTGATGCGCATGCGCGAAGCCGTCGCCGAGGCGTTTCCCGAGGGGACGGCGGTGAGCCGGCCCGCGGGTGGATTCGTCCTGTGGTGCGCGCTGCCGCCCGGCACCGACGCGCTGCGGCTGTTTCATCGCGCAAAGGAAGCAGGCATCAGCGTCGCACCAGGCGGGATGTTCGGCACGGGCTTCGAGAACTGCGTGCGGCTCAACTGCGGGTACGCCTTCACGCCCCGCATTGCCGCCGCGATCAGGACGCTTGGGCGGCTGGCACGCTGATCCCGGTGTTCGCCGGGATTTCGCTGTGTCCCGCCTTGTCAAGGGGGCCGTGGATGCTCTCGTGCATGGCAGCTCCCTCCCAATGGTTCCGCACGCTGCTCGACCGGTCGCCCGAGGTGTACTTCCGCTACGACCTCCGGCCGACCGCGGCATTCGTCTACATCAGCCCGTCGGTCCGGACGCTCGTCGGCCGTGAGCCCGACGAGTTCCTTCGCGACCCCGAGCTGTGCCTGAAGCTCGTGCCGGCCGCCGCTCGCCGGCAGCTGCGGCGTCTGGTGCACGCGCGGCGCGGCATGTCGCTCTGCGTGAGCGTGCTGCGCGACGGGATCGCCGTTCCGGTCGACGTCCGGACGGTGACCGTGGTGCGCGCCGGTCGTGTCGTCGCCATCGAGGGCGTCGCGCGGCTGGCCGGCGCTGGAGCGGCGAATCATGTCGCGCCAGGTACCGGCGAGCCCGTGCAGCAGCGCCTGGCGGCGCTGCTCGTCGAAGTGCACGAACTGCTGCATCGCGTCCTGCCGTCGGGGACGCCGGCGAACACGACGTCGAACGCTCCGTGGGGCGAGGCTGCAGACGGCGCGGCACGGTCGGCCGCGCCGGCCCGGCTCGTCCTCGGCGCGCTCGTGTTCGACTGCGACCGGCTGCAGGTCTTCGAGAACGGCCAGCTCATGCCGCTTACACCGCGCGAGACGGGTGTGCTGCGTTACCTGCTCGAGCGCAAGGGGCGCGTCGTGACGCGCGAGCAGCTGCTCCAGGACGTGTGGCACTACAGCTACACGGGCGACGACCGCACCGTCGACGTCCACGTCTCGCGGCTGCGGCGCAAGTTGCCGTCGCTGCGCGGCCGGATCGTGGCCATCCGCCGGATCGGCTACCGCCTCGACGACGACGAAGAGGCGGCGGCGCCGGGGGACGCTGACGCGCCGGCCATCGACGTGCCGCGGGTGCGGACGGGATCGTAGGCGCCGGAGGGGCGCCCGCCCGTCCGGTCCTGTCTTGTCAACGCGGTCTCGAACAGGTCATACTGCGGCCCTCCATTCAGGCAAGTCGGGTCACGAGCGCATCACCAGGCTGGGAGGGCCATGAAGCGCCTGACAATCGGCATCGCGGCTCTGTTCGGCCTGGCGGCCATGCTCTCGGCGCAGGGTGGCGTGCCGGCGCCGCATCCCGCGCCGGCCGCGTCGGCGTCCGACGCCGACGACCGGTCCGCGTTCTTCCGTCAGTACTGCTTCGAGTGCCACGGCTCGTACAAGCCGGAGGCCGGCCTGAGCATCGAGCAGCTGCTCGGCCGGGGCGAGCTCGGTTCGCACGCCGACGAGTGGGAGAAGATTGCCGACGCCATCGAGTCGGAGATGATGCCGCCGTTCGAGGCGTCGGCGTTCCCGTCGACCGGGGAGCGCGCGGCGACGGCCGACTGGATTCGCGGGTCGCTCGATCGCTGGGCGCGCGCACACGCCGGAGATCCCGGTCGCGTGACGGTGCGCCGGCTGACGAGCGCCGAGTACGACTACGCGATTCAGGACCTGACGGGACTGGACATCCGCACCGGCATCGACGCGTCGGGCGATGCGGTCGGCGGCGAGGGATTCTCGAACTTCGGCGACGTGCAGTTCGTCGAGGATGCGACGATCGAGCGATATCTCGAAATCGCGCGGCGCGTCGCGGATCACGCGATCATCGGCGCCGGACCGCTGGCCTTCTACGACGACCCGGGCGACACGGGGCTCGAGCTGTCGGCCCTGGCCCGCATCAACGACCTCTACGCGCGTCACGGCTTCCGCGTTGTCTCGGGCGAGGGCGGACGTCCCTTCGGCCTCGAGCGCTACGGCAAGGCGTTCTACGCGGCGTGGTACTACCGGCATCGCCAGGCGCTCGGCGAGCCGGACGTGACGCTTCGAGAGCTCGCGGTGCGCGAGGGCATCACGGGGCGCTTCGCCGAGCACATCTGGTCGGTCGTCACGCGCACCGACCTGAAATACCCGAGTCGCGACTTCGCGGAGCGGTGGCGCCAGCTGCCGGCGCCGGGGCCGGATCGGGAGGCGGCAAAGGCCGAGGCGCGGCAGGCCGCCGACGCCCTGTCGGACTCGCTGACGACCTGGCCCAGCTGGTTCTTCGCGCGCGGCGATCTGGCGGCCGGAGGCGCCGGCGACGAGAGCCCGCTCGTCTTCAACGACGAGACGCTCGGCGGGCAGCCGGAACGGCACCTGACGTACCTGCTGGGACCGCGCGGCGGGCGCGGTCGCGGCGCACCGGCAGCGCCGGCCGGTCCCGTCACGGTTCACCTCCTGTTCACGAACATGAACCCCGAGCCGGGTGTGAACCCGGTCGTGTTGTGGCGCAACGCGCGTGTGATCACGCGTGCGGCGCCGGCCGGCCGTGGCGGGGGCGCGCCAGCAGGGGGCCGCGGCGCCGGGCCGGTGCTCTCGTCGATTCCGCTCCGCGACCTGCTCACGGCCGACACGGTCGACGCGCTCGGCTTCGGCACGAGCCCGGACGGCAGCATCGTCGGTCCCGACGATTTTGCGGCGGCCGGGCCGGTCCAGTTTGACATCGACGTACCGATCGCGGCGGGCACGACCGTCCAGCTCGAGGTCGACGCGAGCCTCGGTGCCGACCGCAACGGCGTCGTGCGCGTGATGATTGCCGACACGCCCGAGGGCGGGTTCCGCAACGCGGCAACGCGGACGATCCTGGTCGACCTCGAGAGCAGCAGCTACCGATCGTACCGCGCGGGCATGGCCGAGTACGCATCGCTGCTGCCGCCGAACTCGCACGGCGAGGCGAACCCGGCCGACAAGGACCCGGTGCCCGAGCCGTTCGACAACACCTACAACAGTCCCGAACACGACGCGTTCGTCGTGCGCGTGAAGTACCAGCGATCCGATACGTTCTTCACGGAGAACATGATTGACGGCGCCGATCGGGAACGGCTCGAGCACGCCTGGACCGATCTGTTCGGCTCGTGGCCGTATCACGACGCCTATCTCGGCATGCTCGCCGAGCACTACGCACACGACCTGGGCGGGAAGAAGATCGCCGACATGGACGCGGCAGCCATTGCCGCGCTGCCGGTTGAGATGCGGCCTTACGTTGTCGAGCTGCGCGAGCACTACGACCAGGTGACGGCGGCGATGCGGCGCGCCGAGCCGGGACACGTCTCCGACGCGCTGGTGTTCGCGAGCCACGCCTGGCGTCGGCCGCTCAGTGACGACGAAGAACAGCGCCTGCGCGCCTTCTACGACCGGGCGCGGAACGAGCTCGGCCTCGGGCATCGCGACGCGGTGCGGCTGCTGCTCACGCGCGTGCTGGTCTCGCCGGCATTTCTTTATCGGCTCGAGCTGGTCAATGACGACGGCGGGGAACGGCCGCTCGATGACTGGGAGCTGGCGAGCCGGCTGAGCTTCTTCCTCTGGTCGTCGATCCCGGACGAGGAACTGCGGCGCGCGGCGGCGGCGGGAGAGCTGCGCGAGGAGGCCGGACTCACCGCGCAGGTCCGGCGGATGCTGGACGACCCGCGCGCGCGGCGGCTGTCGGCCGAGTTCTTCGGTCAGTGGCTCGGTTTCTATCGGTTCGACGACTACCGCGGCGTCGACACGACGCGGTTCCCGGAATTCACCGAGGACGTGCGCCGCTCGATGTATCGCGAGGCGCTCGAGACGTTCGACTACATCGTCCGCGAGCAGCGGCCGCTGCGCGAGATGATCGCGGCCGACTATACGTTCCTCGATCGGACGCTGGCGGCCTTCTACGGCATCGACGTCGAGCTGCCGGACGACGGCGGCATGGTGAAGGTCGATGGCGCCGGGCGATTCGACCGGGGCGGACTGCTGCGTTTGGGGGCGGTGCTGACGATCACGTCGGCGCCGCTGCGGACGAGTCCCGTCAAGCGGGGCGACTGGGTGCTGCGCCGCATCCTCGGCACGCCGACGCCGCCACCGCCACCCGATGCCGGGTCGCTGCCGTCGGATCCGGCGAGCTTCGGCGGCCTCACGCTGCGCGAGCGCCTGACCGAGCACAAGCGCAACCCCACGTGCGCGAACTGCCACCTGCGCATCGACCCGCTCGGCTTCCCGCTCGAAGGCTTCGATGCGGTGGGCCGCTCGCGGCTTCGCTATGACGACGGCGTCGAGGTCGACGTACGGGGTGAGTTCGCCGACGCGACGACGATCGAGGGCGCGGCGGGGCTGGCCGCGTACCTGCAGTCGCGCGAGACGCAGGTGCTGAAGACGTTCGCGCGCAAGCTGCTGGGCTATGCGCTGGGCCGCACGATTCTCGCCTCGGACGCTCCGCTCATCGACGAGATGACCAGCGGCGGCGGCGACACGACCTTTGCCGGGATGGCCGTGCGCATTGCGACCAGTCGCCAGTTCCGGTATCACGCGGGCGACAGTGAGCCTGTCGTTCCCGACCCTCCAGCCAGCGCGCCGGCGGCCGTGACCGTCGTCGACGCCCGTTAGAAGGCAGGCCATCATGCAGCAGAAGGCGAATCGCGTTTCTCAGGCGTCGCGGCGACAGTTCCTCCGCGGCATGGGCGTTGCGCTGGCGCTGCCGTGGCTCGAGTCGCTGCCGTTCACAGGGCGGTTGAGCGCAGCGGCGGGCACGGCGGCAGGCACGGCGACGAAGCCGCCACTGCGCCTCGGGATTGTCTATTTCTCGAACGGCGTCGAGCCGATCCACTGGTGGGCGAAGGGCAGCGGGGCGTCGATGGAGGTCGGACCGGCGCTGGCGCCGATGAAGCCCTACACCGGGGACATGGTTTTCATCCGCGGGCTGTTCAGCCAGGCCGCTCTGCAGTCGAGCAGTCCGCACCTCGGCCGGATGAACGTGCTGTCGGGCGCGGAAGTCAGCCTCGACCCGAGCGTCATCCGCGTCGGGACGTCGATGGATCAGGTACTCGCGCAGCAGATCGGCGGACAGACCGCCATTCCGAGCCTGGTGCTGGGCATCGAGCCGAACGAGCTGCGCCTCGAAGACGGACTGTCGATGATTTACGGATCGGCCATCTCGTGGACGACACCGACCAGGCCTGCGACGAAGGAGATCTACCCGGCACGTGCCTTCGATCGACTGGTCGGCGACGGGTCCGGGCGGCCGCTCGATCGGAGCGTGCTCGACGAAGTGCGCGAGGACGCCGCCAGCCTGCGACCGAAGGTCAGCCGCAACGATCGACTCAAGCTCGACGAGTACTTCGAGTCGATCCGCGACATCGAGCTCCGCATCGAGCGGGCCGGGCGCGAGGGGACGATCGAGGGGTGGAAGCCTACGCTCGAGACACCCGACATGCCGCGGCCCGACGATGACCTGCCGCAGAACGTGCCGGCGCACATGAAGCTGATGCTCGACCTGGTCGTGCTCGCGTTCCAGATGGACCGGACACGCATCGCCACTCTGATGCTCAACAACGACCTGTCGCAGATGAACTTCAAGTTCCTCGAGGGCGTCCAGGGCGCGCTGCACCTCGACCTGACGCACAACGGGCGGGCGGCGGACAAGGAGGCGATGTACCTGAAGACGAACCAGTTCCACATCGAGCAGTTCGCCTACCTGACCGGACGCATGAAGCAGATTCAGGAAGGCGAGGGGACGCTGCTCGACAACTCGATCCTGATGTGCACGTCGAGCCTGTTCGACGGCGATGCGCACAGCGCCGACCAGCTTCCGATCCTGGTCACCGGCCGCGGGCAGGGTACGATCCGCACGGGCCGGATCCTCGACTATCTGGACGCCGGCGACGATCATCGGAAGGTATGCAGTCTTCACCTCTCGCTGATGGATCGGATGGGCGTGTCGCTCCGGCAGTTCGGCGACGCGACGACCCGGCTCGAGGAGCTCGGGTGAAACGATGGGTGGTGGTCCTGGGAGGACTGGTCGTGGCCGCGTGCGTGTCGGGCGGGCCCCCCAATGAACACCTGAGCTCGTTCGAAGCGCGGCGGACGCGCATGGTCGACGAACAGATTCGCGCGCGCGGGATCCGCAATCCGCGGGTGCTCGACGCGATGGCGCGGGTGCCGCGCCACGAGTTCGTGCCGGAAAGCGCGCGGCCGCTCGCGTACGCCGACCAGCCGCTGTCGATTGGCTACGGGCAGACGATCTCGCAGCCCTACATCGTGGCCTACATGACGGAGCTGCTCGATCCACAGCCGGCGAACCGCGTGCTCGAAATCGGGACCGGCTCGGGGTATCAGGCGGCCATCCTGGCCGAGCTGGTCTCCGAGGTCTACTCGATCGAGATCGTCGAGGAACTTGCCACGAGCGCACGCGAGACGCTCAAGCGGCTCGGCTACACGAACGTCAACGTCCGCGCGGGCGACGGCTATCAGGGGTGGCCGGAAGCGGCGCCCTTCGACCGCATCATCCTGACGGCTGCGCCGCCCTCGATTCCGCAGGCGCTCGTCGACCAGCTGGCCGTCGGCGGCATCCTCATCGCGCCGGTGGGGCCGGTCATGGGAGTGCAGACGATCACGATCGTCCGCAGGTCGGTCGAAGGGGTGACGACCGAGGAGACGATTCCGGTGCAGTTCGTGCCGATGGTCCGGGGCTGATTCGCGGGCCTTGCGCGGCACGGGGAGGTGACGTGAGCGACATCCGCGGACATATGGCGGGCATCGTGACCGCGGTGCTGCTGGTGGTCGCGACAGCCGTTGGCTGCTCTGCTCCGGAGTCGTCGCTGGAGGCGGAGCAGGAGCAGCCGCCGAACGTGATCCTCATTCTGGCCGACGACCTGGGGTCGGCCGACCTCGGCGCGTACGGCGGAACGGCGATCGCGACGCCGTCGATCGATCGTTTCGCGGCCCAGGGCCTGCGGTTCACGCAGGCCTATGCCGGCAGCACGGTGTGTGGACCGTCGCGCAGCACGCTGATGACGGGCCTGCACACCGGACACACCCCGGTGCGATCGAACACCGGCGGTGTGTCGCTGCGCGACGAGGACGTCACGCTGGCCGAAGTGCTGAAGGCAGCCGGGCACGCGACGGGCGGCTTCGGCAAGTGGGGCCTGGCCGAGGTTGGATTTCCCGGCGTGCCCGAGCGACAGGGATTCGACGAGTTCTTCGGCTACTACCACCAGATTCACGCCCACGAGCACTTCCCGGCGTTTCTCTACCGGAATGGCGAACGCGTAGAGCTGCCGGCCAACCGCGGCTTTTACGACGGCCCGCTCGGCGAAGGGCGTGGTATCGGTCCGGTTCCGCCACGGTCTCCATCGGACGAGCCCTACCAGTTCGCCCACGCGCTCATCGTCGAGCGCATGAAGGCGTTCATTCGCGAGCATCGCGACCGGCCGTTCTTTGCCTACGGCGCATGGACGCCGCCGCATTCGCGCTGGGAAGTGCCGGAAGACGATCCGGCCTGGAAGCTGTACGCCGATCGGCCCTGGCCGCTCGAGGCAAAGGTCGCCGCCACGTTCACGTCGATCGTCGACCGGCACGTGGGCGAGATCGTGGAGCTTCTCGACGAGCTCGACATCGGCGATCGGACAATCGTCCTGTTCGCGTCCGACAACGGCGGCCTGACGACGTTCAATCGGGAGCCGCTGCGGACGAACGGCATGCTGCGCGGCGGCAAGACGACGCTCTGGGAGGGGGGCCTGCGGGTGCCGTTGATCGCACGGTGGCCTGGACGCATCGCGCCGGGCACGGCGGATCACCTCACGTACTTTCCCGACGTGATGCCGACCATCGCGGAGCTCACCGGGGCATCGGCGCACCTGCCACCGAATCTCGACGGACTGTCGCTGGTGCCGGTGCTGCTCGGGGTGGACGCCGCCGGGCGGTCCCCGGCGTCCCACGAGTATCTCTACTGGGAAGACGCCGACATCGACTGGACGGCCGTCCGGTATCTGGCCGACGAGACCCTTCGCCAGGCTGTCAGGAGTGGCCGCTGGAAGGCGATTCGGCCGGCGCCCGGGGCAGCGCTGCAGCTCTACGATCTCGAGAGCGATCCCGGCGAAACGACCGACCTGGCTGCCGAGCATCCGGACATGGTCGCGCAGATGGCGACCTGGATGGACGAAGCCCACGTCGAGCCGCCGCCGCAGGACGAACCGCCGCGGCTCGACGGGCGCATGTACCGGTAGCAGCATGGTGATGCCGAAGAAGGCGGTTGTGGTGCCGGTGCTGGTCCTGCTCGCTGCCGCGTGCGGGCGAGCGGCGCCGATTGCGGAGCAGGAGCACGTGACCGACCTGCACGTCTTCGTGCTCGAAGGCGTGGATGATCTGCGCGCGCTCTACCGGTACGAGCCCGACGGTCCGCCGCTGCTGCATGCCCACCGGGGCGGCGCGCGCGCCGGCTATCCCGAGAACGCGCTCGAGACGTTCGAGCACACGCTCCGACATACGTGGGCGGTGCTCGAGGTCGACCCGAGGCCGACGAGCGACGGCGTACTCGTGCTGTTTCACGATCCAACCCTCGAGCGGACCAGCACGGGGCAGGGGCGCGTGGCCGATCACGCCTGGGCCGACCTGCAGGAGCTGCGGCTGAAGGATCCCGACGGTAATGTGACGCCTTTCCGCATCCCGACGCTCGATGAAGCGCTGGCGTGGGCGAAGGGACGGACGGTGCTGCTGCTCGACGACAAGGGGGGCGACGTGATTGATCGTGCCCGCGCGGTGCAGCGGCAGCAGGCGCATGCGTGGGCCATCGTCATGGCCTACAGCTTCGAGGACGCGCGGCGCCTGTACGAGTTCGATCGCGACATCCTGATGCAGGTGTTCCTGCCCGATGCCGACGCCATCGACCGCTTCGACACGACGGGGGTTCCCTGGCAGAACGTCGTCGGGTTCGTGACGCACACCGAGCCGTCGGACGCGGACGTATTCGAGCGCATCGCCGCGAACGGCGCGCTGGGCGTGCTGGGGACGTCGCGGACGATCGACCGGGCATTTCTCGCCGGCCGCATCGACCGCGATGGCCTGACCACGGCCTATCGCCGGGCGATTGAGGCGGGCACGCATATCGTCGAGGCGGATCTGGCCATCGAGGCAGGGGAGGCCATCGAACCGCTGCGCGCGGCCGCGTCCGGCAAGCGGGAGTTCTTCCAGATCCGCCCGCGTCCCTCGATTCTCCCTACAATGGGGGAATGACTCTGGAGCTCGGCCTCGACACCTTCGGCGACGTGACCACCGACGACGCGGGTCTACCGATCCCGCAGGCGCAGGTCCTGCGCAACGTCGTCGAGGAAGGGGTGCTGGCCGATCAGGTCGGCATCGACGCGTTCTCGGTCGGTGAACATCACCGGCCCGACTTTGCCATCTCGGCCCCCGAGGTCGTGCTCGCGGCCATCGCGGCGCGAACGTCCCGCATCAGGCTCGGATCGGCCGTTACCGTGCTGAGCACCGACGATCCGGTGCGCGTCTTCCAGCGCTTTTCGACCATCCACGCCATCTCGAGCGGACGGGCGGAAGTCACGATCGGTCGGGGGTCGTTCACCGAGTCGTACCCGCTGTTCGGCTACGACATGGCCGATTACGAGATCCTCGCGGAGGAGAAGACCGATCTGTTCGCGCGCCTCGTGCGCGACGAGGTCGTGACGTGGTCGGGCCGGACACGGTCGGCGCTCGATCGCGTTCGCGTCTACCCGCCGATCGAGCAGGGCACGCTCCGCACGTGGGTGGCGGTGGGCGGCAGCCCGCAGTCGGTGCTGCGCGCCGCGGGTCACGGGCTGCCCCTGATGCTGGCGATCATCGGCGGCAGCCCGACGAGGTTCCTGCCGTACGTGCAGCTCTACCGGAAGGCGCTGGCCGATGCGGGCCAGCCGGCGCAGCCGGTCGGCGTGCATTCGCCGGGGCACATCGCCGACACCGACCAGCAGGCGAAGGACGAGCTCTGGCCGCACTACCGCGACATGATGAACCGCATCGGCCGCGAGCGCGGCTGGGCGCCGATCGGCCGCGACAGCTTCGAGCGCGAGGTCGAGCACGGCGCGCTTTACGTCGGATCGCCCGAGACCGTCGCCCGCAGGATTGCCGCGACGATTCGCGCGCTGGGCATCGACCGGTTCGACCTGAAGTACGCCAACGGCACCTTGCCGCACAGCGTGCTGATGAAGAGCATCGAGCTGTACGGGACGAAGGTCGCGCCGCGCGTGCGCGAACTGCTCGCGGAAGAACCGGCGGCGGCGACGTGAGATGACGCGTCCGTCGCAGGACAGAAGGGCGGCCGTGAGGCCGCCCTCTGTCGTGTCTGCCACGGCCGGACGCCGCCACGAAGCTACCAGCCCATCGTCTTGGCCTGGCTGAAGTCGCGGTTGCGGACCGTGACCTTCACCTGTTCGAACTCGTGCACGGCGTCGATCAGGTGGTTGGCGAAGCGGTTGAAGGCGATCTCACCCTTGTAGGCCGCTGCGCGGAACGGGTTGCCCATCACGCCCGACGCGGTGAACTCGTCGTGCTCGAACGGCATGTTGAAGTACTGGAAGCCCTGGAACTCCAGGTCGGGCATGCCGTCCATCTTCTTCCACTTCTTCGTCATGTACTTCGGCGCGTGTGCGCGGTCCATGACGGCGCGGTCCATGCGGACGAGGTCGGGGTTGTGGCAGAGGCACTGCGACGTCTCGAGCTCGCCGGCGTGCCAGCCCGGCGTCTCCTCGGTCGGGCCCTCGAGCAGGTCCTTCACCATGCCGAGGTACCGTTCCGCGTACGGCTTGTAGTAGACGATGAGCGCGCCCGTCTCGTTGCGGAGCTTGCGGAGCACCGGGTCGACGACCTTCACGTTGGAGCCGTGGCCGTTGACGAAGATGAGGCGGTTGAAGCCGTGGTGGATGAGGCTGCGGCCGATGTCGTAGAGCAGGTTCAGGTACGTCTCGACGCGCAGCGTGATCGACCCGCCGCCCTGGCCGGGCCCGCGCATGTGCTGCGGACTGTAACCGAGCCACAGCGTGGGCGTGTACAGGATGCCGGCCTTTTCGCCCGCGCGCCGCGCGACCTCGGTGCTCGTGATCGAGTCGCAGTAGAGCGGCAGGTGCGGACCGTGCTGTTCGAGCGACGCCTTCGGAATCAGGATCGTATCGCTGTACTTCAGGTACTCCTTGACGTCGACCGACGAAAGATCGCCCAGGCAGTAGGAGGGGAACTTCAGCCTGTCGAGGGTCCGTCTCCGGGGTGCGTGCGACTCGTCCTGATACGAGGGCCTGACGTGCTTCTCAGGCCCGCTGGCCTTCTGCTTCCGCCACGCCACGACTCCCGGCGCGCCCGTCGACGTCCCGGTCGCGCCACCGCCGCCGTAGTTGTCGACCTCGCGCTCTGCCGCCGTCTGCCTCGCGCGTCGTGCGGTACCCTTCCTTGCTTCAGCCATCCCGCAAACCTCCACGAATCGCTAGAGCATACCCGCGCCCCTGCCCGCCCGTCGCCCGGATCCCTCAAAGTTTTCACAGGCAGAACGGCCGCGGGACCGGCTTACCGCAGCAGCGACTCGGCCAGGACACCGAGGCCAATCGCGGCCAGCAGCAGCGCGAAGGCGCGCTGCAGCCTGGCCGCGGGCAGCAGGTGACAGACGAGCGTGCCGATGCCGACGCCAGCGAGGCCGCCGGCCAGGAACAGCGTTGCGATCGTCCAGTCGATCGCGCGGCCGTCGATCATCATCGACGTGAAGGCCACCACGCTGATGATCGAGACGACCATCAGCGACGTTGCGACGGCGCGGTGGATGGGCAGGCCGGTGGCGAACACGACGGCCGGCACGATGACGAAGCCGCCGCCGACGCCGAAGAGCCCGGAGAGCAGCCCTGCGGCGAGGCCGGTCGTCGTCAGGACGCCGAAGCAGCGCCACGATCGCCGCCGCGTAATCGCGCAGGGGCCGACCGACATGTCCGATGGCCGGCCCGCCGTCGTCCACATCCAGACGGCAACGGCCGCGACGAGCAGACCAAAGGCGCCGAGCAGGATGACTTCCGGCAGCCGTGTCCCGAGCGAGGCGCCGACCGGCGCGGCGAGCATGCCGGTGAACGCGAGCATCGCGCCCACGCTCCAGTCGACTTCCGCGCGGCGTGAGCGGCCGAGCACGCCCACGATCGACGAGGCCCCGACGCCGAGCAGCGAGATCGCCACGGCCTGCGGCGCATCGAGGCCGACACCGTAGACCAGGAGCGGGACGGCGATGAGTGCACCACCGCCGCCCGTGAGCCCGACGGCGAGGCCGGCGGCGGTGCCGAACAGCAGGAGCTCGATCGAGGTGAGCATGGCTCATCCACGGCTGCGCGTGACGAGGACTTCTCCGGCGACGATCAGCGCGATGGCGGCAAGAGACACGGGCGGCAGCGTGCCGCCTGTGGCCAGCGTCGCGGCGACCGCCACGAGCGCCTGCGTCGGTGCCTGCGCCGAGAGTACCCAGAGCGGCAGCTCGGTCAACGCGGTAAACCGAAGCAGGAACAGGACCACGATCAGCACGCCTGCCACAGCGGCGGCCGCCAGGCCGGCGGTCGTCATTCCGCTGCCTTCGGCGGGCACCAGAACGGCGAGGGCGGAAAACCCCGCGGTGTTCACGAGGTGCCGCCAGACGGTCAATGTCGTGGCGCCAGGCGAGCGGCGGGCGGTCGAAAGCGGCTTGAAGCACGAATAGCCCGCCAGCGAGGCCGCGATATAGAGGACGGCCGCCGCCAGGCCGCTCGGACCGAACGCGCCGCTCCAGGCGAGCAGCAGCCCGCCGCCGAGCGCGAGGCCGGCGCCGACAGCGCCTCGCGCGGTCCACGGCTCGCCGAGCCAGACGATGGCAAAGACGGCCTGCACCACCCAGTCGAGGCGCGTCAGGAAGATGTATTCGGCGACGCGCGCGCTCGTCGACAGGCCGAAATAGTACCAGACGCCGGCAAACAGGAAACCCGCCAGGCCGGCGGCGAACAGGCGACGGTGCGCCGGGACGAGCAGCGCCGTCGTCTCGCGGCGGAGGGTGGTGCGGACGCGCGGCGACAGGCATGCCAGCAGGATGAGCGTCGCACCGGCGGCGTACAGCAGGGCGGTTCCGCGCATCAGGCCGAGCGACGTGATGGCGGCTGCTGAGAAGAACGGGAGCACGCCGGCAATCAGGTGCGACGCGAAGCCGGAAACGACCGTGAGCGGGCTGGGGCGCGCTGAGGCCTGCACGGAACGGCGAGCGTAACACGGCATCTGGTAGAGTGCGGGGCCGTGAGCCGCATCCCGCTGCACTGGTGGATCCTGGCGGCGCTGGCCGCTGCCGTGCCGGTCGGTCTCGTCGTGGCGCCCGAGACGGTCTGGCTCGGCGTCCGTCCGTACGCCGTCTTCGACTTCGCCGGCACGCTCTTCCTGCGCGCCCTCCAGATGATCGTCGTGCCGCTGATTGTCGCGGCCGTCATCAACGCCGTCGCGGGCACGGGCCGCGACATCGGGCGGCTCGGCGCCCGGACGCTCGGCTACTACCTGATATCGAGCTTCCTGGCGGTGTTGACCGGGCTGCTGCTCGTCAACCTGACGACGCCGGGCATCGTCGACGGCGAGCCGGCGCGGGATCGGATCGGGCTGGTCGAGAACGTCGAGGGACTCATCGGGTACGGGGACCGGGGTGCGGCCGACCTGTGGGGCATCCTGCTGCGCATGGTGCCGAGCAACGTGTTCGCGGCAGCGGCGTCGGCCGACATGCTGGCGCTCATCACGTTCTCGATCCTGTACGGGTTCCTCATCCCGCGCCTGACGCCGGCGCTGGCCGAGTCGCAGCGGACATTCTGGCAGGGTGTGTACGACGTGATGATCGCGATGACGGGCGTCGTGATGTGGCTGGCGCCCGTCGGCGTGTTCGGCCTGGTGGCGCGGGCGATGGCGACGGCGGGCCTGGGAGCCTTCGGGCCGCTCGTCGGCTTCTTCCTGACGGTGGCGGTCGGGCTCGCGGTGCACATGTTCGTGACGCTGCCGCTGCTGCTGGTTGTCTTCGCGCGCGCCAATCCGTGGCGGCACCTGCGCGGGATGGCTGAAGCGCTGCTGACCGCGTTCACGACGAGTTCGTCGAGCGCGACGCTGCCGAAGACGCTCGACTGTCTCGAGCGGAATCTCGGCGTGCCACGGCACGTCTCGGGGTTCGTCGCGCCGCTCGGCGCCACGGTCAACATGGACGGTACGGCGCTCTACGAGTGCGTGGCCGCCATGTTCATCGCGCAGGCCTACGGACTCGAGCCGAGCCTTCCCGTGCAGTTCATGGTGGTCACGCTGGCCCTCGTGTCGTCGATTGGCGTCGCGGGCATTCCGTCGGCCAGTCTCGTCGCCATCGCCCTGATCCTCACGGCCATCGGGTTGCCGGTCGAGGGCCTCGGCCTGATTCTGGCGGTCGATCGCCTGCTCGACATGGCGCGCACGGCGGTCAACGTCTACAGCGACACGATCGGGACGGTGATTGTCGCCAGTTCGATGAAGGAGGGGGCGCGCGCGTGACGGGCCGCTGCACGCGTCGTGCGGGACTGCTGCCGGTCCTTGTCGTCCTGCTCGTCGCCGGACCTGGGCCGGCGTGTGCGGCGCAGGACCCCGCGTACCGGGCGCGCGTGGTGGAGGTGGCCGACGGCGACACGCTTGTCGTCGAGCGCGACGGGACGACGGAGCGACTTCGGCTGTACGGCGTCGACGCGCCGGAGGCCGGACAGGCGTACGGGCGCGAGGCGCGCGACGAAGCGAGGCGCCTGCTGATGGGCCGCGACGTGACGGTGCATCCCCGCGAGACCGACGCGTACGGACGCACCGTGGCCGAGGTGCTCGTGGACGGCCGCGATGCGGGTGAAGCGCTCCTGGAGGCAGGGGCCGCGTGGCACTACCGGTACTACTCCGACAGCGATCGCTACGCGGCGCTCGAACGTCAAGCGCGCGCGAAGCGCGTCGGGCTGTGGCGCGATCCCGATCCGACGCCGCCGTGGCAGTGGCGCGAGGCGGCGCGCGCCGCCAATGGCGGACAGCGGGCGGCGGCCGTGACCGCTGCGCAGCCGCCCGTCGACGCGCCGTTCGTCGGCAACGCGCGCTCGCAGGTCTTCCATCAGCGCGGCTGCGAATCGTTCGACTGTCCCAACTGCACCGTGCCGTTCGCCTCGGCCGACGAGGCGCGGCGCGCCGGCTATCGCGCGCATTCCTGCGTGCGGCGCTAGCCGCGACCATTCCGCGCGGCCGGACACTGGCGGGGAGCAGGCGCACGCCATCGTGACGCGACTGCGCGGCGGCGCGGGGCGTGTGCTAACCTCCCGACTTCACATGCACACGACCAGCGAAGATCTCGCCGACTGGCGTTCGGTCGCCGACCCGTACCAGCTCGACCCGGCCGGCGTGCGTGAACCGCCGGACGGCTGGTGGGCGAGTCTGCGCCACCTGGGCCCCGGCATGATCCTCAGCGCGTCGATCGTCGGATCGGGCGAGCTGATTGCAACGACGACGGCAGGAGCCCAGGCCGGATTCGTGCTGCTGTGGCTCGTGCTGTTCAGCTGCGCCGTGAAGGTGGCCGTACAGATCGAGTTCGCGCGCTGGACGATCGCCACGGGCACACCGGCGCTGTCGGGCTACAACCGCGTGCCGCCGCGCGTCGGGCGACTCGGCTGGATCAACGTCCTCTTCGCCGTGATGGTCGTCTCGAAGGTGCTGCAGATCGGCGGCATCGTCGGAGGAGCTGCGATCGCATGCAGCATCCTGCTGCCGCTCGGCAGCGATCCGCTCGAAGATCCGTCGCGGGTGCTCTGGCACGTGATCGTCATCGGGCTGACGATCGGCATCCTGCACACGAGCCGTTACCGTCTCGTCGAGCGCGGCGCGATTGTCCTCGTCGTGGTGTTCTCGGTGATGACCGTGGCGATTGCGGTAGGCCTGCCGTTCACGTCCTGGGGCTATTCGCTGGCCGACATCGCGAGCGGCCTGACGTTCCAGATTCCGCCCGCTGCACTAGGGGCGGCCGTGGCGATGTTCGGGATCACGGGCGTCGGCGCCGACGAGATCACCATGTACAACTACTGGTGCATCGAGAAGGGCTACGCGCGGTTCGCGGGACCGAACGACGGCAGCGACGCGTGGCTGCGGCGCGCGCGCGGCTGGATCCGCGTCATGTATCGCGATGCGATCCTCTCGATGGTCGTCTACACGTTCTCGACCGTCGCGTTCTTCATCATGGGTGCCGCGGTGCTGCACCGCCAGGGGCTCGTGCCGCAGGGCAACGAGATGATCACCACGCTGGCGCGCATGTACACGGACGCGATCGGCACCTGGGCGATGGCGCTGTTCCTCGTCGGGGCCGTCGCCGTGCTCGGCTCGACGCTGTGGGCGTCGGTGCCGAGCCACTCGCGGATGTACGCGAACTGGATGTCGATGGCCGGCGTCTTCGACTGGCGCGATCGTCCGACGCGCATCCGCTGGGTGCGCGGATTCGGCATCGTGCTGCCGATCGTCTGGGGCACGGCATCGCTCGTGATGCGTCAGCCGGTCCTGATGGTCCAGATTGGCGGCGTGATGACCGGCATCTTCCTGCTGGCCGTCCTCGTGGCGACCTGGTACCTCCGCCGGACCGAGATCGATCGCCGGCTCTATGGCGGAACGTTCGCAACACTGCTCCTCGTGCTCAGCACGATCGCTATCGGCATTCTCGGCGCCTACACGGCCCTGTCGACGCTGGGCCTGGTGCGCGTCGGCTAGCGCGGCGGCCGCGGCGACAGGCGTGGCCGGGTGTCCGGTGTGGCAGAAGTCGCGCGCATTCGGCAGCCGCGGCTACACCGCACCGGCGTGATCACCGGGGCGGCCCGCCTTTCCGTTCCTCGGGCCCACACGCCGCTGGCACGTCATCTGCTCGTTGGTCATTGGCTCCCTTTCGGCCGGAATACACAGCGAAAGGCGGAGCCATGGACAAATCACGGCCAGCACAGGCAGGAAGCGGCGGGCACGACACGTTCCGACCGACGGTCGGTCAGCTCGAACGGCTCGGCGCCCTGACGGCAGCAGCGGCACTCGTTGCCTATGGTGCAAGCCGGCGGTCGCCGCAGGGCGCGGCCGTGGCGCTGGCGGCCGCCCCCCTGGCGTTCCGGGGACTCTCGGGCCACTGGCCCGGCAGTTCGCGCGGTGACACGCGCCGGGCGCTGGGCGGGCCCCGCGGTTCGCACGTGCGCGAAGCGGTCCGCGTCGAGCGGCCCGTCGACGTGGTGTACGGGTTCTGGCGGCAGGTCGAGAACCTGCCGCGGTTCATGCATTACGTCAGGTACGTGACCAATCTCGGCAACGGGCGGTCGCGCTGGCTCGCGGCCGGGCCGGGCGGCATCGACGTCCAGTGGGACGCCGAAGTCATCCACGAGGTCGACAACCGTCTGATCAGCTGGCGCTCGCTCGCCGACGCCGACGTGGTCAGCGCCGGATCAGTGCACTTCGACCCGTTGAACAGCGGGCGGGCCACGGCGGTCACGGTGCATATGCAGTACACGCCGCCCGGTGGGCGGCTCGGTTCCGCGTTCGCGAAGGTGTTCGGCCGCAGCCCCGAGCAGACCGTGCGCGAAGACCTGCGGCGGCTGAAGCAGATTCTCGAGGCGCGCGAGCTCGCGGCCTCCGGAGCGCACGTCAGGGGAGGACGCGCATGAAGGCGCTGTGCTGGCACGGCAGGGGCGATGTGCGGGTCGAGCGCGTGCCCGATCCGTCGATTCTCAATCCGCGCGACGCGATCATCGAAGTCACGTCGACGGCCATCTGCGGCTCGGACCTGCACCTTTACGACGGCTTCATCCCGGCGAGGAAGCGGGGCGACATTCTCGGCCACGAGTTCATGGGCGAGGTGGTCGAGATCGGCTCGAAGGTCAGGAACCTGCGGCCCGGCGACCGCGTTGTCGTGCCCTTCACCATCGCGTGCGGCGGCTGCTTCTTCTGTCGCGAACAGCTCTGGTCGCTCTGCGACAACTCGAATCCGAACGCCTCGATGGCCGAGAAGATCGCGGGCTACAGCGGCTCTGGCCTGTTCGGCTACTCGCACCTCTACGGCGGATATCCCGGCGGCCAGGCCGAGTACGTGCGGGTGCCGTTCGCCGATGTCGGGCCGTTCAAGGTCCCGGACGAACTGCTCGACGAGCACGTGCTGTTCCTTACCGACATTTTTCCGACCGGCTGCATGGCTGCCGAGAACTGCGGGCTCCGCGGGGGTGAAACGGTGGCCGTGTGGGGATGTGGTCCGGTGGGGCAGTTCGCCATCCGCAGCGCGTGGCTGCTCGGCGCCGGGCGCGTGGTCGCCATCGACCGCATTCCGGAGCGCCTCCAGATGGCAGCGTCGGACGGGCGGACCGACGTCCTGAACTACGAAGACGTCGACGTCCTCGAAGAACTGCGCGCCCTGACGGACGGCCACGGCCCCGACGCCTGTATTGACGCGGTCGGGCTCGAGGCGCACGGCACGACGCTCGACGCCTGGTACGATCTGGCGAAGACGCGGACGATGATGGCGACCGATCGATCGCACGCGCTGCGTCAGGCCATTCTCGCGTGCCGGAAGGGCGGCGTCGTGTCGATCCCCGGGGTCTATGCCGGGCTGCTCGACAAGTTCCCGCTCGGCACCGCGTTCGCGAAGGCCCTGACGCTCAGGATGGGGCAGACGCACGTGCACCGGTATCTGCCGAAACTGCTCGATCACATCGAGCGCGGCGATATCAATCCGTCGTTCGTGATCACGCACCGCGCGAGCCTGGACGAGGCGCCGGACATGTACCGGCTCTTCCGCGACAAGCAGGACGAGTGCGTGAAGGTGGTGCTCGAGCCGGGTCGGCGCGCGGCACATTGACAGACCGGGCGACAGCAGCGCGCAGGCGGGACGACGGGCCGGGCCGTCGTCGGCCGGCACGGGCGGCCACGACCCGTCGCGTCCGGTGTACCCTTGGCCGGATGGCGCGGATCGAGGATTACGCACTGATTGGCGACTGTGAAGGCGCGGCGCTCGTGAGCCGCGAGGGTTCGATCGACTGGCTCTGCCTGCCCCGGTTCGACTCGGCCGCCTGCTGCGCGGCACTGCTCGGCACGCCGGAAAACGGCCGCTGGCTCCTTACGCCGACGGATCCTGTCGTGCGTACGACGCGGAACTACCGGGGCGACACGCTGGTGCTCGAAACGCACCACGAGACCACCACCGGTGCGGTGACCGTCATCGACTTCATGCCCGTCGGCAGCCTGCCGGCGCGCAACGATCTCGTTCGCATCGTCGTGGGACGCCGCGGACGCGTCGCGATGCGGACCGATCTCGTGCTGCGCTTCGACTACGGCTGGACCGTGCCCTGGGTCCGGCGTGAGAACCACGGGTACGTGGCCATAGCCGGACCCGACACACTGCACATCACCGCCGACGTGCCGCTGCGCGGCGAGAACATGCACACAGTCGGTGAGTTCACGATCTGCGAAGGCGAGACGCGGGCGCTCGCCATCACGTGGCATCGTTCCCACGACGTGCAGGCGACGTCGATCAATCCCGTCCAGGCGCTCGATGCGACCGAACGCTGGTGGACGCGGTGGGCGGCGCAGTGCACCTACGACGGTCCATGGCGCCCGGCGGTCATGCGCTCGCTGATCACGCTCAAGGCGCTCACGTACGCGCCGACCGGCGGCATCGTGGCGGCGCCCACGACGTCGCTGCCCGAGGCGCTCGGGGGCGTCCGCAACTGGGACTACCGGTACTGCTGGCTGCGCGACGCGACCTACACGCTCTACGCGCTGATGTCGAACGGCTTCTTCGACGAGGCGCGTGCCTGGCGCGAATGGCTGCTGCGTGCCGTGGCCGGACGTCCGTCGCAGGTGCAGATCATGTACGGCATCGCGGGGGAGCGCCGGCTGCCCGAGCTCGAGCTGCCGTGGCTGGCCGGCTACGAGGGATCGGCGCCGGTCCGCATCGGCAACGCGGCGTCCGATCAGTTCCAGCTCGACATCTTCGGCGAGATTGCCGACGCGCTGCACCATGCCCGCCGGTTCGGCCTCGACTTCGTCGAGAGCGGCTGGAAGTTCGAGCAGGCGCTGCTCGAATACCTCGAGACCGTGTGGCACGAGCCCGACGAAGGCATCTGGGAGGTGCGCGGCGGCCGGCGGCACTTCACGCACTCGAAGGTGATGGCCTGGGTCGCCTTCGACCGGGCCGCCCGCGACATCGAGCACCTCGGTCTGGACGGGCCCGGCGATCGCTGGCGGGCGATGGCCGACCGCATCCACGCCGAGATCTGCCGCGAAGGGTTCAACGCCGAGCGCGGCTCGTTCGCGCAGTACTACGGCGGCCGGACCGTCGACGCGAGCCTGCTCCTGCTGCCGCTCGTCGGCTTCCTCCCGATCGACGATCCACGCATCGAGGGGACCGTCGCGGCCATCGAACGCGATCTGCTGCACGACGGCCTCGTCTACCGCTACCGGCACGAAGACGACGTCGACGGGCTGCCACCGGGCGAGGGGGCGTTCATCCTCTGTTCGTTCTGGCTCGCCGACGTCTACGGCCTGCAGGGACGCCGACGCGAGGCACAGAAGCTCTTCGAGCGGCTGCTCTCGTTGCGCAACGACGTCGGACTGCTCGCCGAGCAGTACGACCCGCACCTGCAGCGACAGCTCGGGAATTTTCCGCAGGCGTTTTCGCACATCGGCCTCGTGAACACGGCGCGGAACCTGTCGGCGCCCGGCGGTCCGGCCGAGGATCGCCAGCGCGGCTGATGGGACTCCAACCGGCGGCTTGCCCGGTGGTAGGATGCAGCGCATGACGGAGCGGGACACACTGCGTGATCGGGGACGGGCGCTGGAAGAGGAATACTTCCGTCGCCGGGATCAGGAGCTGATCGAGCGGCTGCGCGCAAAGGCGGAGGCCGAACGGACGCAGCAGGCACTCGGCGAGTCGACCGGCCTCACCGACCCCGAGATCCTGAAGCAGCTGCAGGAGCTCGGCTTTACCCCCGACACGATTGCGCTGCTGCCGATCATGCCGATCCTCCAGGTCGCGTGGGCCGAGGGCGGCATCACGCCCCGCGAGCGCGACCTCATCGAGAAGTTCGCGACGGCGCGCGGCATCGAGCCCGGTTCGCCCGCCGATGCCCAGCTGATGGACTGGCTGGCCAACCGTCCCGACGACCGCGTCTTCGAGGGTGCCGGCCGCCTCATCCGCGCGATGCTCGATGCCGGCTCGCCCGTCGTGCAGGACCTGTCGGCCGAGCAGCTCGTCGAGTACTGCGAGAAGGTCGCGTCCGCGTCGGGCGGCATCCTGGGGCTCGGCCGGATCTCGCTCGACGAACGGACGCTGCTCACGTCGATTGCCTCGGATCTCGAGGCGCGGCGTCGCTGAACGTTTTCCAGACCCGGCGGCCGCGGGCCGCAGGCCGACCCCGGTCGGCAGCCGGAGCGAGGGCACGCGTGAAGGTGCTGGTGGTCGAAGATCACGACGACGCGCGGGACATGCTCGTGACGCTGCTCGGGCTGCACGGCCTCGAGGTGCGCGGCGTCGCGACCGGCAGCCAGGCCCTCGACGCGATCCGCGACTGGACACCCGACGCCGCGGTCGTCGACTTCGTGCTGCCTGACATGGACGGCCGCGAGCTCGCACGTCGCGTGCGCGAAGAGCCCGGGCGGCGCGACATGTTCCTCGTGGCCCTCACCGGCCACTCCGGCGAGCAGGTGGCCGCCGAAGCCGGCGGAGCCGGTTTCGATCAGTTCTTCGTCAAGCCCGTCGATCCCGACACGATCATCGAGGTGCTGAAACAGCGGAATCCGGGCGGCTAGCGGCCCCCGGCGCGTGCGCGGCCGCGATCACCTGCACCAGGTGAACCAGCGTTTCCGTCGTCTTTTCGAGCCCCCGGCGCGAGTTGAACTCGGTGGTGCTGTGGAAGTTGTGCCCGCCCGTGAAGATGTTCGGGCAGGGCAGGCCGCGGAAGGTCAGTCGGGCGCCGTCGGTGCCGCCGCGGATCGGCGCCGTGCGCGCCTCGAGTCCTGCCCGGCGCGCCGCGTCGAGGGCCCACGCCACGATCTGCGGGTGGGCGTCGAGCCCCTCGCGCATGTTGCGGTACTGCTCCTGGACATCGATCGCGACCGTCGTGCCGGGAACCGCGGCGGCTGCCGCCTGCGCGCACTCGCGCAGGAGGCGTTCCTTCAGGTCGAGACCGTCGACGGTGAAGTCGCGCAGCAGCAGTGAGACCGTCGCCCGCTCCGCGTCGAAGCTGCCCGCATGCGGATGGACGAAGCCTTCGCGCCCGTCGGTGTGCTCGGCCCGCAGTCCCGGCGGCAGCAGCGTCAGGAAGTGCGCCATCGCGTACGCCGGGTTGACGAGCGCGCCTCTGGCCTTTCCCGGATGCGCACTGACGCCGGTAAAGGTGACCGTGGCACCGCGGGCGTGCCACGTCTCGTCGTTGATCTCGCCGAGCGTCTCGCCGTCGACCGTGTAGGCGAACGATGCACCGAATGCGTCGACGTCGAACCAGTCGATGCCGCCGCCGACCTCCTCGTCGGCCGTGAAGCCGACGGCGATCGGACCGTGCGGGATGGCCGGATCGGCCTGCAGCCGGGCGACCAGTTCCATGATGGCGGCAATCCCCGCCTTGTCGTCCGATCCGAGCAGCGTCGTGCCGTCGCTCGTGATGATGTCGTCGCCGATCATCGTCTCGAGGATGGGAGTACGGGCCGGCGAGAGCACCTGCGTCGGGTCGCCCGGCAGCACGATGTCGCCCCCCTGGTAGTTGCGATGGACGACGGGGCGGACGTTCGCGCCGGAGACGGCGGGTGACGTGTCGAGGTGCGCGATCAGACCGACGCACGGGACGTCGTAGTCCACGTTCGCCGGCAGGAGCGCCTGCAGCATGCAGTGCTCACTCAGCCGGATGTTCGTGGCACCGAGCGTCCGGAGCTCGTCGGCGAGCAGGCGCGCCAGGTCCCACTGACCCTCCGTGCTGGGGACGCGGTCGACGCCTTCACGGGAGGTGGTGTCGATCTGGACGTAGCGCAGGAAACGGTCGACGACGGACATCCCTCGATCGTAGCGCGGAGGCGGCAGTCGTGAGGACGTGGCCGCGCGCGTCGGGAGGGCGC
>ERZ777003.631-NODE-631-length-65982-cov-15.881323_pt1 | contig 65982 bp, 57 predicted proteins | sample MGYA00374956_ERZ777003 | MGnify/ENA primary metagenome ERZ777003 (study PRJEB29302, sample SAMN06268252) | bioreactor metagenome | isolation source: Joint BioEnergy Institute, California, USA | place: USA:Joint BioEnergy Institute, California, USA | collected...
GGTGCCCGTCGTCGCCGAGAGCGTGTAGCCCAGGCTCGGCCCGCCGCAGCTCAGCGCGAACGAGCTCGCGCTCACGTTCACGCTCTCGCTGAACTCCACCGTCAGGGTCACGTCCAGCGCCACATTGGTCGCGCCATTCGCCGGCGTCGTGCTCGTCACCGCCGGCGCGGCGTCCGTCGTCGTGAAGGAGAAGGTGTAGTCCGCCGCGAGGGTATCGGGCGGATCGAGCGTGTCGGCATCGGTGACCAGCGCGGCCGTGATGGTGACGGTGCAGGTGGCGCTCGCCGGCAGGTCGCCGGTGGGGTCGATCGTGAAGGTGCTGGCGGGCGCGGCCGGAGAGATGGTGAACGGCTGCGGCGCCGGGCAGCCGAGGGTGATGGCCTGCGCGTCCAGGTTGACCGGCTCGTCGAAGACGATCGTGATGCTGCTGTTGGCCGGCACCTCCACCGCGCCGTCCGCCGGAGTCGTGCCGGTGATGCGCGGCGCGCCCTCGGCGCTGATGGTGACGGAGGCGGTATCGCTGCCGAGCTCGTTCGTCGCCGTGTAGCTGAAGCTGTCCGTCCCGGTGAAGCCGGCCGGCGGCGTGTAGGTGAAGCTGCCATCGGCAGCGATCGAAACTGTGCCGCCAGCGGCGGTCGGACCAGAGGCAGGCACGACAGTGGGCGCGGGCAGGCCGGAGTCGTTCGCCAGCACGCCGGGGGCCGGCACGGTGCGCGGGGTATCGCGGAGCGCCGTGTAGCTGTCGGGCAGCGCCAGCGGGCTGACGCGCTCGGAGCCAGGAACAAGCGACGTGTTCGGGTCGAGGTCGACCGTCACGCCGACGTCGAGGGCATCGGCCGTGCCCTGGTTCGCTATTTCCAGCGTGTAGCGCACCGTCTCGCCGGCATCGGCCTGGCCGTCGCCGTCACGATCGTCCAGAAGCGCGTCGACCATCGACACGCTGAGGTCGGGCGCGGCCTGGGCTCGCTCGATCGCCGAGGCGCTGGGCAGCGCAGGCGCGAGGTTCGACAGCAGCAGCGCCAGGAGGGTGGCGATACGAACGAATCGGAGAATCTGCCGCGGGCTGCGTAGTCGTGGGTGTGGCGGCACAGTGTTTCCTATTCGTTATCAGGTGAAGACCGCTTCGTAGCACATCCCGCGCGAGTCCGGGCCGATCGGCACCAGGAACAGGTCGAGCTGGCCGAGCGTGTGGTTCTCGAGCGTGTAGATCCGCTGTGGCAGGTGGCAGGTGCGCGGCGCGCGAAACACAAGCGAGAAGGGGCGCCGCCGGATCGGGTAGCCGGCCGGCGGCGGGTCGCCGAGATCGGTCACCTCGATCAGCTCGACCTCCACAGCGGGGGCGGACGGCTCGTACGAGAGCCAGAACGCCTCTTGCAGGCGCGGCACGAAGTCGGCGCTCGTCAGACTATCCAGCATAGGGCTGCGCTCCTGGCGTCCACTTCATCAGCAGATACACACCTTTATCAGCGGCGACCTGGAACCCGAGCCGCTGGTACAGGCGCAGCGCCGGGTTGTAGCGCTCGACGTGGATGGTCACCGGCAGGCCGGCGCGCTGCCCCTCGGCCAGGATCGCCTGCAGGAAGGCCGTCCCGATCCCACGGCTGCGGTACTCCGGGAGCAGCGCGATGTCTACGATGCGGATCTGGTCCTCCCAACGGGCCAGGTAGAGCCGGCCGACCGGCTGCCCGTCGAGCAGGATGAGGTCGAACGACGCGCCGCGGTAGTGCTCCTGGTAGTAGGCGTGCTGGGCGTTGAACTGCATCGAGACGAAGGCATCCTTCTGCTCGTCGCTCCAGTCCACCAGCGCCAGCTCGTCCGCGCGGGTGGAGGCGTAGACCCGGCGGAGGAAGGGCAGGTCGGCGTTCGAGATCGGCCGCAGCGCGACCGGGAGCCCGGCGACCTGCGGGCAGATGGGTTGGTCGGTGGTCGTCATCATCCTCGCGGCGGGAACACGCCCTGCAGGGCGATGCAGAAGTACAACGTCAGGTAGGGCTGCATGTTGTTGTGCGGCTGGTCGCCGCCGGCTAGGGACAGCGCCTGCTGATGCATCGCCGTCAGGTTCTGGGCCGTGTTGGTCTGGTACGCGCCGACGCCAACCGAGCGCGCCAGGGACGCGTCGCTTGGGTCACGCCGGTTGGCCATCGAAGGTGAAGCCATCACACCGTGGCTGTGGGCAGGGATCTCGCTCTCCTGCAGGACGACTGTCTCGCTGCCGCCGGTCTCGCCGAGGTCGTGCAGGCTCAGCCCAGGCCCCTGGCCAGGGTGCATCGGCGCGCGGCCCTGCAGGTTCGGCAGCGCGAAGTTCGATTTGCCGTTGCCGCCGTAGGTGGTGCCGAGCAGCGCGAAGAGGGCCGTGTTCTGGGAGAGCGGCAGCAGCTGGCCGTCGCACCAGGCCCAGCCCTTCGGCGCAAAGTTGAACGGGAAGATTCGGATCTCAGCAACAAACGGATCGGCCACTGCTTTCTCCTTCGATTTGACAGCTTGCGCGGTCGCCCCAGCGGGCCGGCCGCGCCGGCTCTTCAGGAACCTTCTCCGCCGGCTGGAGTGTGGGGCGCATCATCGGCGCCATACCCCTTCAGCGCCCGCACTACGTCGGCGAGGGGAAGATCCCGAAGAGCGAGATGATGAAGCTGACGCACAGATAGGGCTGGAAGTTCGTGTGCGGCTGGCCGCCGCCGGCCGAGCTAATCATCACCGGCGCCATCTGGCTGGTCGGCGCCGCGAGACGGTACAGGTCGGCGGTCGTCGGGCGCGCCAGAACCGCGCCCTCGGCGCTGGCCAGGGTGGCGTTACCCCCGGACGCGAGCAGGACATGGTTGTGGGCCGGGATCTGGTTGACGGTGAGCGTGACCGCCTCGACGCCGCCGGTCTCGGCCAGGATGAAGCCGTTGCCCTGGTGGATCGGAATGCGCCCGCGCAGGTCCGGCAGCGCGAAGGTGCTTTCACCATCGCCGCCGTAGGTGGTGCCGATCAGCTGGAAGAGTGTCTCGAACTCACTGATCGGCAGGAGCTGGCCCTCGCAGAACATCCAGCCCACCGGCGCGAAGTTGCCGGCAAACATGCGGATCTCGCCGACATAGGGCTGTCCCATTGTGACCTCCTGGAACCAGTACTAGCTCGGCGACGGAAAGATGCCCTGGAGCGCGATGCAGAAGTTCAGCGTCAGGAAGGGCTGCATGTTCAGGTGCGCCTGGTTGCCCCCGGTGCTCGTGACCATGCCTCCCGCCAGGGCCACGCCATTGCCGGGCGCCGCATACAGATCCACGGGGGCCGACGCCGGCAGGCGCGACGTCGGCACCGACGAGTCGCCCTCGTTCGACGAGGCCCTCACCGGGTGGGTGTGGGCCGGCAGCTCGGCGATGCTCAGCGTGTGGGTCTGCGCGCCGCCGCGCTCGCCGAGCGTGTGGCCGTTCCCGACGTGGATCGGGACGCGGCCGCGCAGGTCCGGCAGCGCGAAGTTCACCCGCCCGTCGCCGCCGAAGGTGGTGCCGAGCAGCGAGAACAGCGCCTGGTTCTGGTTGATCGGCAGGAGCTGGCCGTTGCAGAGCGCCCAGCCCTTCGGCGCGAACACAAAGCTCATGAGGCGGATCTCGGACAGAAACGGCTCGGCCATCGTTGGCACTCCTCAGATGCTCAGGTAGGCGTTCTGCCAGCCGGAGAGGACGCTGGTGCGCACGGCTGCCAGGCGCTCGTCGTCGGCGGGGTGCGGCAGCTCGGCGAGCACGGCGTTGGCGAGGCCGCGGGGGGTGCTGCGCACCTCGCGCAGGTAGATCGGGCTGACGGCGCTGCGCGTCGCGGGGTCCATCGTGACCCGCCCGCGCGGCCCGTCGAAGGTGGCGCGCCCGAGCGCGTCGAGGAGCCGGTCGGTCTGCTCGACGCGCCCGTCGACCGCGTCGAGGCCCTGGGCGAGCAGGGTGGCCGTGTCGTACCCCAGCGCGGCGAAGGCATCGGCGGGGCGGCCGGCGCGTTCGGCAAACGCGGTAGCCAGCGAGGCGTTGGCGGGCGTGTCGAGCGACGGCGCCCAGGCCAGCGCCGTTCGGATGCCCTGCGCCGCCGGCCCCTGCTCAGGAAGGATGCTCTCGTCGGTCAGGAAGCCGGAGCCGAGCAGCGGCACACGCCCGGCCAGGCCGGCCTCGGCGTAGGCGCGCACGAACTCGACCGCCTCGCGGCCGCAGTAGGCGGCGTAGACCAGGTCGGGCCGGGCGGCGTCGATGGCGCGGCACAGCTCCACCAGGTCGGTGGACCGCGCGGGCAGGTGGGTGACGTGCGTGTCGACGATCGCGCCGCCCATGCGCTCGAAGCCGATCCGGAACGCGTAGTTGGCGTCGTAGCCGCTGTCGTAGAACGACGTCGCGATAACGGCCGAGGCGCCGAGGCTGCGGGCGGCCCAGGCGCCGAGCGCGAAGCTGGACTGCCAGTAGCCGAGCATGTTGCGCACGAGGTACGGGCTCTCGCGGTCGTGCCGGGTGATATTCGCGCCGGGGCTGCTGACGATCAGCGGCGTCTCGTGCTCGGCGAGCAGGCCGTGGAGCGAAGAGGCGACGCCCGAGCTAACCGTGGTGACGATGAGGTCGGCCGCGCGCTGCTCGATCAGCTGGCGGGTCATCGCGAGCGCCGCGCCGGGGCTGACGCCAAACCCGGCGGGCTGGAGCTGCACCGGCCGGCCGGCGATCGCGCCGCCGAGACCGGCGAGGGCGATCTGGAGCCCGGCCAGAAAGTTCTCGCCCAGCGCCGGGTAGACCGTCGGCTGGGGCAGCAGGACGCCGACGCGGAGCGGGGCGGAGGAGCGGGCGGGCCGCTGCGGCGCGGGGGTGCCGAGGAGCTGCGCGGGTGCGCCGAAGAGCTGCGCGGAGACGAGCGCCGCGCCGCCGAGGGCGGCAGCCTTCAGGAACGTGCGCCGGCTCAGCGGGGAAGGGTGAGAAACATCAGGCATCGACGTGCTCTCCGTACGTGGCGAAGACGTATAGCGAGGGGTACGGATGAACCGCGGCCGGCTGACTGGTTCGGGTTCTAGACCTTGGTGTACCGCACGCGACAGTGGTGAGGGTATCTTAGCCCATGAGGGGTGGCGCGGGCGGCGCGAGAGGGGAACAAAACGATAGCAGCTCGTGTACAGATCGATACAGATCGGCACAGAGCGGCCGGCGGAGCTTCAGCGATGAGGAGATCGGGGCGGCCTACCTCGGCAGCGCCTCGGAGGCGGCGCTGTGCCCGAGGCGCTCCTCGACGCGCAGGTGCTTCCAGTTCTGGAGCCTGAGGCGCTTGCCGAGCGACACGGCCAGGTTCTGCATCAGCCGCATGCCCATGGCCGGGTCATCTTCGGCGAGCGCGTTGAGCGCCGCGCGGCTGAGGGCCAGCAGCGTGACGCCCGAGCTGCCGGCGCGCAGGTCGGCGCTGCGCGCCGCGTTATCGAGCAGGGCCAGCTCGCCGACCACCTGCCCGGCCTGCAGGAGGGCGAGCTGGATGGGCTCACCGCCGGCGTCGGAGGGCGGCAGCCAGACCTCGAGCGTGCCGTCCATGACGATGAACATCTCATCGCCGGCCGTGTTGACGCTGGCGACCGCCTCGGCGGGCTCGTAGCTGCGGAGGCGCAGCAGCGAGGCCAGCCGCAGGCGCTGGGGGAGCGTCAGGTTGCCGCCGATCTCAGAGTTGTTGAGGAACTGCGCGATCTCCTGCACCCGCGCCATATCCTGCTCGGCCTCGTCGGCGGGGGCCGTCTCGGGCGGGAGGCCGAGGAAGTGAGCGATATGGCGCAGCGTGGCGTCGGTCTGCTCGAACTGGGGCCAGTGGCCGGCGTTGGGGATGATGCGCAGGTCGGCGGCGGGCCACTCGGCGGCGACCGCGCCGGCGTCGCGGAGCGGCACGATGTTATCCTCGGCGCCCCAGATCACCAGCGCCGGGGGCTCGATGGCGCCCATGCGCCCGCGCAGGTCGGCCTGGCGCATCGCGCCGAGGCACGCGGCGCGCACGCGGCCCTGCCCGCGGCGGCGCGCGTCGGCGCGGATGCGGCGGTAGTCCTCCTCGGAGACCTTGGCGCGCTCGGCGAAGTTCGAGGGCTTGAGCAGGAAGTCGGTGTAGTCGAGCGGCGTCTTGGCGAGCACGTACAGCAGCCACTCCATGAACGGGTAGCGCTCGGCGAGCACGTGCGGCGCGAGCAGCAGGTTGACGCGGGTGGAGAGCCTGCCGCTCACCGCCGGGTTGAGCAGCACGAGCCGCTCGACGAGCAGCGGGTGGCGGAGCGCCAGGGTGGCGGCGATCTGGCCGCCCATCGAGTGGCCGAGCACCAGCGCCGCGCGGTCGGTGGCGCGCTCGATGATCTGCGCCGCCATATCGGCGTAGCCGGCGATCGTGGGCGCCTCGCGCGGCGCGGGGGACTGGCCGAAGCCGGGGAGGTCGATCGCGATGCAGCGGTAGCGGCGGCTGAGCGCCGGGAGGACCGGCTTCCAGGTGAAGGACGAGCTGCTCCAGCCGTGGATGAGGATGGCGAGCGGGCCGTTGGCGGGGCCGCACTCCTGCACGTACATCGGCTGATCGCCTATCGTAAATACCGCCATCGCCGCTCGCTCCTGACGTCGTCGGCTGCAGTGTGGCGCACGGGCAGCCGGGGAGAGCTCCGGGGCACCACCGCGCGGGGCCGCCGCGCGGAGACGCCCTCATACGCGCATTGTAGCGGGCAGGCGGCGCGGCGTACAGGCGGCTGGCTTACAGAGAGATTGCAGTTTCGTAGCGGCCCGCGGCGGCTGAGCGGCGGGAGGCGCTGCGCGTGCGGTTTGACGGCGAGGGGAGCGTATGCTATACTTTCCGGCGTTCGCGGTGCCTGTAGCTCAATGGCAGAGCGCCTGACTGTGGCTCAGGAGGTTGTGGGTTCGAAACCCATCAGGCACCCCACTGTATTATGACGCCTTAGAGTAGTGTTCACACTATACTCTGAGGCGCTTCTTTTTGGCCCTCACTACAACCATTCTGGCAACCAGCCTACTACCTTAGCCCTCTGCTAGCAGTGTTGCGACACCCCTTATCGCATCTGCTTGCACCTCCTGTAATACGTGCCCATAGATGTTGTGAGTCGTGCTGATCTGGGCATGGCCACCGCGTAACTCGTGATGACCGGAGCTACCGTATGGAGCACAGCCGCCTGAATATCCGCCGTGCGACCCGGGATGACCTGCCCGCGATCGTGCGCCTGCTGGCGGATGACCCGCTCGGCCAGCAGCGCGAGGTGGTCGCCGACCCGCTGCCCGAGTCCTACGCGCAGATGTTCGCGCTCATCGACAGCGACCCGCGCCACGAGCTGATCGTCGTCGAGCTGGACGGGGAGGTGATCGGCACCGCGCACCTCATGCTGCTGCCCTCGCTCAGCTACCGGGGCAGCATGCGGGCCCAGGTCGAGTCGGTCCGCGTCGACCGGCGCTACCGAAGCCAGGGCGTGGGCACGCACCTCTTCCGCTGGCTGATCGACCGGGCGCGCGCGAAGGGGTGCCGTCTGGTGCAGCTCACGACCCACGCCCAACGCGCGGACGCGCACCGGTTCTACGAGCGCCTCGGCTTCGTCGCCTCGCACGTCGGCATGAAGATCGACCTGGCCCACGGGTGACGCTCCGCGCCGGTGAGCGGCGGTGCCCTCAGCCGGGGCGGGCGCTCACCTCAACACGACTTTTCGCAGTCGCCTGCGTCATCGCTCCGCGGGGAGATGTGGAGGGTCACAGGCCCGCCACGATCCCTTGTGCGGCGCTGCGGAGAAAAGGCAAAACCCCTCCAGATAGCGCGATGTGATGCCACCGCGTAGCTCTATAACGTTGGCAACCCCGGGCTGAGGAAGAAAGCAGGGCAAAAAAAGCAAAAGGCAGAGGATCAACGTGCTTTCGCCTTTTGCCTTTTATTGCCTTTACCTTTTGCTGCGCAGCGCGGCGAGCATCGTCTCGGTCAGCCGCTCCTCCGGCCGGGGCGCGGTCCGCTCCACCAGCTCGAGGCGCAGCGGGCGGTTCGTCAGCCACTCCTGCCCCGGCTCCATGGTCGTCCTGGGGTGCGGGCGCACGTCCTCCGGCCCGACCGGCTCGGCGATGCGGTAGAGGTAGCCCGGCTGCTCGCCGGTGTGCAGGATCGTGCGGCGCCCGTCCTCCGCCACATCCTGGCTCACGACCGCCGGCTTATGCGAGAACACCCGCGCCAGGTCGCGGTCCTGCGTGATGGTGCTGCCGGCCCGCAGCTCGGTGAGGAGCAGCGGCGAGCCGTGGTACCACGGCGCCTGCGGATCAGGGAGCATCAGCTTCACCTCGCTGGAACGCGCTCCTTCCCCTCCCGGTATTGTACCGCTCCTACGACTTCACACCTCCCCTGGATGGAGCACGGGCGCGCACAGCGGCCTATCGGCCATCGCTCGGGGCAACGAGCGGCACCAGAAGATGCGATCGGCGCCCCGCCCCCGTGTGAACCACGCACGTCCCAGGCGGGCTCTCCTGATACGCGCTCGGCCCCGCCCCAGCCAGCGGGTTGGCGGCGAAGAACCAGCTCCCGCGCAGATCGAGGCGCAGGATATCACCCCGCTTGAAGAACGTCGCCGAGGGGAGCAGGGCGACCTGAAGCTCGACGACTTCGCCGGGCTTGAGCGGCTGAGGGGCATCAAAGTCGTGCTCGGGCTGACCGGGGCGGCTGAGCTCCTCGTTGACGGCCCGCAGCGAGGCCTTGAGCCAGCCCTTAGTCACCAGATCGTAGGCGAAGCCGTACGACCCCTCGAACGTCACATGTCTGCCCCCGCGGATCTTGCGCACCCCGGCGAAGAGGTGCAGATCGTCGGTCTGCTCGACCGAGACATACACCACCAGCCGCATCGGGCCGGTCAGCTCCAGATCCCAGGGCGCCGCCCAGGAAAACTGAAGCTCGCCGTTAGGCGCGTCAAAGGATGCGGCCGAAGACGCTTCCGGCTCGTCGAGCCTGAGCTGACCCGACGAGGCATCCAGGTACAGCGCCGTCCACCTCGTCCGCTCCAGCGGCCAGGCCGGCTCAGCCCGCACGACGAACTCGGTGCGCGTGTCGTGCACGGCCAGCCGGACCGCGGGGACCTCCTTCATCCCGTTGTCGCGCCCTTTGAGAAAGCAGTCGAAGAAACGAAACTGCCAGCCCAGGGCATCTTCGCCGTAGTAGGTCGCCCACTTCCCCGACCTGTGGGTGTACAGCCACTTGTAGCGTGAGCTGATGCGCTCGAAGGCCCGGAACGACCCCCGCGTGTGGAGGCTCTGGTCGGAAAAGCTGCCGCAGATCAGCGCCGGGACAGTGATCTTCTCCAGCTCCGGGACTAGCGAGCGGAACCACTCGTCCCGCGTCGGGCGCCTGAGCTGCTCGTCTCGGAGATCGACCCCGGACTTGACCTGTCTCCCCCAGAGCGCTGTGAAGCCATCTTCCCGGATTCCGCCGGGGTACATCAGGTCTTTGTAGATATCGGAAAGCCCTTCCCAGGCGCAGATCGCCTTGAGATGCGGCGGACTGAGAGCGGCCACCTTCCATTGGGCGATGGCGAGGTACGACACGCCGTTCAGCCCGATATTCCCATCGGACCAGGGCTGGGCCGCCGCCCACTCGATCAGGTCGTAGTAATCCTGGGCCTCCTGGTCGGACATCAGGTGGCCGGGGGCGCCCTCGGAGCGGAAGAAGCCCCGCAGGTCGGCGTTGACCACAACGTACCCCCGCGGAACCCAGCGGGCCGGGTCGGGCGCCTCCCACCCCGTCTGATCGGAGAAGCGCACCGGGCCGGTCTGGCGCATGAGGCGGTAGGTGAAGGGCGGCGAATACCCGAAGGGTGTTTTCCTGGGGAGCTGGTCCTTGCCGTACGGATGGGCGCACATCACCACCGGGTAGCGCCCTGGGATCTCGGGGCGGTAGACATTGACCGCCAGATGCACGCCGTCGCGGAGGGGGACCATCACGTCTTTTTCGACGCGGATCCCTGGCGGGAGGGGCGTGATCTGCACCGGCGGGTGGGCGATCGCTCTGATCCGCCCCAGGAGAGAGGCCAGGTCCGGCTTACCACCTCTCAGGGTCATTGTGTTCCTCATGCTGGCGCCCTCGTTATGGCATCAGCCTCAGGTGCGCCTCGGCGCCACCGGCGATCGCCTGCTCGCTCCACAGCATCGGGTAGTACTGGTTGGTGCGCCACAGCTCGATCATGTCGCTGTAGTGCGGGCTGGCAGTGTGCCCCGACTGCCCGGTGGTGTTGATGGCTGCTGCGCCGTTCAGGTCGCTGAGGTCCACGATCATGCGCATGGATGGGAGCTCGTCCACCTCGAACGACTCGCTCGCCGTCCAGCTAGTGGAGTTGACGAGGGACTCGCCGCCGCCGACGGGGAAGGGGCCGCGGTTGAACAGATCCTCCACGGGCCCGATGCCTGAATCTCCCAGCGTGGCATTGCGGAAGGTTGCGGAGTGGAGATCGCCCCACACCGGCCAGCCTGCCGGATCTTTGCCATACTCCTGCTCCATCGTCGCGACCGTCTCAGCGAAGGCGCGCAGGAGCAAATCATCGCGCGTCTCGACCGCGCCGGCCGTGGCCTTATCGTCCCACCAGGGCGAGTCGGGCTGCTGGAGCAGCGCGCGCATCACGACGATCCAGCGCGAGTCGCCGGCCGGCCAGGAGGCCTCGGGCAGCTCATCGGTGAAGGTCGCCATCAGCAGGTTGCGCCAGAAGGACTCGAAGATGGCGGTGGCCTGCGAGTCCGCGGTGTCCTGGCGATCCCACTGCTGGAGCAGCTCGTAGGCGGCGGCCTGATTTTCGCCGCTGAACCTGGCCGCGACGCCGGCCAGCGCGGGGAGCAGGGCCTCGGCGTTGAGGTTCAGCCCGTCGCCTTGCATCTGCTGGAAGTAGGCCACGTCGATCTTCTCCGGGGCCTGCTCGATCAGCTCGACGATGCGCCTGGCGCGGAAGCCGTAGTCCCAGTCGGTGCTGATCAGGTAGGGGTAGTCGTCGGGCGTGATCTGATTGTTGGCGGTGACGATGTAGCCGGACGGCGGGTTGTGCATGGACGGCAACTGCTCGAAGGGGATGTAGCCAGCCCAGTCGTACTCGTCCGTCCAGCCGGGCACGGGCTGGCGGCCGTCACCGCGCCTGCGGATGGGGATGTGGCCCGGCATCTGGTAGCCGATGTTCCCGTCTACGTCGGCGTAGATCAGGTTCTGGGCCGGGACGGTGAAGGCGCGGGCTGCGGCGCGAAACTCGTCCCAATTCTGGGCCTTGTTGAAGTCCCACATCGGCGCGAAGAGCGAGCCCGGCTCGAGCGCCGTCCAGCGCAGGGCCAGCGCGTAGCGCTCCGGCAGCTCGATCCCGGCCTGATCCCTGAAGGGGACGGCCGCCTCCTCCTCGTCCTCCGCCGCCGCATCGTCCAGCAGCGGTTCATAGGCGCTGGAGATCACCGGGCCGAAGCGGGAGACGCGCACCTCCAGCGCGAGCGGGTCGCCACCGGCCACATGGATGCGCTCGCTGCGCCGCTCGAAATCGAGCCACGCGCCGTTGAACTCGTACTGGTCGGGGTTGTCGGGGTTAAGCTTGAGGATGTACAGGTCCATCACATCAGGGCCGATGTCGGTATACCCCCAGGCGATGCGGTTATTGTGCCCGATGATGATGCCCGGGACGCCCGCGAACGAGAAGCCGCCCACGTCGAACGGGCAGCGCTCGCTGCGGCTGCGGCAGTGCAGATTGACCTGATACCAGATCGAGGGCATCTGGATGCCGAGGTGCGGGTCGTTGGCGAGCATGGGCTTGCCGCTGGCCGTCAGTTCGCCCGAGACGACCCAACTATTCGAGCCAATGCCTGCGGCGGAGCGGTTGAGCACAGCATTGAGGCCGGCGAGGCGCGCCGCGGTCCGCTCGACCTCGGCGACGGGGAGGGGCAAGTCAGGGGCGTTGGAAGGCGCGCCGGCTGTCGTAGCGCCGCTCTGCTGCACGATGCGCGGGTTATCCGCCGGGTAGGCGGGGAAGAGCTCATCCAGCTGTTCCGGCGAAAATGACTTGAGCAGCACGGTGCGCTCGATCTCGAGATCCAGGTTGCCGCCGAGATCCCAGGCCATCACTTTGCCCCACGTCAGCGACTGCACCGGCGTCCAGGGCTCGATCTGGTAGCCGCGGTTGAGCAGGCTGGTCAGGATCGTGTACTCCAGGCTGAGATCCGCCGGCTCGCGGCTGGCGATATAAGCGTTCACGCCCTCGGCGTAGGCGTCGAGGATGGCCTGCTTGTCGGGCGGCAGCTGGGCGTATTCCTGCTCGGCGACCTGCACCCAGCCAAGGGTGCGGATCAGGGCGTCGGTCTCGGCCTGGTCCTCGCCGAACATCTCCGCGAGCCGGCCGGAGCCGAGGTGTCGCCAGAAGTCCATCTGCCAGAAGCGATCCTGGGCGTGGACGTAGCCCTGCGCCATGAACAGGTCGTGGGGCGTGTCGGCGTAGATATGGGGGATGCCCATCGAGTCGCGGTACACATCCACCGGCCCGTCGAGGCCGACCAGCGTAAGCTCCCCGCCGGTCTGCGGCAGAGCGCGCCGCGCAGCCTGCGGCAGCCAGATGGCGCTCAGGTAGCCTGCGACCAGGGCCAGCGCGACGACGGCACCCACAAGCCCGATCAGAGCGCGACGCAGAATCGTTGCCATGGCTCCTCCAGCTTATCGCCCCACCGCCAGCTCGCGCTGCAGGTGAACCTGTACAAAATACTCCTGGCCGAACAGCTCCTGCAAGATCGACAGCGGCAGCATATCCGGGTCGAAGACGAACTGGCTGCGATGCGCCGCCATCGCGCGGAGCTTCGCCATCAGGTGCTCGCCCACGTCGACGCGGCTGACATCCGCGCCGATCTCCTCCGGGCCCTCCGCCTCGCCGGGGAGCCCGCCCACCAGCACGGCATCCTCGCCGCGCCCGGCGAAGCTCGTCGGCTGGCTGGGCGAGAAGACCAGGCAGGTCGTGCTTTCGGCCGCGACCACGTGCGCGCTGCGCGGCCGCCGGTGCGCCAGGCCCTGCTCGCCGAAGAACATCCCCGGCTCCAGGCGCCCCAGCGGCCTCAGGCTGCCGTCGGTCTCCTCAACGACGGCGTGCGCCTGCCCGGAGAGCACCAGGTAGAGATTGGTGGCGGGCTCACCCTGCTCGATGATGTAGAAGCCCTGCGGATACCACCTGGTCTCGACAAAATCGCTGGCGTACCCGAGCAGGGTGCTCTCCTCACAGAGCAGCAGCATCGCCTGGACGAACTCGAGCGAGCCGCGGAAGCGATCGTTGTGCTGCACCAGCCACTGCGCCAGCCGCTCCAGCAGCAGCAGGCGGCTGGGCGGGAAGTACCCCTGGTAGTAGTCCGAGGGCTCGTGCGGCGCCAGCCCGGCGGCGAGCTGCTCGGGGAACTGCGTGGGGTCGCCCGAGCGGCGCACCGCCTCCTCGGCAACCGCGCACATCACGATGTGGTCGGGGTGCCCGTAGCCGCCGTCGGGGCCGAACGAGAGCACGATGTCGGGGCGGAACTCGCGGATCGCGGCGACCGCGTCGCGGATCAGCGGCTCGCGGTCCAGGCTCTGCAGCGCGCCGTCGCCGTAGTCCCAGCAGACCGCGTGCTGCACGCCCAGGCAGGCCGCGGACCGGCGCAGCTCCTGCTCGCGCACGGCTCCCAGCGTGCGGCGGGTGGCGATCCGGCTGTCGCGGATCTGCCCGGCCTGGCCGCGCGTCGCGGAGATGACCATGACCTCGGCGCCCTCGGCGGCGTACTTCGCCAGCGTGCCGCCGGCGACGAAGACCTCGTCGTCAGGATGCGCGAACAGGCCCAGGACGCGCAGGCCGTCTGCGGTTGCCGTGTTGCTCATCGCAAAGCCCTCTCTGCTGGCCGATCCACAAAGGTCTCGGCGAACTGCACATACGCGTACACATCGGCGAAGGTGCTCGCCAGGCCGACCGAGGCCCGCAGCGCGCCGGTGGTCTTGCCGTCGATCACCTGCAGGAACTGCTCGAAGCTGACCTGATCCTTGTTCTGGAAGCAGACGGCGAGGTCTTCGGCGCTGAAGCCTAGCGCGACCTCGCGCGCGCCGGGGTTGCAGTGGCAGCCGGCCCGCAGCGAGATCCGCTGCCGGTTCGCGAGCTGCTCGACGTCGTTGCAGTCGATCATGCGCCCGTCAGGGTCAAAGAAGTTCACCTGCACCGTCCCGCCGCGTCTATCGGTGCTGGCCGGCCCATAGAGCTGGATGACCGGTCGGCCGTTGCTGTGGCGCAGCGCGACGAGTTGCTCGATCAGCCAGCCGGTCAGGCAGGTCACGCGCGTGTGGATCGTCTCGATGCCGATCGCCTCGATGTGCTTCAGGCCGAGCTCGACTGCCGGGATGCCGAGGTAGTTGACCGTGCCGTCCTCGAAGCTGGCCGGCCCGGGCGTCAGGTAGTGCCCGTCGCCCACCACCGAGGAGAAGGTGATCGTGCCGCCGGCGTACCAGGGGCGGCGCAGCTTCTGGAGCGCGGCCTTGCGCGCCAGCAGGCAGCCCAGGCCGGTCGGGTAGCCGAAGATCTTGTAGAACGAGATGTCCACGAAGTCCGGGTGCCAGCGGCTGAGATCCAGCCGGTTGCTCGGCGCGAAGGCCGCCGCGTCGAGCAGCACATCCCAGCCGCGCTCGTGGGCCTGCTCGATCCACTCCAGCGGGTGCTGGACGCCGGTGAAGTTCGACTGCGCCGGGTAGGCGAACAGGCTGTGCGCGCCAGGCTTCGCCAGCTCAAGCGCCTCCTCGAGGGAGCGCTGGTCGGCGCGCAGATCGGGCGCCACGATCGGGATGTAGGTCACGGTCGCGCCGCTCGAGCGGGCGAACTCGCGGATGCCGTTCACTGAGTTGTGGTTGTCGAAGGTCAGCAGATAGTTGCCGCCCGGCGCGAAGGGGTACGCCTCGCCGACCAGCCTGAGCGCGCCGGTGGCGTTCGGCGTGAAGATCGCCAGGTACTCGTCGGGGTCGGCGTTGAAGTAGCGCAGGACGTACTCGCGCGCCCGCTCGACCAGCTCAGTCATCGCCAGGGAGGTCAGGTTCTTGGAGTGTGGGTTGCCGAAGACCTGGTCGTTCAGCAGCGCCTGGTGGTCGCGCAGCTGAGACTCGGCGTACAGAGCGCCGCCGGTGTAGTCGAGATAGACGTGCCCCTGCCGGTCGAGCCGCGCGTACTCGGTCGCGCGCAGCCGGTCGAGCTTGGCAGTATGCGCGTACTCGGGGTAGCGGCGCCGAAAATCGGCCTCGGCCTGCGCCAGCCCTGCGCTCGGACGGAGCCTCGGCTCGGGGCCGGCCGCTCCGCGAAGATAGCGCGTGATCAGGCTGCCAAGTTGGAGTGTGGGCCGCCTCAGCTCAGATGTAGCCATTGCCGTGCTCCTTCCCGTCTATCGCCCATACTGCGTGCTAGCTCGTCGCGTCCGTGTTGTGGCGACAGTATGCGAGCCGAGCATTATTCCATCATTATGGCTAGCATTAATGGCCGGTTCGCCTGCCACGATTCAGGACATCTGGGGCACGCGGGGGCGGAGCGCGGCCTGACTGGCGCGGGCCGGCAGCGGCTCCAGCCAGCCCCACTCCTCGCGCGGGTAGCCGAGCTGGGCGATGGTCGCGCCGGGGGACGGCGGCGCCAGGTCGCGGATCACCAGTCCGTCGAGGTCCTCCTCGATCACGATCCGGCGCGGCTCAGGGGCCAGGCAGTGATGGGCACCACCCCGCCCGCTGAGCGCCTGCTGGTAGGCGCCGACGCCTGCGACCGCGACTACCAGGCCGCGGCCAGAGGCCGGCAGCACGAGCGGCTGGCGCCCGGGCCGCGGGTAGCAGTCGTCTGAGTCACAAGTGTGGCGCCCGGCCAGGCGCACCTCGGCCGCCGGCGCATCCCAGCCGCTCAGGGGCAGCACGACGAACTGCTGATCCGGCACGATCAGCATGTCGGGCAGCGCGACCATCAGGCTGCCGTTGAGCAGGTACCAGGCGGGCTCGCCCGGCAGACCAGCCTTGACGGCCCCGACCTCGAGCAGATAGACGCTGTGCGAGGCGACGGTGTAGCGGCCGAACTCGCCCACCAGATCGGGCTCGGGCACCCCGTACGCCCCGCAGGTGGCGGCCAGCATCCGCATCAGCTCCGTCAGAAAGCCCTGATAGTCAAAGGCGAAGTCGAGCCTGTAGGATCCGGTCGGCATGCCCCCGCCGAAGTCGAACATGTGCAGCGAGGGCGCCACCTGCCGCAGACGCGCGTAGGCCTCCGCCGACCGGGCGAGCTGGGCCGTCCACCAGGCCGCATCCTCGATCTGGCTCCCCACCATGGCGTGGTAGAGGACGAGGCGGTGGGGCGACTCCGCGATCATAGCCGCCGCCTCGGGGATCTCGGCGGGCGTCAGCCCGAATCGCCCGCCGTCCGCCCGCCGCTCGCGCACTCCCAGGAGCAGCGGGGGCACATCCTGCGCCAGGTAGAACGCGAGCTCGTCGAGGTCGTCGATGATGGGCACAACACGGGTGTGCCCCGCCGCCCGCAGGGCCAGCAGCGCTCTCAGGTATGCGGCGTCCTTCGAGCCGTTGCAGAAAATGTAGCGCTCGCCCGAGAGGCGACCGGCCTCCCAGAGCTGGCGCGCGATCCAGACATCGGTCGCGGCCGAGGTCTCGTAGTGGGCGCCCGCGGCCAGCGCGGCGCCGACCGCCTCGGCGGCGTAGTTGGCCTTGGTGGCGTAGGCGTAGATGAAGCGCCCCGCGTAGCCCGCCGCCTGGCGGGCCTGGGCCGCCCAGCCGAGCATCCGGCCGATCTGCGCGCCCACCTGCGGGCAGAAGGCCACCTCGAGCGGGGCGCCGTACCGCCGCACCAGCTCGCTCAGGTCCACCTGCCCGCCCAGAGTCAGCCGCCCGTCGCGCAGGCTCAGCCCCTCGGCGAGCGGGCCATCGTCGCCGATCCCCCAGGTGCGGCGCAGGTACTCGCGGTAGGTGTAGTCACACTGTGTCATAGGAATGTTCCTCGTGAGGGTGCGGAAGGCAGCGCGCCCTCCATCTGCTGTGTGGAGGGGCGCGCGGCCTCTGCCACCGGCGGCGCGCCGGCGACACGTCGCCGCGAGCGCAGCAGCTCGTGGCTGATGATCGCCGGCAGATAGAAGAGGAGGTCTGCGACGAGCTTGCCTGCAAGCACGCCGGCGACCACCGAGGGGGCCGCGGCGATGCCGGCGAGGAGGGCCGCGTTGCGCACAACGGTGAGGTTGAGCAGCTCGGCGGGGCCAAACTCGATCGCCATGTCGCGCACGGTCGCCAGGGCCGCGCCGGGGCTCGGCCGCCCTCGCCCGAGCAGGTCGCGGGCGGCGATCACGCCGTAATAGGCCAGAAACTCGGCCCAGTTCGCGGCCACAGCGGCGGCGACCTCGCCACCCACCCGGTGGGCCACGGCGGCGCCCAGCAGCGCGGCGAGCGTGCCGAGCGCCTCGGGTGGGCCGTAGCGCCGCAGCCACGCGAGCGGTCTGCCGGCTGTGATCGCGCCCGCCATCACGCCCCTCCCTTTTCGAGCACGTTCCGAATCGGGTACAATAGATCGCGTCCCAAGCGTCGCTCACCCCTGTTCTTCGCCCGCGTGGTCAGAAGGCGAACAGCGCGTCCAGCGTGGCGAAGCGCTGACGCTCGCCCGGCCGCCCGACGTCGGCCACCGTGGCGCACCAGGGAGACCTGGAGTGATCGCGCCAGATACGCAGCAGGTGCGATGCGCTGGTGAGCTCGGACATCCCTCTGCGCTCGTCGGGCCCTTGGTGTGAGGAGAGTATGCGAGCCGGGCATTATTCCATCATTATGGCCAGCGTTAATGGCGCCGGCTGCTCTAAGACGCCCTGTGAGCCGGGTGGCCCGTGGCCGGCGTGACGCTGGCGCTGCTCGGCCCGCCGCAGATCACCCGCGCGGGTGGGGCGGCGCTGGTGCGCGTGCGCAAGGAGCTGGCGCTGCTGGCCTACCTGGCCGTCGAGCACCGCAACGAGCACAGCCGCGACACGCTGCTCGAGATGTTCTGGCCGGAGTCGCCCGAGGAGGCCGCGCGCAACAGCCTGCGGGTCGCGCTCTCCAACCTGCGGGCGGCGCTGGGCGAGGCGGCGACGCCGTTCTTGGTGAGCACGCGCCACAGCGTGCAGTTCAACGCCAGCAGCGACCACACGCTCGACGTGGCGACGTTCGAGCGCCTGTGCGCCGAGCGACGCGCGCACTGCCACGACGATGGCGCGCTCTGCGCCGAGTGCGCGGCGCGGCTGACCCAGGCGCTCGCGCTCTACCGCGGCGACTTCCTCGCCGGCTTCACGCTGCCCGACAGCACATCGTTCGAGGAGTGGGCGCTGGTGGTGCGCGAGCGGCTGCACCAGCAGGCGCTCGAGGCGCTCGATAGCTTGGCGGCATACCACGACCAGCGGGGAGACAACGCGGCGCTGGCGCGCGCCGCCCGCCGCCAGATCGAGCTGGAACCCTGGCGCGAGCAGGCCCACCGCCAGCTGATGCGGGCGCTGGCGGCGATGGGGGAGCGGGCCGCCGCGCTGGCGGCCTACGAGCGCTGCCGGCAGGTGCTGGAGGACGAGCTGGGCGTCGAGCCGGATGAGGAGACCAGCAGCCTCTACCAGCGCATCAGCGCCGGCGAGCTAGCGCCCACGGCCCCAAGCGCGCAGTTCACACCGCGGCTGCCCGCACAGCTCACTCCGTTTATTGGCCGGGAGAACCTGCTTCAGCTGGCCAGCGAGCGCCTGCTCCAGCCCCAAGTGCGGCTGCTCACGCTGGTCGGGCCGGGTGGCATCGGCAAAACCCGGATGAGCCTGGAGCTCGGCCACCGGCTCCTCGATGCGTTCGACCAGGCGGTCTGCTATATCGATCTCTCCAGCCTGACCGCCGCCGATCAGGTTCCGGCCCGCCTCGCCCAAGGGCTGGGGCTGGCGGTCGCCCAGCCGGCGGAGGCGGAGGCAGCCGTGCAGCAGTTCCTGGCGCAGCGCAGGATGCTGCTGATCCTCGATAACTTCGAGCACCTGCTCCCAGCAGCCACGCTGCTCAGCCAGCTGCTGGAGGCGGCGCCCGGCCTGAAGCTGCTGGTCGCCAGCCGCGCGGTCCTACAGCTCTACGGCGAGTCGGAGCTGGGCATCCCGCCCATGGATGTCCCCGACCTGACGGACCTGCCGGCCTCGGAGGAGTGGGCGGCGCTCCACCACATCGAAGCCGTCCAGCTGTTTGTTCGGCGCGCCCAGGCGATCCTGCCCACGTTCCACCTCACCCCGGCGAACTACGCCGACATCGCTCGGCTGTGCGTCCTCCTGGAAGGGGTGCCGCTGTCGCTCGAGCTGGCGGCGGCGCGGATCAAGCTCATGCCCCTGCCCTACCTCTACCAGCGGCTGAGCGCAAGCAAGCTCGATACGCTCTCGAAGGGCAGCCGGAATGTGCCCGCGCGCCAGCAGACCCTGCGCGCGACCCTCGACTGGAGCTACAACCTGCTGGACGCGGACGCGCGCCGGCTGTTCCGCTCCCTGGGCATCTTCCGCGGGAGCTTCAGCCTGGCCGCCGTGGAGCAGGTGTGCTACGGCCAGAGCGCGCCCGCCGATGTCGTCGAGCGCGTGAACACGCTGGTCGACCAGAGTCTGCTCACGTCACTGGAGGGGAGCAACGGCGAGCCGCGGTGCATGATGCTGGAAACCGTGCGGGAGTATGCGCTGCAGAAGCTGCGCGAGGCCGGGGAGCACGAGCAGCTCAGGTCTGCTTACGTCCGGCACTATCTTCAGCTGCTCGATCAGCTCACGCAGAACTTCCAGCTGAGCCCGGAGGATCCGCTGGGGCTGGCCCCGGTGCTGGAGGAGGACTTCGATAACTTTCAGGCCGCGCAGCACCTGGCGGAGCTGCCGGACGACGACGCGGCGGAGCGTGTGATCGGGCGCCAGCTGCCGGAGCACCCATCGCACCCGGTGCAGGTGGAGGGCTCCGTCGTCATCCGGCGACCGATCGAGGAGGTCTTCGCCTATATGACGGCGCCGGAGAACTGCACGCAGTGGAATTTTCTGATCAAAGAGGCGCACGCCCTGGAGCCTGGGCCAACCAGAGCCGGTATGACCTGGGGGATCAGGGCTTCGCTCCTCGGCCGCCGCCTCGAGCAGACCATCCTCATCAGCGAGTATCGCGCGAACGAGCGATTCGAAATACAGACTGCGCGCGGGCCTCTGAAAGTCATCTTTCGCTTCACGTTCGCTGAGCATGCTGGCGAGACGCGCGTGACCTACACCTGGATCGCGCATCTCAGCCAGCTGTTTCGTTTTACGCACCCGCTCCTTACCCGCGTTGTGGCTCACAACGCGGGCATCATGAGCGCGCGGGTGAAAGCGCTGCTGGAGAACAGACCAACGTGACACAGGCGGCGCGGTGGCCTCTGTTTACGCCCGACTCACTGCTCTTCCGGCGCCCCTCGCGATATACGCCTGGATCTCGTCCGCCGCCTGCCTGTACCCCCCAGTGGCGCGCAGCGCTCGCTGAAGCTCCTTCGCCGCCGCCCGGTAGCCGGGCTCCGACGTCACCTTCGCAACTGCCTGGCGCAGCGCGCCGGGCGCGATCGGCCTGCGCCTGAGATGCTCGTCGAGGATGAGGCCCGCCCCGCGCGCCGCGACGCAGCGGGCGTTGAACAGCTGCTCGAACTGCTGCGGGATGAGGACCAGCGGCACGCCGTAGTAGAGTCCCTCGTGGACACTGTTCATCCCGCCGTGCGTGATGAAGACGCTCGCCCGCTGCAGGATCTCGAGCTGCGGCACGAACGGGCGCACGATGAAGTTGGCCGGGATCGGGCCGAGCTCGTCTAGGGGCGTCTGCTTCCCCGCGGCGAGGACGAACCGCATCGGGTAGCCGGCGAACGCCTCGAAGCACGCCCGAACGAACTGAGCGTGGGCGGAGTGAACCGTCCCGAGCGAGATGTAGCCGACCGGGCCTTCCCCCAGCAGCTCGAGGGGAAACGGCTGGCTGCGCGTCTGCGGGTCGATCGAGGGGCCGACGAAGCGGAAGGTCTCATCGATGATCGGCGTGTCGGGCTGCAGCTCACGCGCCGTGAAGACGATGTTGAGCGCATCGCGCATGGGGAACAGCGGCCGCGCGGACGGGTAGGCGGCGCCGTAGCGAGCGATGAGGCGGCGGCGCGCGGCGAGGATCCCCGGCAGCTTCGGGAGCACCTGCCGCAGCATCATGAGCGTGTCGCGCAGGTTCATGTGGCGCTCGTCGAGCACGAAGACGCCGAGCGACGCCGCTGCCCGCAGGCGCAGCTGCGCCGCCGCGATCTTCCCCCAGAGGGCGATCGTGTCGAAGATGACCAGGTCGGGCCGCTCGCGTGCGAGCTCTTCGAGCATGAAGGGCACCAGCCGCTCCGAGACGCGCAGGATCAGCTCGGTGACGGACGCGAGGTTCCCGTTCTGCAGCAGGCGCGAGATCTCGGCCGAGGTCATCTCGGTGGGCGGGTACGCCCGGAAGACGGCGCCGGTCTGCTCGAGCTGCGGCCGGAACTCCTCGGTGTTGTAGGCGATGAGGCGCTCGCCGCGCTGCACGAGCTCCCGCATGACCGGGAGCGCCGGGTTGACATGCCCGTGCGCGGGCGGGGTCAGGTAGACGATAGTGCTCATCAGATTCCTCACAATTTTGCTAAATCATAATCGATCTTTCGATGAGCCTAAAAATACAACAGGCGCGGTCGTCCTGCAATCGGCCGCACGACTTATTGCGCTCGCGCTGGCGACGACACGGCCAAGATGGGTGCGAGCGTCCGCGCGATGGAGTGGGATCGCCCCCCGGTCTGGTTCCACAGCGACCTGCTGCCCGGCAACCTCCTCGCGACCGACGGCCGCCTGAGCACCATGATCGACTGAAGCGGCATGGGTGTGGGCGACCCTGCCTGCGATCTGACGTGCGCTTGGGCTGTCATTGAGTGAGGGTGCCGAGCTCTGGGCCAGGGAGCGATTGCCGACCAACCCAGGCCCCGCTGTGCGTGGAGCGCTGCGGGCTTCGAGCTCATCCTGATGGGCAATGAGCACTGGTAGCGCGGCTCCTGCTTCCCAAGGCGGTGGCCCTCATCGGGCTTGACAATGAAAGCTCAAATATGTATATTCAATTTTGAATACACACTGTTAGAAGAGCGAACGCACTCGGCGAGGACGCCTGCGGCATTCGACAGCTTCGCAGCAGCAGGTCCGGCGCTGACGGCTCGCTGGCATGTTCCTCCTGCTCTCGGCGCCGAGGGGCACACAGCGATGGCATAGCTGGCGGGCGTTGGCTTCGAGGGCCCGAGGGGTGACCGTCCCCCTGGGGGAGCGCGAGGGGCGGAGCCCGCCCGCAGCACTACGCAGCGCATGCGATCCTGCGGATCTGACGCAGGATGTCAGTGACTCGACACAGGAGGTCCCAATGGAAGCAGCCACCAACGCCCCGCTGGACGGCGGCTACGACGCCCAGCAGAGCACAGCCCTACTCATCCCCGCCATCCTGCAAGCCATCGCCTCAGAGTTGGAAGCCGCCCACCCCGCACCACAAGTCGCGCAGCTCGTACAGCAGATCACCGCGCGGAGCGAGGCCATCGCGGCGGCACAGGCCGAGTTGGTCGTCGATGCGCAGAGCGCGGGCCATCTGGAGCTCATGGCGCTCCTCCTCGCGGCCTACCAGGTGCTCGCGCAGGTGATGCCGGCGAACGAGGCCCGCGACCTGCTGCGGCGCGCCTTCATTACCCCGTTCCAATCCGACATACGGGCCGGGACAGCGGCGCTGCTCGACAGCTCCGCCGACCCGTTTCAGGCCCTCACCGCGCTCTCCAAGGAGCGCGAGGCCCACTTCTACGGGGCGACTTTCAGCTTCGAGCGCCTCCAGGACGATCAGCATGCCTACCTGCTCAATGTCCGGCGTTGCTTCTACCACACGTTCCTTGTGGCCAACGGCGCGCCGGAGCTCACGCCGATGATGTGTGCATGGGACACCGAGACCTGGGGCAGCGCCGTGCAGCCCGCCCGCCACAAGGTGCGCTTCGAGCGGCCGACGACGCTCGGCTTGGGCGGCGATTGCTGCCGGTTCTGGTTTGTACGCACGCAGCCACGCGAGGGTGGGCAGGCATGAACATCCGCCTCCTTGTCCTCGGCCTCCTGCGCGAGCAGCCGCGCTACGGCTACGAGCTCCTCAAGTGGCTGGAGGAGAGCCGCACCGACCTGTGGGCGAACGTCCTGCCCGGCTCGATCTATCACGCGCTGCGGCAGCTCCACAAGGAGGGCCTGATCGCGGTTGAGCAGACGGAGCAGACGGGGCACCGCATGCGCGCCATCTACGGCATCACGGAGGATGGCCGGGCGGCCTTCGACGCCGAGCTCGACGCAGCCTGGCAGGACGTGCCCCAAACCTTCCCCAGCCAGCTTTACCTTGCGCTGACCTTCTCACACCACCTGCCGCCCGAGCTGCTCCGCCGCCGGCTTGACCAGCTCGCCGCGGCCCTCGAGCAGCAGCTGGCCGTCTGGACCGAGGGCGAGGCGCTGAAGGGGGAGCAGATAGAGTTGGATGCCGGGATACGCGCCATGTTCAAGAACGGCCGCGACCATATCCGGGCCGACCTGGAGCTCGTACAGCACCTCCGGGCGCTGCTCGACACGCCGGAAAGCCGCTGGCCCCAGGCGCAGCCGCGCCGCGATCTTCCCCCCGAGAACGATCGTCTCGGTGACGGAAGCGAGGCTCCCAGTCTGTAGAAGGCGCGTGATCTCGGCCGAGGTCATCTCGGTGGGCGGGTACGCCCGGAAGACCGCGCCGGTCTGCTCGTCCTGCAATCGGCCGCACGACTTATTGCGCTCGTGCGCCGCAACGCGTATGCTGGCCGGTATATTCGCCGTTCGAAGGGGGGAGCATGACCACGACCGAGCGCCTGATGATTCTGGTCGCCGGCCCGTATCGCTCGGGCACCGGCGACGACCCGGCCAAAATGGCTGCGAACGTCCGCGCGATGGAGGCCTACGCGCTGCCGCTGTTCCGCGCCGGCCACCTGCCGGTGCTGGGCGAGTGGTTCGCGCTGCCGATGCTGGAGCTCGCCGGCTCACAGCGCGTGGGCGACGCGGCCTTCAACGAGATCTTCCACCCGGTCTCCGAGCGGCTCGTCGAGCGCTGCGACGCCGTCCTGCGCATCGGCGGCCCGTCGCAGGGCGCGGACCACATGGTCGCCCAGGCCGAGGCGCGCGGGCAGCGCATCTTCCGCAGCCTGCGGGAGATCCCGGGCTGCGAGCATCTCGACGAGCCGCAGGCCTGAGCCGGAAGGGCGAGAGCCACGCGCGCCTCACCGTCGAGCGATACGCCGGACAGCCTTCTCGCTGGTCAGCTCGCGCAGGGCGTCGGTCCCCACCCAGCGGGCGGCTCGCGAGTCAGCCTCTCGCAGGCGGCGAGCCACAGCTATTGCCGCCGCGTTCAGCTCCGGGCTGCGCTGACCGATCTCGCGGAGCGCCCAGCTAATCGCCTTCTTCACGAAGTTGCGCTCATCGTCAGCGGCCGCCTCGGCGCGGGCGAGGTAGCGGTGGAAGAGCTCCGTCGGCGCGTTTGTATCCTTCCCGGCAACCTGCGCCATCAGCACGAATCCGGCCCGCTTGACGAACTCCGCTTCGCGCTCGCTCCACTCCAGCGCCGTATTGTGAGCGAACGGCGTGCGCACCCAGAGGTTGGTGCAGCACTGGTCGCAGAGGTCCCACGAGTCGAGGTCAGCGACCCAGCGCTCCATTTGGGCAGGGTCTACTCGCTGCGGCTCGGCGACAATGCTGGCAAGGATGCGGGCCTCGTGGATACCGGAGGCCCAGAGCCCCTCGGCGAGCGCGTGGCTGCGCCCAATCTCTCGGGCGATGGCCCGCAGCGTCTTGACTGGTACGCCGAGCACACGCGCGCCCCGAATACCGAAGCGAGCCATGCCCGCTGCGTCCGCGGGGCTCGCCAGCGCCTCCAAACGCGCGATGATGGTGGTGACGTCGGGCGGTGCAGCAGTCATAGCCCCTCCTTGGGAAGCTCCGGCCATGTGCTAACGAAAACCACATCTGGAGCTCTGCACGCGGTGTGACACTTCCTGTCACATCTATGTCGTATGCTGAACCTGAGCGACGGCTCTTCCTCACCCATCAGCCGCCTGTGTTGGGACGACGACGTACGTGACAACGGAGCAGCAGATGCACACACAGGTTACCATCCGCGACGAGCTGGTCTTCCGCCTGGGCCGCCCTCCGGTCGAGTTTGTCCTCGGCCTCCCCGCCAACCACCTCACCGTCCGCGAGCTGATCCGCGCCCGCGTTGAGCAGGAGGTCGCCGCCTACAACGAGCGTCAGGGCGAGCTCTTCCAGGGCCTTGTGCAGCCAGGGGAAGCCGAGCTGACCCTGAACGGCTACCGGATGCCCCGGCCACGCCGCGTCGACCCCGCCGAGCAGGTGGAGCGGGCGCTGGAGGCCTTCACGCGCAACGGCTTCCTCATCCTGATCGACGATCGGCAGGTCGAGCAGCTTGACGATGTCGTGATCCTGGGCGAGCAGACCGTCGTCACCTTCATCAAGCTCGTGCCGCTGGTGGGGGGCTAAGCCGATGACGCACACGCTATCCTTCAGCGAGAAGATCGCCGAGATTATCGGCAGCTGGCAATATCGGAACTCCCGCTCCGATATACGCCGCTTCCCTCCTCTGGAGGAACTGCGGCGCTCCAGCCCCGAGGAGCAGCGCGCCTTCGTGATGGCAGCGATAGCCTGGCTCCAGGAGCCGGAGAACAACAGCAGCTCTCAGTGGCCGGTGATAGAGAGCGTGAGTAGCCTGCTTCGCCGCCGGCTTCCCTTCACCCACGACGATGTGCTCGCCCTGGTGCGCTGGGTGCAGCGGGGCCGGTACGGCTGGCGGCTCGAGCCCCACCTGCCAAGAATTGTCGGCGCGTACCTCGCCGAGAACCAGCCCACGCCGGCGCTGAAAGCCGCGCTCGGTGAGCTTGTGGCCGAGCTTGAGCGTCAGACCTTGTGGCCGGAAGCTCGACGGCGGGTGCTCAAACTCAAGGAGCAGGCCGGGATCTTCGAGACAGACTTGCCGCTTCTCGCCGGCGACTCCTGGGCGGACACCGCCCGCGCCGAGATCGCCGCCCTTCCCCCTGAGCAGCGCGCGCCGTGGACCTTGCTGCTCCAGCAGTGCGCGGCGACCAGCGGCTCTACCCCGAGCCAGAAGTGGCTCAAGGCTGCCAACGCGCTGGTCGAGCGCCTGGGAGCCGCGCACGTGCGCGCCTCGCTGCTGCGCTGGTTCCCGCTGGCGGAGCAGCCGCGGGCCGAGCCGCTCACGCTGCCCCGGGGCTACGAACACCACCTGCTGGCGAAGCAGCGCAACCTCGACGTGCTGCGCGGCCTGATCTGGCTGTGCGCCGCCGACGACACCCGCGAGATGGCCCGCGCCCTCGGCAGCCTCGCGGTCGCCTTCTACCGCAAGATCCCCGGGGTCGGCCCGCGCTCGGCGCGGCTCGCCAACGCCGCGATCTGGACGCTGGGCCAGATGCCCGGCCAGCACGGCATGGCCCAGCTCGCCCTGCTCAAGACGCGGGTCCGGCTCCCTGTGGCGCAGAAGCAGATCGAGGCTGCCCTGGCAAAAGCGGCCGAGCGGGCCGGGCTGCCGCAGGACGAGATCGAGGAGCTGCTGGTGCCCACCTATGGCCTCAGCGAGGTCGGCCTGCGGCGCGAGGTGCTCGGCAATGTCACCGTTGAGCTCATGGTAGCTGGCGGCGTCGAGCTGTGCTACACCCGCGCCGACGGCAAGCGGCTGGCCTCGGCCCCGAAGGCGCTCAAGACCGAGCACGGCGAGGCCCTGAAGGAGCTGAGCAGCGCGGCCGCCGACATCAAGGCGATGCTGCCGGCCCAGCGCGACCGCATCGAGCAGCTCTACCTGCAGCAGAAGACATGGCCCCTGAGCGTGTGGCGCGAGCGCTACCTCGATCACCCGCTGGTCGGCACGCTCGCCCGCCGCCTGATCTGGCGCTTCGCGGGCGCCGGCGAGCCGCAGGCCGGCATCTGGCACGCGAGCCAACTTGTCGGCGTGGACGGGCAGCCGCTCACCGGCCTGGACGAAACGACCACCGTCAGCCTCTGGCACCCGCTGGATAGCACGACCGAAGAGGTGCTGGCCTGGCGCGCGTGGCTGCTCGCCCACGAGGTACAGCAGCCCTTCAAGCAGGCCCACCGCGAGATCTACCTGCTCACCGACGCCGAGCGGACGACCCGCGTCTACTCGAACCGCTTCGCCGCCCACATCATCCGCCAGCACCAGTTCAACGCCCTGTGCGCCGCCAGGGGCTGGAAGAACCAGCTGCGACTGATGGTGGACGACGACTACCCGCCGGCCTACAAGCTGCTGCCCCACTGGGGGCTGCGGGCCGAGTACTGGGTCGAGGGCGCGGGCGACCAGTACGACCAGGACACGAACGAGACCGGGACCTACCTGTATCTCACCACCGACCAGGTGCGCTTCTACCCGATCGACGCGGCGCTGAACTACGCCCACGCCTGGGGCGGCGGCGGCTACTATCATGATAACCGTGGCCCGCGGCCGGAGCCGATCCCACTCGAAGAAATTCCGCCGCTCGTCCTCTCCGAAGTGCTGCGCGATGTCGACCTCTTCGTCGGCGTGGCCAGCGTGGGCAACGACCCGGCCTGGATCGATGGCGGTCGCCAGCCCAGGCACCGTGACTACTGGCATGGCTACGCCTTCGGCGAGCTCTCCGAGAGCGCCAAGACGCGGCGCGCGGTGCTGGCGCAACTCATCCCGCGGCTGAAGATCGCACCGCGCTGCGAGCTCAGCGAGCGCTTCCTCCACGTGCGCGGCGACATTCGCAGCTACAAGATCCACCTGGGCAGCGGCAACATCCTGATGGAGCCGAACGACCAGTATCTGTGCATCGTGCCGGCCCGAGGCACAGCGGCGAAGATGGAGGCCACGCGCTTCGTGCCCTTCGAGGGCGATGACACGCTGGCGGTGATCATCAGCAAGGCCCTGCTGCTGGCCGAGGACACAAAGATCACCGATCCGACGATCACCCGGCAGTTGCGCTGATCGATCTGGTCGCTCGCTCGCGTCTGCTGCGCAAAGAAAGATGGCGGCCACCTTCAGCCGAGGGTGGCCGCCACGCATCCGAGCGATCGCTCAACGGTAAACCCACGGTATGTAGAGCTCGCGGTCGGTGGTCGAGACGCCGCCGGAGGTCCCACCAGCCCAGAAGCCGCCATCGAGAGTATAGCCGCCGCCGCTGAGGCTGGCGCCCGCGTCGGGCTGGCCGATCGTGGCGCTGAGTGTGTAGCCGCCCCCGGTGCTGGTGCCGCCGCCAGCGTCGATCGTGCTCCAGGTGAGATCATACCCGCCGCCGCTCTGGGCGAGTGCCGCGCCGGCCGCGAACGTGGCCACCGCGAGCAACCCGATCGCGAACCAGCGGCGCAACTTGGTGTAGTGCTGTTCCATAGCTACCGCCCCGTCACGAGCACTTGGAAATCGTTGTCCACCAGCGCGAAGCTGCTGTTGTAGATGTACACATCGAACGTGTTGCCCGCCGCCACCTGGTTGGTCGCGACGAAGCGCACATTCGCCACGCCGGCAGGCGGATTACCGCTCCCATCCGGGTCGAGCTCGATGGTCACGATCGGCACCAGGCTGAAGCCGCTGGAGAGCGAGCTGTTGAGCGTGAACCTGTAGCACCCGGCCGGGATGACCACGCCCATGTTGTTCGTGCATCGTGCTACCGACGCGACATTGAAGTTGGTATCCAGCCCGCCGGCGGCGGTGACGCGAGCCCAGGCGACGATCGAGTTGTCGCGGTAGCGCGTGCCGACCGGCACCACCTTCGCGCCGCCGGCGTCGTTGGCGATGAACATACCATTGGCGGCGCGGATGGCGAACTGGTTGTCGGCGGTGGACGAGAAATCGGCGTCGGTGCTGTCGGCCCAGACAAACGAGCCGGTGTTGAGCGCCTTGGCCCGCCGCCCCGCGGCCATGCTGTATGGGCCCGCGCTGTTGTTCTGGCCGCCGGGGATGGTGGCGTAGGCGCCGGTGGCCGTGTTGCCTTCGCCACCGCCGACTGTAGCATAGGAGTTGGAGGCTTGGTTGCCCTCGCCGCCGCCGACCGTGGCGCTGGATAGGTCCGCGCTGTTGTTCAGGCCGCCGGAGATGGTGGCATAGGGACCGGAGGCTTGGTTACCCTGCCCGCCGCCAACTGTGGTATAGGAGTTGGAGGCCGCGTTGCCCTCGCCGCCGCCGACTGTAGCACCGATCGCATCGCTGGCGGTGCCAGCGCCGTCGCCGGCGCTGTTGCCGCGCCCGCCACCGATCGTGCCGTAGTCGTCGCTGATCTGCTGGAGGAAGCTATCGGCCCCTCCGCCGCTGAGCGTGGCGCCCACAACTCCAGCCGTCACGCTGTTGCCCTCGGCGCCACCCACGATATTCGCGCTGGTAGCGTTCTGCTCAGTGCGCAGCCCCGGCATAGCCAGAGCGTAGGGCGTGGCTGAGATCGGCTGGCGCGGGCTGAGGGTGGTGAAGACGGTGTCGCCCGGGCAGCGCACCGCGATCTGCAGCCAGCGCCCTTGGCCGCTGAAGGCGCTCGCGCCGAACTGGCCCGCGCCGTTCAGTTGCACGGTGAACAGGCCCTCGCTGACGCTCACCCCCGTCACCGCCTGAGTCGCGCCGAGTTGGGCGCCGGCGCTTGGGGCGTCCCAGAGGCTAAACTGGAAGTCGCAGGTCGCGTTGACCAGGCCGCTGGCGTTCTTGAGCTCGCCCTGGTAGGTGAAGCCGGTGCCGGCCAGCGCCTGGAGCGTCGGCGGCTCGGATTGGGCGCGGGCCTGGCTGGAGAGCAGCACGCCGAGGATTAGGAAGAGGAGCAGGTTCGTCAGGCCGCGGCCGGATCGTGGGGTGAACGGTGAGGGCATCGCTACCTCCTGCTTAAGGCTCGTCTGGCGCCCGCACCCAACCGTATGGGCGCGAGCGCCAGACGAGCCAAGGGCTATGATTGGACTCAAGATCTGTTCGCGGAGGGAGCGCCTGCAGCGAGGCCGACACAGGCTATGGCTCGGCGCGTGGACCAGCGCTCAGCGGGGCCACAGTGAGCGGCGGGCGCGATGTCGAAGCCAGGATTCGCCAGCTGTTGTTGACGGCCATGTGAGCACGCTCGGTCACGCGGTTTGTTGACAGGCTGAGTATAGCACGGCGATTCCGAACTATCACCGAGTTCGTCGCGCGCCACAGGGTTATGCCGCAGGCCGCCCCGTACCCCCGACTTGGTGCCCGCGACATGCTGCCTGCGCGGTGGGCGGAAGTGCGAGCGAGCTGTCAGCGCCGGACCTGCTGCGGCAAGCTGTCGAATGCCGCGGGCATCCTCGCAGAGCGTGTCCGCCCCTATATGGCGGGGTCGAAGTTCGTGGCTCTAACCCGTCGCACCGGCGGCGGCGAGCAGCGCCGCCCGCCGCCCCGCCACATCGAAGCAATCGAGCTGGTTCTGGCGCATCAGGCGCGTGGCCAGCGCGATCGCCTCGCGCTCGCTCAGCAGCCCGTCGTCCACCTCGGCCTGGAGTGTGCGGGTGAGCCAGGCGCGCGCCTGCGACGCATAGGCCACCGCCGCCGACGGCCAGAAGGTATCCCCGCCGAACGCGAACACCTTGTGGGCGGGCGCGGCGTGAATCGCCCGCCGCAGCGCATCGCTCGCGCCGTACGGGTCGATGCTCCAGGCCCAGCACATGTCCATGTAGGCGTTCGGGAAGTGCTTGACAAGCGCCACGAGCTCGTCGCTGTAGGGGTAGCCGATGTGCATCAGGACGAAGCGCGCCTCGGGGTAGCGCATCAGCAGCGCGCACAGGTGGCCGGGGCGGATGCGCTCGACCGGCATCCTGCCCCAGCCGGCGTAGTAGCCGGTGTGGATCTTGAACGGCAGATTATAGGCGATCGCCTGCTCGACCCCGCGCGCCGTGCACCAGTCGCCCAGGCACAGCCACTCGGCCTCGCTCAGCTCCTCGCCGCCCAGCAGCCGCAGCAGCGCGCGCTCGGCATCCGCGTCGCTGCGCTCCTGCCACAGCAGCGTGCGATTGTAGGCGTGCTGCGTCTTGACGGCGATCGCCAGCGGGCCGTGCTTGGCGAACAGCGCCTCGATCGCCCGCCGCAGGTCGTCGATGCCCTCGACCGCCACCCCGACCTCGTCGTAGATCGCCTGGGGATCGACGTCGCCCCGGCAGAAGCCGACCCACGACAGGTCGTAGAGGAAGAAGTCGGCCCCGGAGGGGTCGGGCGGGCACTGCCAAGTGAAGTTGTCGATCTGCACGTGGTCGAGGCGGGCGACGTCGCGCAGCAGGCGCAGGCGCTCGCCTGGCCTGCGCAGCTCCTGGTTGCGGCCGCGCGCCGCCTCGAGCGCCTCGGGCGTGATCTCCTCGATGCCGTAGACCAGGCGCGCGATCAGGCGCACCGCCTCACCGTAGCCGGTGTGCCTGCAGCGCTCCCAGGCGTCGCGGATGCCGGCGAAGCGTCCGGCGAGGTCGGGGTCCGAGGCGTCGAGCAGGCGCTGCACCGCGGCCTCGCTCGCCCCCGCCACGCGCAGGTCGGCCTCGACGTAGTTGCCGAACAGGTCCTGGAGCAGGTCGGGCCCCTCCTCCAGAAAGGCGCGCTCGCTGCTCAGGTGCTCGTGCGTGTCGACCAGCCGTGTCTCCTGGATATGGGCGGCGAGGGTGCTCATGGGCGCTCCTTTCCTGCGTTCGAGCCGTGCGGGTGCAGTATAGCACCTGGCGCACCGGCAGGCTCGGAGGCCGCACGAGGCTGCGCTTCACCGCGGGCACGAGTCGCGGATGAGGCCGCGCGCTCCCGACAGGCTCACGCCGCTCGCCTCTCGTCAGCCGGCAGGCGGTCCGGCCGGCCGTAGCGGCGCAGCGGGGTGCGGCGATGCTTGGCCTTCGCGCGGATGGCCTTCAGGCCGCCGCGGTTGCGGTAGACCGTCAGGAGCACCGGCGCGTCGCCGGTGTCGTCCAGCACCAGCACGACCCCTTCGAGGTGGGCGTACCGCCGGTAGAGCTCGGGCTCCTTCGGCATGTCGCGCCGGCCGAGAAAGACGTGCAGCGCGCCGCCGCTGCGAATTCCCCGGCCGTGGTCCAGCACGAAGGCTACATCGTCATCGCTCACATTGCGCTGCGCCTGCCGGGTGCGCGCGTGGTGGGTCAGCCGAACAGACAGCGACATCTCACACCTCACAACACACATTCCACACTCTTTACCGTGCCGATAAGGCGTGAGAAAGAAGCGAATTTCGTACAGGATCGAACGCGATTGTTAACTTCCTTTTATTGACACGCACAGCCGTAGACGCGTACGATGAACGCGCAGCAAGCACCGCGGTGCTTCTCCCACCGCTCCAATAAGGCATTTCCCATGGGACAGAGTCGTACCTGGCTCGACGTCGTCGCCGAGTGCCAGCCGAAGATCCAGCGTCTGCGCGCCACACTCACCGCCGGCGGCACGCTCACCCCCGAGCTCCAGGCGGACCTCGACAGCGTCATCCTGGCGATGCGCAACTACCTCCTGGGCCGCGCCAACCGCCTGCGCATCTACGGCGACGACGCGGTCGACGAGGCGCTGCTGGCGATCATCGAGCAGCTCCACCGCGACCTGCACAGCCCCGGCTTCCGCAGCATGGAGCAGAAGTTCGGCTCCTACATCTCCTCGGTCACCAACCGCGTGGTGTTCGAGCTGCAGCGAAAATACGGCCGGATGGCCGCCTTATCTGCCAGTGTGAGCCTGGACGCGCCTGCCGGGGAGGACGGCCGCCCCCGCCACGAGCAGATCGAGGACGTCACGCCGGCGCGGCTGGCCGAGGAGTTCGCCGAGGAGCAGCTCCGCGCCCGGCTGCACAAGGCCATCGCCCGCCTGCCGGTGCGCGACCAGGACGTGATTCGGATGCGCCTCGAGGGCGTGCCGGGGAAAGAGATCGCCAGGCAGCTAGGGATGTCGCCGTCGAACGTGACCCACATCTACAACCGGGTGGTCGAGCGCCTGCGCCGCGAGCTGGTGGAGGGAGCCTGAAGATGGACGAGCGGCGTTACTTCATCGAGGCGGCGCTGCGCTACGAGGAGCTGCTCGAGTCGGGGCAGCAGATCTCGCTCGACCAGTTCGTTGCCGGCGAGCCGGAGGCCACCCGCGCCGAGCTGCGCGCGTTCCTTGAGTTCAACCTCACGCTCGGCGAGCTGGATGCGCCGGCGGCGCTGACGCCCGAGCAGGAGGCCCGCGCCGATGCCGTCCTCGCCCGGGCGCGCGAGCGCTGGAGCCAGCCAGTGCGAAACCTCACCCAGCTGCGCAGCGCGCGCAGGCTGACGGTGGGGCGGCTCGCGCGCCAGCTCAGGCTGCCGGTGGATGTGCTCGCGCGCATCGAGCGCGGCAAAGTGGCGGCCGACACCATCCCGCAGCGCCTGGTGCAGCAGCTGGCCGATCTGCTCCTGGAGCAGGTCGCCACGGTCCAGGCCGCGCTCAGCGCCCCGCCGCCGCAGGTCACAGGCGCGCGGCTGAGCGCCGCCGACGGGACCGTCGAGGCGGAGGAGCCGGTGGTGAGCTTCGCCCAGGCCTTCGCCGAGAGCCACCCCACCCCGGAGCAGCGCGATGCCTGGGGCGATACAGTGCCATGAGCGTTCGCTGGCAGCAGATCCGCACCTTCGCCGCCGAGGTCCGGCAGAGCTACATCGAGCGCGCATCCCCGCTGAACCTGCTGCCGCTCGACCTGGAGGAGCTGGCCGAGTGCGTCTTTGAGCTCACCGTCGTGCCGACCGACACGCTGAGCGAGGGCGTGCAGGGCAAGGTCGAGCCGGAGCTGCAGGTCATCCGCGTCCGGCGCGACCTCCCGCCGGCCCGCCAGCGCTTCGTGATCGCCCACGAGCTCGGCCACGTGGCGCTCGAGGGGCTGCACGCCGGCGGGTTCCTCGACACCGACGAGACCCTGGACGAGCGGGCGTCGGGCACGAGCGCGGCCGACAGCGCGGTGCAGAGCTACAACACCCGCGAGCGGCACGAGCAGGAGGCCAACCTGTTCGCGCTCGAGCTGCTGATCCCCGCCGACGAGCTGTGGCGCGCGGTGCAGCAGCCGGGCTGGCAGCTCGCCGACCTCGCCGCGCGCTTCGGCGTCTCGCCGGACGCGCTGCAGGCCCAGCTCATCAACGTCTGCTGCGTCGAGCCGCTCGCACTCAGGGCCGAGCTGCACGCCGCCGGCGCCCACCTGCCGCCCGACCCCGAGCAGCAGGCGGCGGTCGAGGCGCCGCTGCCGCTGCTGCTGGCCGCCGGCCCCGGCACCGGCAAGACCCGCAGCATCGTCGCCAAGTACCTCAGCCTGGTGCGGAAGGGCGTCGACCCGGCCAGCATCCTGGCGCTGACCTTCTCGAACAAGGCGGCCGACGAGATGCGCGGGCGGATCGTGGCGGCGCTGCGTCGCGAGCGGCCCGCGCTGGCCGGGCGGGTCGACATCAGCACCTTCCACGCCTGGGGGCTGAACGTCCTGCGCAGCTACGGGCCGCGCCTGGGCCTCCCGCTCGACGTGCGGCTGCTCGACACCGGCGACCTGTACCTGCTGCTGCAGCGCAACCTGGCGGCCCTCGAGCTCGACCACTTCAAGGACATCCGCAGCCCGTCGCGCCACCTGCTGGCGATCATCCAGGCCATCAGCCGCATCAAGGACGAGCTGCGCACGCCGGAGGAGTACGCCGCGCTGGCGGAGGCCGAGGCGGAGCGCATCGTGCGGCTGGCCGAGACGGAGCACAGCGGCGGGACGAAGAAGGACCAGCAGGCGCGCGAGAAGGCCGCCAGGCAGGCCGCGGCCCTGCGCGAGCTGGCGGCCGTCTACCCGCGCTACGAGGCGATCCTGCGCCAGAACGGCGCGCTCGACTACGGCGACCTGATCGTGCTGGCCTGCGCGGCGCTGCGCGACCCGGACATCGCCGCCGAGCTGCGGGCGCAGTACGAGTACATCCTGGTGGACGAGTTCCAGGACATCAACTACGCCTCGGGCGAGCTGGTGCGCCTGCTGGACGGCGGGCGCGGGCGGGTGTGGGCGGTGGGCGACGCCTGGCAGAGCATCTACCGCTTCCGCGGCGCCTCGGCCGCGAACCTGGACCAGTTCGCCGAGCGCTTCCCCGGCGCGACGGTGGCGCACCTGACGCGCAACTACCGCTCGCTGCAGCCGATCCTCGATGCCGCCCAGGCGGTGATGGCCGGCGACCCGCGCGCCCCCGAGCGCCCGCCGCTCCAGGCCCAGCGCGGCTGCGGCCGCGGGCAGCGCGTCGTCGAGTGGGTGGCGCCGACCCGGAGCGACGAGTACGCCGCGATCGCCCACGACATCCTGCGGCGGGTCGGGAAGCGCGCCCTGGCGCGGCCGGGATGTGTCGGCTGGCACCGCCGCTCCGTGCGGGCGCACGGGAAGCCCGCGGCCGTCCGCCGGGACGCGCGATACCGCCCGCGGCGGCGCTGGCGCTTCCGCGACCACGCGGTGCTGTGCCGCAAGAACGACCACGCCCTGCAGCTCGCGGCGGCGCTCGAGGCGCACGGCATCCCGGTCGACAGCATCCGCGACGTGTTCGACACCGCCGAGGTCAAGGACGCGCTGGCGATCTGCGCCCTGGTGCGGGGGTCCGACAGCGCCGGGCTGCTGCGCGCGCTGACGATCGACGAGCACCGGCTGGGGCCGGCCGAGCTGAACCGTCTGGCCGGCCTCGCCCGCCGGACCAACCAGTCGCTGCTGCGCGCGGCGCGCGACCCGGAGATCCTGGCGCAGCTGAGCCCGGCCGCCCGCGACGCTCTGGCGCGGCTCCACGGGGTGGTGGCGGCGCTGGAGGCGTACGACGACGCCTGGCAGGTGCTGGCGGCGTACCTCTTCCAGCACAGCGAAGCGATGCGGCGGCGGCTGGCGCGCGCCGGGCAGGACGACGGCGCGGCGCAGCGGGAGCTGGCCCACCTCGGGCGGCTGCTGACCACCGCGCGCAACTTCGTGCGCCAGGCGCCCCCGGACGAGCGCGGCGCGGCGCACTTCATCGAGTACGTGCGCACGCTGCGGGCGGCCGGCGCCACGTCGACCCAGGCGATCGCCGGGCGGCCGGACGTCGTGCGCGTGATGACCGTCCACGCCGCCAAGGGGCTGGAGTTCCCGGTCGTCTACATCCCGCACCTGCAGGAGGGGCAGTTCCCGGCGAAGGGCGGCCGGGCGGGCCTGCCGCAGCCGAGCGGGCTCGTGCGCGGCCTTCCCGAGGGCGAGGAGCAGGAGGAGCGCTACCTGCTGTACGTGGCGATGACCCGCGCCCGCGACCGGCTGGTGCTGGTGCGCTCGCTCGACGGCGGGCGGAAGTCGAACGGCGAGCCGCGGGTGGCCGAGCGCTCATCGCTGCTGCCGGGCGGGCCGGATGGCGCCGGCGCGCCCTGGCCGGTGCGGGCGGTCCCGGCGGCCGAGGGGTGCCCGGCGCCGCCGCTGGAGGTGCGGCTGACGGCCACGCCGCCGCCGCGCATGCCGCTGCCGGCCTCGAGCATCGACCTGGACGGATGCCGGCGGCGCTTCCTGTACCAGTACGTCTACCAGCTCTACGACGACCAGTCGCCCTACCTGCGGATGCACCAGGCCATCCGCGAGACGGTCAAGCAGCTGCTGGAGCGGGCGCGCGGCGGCAGGGCTCCGGCGGAGGGCGAGCTGCGGGCGATGCTCTCCGGCCAGCTCCAGCGGTACGAGCTCGAGGGCGTGCTGTACGCCGAGGACTACGCGGCCGAGGCGTGGCGGCACGTGCGCGGCGTGTGGGACGAGCTGCGGGAGGGGCGGCTGGCGCCGGAGGCCGTCGACCGGCGCGTGGTGGTCGAGCGGCCGGCCGGTGCGATCGAGGTGCGGGTGGACCGGGTGGAGCGGGCGGGCGGCCGGGAGCGCTGGGTGTGGACGCGCTCGGGGCGGCCGGGCGAGGGCGACCACCTGAGCGAGCGGGTGATGCTCTACGCGCTGGCGCAGCGGGCGCTGCGCGGCTCGGAGGGGGAGATCGCGATCCACTACACGGCGACGGGCGAGCTGCGCGCGGCGCGCCCGAGCCCCAAGGTGCTCGGCAGCCACACCGCCAAGATCGACGCGCTGCTGGAGCAGATGCGCGCCGGCCGCTGGGAGCCCGCCTTCGGCCCCCACTGCGACACCTGCCCGTTCAACCTGATCTGCCCGGTGTGAAATCCTCGTGTCATATCGCCCTTGTCACTTAATATAGGCGCTTTTGTGGACACCCCCATCCAGTAGAATACGAACGTCACAATAGTTTCTCATCAGGTCACTATGCCCAATATCTTCGATAACATCGATCAGCACTTGCTTCCGGCGCTGCGCACAACGCTCTCCAACAACGCGACCGGCATCGACATCTCGGTCGGCTACTTCCACTTACGGGGTTGGAGTAGCATCGCGGATTGCATCGAGCAGCGATGAAGCTGGTGTTTACACGAACAATAAAGCCTTATAGTACCACTTGATGATTTACCTCTTAGCAGTGCTGAATTCAGCGCCGGCTTGGGCATATACCAAGCAGATTTGTGCCGTGCTCGGCAACGAGAATCAAGGCGGACGCGTTATGCTCCAATGGGTGAATTTCAAACAACTCCCCATCCCCCACACCCCCGCCGACGAGCGCGCGGCGATCGCGGCGCTGGCGCAGCAGTGCCTGGACGCGAAGGGCCAGGGGCCGCAGGTGAAGGAGTGGGAGGCCGAGATCGACGAGCGCGTGGCGCGGCTGTACGGCCTAAGCAGCGCCGATCTCAAGGCGATCCGGGGGGAGCGCGAGGAGTGAGGCCAGCACTAGACCGGTGCATGGACGGCTGAACGTCGCGAGCCATTCGCGGCTGACCTGCCAGCTGATGTACAGGATCACACCGGCGCCGCGATGGGCCACAAGCACGCTGCGCGCGTGCAGGCGCAGCGTCGCCGATCCACACGGAGGGGCGACACGAGATAGAACTCACAGCTAGGCGACACGGAGCGCCGTTCGAACAACCGAAACGTCGATGAACGACCAACTCTCCATCCAGCAACGCAGGATCATCGAGTACGCTCCACAGAACGGGCACATGCTCGTACTGGCAGGGCCTGGCAGCGGGAAGACGCGTGTCATCACCGAACGGGTCAGCTATCTGCTCGAGCGCCACATGACGGAGCCCGAGCGCATCGTCGTGATGACGTTTACTGAGAAAGCGGCACGTGAGCTCGACGAGCGTCTAGAAGATCGGCTATCGAACAACGTTCAGGGCATCCGCATCGGCACGATCCACACGATCTGCAATCAGCTTCTCGAAGATCACGGCTCGGCGATCGGGTTAGAGCCATCATTCAAGATCTACGACGCGCAGCGCCAGGAAGAGATACTGCGCTTGGCCGCAGCGAGCATCGGCCGGTCTCTCGACAGCCGGGCGACGCTGATGGCGGTCAAAGATGCCATCAGCCGGCACAAGCGGCGGGGAATCGCTGACAGAGCGTTTCAGAGCCATGGCGGGCTGAGCGGCGAAGATATCGCAAAGATCGACGAGGCGTACCAGCAGCTCCTCAAAGAAGATGGGGCGCTGGACTTCGATGACCTCATTCTGGGGGGTATAGAGCTGCTTGACCATTACCTGGTTGCAGCAGACATCCGCAAGAATATCCGCTACGTCTTTGTGGACGAGTACCACGACCTCTCGCCGGAACAGTTCCACTTCCTTACCCGTTACATACCTCCGATCATGCCGAATCGTCAGGTGATGGTCGTGGCGGATCCCAACCAGGCAATCTATGGGTGGCGCGACGCCGACGCAGGCCGCATGATCCGCGAGTATCGTCGCCGCTACCGGCCATCGGTGTTCACACTTGAGGAGAACTACCGTTCAGCCGGCAATCTGGTCCGCGCGGCACAGCACCTCATCACCGCTGGAGGCGGGCATGTGAGGGCTGTCGCGGTGCGCCCGGACGAACTACCGATCGACATCGTCACGTGTGAGGATGCGTGGACCGAAGCCGAGTGGTTGGCGCGGCAGATCCAGAATGCCAGAAAGACCGGCCGTTATGCATACAGCGATATCGCCGTCCTCTACCGGATGAACTGGCGTGCCGACATCCTGGAGGAAACACTGCTGCGCGAGGGCATCCCGCTGCAGCGCGTCCAGGAGAACCGCTTCTTCGACGACCCGGACGTCCAGGCGGTGATTCGATACCTCTCCCTGATGCAGTCCCTTGTCGATGAGACCTTCGAGCCATCACTGCACTGGCCACGAGTGCTCGTCGACGAGGTGACCATGGCGCACCTGCGACGGCTCGCCAACACAAAGGGGTTGAGTCTCACTGCCCTGGCGCGGCGCATCGACGCCTACTCCGAGCACGTCAGCCCGCTGACGCGCACGCTCATCAAGGACTTTATCTCCATCTTCGACGTGGAGCTGGCCGCAGTCACCCACGAACCAATCGACGTCATCGTTCAACGGCTGCTTACCATCCTCAAAGGCCGGCGCAACCCGATCGCCCGCGCTACCCGTGAGCATCTGAAGGGCATTCTCGAAACACTCGCGCAGCCGCTGCGTGGTCCCGTTGACCTCCTGCGGAAGGCCATCGCCGAGAAGCGCCCGATCGTGCTTGTCCACGACGGCACGATCGACAGCGTCGCGGGCGCGGTGATCCTCGCGCACGTGCTGAAGCACTACCTGCAATACCCCGCAGAGATCCGGGCGCAGCAAGCGCCCCAGACAGAGGAGGCCTTCGTCATCACGCTCGGGGTGGCGCGGCGAGCAGACCGCAACGGCTTTGGGCTAGCTGTCTACGAGACAACGCTCCGCACACTGGCGTACAGTATCAGCACCCAAGCGTGGCGCATCGGCCAGATGCTCCTGATGTCATACGAAAAGCTCCGCGATGGGGCCTTCGTATTGTACGACTTGGAGACGACCGGCACGCATATACGAACGACAGAAATCCTGGAGATGGCAGCGATCGAGGTGAAAGCCGGCCAGCCGACACAGCGTGAATTCGATCAGTTGGTGCGTCCTGAAGGACGGATTCCACCCGCTGCAAGCGCAGTTCACGGCATCATTGAGGAGGTTGTCAGAAACCAGCCGCCTATCGCCGATGTCCTGCCAGCCTTCCTATCCTTTCTCGGCGACGCAACCCTGGTGGGGCATAACATTGAGCAGTTCGATCACCAGGTTTTGACTCGCGTCGCCCGCGACTTGGGACTATGCCCACCAAGCGGCCCGCTGATCGATACGTGCAAGCTTGCACGGCGCTTGCTCCCTGACAATTCACACAAGCTCCAGATCCTCGCACAGCACTTCGGATTTAATGTTAAGCAGAGTCACCGGGCGCTCGATGACGTGCGGCTCAACGCGCAGGTCTTCTTCAAGCTTCTGGATGTGCTCGACCGAGAACGTGAGATAGATATTGCGCCCGAGGTGCTGCCGCTCGTCGCGCTCGGGATTCGTGCCAGCGGAGTGCCACTGCACGACTACAACCTGCTGCTCGCACAAGCCGGGAGTCGCGCCTTGGAGCTAGCAGCCGGCAACAGCCTATGCGAGCAGTTACGTGAGCACGTCTCCGACGTGTGGGATCTGGACGATCATGAGCGCTGGCTCAAGAGGCTACCAAGCGATGACCCGGACGAAGATCGCCGCTGGTCAGAGCTGGTGCAGCGCTGGCAGGATGCCCTGGCCCTCTTCCGCCGCACATTCCAAGACCAGGATCAGAGTCTGACATCCTTCCTGCGCTACGTGGAGCTAGCGACGAGTATCGACTACCGCGAGGGGGGCCACGAGCGGGTAAGCCTCATGACGATCCACGCGGCAAAGGGCAAGGAGTGGCCACTGGTCTTCATCGTGGGCGCAGAGGAGGGTTGTATTCCATCATTCTTATCCCGAACCGCTGAAGAAATCGAGGAAGAGCGGCGTATTCTCTACGTCGCGATGACGCGGGCCAAGCGGCGCCTCTGTCTCTCACGAGTGGCAACCTGGAAGGGGTATCCGAAGGATCTCAGCCGATTTCTGCGCGATATTCCTTCGGAGTTAGTGGTAGAGCGTGTAGTGGGCAGCAAACCGGTGAACAGAGCTGTTTCTGGGTACCTGCGCCGGTAACAGCACAGCCACAATCATCTCGTCGTCGATAGTGATATGGAGCACCCATCATGGAACCACCTACTACCAAAGTCCACGCGGCATTTGAAACGCTCCTGGAGGAGATCGAGTCTGCCATAGACCTTGTCAACCGCTCAGGGGCCAAAGCGTTTGAGGAGCGTGACTACGACCGAGCTCGAGAACTCCTCGAGCGCGTCGGATTACTCACAGATTTCCGAGCCAAAGTCGCGGATCTGCGTGACGAGTGGTTCACCGTCGTTGATGTGCCAGGTACAGGGTTGGATCTGCAGCAGATGAACGACATGAACTCCGAACCCGATCCAGGATTCAGCCCAATTTCGGTAACCGATATACCGGCAACAAGTCTTGTAGAGACGCCAGTTCAACGTAGCGTGCACAGCCGGCTCCAGCGCGGCATACGCACCCCTGAGGCAGCTTATTACCAGCCGATCTTACGTGCTCTGGACGGCTTGGTGGCCGAGCGCGCGTGGCTGATGTGCTGAATAGAGTCGAGGAGCTCATGCGTGACCGGCTCACCGAAGTGGATTACCAGCCGCTCAACTCCGATCCAAGCGAGAGCCGATGGCGCAACGCGGCTCAGTGGGCACGCAACGCCATGGTGAAGGAAGGCTTGCTGAAGACCGACTCACCACGTGGGATCTGGGAAATCAGCGAAAGCGGAAGACAAAGACTCGTCGCGTCTTAGCTTTCTCCGTCAAGAAGCCTGAAGATCTGCGAACTCGGGAGCGTATCCGCGCCCTCGATACGGCTCTCCCAAGATTCCAGCGGGAGTGCGTTTGGGAGCGCGGCAGCGGCTCGCGTCGCTCAACGTCCGCGCGCCGCGGGACACGGGCGCGTGAAGCCCAGGCGCTGAGGCGCCTCGCCCCTTCGGCTCGCACCGACACCTCGATTCAGCTGCCGCTCCTGGGCTGCACAGCCCCGATCGGTGGTCGAAGCGGGCCAGTGCCGCCGGCACCTACGCCGCGCGGCGCAGCACCTCGCGCAGCAGGCCGGCCGTCTCCTCCGGCGACACGTCGAGGCCGGCGTCGCCCACCACCCACTCCGTCACCCAGTGCCCCGGCACCTGGCACGGCCGCAGGGGGTGGAACAGCCACACGCCCGTCTCGGCGGCCACCTCCAGCAGCGCCCGCTCCAGCGCACCCCGGTCGCCCCTGATGAACAGGTGGAACATGTTCGTGTGCGGCGGGTCGGGCTGCAGCGTGAGCTCGGGCAGGGCGGCGAGCGCCGCGGCCACCTGCCGCGCGTGGGTCACGTAGGCCTCAATGCGCCCCAGCCGCTCGGCGAGCGCCCTGCGGGCGGAGAGGACGTAGGGGAACAGGCGCACCAGGTTTCCCCCCTGGCGCCGCTGCCAGATGCGCGCCTCCGCGATCAGGTCGGCAGGCCCGGCCAGCGCGGCGCCCGCGATGCCCCCCAGCGTCTTGTAGAACGAGACGTAGACGCTGTCGAACAGCCCGGCGATCTCCGCGTACTCGCGCCCGTAGAACGGCCGGCACTCCCACAGCCGCGCGCCGTCCAGGTGGAGCCTGGCCCCCCGCTCGCGCGCCCAGGCGCACTGGGCCTCGAGCTCCTCCCAGGCGGGCAGCTGGCCGCCGATCTCCCGCTGCGGCAGCTCCAGCAGCAGCGCGCTCACCGGCTCGCGCACGCCGTCCAGGTCGGCGCGGGTGAGCGGGCGGTGCGGGCTGCCGACGAGCACGCCGCGGAGGCCGTGCAGCACGCGGTAGCCGCTCTGCTCGTGCAGCTCGAGGTGGCAGGTGGGGTGGAACGCGACGGCGTGGTTCCGGGCGCGGTCGGCCCAGATGCGCAGGGCGATCGGCTGGGCCATGGTGCCGCTGGGCAGGAACACGGCGGCCTCCTTGCCCAGCAGCGCGGCGATCTCGGCCTCGAAGTCGGCGATCAGCGGGCCGGCGCCGTAGGTGTCGCTCTCGAGCTCGGGGTCGGCGAAGGCCGCGAGGTCGGCCAGCACGTCGCGCGGCGACTGGCGGTAGTGGTGGGTCAGGAAGCGGCGGCATGCGCGGCGGACGGCCTGCGGGTCTAGCGGTTCGGTGGTCACTTCGAGCTCCTCCTGCTGTTCTGCCGGCCCCGAGGCGCTGCTCCGCCCGGGGAGCGTCACCGCCGCTGTGCTGTGGTGGGGAAATAGTTCGGCGCGACGAGAACGATTGTACCTCAGCGCGCTGTGATGCGCGCTACGGCGCTTCCGTACGGCGCGGGGCGCGGACCCGCCGCCAGCGCCTCATCGCGGGCGTGGAGCAGGATCTCGGGGAAGGGAATCACTCCACTCCGGCTACGCAGACGCCGATCTCGCCGGCCAAGATGTCGATTTCGGGCGGCGCCGAACGACTATTCTGTGAAGCGGCCAATAAGGCGGGCTTTCGAGATGCAGGCGGGAAGAGGAATAGCGAGATCGGGGTGCGAGATGAGCGCAATGGAACGTATGTGGGCCGAGATACCGCAGATGACGCTGGATGAGGCGCGACGCTTTCTGAAATATATCACGCGTGAGCCAAAGTTCGTCCTAACGCGCATTCTCCCCCACGCCACATCGCATGTGCGCTCCTCTGAGCCGATCGTGGTCGCGACGTATGGGTCGCGCGAGGCGACAACCTGCCTGCAGGTCTTCGTCTGGCCATCCGGCGCCGCGACGCCGATTCACGACCACACGGCGTGGGGAGCGTACCAGTGCGTCCTCGGGACGCTGGGCGAGGAGCGGTATGTTCGCGTCGACGAGGACCGCGCGGCGGACGTCGCGCACCTGCGCAAGGAGTGGCAGCGGCAGTGGTACCCGGAGGACGGCGCGTCAACGGTCGGGGCGTACGACGCCGGCATTCACCGGGTGACGAACCGGTCTGGGAAGCTGGCGATCTCGGTGCACATGTACGGGCCACGCTCGGGCGCCCTCGATGGGCGCGACTACGACCCGAGGCGCAACTATGTGTGCGACCGCATCGAGGGGGATGAGTTCAACCACGGGCTGCCGGCGCTGTACCTGTGACCGCACACGGCTGAGCGGCGCGGCCGAGCGCCGGCCGCGCCGCTCTGGTAGCTCGCCGCTGCTAGGCGGAAGCCCTGTCCCGGCTGGAAAGAACGAACAGGAAGCAATCCTCGGCGTCGGTGTCCGAATGCGGGTCGCCTGGGATGGCGCGCAGGAGCCTGAAGCCCACTTTCTCGAGAAGGCGCTGGGAGGCCCGGTTGCGCTGGAGCACTTCAGCCTGAATCTCAGCCAAGCCGAGCGTGCTGAACGCATAGTCTGTGACCAGGCGCGCGGCGGAGGTGCCGATGCCCCTGCCCCAGTAGGCGCGTCCGATGACAATCCCTAGCTCCGCAACGCGCCTCTCTCTGGACGTGATCGACAGCCCGATTGTGCCCACGCTACCGGTCGAGCCCTTCGGCACGATCGCCCACCGAATACCCGTCTGCTGGCGAAACCGCTCCCGATGGCGCTGGAGCCATCGAAAGCCCATGTCGATCGACTCCGGGATGGGATCGCCAGCCAGCGCGGCGGACTCAGGGTCAGACGCGCGCTCAAACCACGCGGGCACGTCGTCCTCTGTGAGCTCGCGGAGGTACACCAGGTCCCCGAAGAGCTCGGGCACCGCATCTGGAAAACGAAGTGTCTGAGACATCACCTTGGGTCCGCGTGTCGCTACTGGTGAAGCGAGGCCGCCGAGCCCGCCCCATCGACCAGCGCCGCCACGCCCGCCAGGCGCGGGTCGTCGGCCAGCAGCCGCCGGAAGTTCGCCCGCACCGTCTCCTTCAGCTCCTCCGGCTCCACGCCGCGCAGCCGCGCCAGCTCCGCGATGACCGGCGGGAGGTGGTGCGGCATCCCCAGCTCGCCCGCCAGCCACTCCACGCCGCTCGGGTTGTCGGTCTCGGTGAGCAGCAGGCGCTCCGGCAGGCGCCGGGCCAGCTCCTGCACGAGGGGCGAGGTGTGGACCTCGACGCCGATGGTGAAGTACGCGCCCCGGTCGGCCAGCTCCGCGGCTACATCGAGCGGGCCGGAGTACCAGTGGACGATCGCGCGCTCGACGCGGTGCGCCCGGAGCAGCGCGAGGATCTCGGCCTCGGCGCCCTTGGTGTGCAGGTTGACGATCTTCTGCTGGCTGCCGGCGGCGCGCAGGAAGTGCTCGAGCACCGCGCGCTGGGCCGGGAAGGCGCTGCGGTCCTCGACCCAGTGGTAGTCCAGGCCGAGCTCGCCGAGCATCGGGCTCTGGTCGATCAGCGGCTGGAGCGCCTCCAGCTGCCCGGCGTAGTCCGGCGCGCGCCAGGGGTGGACGCCGAAGGTCGGCACCACCCAGCGGCTCCGCGCGGCGAGCTCCTGGGCGCGGGCGTAGGAGGGCGGGTCCACCGCGACGCTGACGGTCAGGATTCGCTCCGCCTCGAGCTCCTCCAGCACCTTGGGCAACACCACGTCCTCGTACTGGTCGAGGTGGGCGTGGGCGTCGATCAGCACGGTCACAGCGTCACCGATTCAACTGAGGAAGCCATCGCATGCTCCGCTCACTCGTCCTCACGGCTCGGGCGTGTATTGTAGCAGCTTACCCGGTTGCGCTACAATAGGCTCCGCCGCACGAATGACGCCCGCGACCGCCGTGCGAACGTCCGCGATCAGGTGATGGGGGAGCTGTCATGTCCGATCCGCAGCGTGAGCCAATCGCCCAGGCAAAGATCCACTGGTACCGCGTACCGATCGACCGCGCGCTCCTGGCCGAGCTGAACAAGCGCAGCGACGCCTGGGGCCTCGCCCAGACGCTCGGCCATCTCAGCGTCATCCTCGCCACCGGGGCGCTGTCGTGGTACGCCGCCCTGCACTGGAGCTGGTACGTGCTCGCCGGGTGCCTCTTCCTGCACGGGACGGTCTACGCGTTCCTGGTCAACGCCTTCCACGAGCTGTGCCACAGCACGGTGTTCCGGACGCGCTGGCTCAACCGCTTCTTCCTGTACCTGGTGAGCTTCCTCGGCGGGCTCAACCACGTCTACTTCTGGGCCAGCCACCAGGAGCACCACAAGTACACCCTCCATCAGCCGGACGACATGGAGGTCATTCTGCCGGTCGAGATCACGCTGAAGAGCTTCCTCACCACCGCGTTCGTCAACCCGCTCGGGCTGCTGGCGCGCTGCAAGAGCTGGATTCTGCTCAGCAGCGGGCGGCTCGAGAACGACTGGCAGCGCATCCTCTTCCCCGAGAGCAAGCCGGCGCGCCGCCGCGAGCTCTTCACCTGGGCGCGCATCCTGCTCGCCGGCCACACGCTGATCGTCGTCCAGGCGGTGTTCACCGGCTGGTGGATGCTGCCGGTGCTGATCACGCTCGCGCCGTTCTACGGGAGCATGCTGTTCTTCCTGTGCAACAACACGCAGCACGTCGGCCTGCAGGATGAGGTCGCGGACTTCCGCCTCTGCACGCGCACCATCTACCTCAACCCGGTCGTGCAGTTCCTCTACTGGCACATGAACTACCACATCGAGCACCACATGTACGCCGGGGTGCCCTGCTACAAGCTGGCGCGCCTGCACCGCGCCATCAAGCACGAGCTTCCGTACACCTCCAACGGCCTGATCGAGACGTGGCGCATCATCATCGCCATTCTGCGCCGGCAGAAGCAGGAGCCGTCCTACCAGTTCGTCCCGGAGCTCCCGGCGCGGGCGGGCGCCTCGTAGCGCCGGAGCCGCTAGCTAGCGGAGGGGATGCTCACCGCCAGCAGCTCGTCCACGAGCGCGCCGAGCTCCGCCTCACGGCCGCGCGCCGCCGAGGCGGCGAAGGAGTCGGGCGCGCGCTCCTCGCAGCGGACGAGCAGGTCCTCGGCGAGCCGGGTCGTGTCGGCGCGGCTCGCCGGGTGGACGAGCGCCAGGGTGAGCGGGGCGATCGCCTCGGCGGCGCGCCCGTTCGCCACCAGCACGCCGGCGGCCTGCACCAGGGCGTCGAGCACGACGTGCTGGAAGTCCAGGGCGCGCGCCTCCATCAGCGCGGCCTGGATCTCACGCCAGGCGGCGGCATAGTCGCCGCGCTCGGCCAGGGTCCTGCCGAGGCCCAATCGCGCGCGGGCCGTCCCGCCGCGGTCCCCGGCCTGCGCGTAGCAGGCCAGGCTCTCGCGGTACCGCCGCGCCGCGCGCTCGTGCTCGCCGCGCCGGGCCGCGACCTCCGCCATCCCCAGCAGGGCCAGCGCCATCCCCTCGGCGTCGTGGAAGGCCTCGCGGCTGGTGTAGCTGGCCTGGAAGTGCCCCTCCGCCTCGTCGTAGCGCCCGAGCGCCGCGGCGACCTGCCCGAGCTGGTTGCGGGCGTAGGCCGTGAGCCAGATCGCCCCGCTCGTATGGGCCAGGGCCAGCGCTTTGCGCGCCGCGGCGTGCGCGGCCGCCAGCAGCCCCTGGGCCTGCGCCGCCTCGGCCCGCAGATACCAGGCGTAGGCCTGGTTGTGCCCCGGCCCGCTGGCCTCGCTCCGCGCCCGCACGCGCTCCGCGTAGCGCCCCGCCGCCCGGTAGTCGCCGGCGACCATGGCCAGCATGCCCAGCCCGAGCTCGGGGTCGGTCGCGGAGCCCATCTGCGGCGCGGCGCCCAGCGCGGCGAAGAGGGCGTTGCTGGCGCTGAAGTGGCCGTACGCCGCCTCGAGCCGGCCCTGGCGCAGCGCGAAGAAGCCCAGGCTCGTGAGCACGTGGGCCCGCACCAGCTCCTGCTCCGGCGTGGGCGCGCGGCTCCGCAGGTGGGCCTCGGCGGCCTCCAGCAGCTCCACCCCCTCCTGGGACGGGCCGCAGATGAAGTACACGTTCTGGATGAGCTGGAGCACCCGCCGCAGCGGCTCGCCGGAGGCGTGGGCCAGGATGGCCGGCAGGATGCCGCGCAGGTTATCGCGCTCGGCGCGCAGCAGCGCGATGATCTCGACCGCGCCGCCCGCGAAGGCGTGGTCGAATGCGGCGCCGAGCCAGCCGGTGTAGTGGCGGGCGCAGGCCGCCGTGGCCGCGTCCTCCTCGGCGGGCGTCTCGCGCAGCCGCTGCGCCGCGTACTGGCGCACCAGCGGGTGCATGTGGTAGCGGCCGTCGGCGCTGCGCTGCAGGATCGCGCGCTCCACCAGCTCGGAGAGGAGCGGGAGCGGCGCGTCGGCGACGGCGAGGGCCGCCTCGCGCGTGCAGCCGGCGGGGAAGATCGAGAGCCGCGCCAGGGTGCGCTGCAGCGGCACGGGCAGGCGCGCCCAGGTCTGGTCGAAGACCGCCTGCACGCTGCGGTGGCGCTCCTGCACAACCTGGTGCCGGGCCGTCAGGAGGTCGAGGCCGCCCGCGATCTCCTCGGCGATCTCCTGGCAGGAGAGGGGCGCCGTCCAGGCGGCGGCGAGCTCGATGGCCAGGGGCATCCCGCCGACGAGCCGGCAGATCCGCGCCACGGCCGGTAGATCGTCGCGCCCGACAGCCGCGCCGCGCTGCCGGGCGCGTGCCAGGAAGAGCCGCACCGCGTCGGACCGCTCCGGGTCGGCCGCGCTGTCCTCGGCCGGCAGCGCCAGCCCCGTCACCGCCCAGCGCCACTCCTCAGGCAGGCCGAGCGCCTCGCGCGAGGTCAGCAGGAGCTTGAGGCGCGGCGCGGCGTGCAGCAGCGCGGCGAGTGCCGGCGCCGCATCGAGCAGCTGCTCGACGTTGTCGAGGACCAGGAGCTGCTCGCGCTCGCGCAGGGCCGCGGCGAGATCCGACCAGCCGGCGCCCGACCCGGTAAGCAGCAGCCCCAGCGCGCCCGCGACCGCCCCGGGGATGTGGTCGGGCTCGGTCGCGCCGCTCAGGGCCACGAACTGCGCGCCGTCGGCGAAGGCGTGCGCGCAGCGGGCGGCCACCTCGCCGGCCAGGCGGGTCTTCCCGATCCCGCCCGGTCCGACCAGCGTCAGCAGGCGGCAGGCGGGCTCGGCGAGCCGGGCGGCGAGGAGCTCGATCTCATCCTGCCGGCCGACGAAGCTCGTCAGCGGCGGCAGCTCGGGGGCGGCCTGCGGCGCGCGGCCGGCGGAAGCTCCCTCTGATGGCGGGCGGCGCGCGGCGTCCGCAGGCGCCGGCACAAGCTCGCCGGCCTTGATAGCCTCGTAGAGCGCGGTGGTGGCTGCCTCCGGCGTCGCGCCCAGCTCGCTGGCGAGCAGCCGCGCGGCCTCTTCGTACTGGCGGAGGGCGGCGGCGGGCTGGCCGGCACGCGCCAGCAGCCGCATCAGGGCGCGTCGCGGCTGCTCGAGGAGCGGGTCGAGGCTCAGCCAGCGCCGCGCCAGCGAGAGCGCCGTCTGGAGCTCGCTCCGCGCCGCGTGCCACTCGACGAGGGCCTCGAGCGCCCAGCCGAGCTGCGCCAGCAGCTCCTCGCGCTGGTAGAACAGCCAGTCCTCGAACGCCGGGCTGTCGGCGACGTGAAAGCCGTCGAGCAGCTCGCCCACGGCCAGCTGCACGGCCGCGCCCAGGGCCCGCCCGCAGCTCTCGCAGAGCTCGCCCGGGTGGGTGTGCGCGCGAACGGCGGCGATCTCCCGCGTGAACGCCGCGACATCCACCCAGGTATCGGCGTCCTCGGCCCACACGACCTGCCGGCGGTCGGTGCGCAGGGCGTCCGCGCCGAGAGTGGCGCGCAGCTGCGACAGCTCGCGGCGCAGGTTGTTGCGCGCGTCGGCGTCCGGGAACTCGGACCAGAGCAGCGCCTGCAGGCTCTCGCGGCTGTGGGGGCGCCCGGTGACCGCCAGGTAGGCGAGGAGCGCGAGCGCTTTGCTCCGGCGCAGCGGCAGGGCCGTCCCGTCGCGCTCGAGGCGCGGGCTCCCGAAGAGATACAGTCGCAGCATCAAGCCCTTCTCCGCTCTGCGCAGCCCAGCGCCGTCCGGCTGCGCCCGCCTGATTGTACCGAGTCGCCGCCGCGCCCTCCATCAGGCGTCGAGACGAAGGCACATGTGAGGGAAGCCTTAGTGCGTCTAGGTGGGCGAGCACAGGCGGCGCACCATTCCCCGCACATTCGGCGGCGGGCCGGCGGCCCGCGCTCGGCGGCGAATGATTGGCGAACGGCCGGGCGGTACAGTGCTGGCGTGCCGCGCTGAACAGCGGCTCGGTTCGCAAGATCGCCGGGGCGTACGGTGCGTCCCGGACGCCAGATCAAGGAGAGAGACAGTGGAAGCAACAGCGATCGATCAGGCGAAGCTCGAGGCCTTCGCCGCGCGCGCCATCAGCGACATCGCTGCCGCCTACGGGGGCGTGATGGTCAGCTTGGGCAGCAAGCTCGGCCTGTACAAGGCGATGGCGGGCGCGGGGCCGCTCAGCGCCCGCCAGGTGGCAGCCCGCGCCGGCTGCGCGGAGCGCTACGTGCGCGAGTGGCTGAACGCGCAGGCCGCGAGCGGCTACATCGACTATCACGCCGAGAGCGACACCTACGAGCTCTCGCCCGAGCACGCGGTGGTGCTGGCCGACGACACCAGCCCGGCGTACATCGCGCCCGCCTGGAACGTTCCGGCCTCGATGTTCATCGACGAGCAGAAGGCGATCGAGGCGTTCCGCACCGGCAAGGGCGTGGCCTGGGGCGAGCACGACGAGCGGCTGCAGTGCGGCGTCGCGGCCTTCTACCGCAACGGCTACCAGGCCAACCTCGTGCCGCACTGGCTGCCCGCGCTCGACGGCGTGGTGGAGCAGCTCGAGGCCGGCATCAGCGTCGCCGACATCGGCACCGGCTTCGGCCACTCGACGGTGCTGATGGCCAGGGCCTTCCCGCAGTCGCGCTTCTTCGGCTTCGACGTGCACCCGGCCTCGGTCGAGGAGGCGCGCCGCAACGCGACCGAGGCGGGCGTCGCCGACCGGGCGACCTTCGCGGTGGCGCGCGCCGTGGACTACCCGGACGAGCAGTACGGGCTGATCTGCTTCTTCGACAGCCTGCACGACATGGGCGACCCGGTGGCCGCGCTCCGGCACGCCGCCGAGGTCCTCGCGCCGGGCGGCACGGTGCTGCTGATCGAGCCGTTCGCTAACGACCGGGTCGAGGACAACTTCTCGGTGGCCGGGCAGCTCTACTACGCCGCCTCGACCACGATCTGCGTCGCGCACGCGATCTCCGAGGGCGGGCCGTATGCCCTCGGCGCGCAGGCGGGCGAGGCGCGCCTGGCCGAAGTGGCCCGCAAGGCCGGCTTCAGCCACTTCCGGCGCGCGGCCGCCACTCCCTTCAACCTGATCCTCGAGCTGCGGCGCTAGGGCGCCGCCCGCGCTCGACCGCGGAGGGGTTTGGGGAGGCGAAGAGTCTCCCCAGGCCTCTCATTCGCCGCTCTGCGGCAGAAATAAGCGCCCGCGGCGGGCCGCCGGCATTCGCATCTTCCCGCAAGGGAGGCGGCCGACACGGACGCGCACATCGTGGAAGGAAAAAGAGATGGCACTTCGACTGCTTTCTGTACTGGCGCACCCCGACGACGAGTCGCTCGCGATCGGCGGGGTGCTGGCCCGCTACGCTGCAGAGGGCGTTGAGACGCACCTGCTGACGGCCACCAGCGGCGAGCAGGGCTGGCTGGGCCCGCCGGAGGAGCGCCCCGCCGCCCAGGAGCTCGCCCGGGTCCGCGAGGCGGAGCTGCGCGCCGCGGGCGAGCTCCTGGGCGTGCGCGGCCTCCGCCTGCTGCGCTACCCCGACGGCGGGCTGGCGGCGGACGACGGCGGGCTGATCGCCGCCATCGCGCAGGCGGTGCGCCAGATCCGCCCGCAGGTCGTCGTGACCTTCGGGCCGGACGGCGCCACCGGGCACCCCGACCACATCGCGATCAGCCAGGCGACGGCCGGCGCGCTCCTCTGCGCCGCCGACCCGGCCTACGACACCGGCGCGGGCGAGGAGCCTCACCGGGTCGCCAAGCTGTACTACCTGGCGCCGACGCGCGCCAAGCTTGACGCGTACGACCGCGCCTTCGGCGACTCGGCGATGACGATCGACGGGCTCAGGCGGGACGTGCCGGGCTGGCCGGAGTGGTCGGTCAGCGCGAGCATCAGCTCCAGGCCCTACGCGCAGCAGGTGTGGCGCGCGATCTGCTGCCACCGCTCCCAGCTCCCGCGGCTCGATGCCGCTGCGGAGCTGCCCCCGGCGACGCGCGAGGCGCTCGCGAGCGTGACCACGTTCTACCGGGTCTACAGCCTGGTCGACACCGGGCTCCCGCACGAGATCGACCTGTTCGCCGGCCTGCGCCAGCAGGAGCTGAAGCCGCTCGAAGGGCGGCAGAGCGCCGTTCCAGACCGCGCGTCTGGGGGAAGGAGAGAGTGATGGGCATCGCATACCTGAGGGCGCTGCGCGGGCTGGGGCGCGACGTGCGCCTGTTCTTCATCACCGCCGCGCTGGTCGGCTTCACGCTCTTCGGCGGGATCTCGAGCGTGCTGCAGAACCTGTTCCTGCTGCGCCTGGGCTACGGCCCGGAGTTCATCGGCCTGTTCGTCTCCTCGGGCATGCTCGCGCTGGCGCTGGTCTGCCTGCCGGCCGGGGTTCTCGGCGCGCGCTGGGGGAGCCGGCGCACGATGATGCTCGGCCTCGCCCTCGCGGGCACCGGCAGCGGCATGGTCGCGCTGGCGGAGCTGCTGCCGCCTGGCGCGCGCGGGGCCTGGCTGATCATGTCGAATATCGCCACCTGGTCGGGCCAGGCGCTGTACATCGTCAACACCAGCCCGTTCCTGATGGCGCGCACCGGCCCGGCCGAGCGGGCGCACGCCTTCTCGGCGCAGGGGGCGCTCTGGCCGCTGGCTGCGTTCGCTGGCAGCCTGGCGGGCGGGGTGTTGCCGGGGCTGCTCGCCGGCCCGCTGGGCGCCGGGCTCGACCACCCCGCGCCGTACCGGGCGACGCTGCTGATCTCCGCGGCACTGCTGCTGTCGGGGCTCTTCGCGCTCGCCGCGGTCCAAGAGGCGCCGGAGGCAGCCCGGGGCGACGAGCGGCCGGACGCGAGATCCGGCCCGCCCCCGCTGGGCGCGATCGTGCTGGTGAGCCTGGTGGTGCTGCTCCAGGTCTCCGGCGAGGGCGTGGCGCGCAACTTCGTGAACATCTACCTGGACGCGCGCCTCGGCGTGCCCACGGCGCAGATCGGCACGCTCCTGGCGCTGGCGCAGCTCGCGGCGGCCCCCGCGGCGCTCGCCACGCCGCTGCTCGCCGCGCGCTGGGGGCAGCGGCGCACCTACGCGCTCACGGCGCTCGCGATGGGGCTGAGCATGCTGCCGCTGGCGCTCGTGCCGCACTGGGGCGCGGCCGGGCTCGGCTTCGTGGGCGTGATGGCGCTGGCCTCGGCCAGCCGCCCGGCGATCACGGTCTTTCAGCTGGAGCTGGTCAGGCCGCGCTGGCGCCCGACGATGGCGGCTGCGACGACGATGGCGGTGGGGCTGAGCTGGGCCGGGCTCGCGCTCGGCGCCGGCTTCATCATCACGGCGCTCGGCTTCACGGCGCTCTTTCTGATCGGCGCCGGGCTGACGCTGGCCGGCGTGGCGCTCTTCTGGCTCTGCTTCCGCCGAGCGCGCCCCGCATCGGAGCCGCACCCCGCGCTCGGCGTGCCGGCGGCCGAAGGGCTCTAGCCGGGCGCTCAGGCGCCACGGCGATCACGGCGGCGTCTCGGGCTCGAGGTACAGCCGCGCGAGCCCGGCCGCCGTCTTGCGGAACAGCGCGATGAGCTCCTCCGGCTCCTCGACCGTGCAGGCGTCGCCGTAGCGCAGCAGGATCTGGCGCGCCTGCCACAGATTAGTGACCGTGGCCGTCACCGTCGCCGAGCCATCGTCGTGGTAGTCGATGCGCGTGTCCGGGAAGTAGGTGGCCACATCGCGCCGCCGCGCCACGACCGGGTGCAGCCGGTAGCGCAGCGTGTACGGCTTCGGCTGGCGCCGGACCGGCGGAAGCATCGCCGGCAGCACCTCGGCCGACCCGGGCACGATCCGGTCGAGCCGGTAGTCGATCGCCGCATCGATCGTCTCGCCGCCGCGCGGCTGCACGTCCAGCAGCGTCGCGTCGAGGTAGACGTGCCCCTCGGGCCGGACGAAGATGCCGTAGGGCGCCACCCGGTGCCGGCGCGGCGTCGTCGTGTCGAAGGTGCTCAGGTAGCGGAAGGCCAGCTCGCGCCGCTCGTCGATCGCGCGCTTGACCGTCGCCAGCACGCCCGGGTCGATCCGCCCGCTGCCCCGCCCCGGGAGGCTGAGGCGCGCGGCCGCCTTGTGGCGCTGGTGCTGCTCCTGGCGCGACGCCGGCAGCAGGCGAAGCACCTGGTCGAGCAGCGCGCGGACGTTGGTCAGCTCGGGCAGCGCCGTGCCGGCCGGGAAGCTCGCGTCGAGGAACGCCAGCGCCTCAAGCGCCGCGTCGGGGAGGTCGAGCAGCGCCAGCTCGCCCAGGTCGTGGAGCTCGTAGCGGCCGAACTCGCGGCGGTAAGTGATCTGGCAGCCGTACTCGGCCTTGAGCGCGTCGAGGTCGTGCTTGAGCGCGGCCTGGGCGGCGGGCGGGTAGCCCTCGTCGCCGAGCTCGCGCTGCACCGCGGCGATCAGCTCGTCGCCCGAGGCCGGTGCGCGCAGCAGCAGGCGCACCAGCAGCAGGCGCCGCCGGAAGGTGAGCTGGGAGGAGCGTTTGGTGCCGCCGGTTCGTCTGGTCATCGCGGTCTGGCTCGTAGGCTGGCGTGGTACACCAGCAGTATAGCACGGGCGCTCTCGACGCTGACGGCGCTGCTGAGCGCCGAGGCGGCGGCGAGGATGAGCCGCTCCAGGGCCGGGCCGTCGTCGCCCCAGCCCTGCGCCTCGTTCAGCTCCTGGGCCAGCGGCAGCCAGCACTCCACGAGGCGCAGGCTGGACCGGTCGGTAGAAGGGTCGTCAGGCATAGGAACTCTGGCGGCGTGCGCCGCCAACACTTACGGACAGGCGGCGCGCAGCTGCGGCAGCACCTCCGGCAGCCCGCGCAGGTCGAAGGTCGTCTCGACCGGCACGGCACTGAAGGGCGTGAAGCCGAAGATCAGGCGCTCGTGGCCCTCCATTCGGGCGATCATCTGCGGCGCAGCGTCGAAGAACAGCGCCTTGTCGTCGGTCGACTTGCCCATGACGAGGGTCTCGGCCGGCTCGCTGCCGAAGCGGATGCGGACGGTCGCGCCGTCGAGGTTGCCGCGCTCGACGTCCGGCGCGAGCCCGGTGACGATGTAGACGTCGGTCTCCCCCTCCTGGCAGCGCAGGACGAGTATCGGCCGCGTGGTCTCGAACGCGCCGCTGATGTCGCTCTCGGCCTCCAGTGCCAGGATGACGGTCGGGCTGTCGTCGAAGGACGACCGGTCGTTGATGACCTCCCACTTGCCCGTCGCGGGCAGCGGCGTCGCGGTCGGCGGCGCGGGCGTCGGCGTCGCGGTGACGACCACCGTCGCGAGCTGGGTCGCCACACGGGTGACGACGACCGTCTCGCGCACCACCTGGGTCACGACGAGCGGTGTCGGCGTTGGAGCGGCGGCCTGGGGGGCCTGGGCGCATGCGGCGATCCAGATCGCCGCAGCGCCGAGCAGCAGGGATCGAAGCAGCATGGCGGCGCTCCTCAGTGAACGTGGTGCCTCAGCGTCGCGCGAGCGAGACGATCGCCGGGGTGCGGTCGAACATCCAGAAGGCGAGCGGCAGCCCGAGGCCGAAGGACACGCCGACGAGGCCCCAGGCGGTGCCGAGCCACAGGCCCGAGAGCCACCAGCCGACGAGGACGAAGTACAGCGCCCGCAGCCAGAAAGGGTGCTGCGCGAGCGCGCCCTGGCTGACGACGACCGTGCTGCCCTGGACGGTGACCTGGCTCTGGGTCTGGACCGGCTTGAGCGTCATGACCTGCGGCAGGCGGTTGAGCATCATGAGGCCGATCGGCAGGCCGACGATGCTGACGAGCAGCAGCCATGCGACGACGGTCCAGATCGCGCCGAGCCACAGGCCGACGAACACGAAGTACAGCGCCCGCACGAGGTAACCCGGGCCGGCCGCCTGCTGCTGGGCGACGACGACCACCGGGGACGGAGCGGCGGCCGGCGGCGCGGCGAAGGTGACGTTGACATTGACGGGCGGCGGCTGCGGGGCCGGTGCGGCGGCCGGCGGCTGCGGTGCCGGTGCTGCGGCTGGCGGCTGCGGTGCGGGAGCCGCGGCCGGCTGAGCCGTGGTGACGGCGGCTGTGGCGCTCGCCAGCGGCGCGCTCGCGGCGCCCATGAGCGCTGTCCCGCAGCGGGCGCAGAACTGCGCGTCATCGGTGTTGGCCTGGTCACAGTGGGTGCAGTGTCGCATGGTGCCCTCCAGATAGGTCGAAGTTCAGATAGCTGCTACGAGCATACGCCTCGACCCCGGGCACAAATGTGGGCAGCGCGATCGGAATTGCGGCTGTGTTGCGCGCTCGCTACGAGCGTCTGTCGTGCGGCGCCCACTGAGACGAGCAGCTGGTGTGCTGAGGCATGACAACGGGCGAGCGAGGGGAGACGGCGCCGCTTGCGGGGATGGTTCGGAAGGGGCTGCACAGCCCCTTCCGGCGGGGGAGAGCGCGAGAGGGGTCGCTCTCCCTCTCGCCCTGAAGCACGCCACACCGCGTTCCCCCTGCATATTGACAAGCTTCAATATATGTGCTACGCTAGCGCGCGTTCGAGGAGATTTCCTTCTATGGTCGAGCAACTGACACCCACGGAACGCGCGCCCGGCTCGCGCTGCTGCGCGGACGGACTCGCGGCCTCCATCACACCGGCGGAGGCCGAGCAGCTCAGCGCCGACCTCCAGATCCTGGGCCACCCGGTGCGGCTCCAGATCCTGGACGTGCTCGCGAGCCACGCCGGCCAGGTGTGCGTGTGTGACATCGAGGCCGCCGTGCCGGTCAAGCAGCCCACCGTCTCGCACCACCTGCGGCTGCTGCGCGAGGCCGGCCTGGTGGACTGCGAGCGCCGCGGCCAGTGGGCGTACTACTTCATTCGCCGCGAGGCGCTGGCCGCGCTCCGCGAGCGCGTGACGCGCCGCCTCCAGACGCTCGGCTAGCTTGTGAATCACGGAGCTCGCCCGCACAGTGGCGGGCGTTCTGTTTGCCCACTATATCGAAGGGTATCAATAGAGCGGGCCCATCGGCCCACGTGCGCCAGCGCGTTGTCCTGCGCGCCCACCGCGTGTACAATGCCTGCGAAGGAGTGACCTATGACCGAGCGTCTCCCGATCGCGATCATCGGCGCCGGCCCGGTGGGCCTCGCCGCCGCCGCCCACCTGCACGAGTACGGCCTGCCGTTCGTCGTTGTCGAGGCCGGCCCGCGTGTCGGCCACAACGTCCTGAGCTGGGGCCACGTACAGCTGTTCTCGCCCTGGAGCGAGACGATCGACAGCGCCGCCGCGCGCCTGCTCGAATCCACCGGCTGGCGGGCGCCCAACCCCACGTCCTACCCCACCGGCCGGGCGCTGGTCGAGCGCTACCTCGCGCCGCTGGCAGCCCACCCGGCCATCCAGCCGGCGCTGCGGCTCAGCCGGCGAGTCGTCGCCGTGACGCGCGCCGGCCTGGACAAGATGAAGAACGCCGGGCGCGAGCGCGCCCCCTTCGTGCTGCACCTCACCGGCCCAGACGGCAGCGAGGAGACGCTGGCCGCCCGCGCGGTGATCGACGCCTCGGGCACGTGGGCCACGCCCAACCCGCTCGGCGCCAGCGGCGTCCCCGCGCTCGGCGAGCGCGCGCTCGCGAGCAACATCTTCTACGGCATCCCGGATGTGCTGGGCGCGCACCGCGGGCGCTACGCCGGCAGGCGCGTGCTGGTGGCCGGCAGCGGCCACTCGGCCTTCAACGCCGTGCTCGACCTGGCCAAGCTGGCCGAAGAGGCGCCCGGCACGACGATCACCTGGGTGGTGCGGCGCGGCACGATGGGCCAGGCGTACGGCGGCGGGGCCAGGGACGCGCTGCCGGCGCGCGGAGAGCTGGGGAGGCGCGTCGAGGAGCTGGTGGCGCGCGGCGCGATCCAGCTCGTCACCGGCTGGCACACCGACCGGCTCGAGCGCGCCCCGGACGGAATCCGCGTCTTCGCGGGGGAGCGGTCGCTGGCGCCGGTGGACGAGATCATCGTCGCCACCGGGCTGCGGCCAGACCTGTCGATGCTCTCGGAGCTGCGGCTCGGCCTGGACCCGGCCGTGGAGGCGCCCGTCGCGCTGGCGCCGCTGATCGACCCGAACGTCCACAGCTGCGGCACGGTGCGCCCGCACGGCGTGGACGAGCTCACCCACCCCGAGCCGGACTTCTACATCGTCGGCATGAAGAGCTACGGGCGCGCCCCGACCTTCCTGCTGCTGACCGGCTACGAGCAGGTGCGCTCGGTCGCCGCCGCGCTGGCCGGCGACTGGGAGGCTGCGCGGCGGGTCGAGCTGGTGCTGCCCGAGACCGGCGTCTGCTCCGGGCCGGTCGCCGCCGGGGGCGTCGAGGTGTCGTGCTGCGGGCCACAGGCCGCGGCGCCGGCCCGCGCCAGCGCGCTGATCGACCTGACGCCGGTGGGCCAGGTGGCGCTGCTCGACGCGGCGCAGGCGAGCTGCTGCGCGCCGGTCGTGCAGGAGAGCTGCTGCGCGCCGGAGGCGAAGGACGACTGCTGCGGCACGGCCGCCGGTGAGCCGGCGGGCGCCTCCTGCGGCTGCCTGTAGCGGGCGAGGACTCATGCGCGCGCTGGTACAGCCCTTAGCGAACCGCTTCTACTACGGCTGGGTGGTGCTCGGCGCGGTCTCGGTCACCGAGGTCGTGTCGTGGGGCATTCTGTACTACGCCTTCAGCGTGTTCGTGGCCCCGATGCAGGCCGAGCTCGGCTGGTCGCAGCCGGCCATCACCGGCGCCTTCTCGCTGGCGCTGCTCTGCTCGGGGGTGGCCGCGGTGCCGGTCGGGCGCTGGCTCGACCGCCACGGCCCGCGCGCGCTGATGACCGCCGGCGCGATCGCGGGCGCGCTGCTGCTCGTCGCCTGGTCGGCGGTGCAGAGCCTGTGGGCGTTCTACCTGGTGCTGGCGGGGATCGGGCTGACGATGGCGGCGGTGCTGTACGAGCCGGCCTTCGCGATCATCGCCACCTGGTTCCGCCGCAAGCGCGGGCGGGCGCTCACGGTGCTGACCTTCTTCGGCGCGTGGGCGAGCTTCGTGTTCATCCCGCTCACCTCGCGGCTGGTCGAGGCGCTCGGCTGGCGGCAGGCGCTGCTGGCGCTCGCCGCGATCCTGGCCTGCATCAACATCCTGCCGCTCGCGCTGCTGCTGCGCCGCCGCCCGCAGGACCTGGGGCTGCAGCCGGACGGCCTGCCGCCCACTCCCGCAGACGCGCCGGCGGCCGCGGGGGCGGAGCGCAGCCGGACCTCGCGCGAGGCGCTCCGGGAGCCCGCCTTCTGGTGGCTGTCGTTCACCTTCGCGGTGAGCACCTTCAACAGCGTGGCGCTCACCGTCCATTTCATCCCCTACCTGGTGAGCCGCGGGCACACCACAGCCTTCGCGGCCAGCGTGGCCGGCCTGTTCGGGCTGATGTCGCTCACCGGGCGGCTGCTGATCGGCCCGCTCGGCGACCGCTTCCCGCGGCTGCTGGTGACCGCCGGGCTGATGGCGATGCAGGCTGTGGGGCTGACGGTGCTGGCGCTCGCGCCGACGCAGACCGGCGCGCTGGTGTACGTGGCGCTGTTCGGGGCCGGCACCGGCACCATGACGATCATGCGCGCGGCGCTGCTGGCCGAGCGCTACGGCCCCGCCAACTTCGGCAGCATCAGCGGCGCGCAGAACATCGTGCTGACGGGCGCGAGCACGCTGGCGCCCCTCGGCGCCGGGCTGCTCGCGACCGCCCTCGGCGGCTACCCCACGCTCCTGCTGCTCCTGGCCGCGCTCTCCGGCGCCGCCCTTGTGGCGGTGCTGCGCGCCGGCGACCGCTAGCGTGAAGGGCCGCGGGCGCGCTACGGCGCCGGCGCCACCGCGAGCCGGCTGTGGCGCAGGGCCGCGCTCCAGAGCGTATAGAGCGCGGTCAGGCCGTACAGGATCGCGGCGATCACATAGATCTCACGGATGCCGATGCTGTCGGCCATCTGCGAGAAGATCAGCCCGCCGGCCAGGAAGGCCATGCGCGCGAACATCTCGCGCAGCGCGTACACGCGGCCGAGCATCTCCGATGACACCGTGGTCTGCAGCAGCGAGTCCTGGGCGACATCCCGCAGGGCGAACGGCGGCCCGAAGGCGAACGAGATCAGCACGGCGACGATGACCGAGGTCGAGGCGGCGTAGGCGAAGGTCAGCGCGCTCATCAGAAAGCCGTTGGCGATGATGAGCCACCCCGGGCGCGCCCCCAGCCGCCGCGCGAACGAGAGCGCCAGGAGCGCGCCAGCCAGCTGCCCGGCGAAGTGCACCCCGCTCTGATAGCCCCAGGCATCGACGCCGGCGCCGAGCGCCTGGATGGTGAAGGACAGCATCAGCGCCGACGTCCACGCGCCGTGCGGCCAGGACTCGAGGAACTCGACGGTGATCAGGGTGCGCGCGAGCCGGTGCTGGCGGAGATAGGTGAAGCCATCCACCACGTTGCGCCAGAAGCGCACGCTCGCCACCGCCTCGGCGGAGCTGGCGATCGCGCCGATCAGGCCCGCGCTCCCGGCGGCGAGGAGAAACAGCCCCAGATCGGCCAGCGCGAGGAGATCCGGCCCGGCGGCGACGGTGATCAGGCCGCCGACGGTGTAGCCGATGGTGAACACCACCTGCGTCGTCGTGAAGAAGACGCTGTTGGCCCACACCAGGCGCTCGGCCGGCACCAGGACCGGCAGCGTGGCAAGCAGCGCCGGCTTGTGCGCGATATCGACCAGGGTCAGGCCGAAGACGAGCAGGTAGCCGGCCCACAGGCCGCCGAGGCCGTTGGCGCTCGCGAGCAGGAACACGCCCAGCAGGCCGGCGCGCAGCAGATTGGAGATCACCAGCACCGGGCGGCGCGGCCAGCGATCCACGATGCTGCCGACAAACGGCCCGAACACCAGCGGCGGGATGTTGCGCGCCACGAGGACGCCGGTGGCCTGGAGCGCCGAGCCGGTTGACCCGAAGACCAGCACGACAATGCTGATCGCGGTCAGCTCATTGGCCAGGGTGGCGACGAGCTGGGTTGCCCAGAGAAAAAAGAACGCGCGGTTTCTGAAGATCTCCACTCTCAAGCTCCTGCGGGTCTCACCGGCGGCGCGGCACGCCAATGATAGCAAACCCCGCGCAGAGGGCGCAACGCGCGGGCGGCCCTTCCGGCAGGGCTTCAGGCACGGCGGCTTCCGGCGGCGGTTCGGAGCGGGCAGGTGCAGGAGTGAGGTGGGGCGGGCAGGGGAAGGCTCCGGCGATGTTTCGCCTGCGGCAGCGTGAGCCTCCAGCGGCCGCGGTCAGCCGAGGCGCAGCGCCAGCTTGAGGGCGTCGTCCAGCGTGAGGCGGCGCCCCTCGTCGTAGGCCGCGTCGAACTCGTCGCCGATGCTGGCGCGCAGCGCGTCGAGCGTGGCGGCAAAGCGCTCCTGGAAGATCGGCGGCATCACCAGGCCGATCTTATCGCGCAGGGCCGCGGCGTAGCCGGCCAGCACCGCCGCCCGCCGCCTGTGGCCCTCATCCGCATCGAGCTGCACCAGCCGCTCCAGCGAGCTGACGATCCCCTCTTTGTCGCTGATCTCGACCTGTATCGTCAGGCACTCCTCGAGCAGGCGGCGGGCGGTCGCCAGGTCCGAGCGGGACTGGGCGAGCTCGGCCAGCGTGCAGAGCACCCAGCCGACGTGCGACCGGTCGCCGACCTCGCGGCCGATCGCCAGAGCCTCCTCGAGCAGACGGCGGGCCTGCTCGACGTCGCCCTGAGCGAGCAGGTACTCGCCGGTGTCGAACGTCGACACCGCCACGCCCCAGCGGTCGCCGAGCTGCTGGAACAGGCCGAGGCTCTCGTGGCTGTAGGCGAGCGCCTTGTCGAGCTCGCCGCGGTAGAACGCCGTGCGCGCGAGGTTGCCGAGCGTCAGCGCCATGCCCCAGCTGTGGCCGAGGCGCCGGCGCAGCGCGAGGCACTCCGCGAAGGCGGCGTCCGCCGCCTCGTAGCGCCCCTGCTCGCGCAGCACCAGCCCCAGGCTGTTCAGCGCGACCCCCAGGTAGCGATCGTCGCCGCACGCCCGGCACAGCTCCACCGCCTCGGTCAGCCGGCCAAGCGCCTCCTCGTAGTCCCCCTGTCGCCAGCCGAGCGTCCCGACCATGGTCAGCACCCTGGCCCGGCTCTGCTGGCTCAGCTCCACGCCCGGCGCCAGGAGCTCGCCGACCCACTGGCGGGCCTCGGCGACGTGGGAGCGCAGGACCCACAGGCGCCACAGTGAGGCGCACATCTGCGCCGCGGCCTCGACGTCGCCGTTGCGCAGCCACCAGCCGAGGGCCGCCCGCAGGTTGGGGTAGTCGCGCTCCAGCCGAGCGAGCCAGTGCAGCTGCTGCGCCTCCAGCAGCCACGGCTCGGCGTCGGAGGCGAGCTGCCGGAAGAACGCGGCGTGCCGCCGCAGCACCTCCTCCCGCGCATCGGAGGCCGCCAGCAGCTCCAGGGCGTACTCGCGGATCGTCTCGAGCATTTCGTAGCGCCGCTCGCCGTCCGGCAGCAGCTCCTGGCGCAGCAGGCTGCTGCTCACCAGCGCCTCCAGCAGCCCGACGGTGGTCTTCGGACACCCGTGCCCCGCGACGGCGTGCGCGGCCTCGGCGCTGAAGCCGCCGAGGAACACCGCCAGCCGCTCGAAGAGCCGCCGCTCCTCCTCCGAGAGCAGCCCGTAGCTCCACCCGATCGCCGCGCGCAGCCCCCGCTGCCGCGGCGGCCGGTCGCGCGGGCCGTCGCTGGACAGGGCCAGGGCGCCGCCGAAGTGCACCAGCATCTCTTGCGGCGTGGCGATGTCGCTGCGGGACGCGGCGAGCTCGATCGCGAGCGGCAGGCCGTCGAGCCGGGCGCAGATCGCCGCAACCGCCGGCGCATTGGCCGCGTCGAGCTCGAAGTCCGGCTGCACCGCCCGCGCCCGGCTCACGAAGAGCGCCACCGCCGTGTACTGCGCCAGCTCGTCGACCGAGGGCGCGCTCTGCTTCGACAGGCACCCCCCGATGGGCGCCGTGCCGTGCGGCGCGTCATCGGGAGCGGGCAGAGTCAGCGGCGGGACGACGAAGACCTGCTCGCCGTAGATGCGCAGCGCGGTGCGGCTGGTCACCAGCAGCTTGAGGCTCGGCGCGGCCGAGAGCAGCGTGGAGAGCAGCGGCGCGGCGTCGGCCACCTGCTCGAAGTTATCCAGCACCAGCAGCATGTGCCGGTCGTGGATCGCTTCGACCAGGCGCTCGACGAGCGGCTGCTCGCCGGCCTCCTGGACGCCCAGGGCGCGCGCGATCGCCGGGCACACCAGCTGCGGGTCATCGATCGCGGCCAGCGGCACGAACCAGATGCCGTCCGGGTAGGCCTGGCGCCCCGCGGGGTCATCCAGCAGCTCGGCCGCGGCCTGGAGCGCCAGCCTGGTCTTGCCGATGCCGCCGGGGCCGCGCAGCGTGACCAGCGGGTGCGCGCCGAGCAGCTGGAGGATCTGGCGCACCTCGCGCTCCCGGCCGATGAAGTCCGTCAGCTGGGCGGGCAGGTTATGTGGCGGAGGGCGGCCCATGGCGGCCAGGCGCCGCCCGAGGGCGATCGTCATGTACTCTGGGTCGACCGCGTACCCCTCCGGCGTCGAGCGCAGGATGCCGCGCTCGACGAGGTAGAGCAGCGCGTTCCGCAGGGTGGCCGGCAGCCCGCCGGTCTCTTCGTACAGCCAGCTCAGCAGCGCCTCGGGCGGCTCCCAGCGGAGGATGCTGCGCACCAGGATGCGGGCGCCGTCGCGCGAGAGCGGCCGGAGCTGGAGCGTCTCGGCAAGCGGCGGCGGGACGAACAGCCCCGCGCGGGCGCCTTCGTCAAGCGTATAGACCACGCCGAAGCAGCCGGGGCGCTGGCTCTCGAACAGCTCGTGCAGCAGCGCGAGCGTCGAGCGGTCGAGGGCGTGCAGCGCGTCGACGGCGATGAGCAGGCGCGGCGACTCGACGTCCGCCAGCGCCCCCCAGAGCGCGTCGGCGATGGCGGCGCTCGGGCCGGACGGGATGGGGCGCGGCCAGGCAGCGCGCGTGAGGGCGCCGTAGGCGCGTCCCTGCAGGCCGGGGGTGGCATCCAGCCGCAGCACGGCGAAGCCGCGCAGCTCGGCCGCCTCGGCCACCTTCGCCAGCAGGCTGGTCTTGCCGATGCCCTGCGGCCCGACGATGCCCAGGGCCCCGCGGCCGTCGGTGACGAGCCGGCCCAGGAAGCGGTAGGCCGCGGCCAGCTGCTCGTCGCGCTCGACCAGGCGCGAGGTGTCGGCCTCGCCCACCGCCCCGAGCGGCGCATCGTCGGCGACGATCTGGCGGCGGCCGCGCCGCTTGGCGGCGATATTGCGGCGGTCCGCAGCGGCGAACAGCTCGACGGCGCTGTCCGCATCCGCCGGGTAGGTCGCTAGCCCGACGCTGAGCGACAGCGACAGCGGCGGCTCGCCGGGGAGCGGCGCCGCGCCGAGGTCGGCGCAGATGCGCTCGACCAGCGCGAGGGCGGCGCGCTTGTCGGTGTTCGGCAGCAGCAGCACGAACTCATCGCCGCCGTAGCGAAAGATCGGGTCGGAGCCGCGGACGCGGCCGCGCAGATACTGGACGAGCGCCCGCAACACCTCGTCGCCGCGCACGTGCCCGTACGCGTCGTTGATGCTCTTGAAGTAGTCCAGGTCCAGGACACACAGCGAGCAGGGGAGCTGGTGACGTCGGCTGCGCTCGATCTCCTCCTCAAGCCGCCCCACGAGCAGCGCCCGCGAGTAGGCGCCAGTCAGCGGATCGTAGATAAGCGATCCGGCGGCCGGTGGGTATTCGGTGTTGACATCGGGCATGGTCGACTCCAGCCGGAGGGTGGCGCGCGTGGCCAGTGCAGTCGCACGCGTCGCCGCCCGGTCTTGAGCGGCGACATGAATATCTTAGCACACGAGATCATTCAGAGAATAACCAGTTTGGAGACGCAAAGTAAACGATATAGCGCGCGCCGCTCAGCGACACGCGCTATATCGATCCGACGTGTTCCCAGCCGCTAGATGCCGGTAGAGCGCTAGCGGCCGTGGCGGCCGGCCCACTCGTCTACCTTGCGCTCGGCCTCCATGCGGTTCCAGCCGTAGTGCTCCTGCAGCCGGCCAACCAGCTTGTCGCGGTTCCCGGCGATGCGCTCCCAGTCGTCGTCCGTGAGCTTGCCCCACTCGTTGCGGGCATCGCCCTTGATCTGGTTCCACATCCCCTTCAGGATGTCCCACTCGCCTGCCATCGCTGAGCTCCTTTCCTGAAACGAGCACCGTTGCTCGTGTTCCTGAGGGGGAGCAAGAAGTCTGCCAGCGGGCGATCCGCTCAGCGGCCGGTGGCCGCGCGCCAGGCGAGGATGTGGCGCACGTGCTCGGCCGCGTGCTGCCCCGGGCCATCCCCGCCAAGATCGCTGCCGACGCACTGGCCCAGCGTGCCGGAGTGGGGCCCCACTGTGACCGGCGCCTGCCACTCATCGTCGGCGAGCGACTCGATCGCGGCGCGCAGGCGGGCGCGCGTCTCGGCCATCTCGCCGCGCACCTCGCTCAGGAACATCTGGCGGCGGCGCGCGACCTCCGCCGCGTTGTACGCATCCACCGACGTGCCCTGCTGGAAGTCGAGCGAGTCGCCGGCGCGCCAGGCCTCGATGTGGCGCAGCGCCACCAGCTCCCAGGCCGTCACGTGGCCCAGCACGTCCTTGACCGACCAGTCCCCGACGACTCCGGGCTCGGCCATCGCCGCCTCGTCCAGCCCGGCGACCGCGGCGTCCAGCTGACGCCAGCCGTCCTCGAGGACGGCGAGAAGCTCGCGCTGATTCATTCTTGCTGCTCCTTAGGTTCTGCCCGCGGCCCTGCGGCGACTATGTCGCCACAGAGCCGCGGGGAAAAAGGTTCTCGGAGGGCCTGCGGCCCTCCGAACCTCCCGGCGGAAAGCTGCCC